>Ga0209084_1000056_pt1 | contig 110883 bp, 103 predicted proteins | sample C_130820_MF_Meta_FD_187309 | JGI IMG/M metagenome (GOLD analysis project Ga0209084, IMG submission 187309) | Freshwater microbial communities from Lake Croche, Canada to study carbon cycling - C_130820_MF_MetaG (SPAdes) (version 2) | ecosystem: Environmental > Aquatic > Freshwater > Lake... | reverse complement strand
GTAAGCTCCGGATACGTAGATTTCCAGAGGACTCTGACCCGCCCAAGAAGCCCAAACCTTTCCGGTCGCCGCCTTAGCGAGCCTGATTTCCCCCGTTGCTGAGAAAGCAGTGGCCTCGTCTGGCCTTGCCAGCCTGAGTCCCTGGGCGTCCGTAGGATTTTCTAGCCAAACGGTGAGGGAAGGGGATACTTTGCCCGAGTTGACTCGAAAAAATCGTCCTCTGATCCAGTCTTCAATGCGAACCACACCCGCAACCGATGGAGTGAAACCCCGAAACTTCAGGGTTTCACGTGACCCGTCCTCGTACCGCAAAAGAAGCTCATGGGTGGTTTGACCCAAACTAAGCCCCAATCCGATTCCAGGGCTACCCGGCCGACCTGGCGCAACTGTGGAACCGGCTCGTGGTTCAACCCGGAATGGAGTATTTCCCGCCTTGAACCAACGCAGAACTTCACCCGGTTGACCGTCGTAGCCGATCTCAAAAGTGTTTGATTCAACGCTCCCAGTGTACACAACCTCGAGAAAGTACCGATCGAGGAGGCGTGCGGTTACTGAGAGGTCTGGAACTTGGGAGAAAACAAACCCTTGGTCAATACCGTAAGGGGGAACTCCCAAGAAAAACCCCGCGGGGCTGAAGCCGGCTCCCCAGCCAGAGGCAAGCTTGGCAGTCCATGACCCTTCGGCAGTTACCTGCAATGGCTGTGAACCGTCAGAGGTGTCCAGTGAATAGTCCGAGGCTTCCTGATCTTTAGGGAAATCGACGCGAGTCTGAGAAACAAGGGGAAACAGGGCCAAAGAGGCGAGAAACAGGGCCTCCACGAGCCGCAGCAAGCTACTCACGGGGAAAGAGGTAGAGATCCTTCAGGCGTGTGGAAGATGTGTTCACAAAGTCTACAAACTCACGTGAAGAACGAACATGGAGCGAAAAGTAGTATTTCATCGGTTCAAATGCCTCGTCTTGGGCACGCAATTCGAACTCAAAGGTCTTCTCAACCTCCAAAGACGACGCCTGTACTGGATGCGGCCAGAAAAGGTAGGTGCCAGCGGTGTTGAGTGACAAATGATAGGGATTATGCCAGTTTGGATCTATCACCTTGACCAGTTGGCCTTCATGGTACAGAGACAGATCAACATCATGGACGGGTTCAAAATTAACACCGTTAAATAGACGGCCTATCACTGAGGGAAAGTTGAAGTATGGGCCATTATTTTCCTGTTCAAAGGTGCCAATGCGCTCACGGCGGTGCTTACCCACCGAGGCCATACCCTCTCGTGCAAGTCGGTAGATGTCGGCTAGACGCTGAAACTTTGCTTGAAAATCACTACTTTCATTGTGAGCAAATCCCCTTCCGGAAACAACATAATGCGGAGGCACCCGGTTTAAGACGAAACAGATAACGTCGAGCTTGCTACCCTCGTCGTAAACCTCAAGCGAAGCAGCGGCGAGTTCGGCAGGGTCAGCGAAAAGCTCGTCAACTTTCTGCATCACCAGCTCTTTCACCAGATTGTGAACACGCATATGTGCCTCCGATTACCAGTCTAGGCTCAATTCCACAGCGTAGCAAGTTACAGAAAGAAGCGTTCAGGTTGCCTTAGCTTACCTTTCAGAGCCCTTGGTCCGACAAGACGCATTTTCTTCAAGTTGGAGGTGAAGCCGGCAACTACGGTAGCATCGAACACTGTACCGGATTCGGTAAAATCTTTCTGCCAGTTTTCCCGCACAACCGGGAGATCCACCTCAAACGAGACCGAATGGGGAACGTCAATGGTCAGGTCTTCTGGGTCGAGCGAAACTTTGAGATCGCGTTCGATTTCCCTGCGGATTTCGTCCTCCGTTTCGAAACGCCCCTTGGTATCGCGGATGCGAACGCTAAAGAGACTGTTCTCATCGTAGGGTTGCTCGTATAGCGTTATGTAGGTAGCGGAGGTCTCAGCTACATTGATTTTTCTTAAAGCGGGGTGATCAAAACGGGCCATCTTGGGACCGAAACTTGCGTCATCTTCCCCATACAGGGCCTCGGGACGAAGTACACCGGCGTTAATGGCAAGCGTGAGGGCCTTTTTGATCAGTGCGGAAGGAGATCTCACCCCTTTGTGCCAATACACCGACTTATACATCAGGTACTTGGAAAACAGCAGGTGCTCAACGCTCAGGATTCCCTTGGGATGGATCCCGATACCAAGCTCACGATGCGGAATCATCTGACTGATGATAAAATCCGGGTCTTGAATACCGTATGGGACTCCGCAAAAGTAGGCGTCTCGGTTGAGGTAGTCGAGTTTGTCAGGATCCAAAACCCCTGAAAGCAGTCTGCGGAAAAACTTGACCTGGTCTTTGCCCGGTACAAACTCGAGGCTTTTGTCGACGATCGCCGCACAGAACATGGGGTCGATGCCCACATCAAACCGAAGGACGGGAGTCAATTCAGAGTCTAGCAATGCCACACCGGTTAGTTCTTCATGAAAGCGCATCGCAAGGCCATCTTCCAGGACATGGGCGTAGGGGAAGTGCCCTAAATCGTGGAACAATGCGGCACACAAAAAGGCCTTGACACCTTCTAGGCTGAGGTGCCCGGGATAAGAAGGAGAAAGAACGATGGAATGGATGATACGTTTGGCTAGGTGGAAAACGCCGAGGCTGTGGTTAGCCCTCGTATGGGTTGCCCCCGGGTAAACTTGCACCGCGAGCCCCAACTGACGCAAACGGCCTAAGCGGACAAAAGGACTGGTTCTCAGTGCTTTTTCAAGGGCCGGTGTCAGGTAAATATGTTTCCACAGAGGGTCGCGCACCGGATTCGTATAGTCACGCTCCAAGTGTCGCAGGATGTCTTCATGGGCACTCATGCACGGGATTGTAGGGGCTTCTGGACGTGATGTCCAGACTCGGGATAGTGTCGAATCGTGGTGTTCCAGTATAGCTTTCCTGTCGTGTTTCTGGCTCTCTTTCTGGCTTTGCAAGCTTGTGGTGCCGCCAAGAGGCCAGCAGAGAAAGCGCCTGTCGCGAACCCTCAACCAACTCCGTCGGATTCGCAGCCTCCCCAATTACCACCACCGCCTTTGTCACGCCCTGAAGAGCGTCTTTTCGACGAGAGTGTGTTGCGTGGCAGGGAGTTTCTTTTTCAGCAGAAGCCTTTTTCAGCCATTCCAGCCCAAGATTTCGACCTCGGACCTCTAGACTTCGGAGAGGACCCGGTTGTCGCTTTAGCCCGTCAGTTTGCAGACCAATTGGAGTCCCGCGGCTTTGATGAAACCCTCGTGAATCCTCGGTGGTCTCTCTATCTCAGGGGCCGTCTCGGCGAGCTCAAGGAACTTGGGTGGGCGGGGTCCAAGCGCAGGTGGAGTGTGAAAAAATCGCCACAAGAGGGCGAAGCACTGGTGGAAGTTTTCATGCGCCAGAGCACCAAGAACGCCAGAGCCTTGATCTACCTCGGAGAAGTCAAGGGCCTTTGGAAAGTGAACGATCTTCAGCAGTTTGAACTTCAGGAGGCCAAAGCATTCGACCCCTTGCCCCGTTCGCCAGGGTTGCTTCCGTGACAGTTTATCCGTTCGCCAACATCTGCAGGGACTCTTCGACCGAACCGGAGATTGGGAAGTAGCCAGTAAGTTTTGTCATCTCAATAACTTTTTTTACCTCCCCGTGTACGTTACAGATAAGAACCTTGAGTCTCATTTTTTTTATGGTTGAACAAATGTAGATAAGAGCGCCAATTCCAGAGGAATCGATAGACTCAACATTTTCCAAGTTGACAATAAACCGCTCCACCTTTTTTTCCAGCATTTTCATCATCAATTCCTTAAGCTTGTACGAACTATACAGGTCCATTTCACCGGTGATATCAACGATGTAGGTCTCTGCGTGCTTTCTGATCTTCAGGTCCATGGTTTCCTCATCGTTCACAGCCTTTCATGCGCCCTTTTTAAGGTAGCGGGCTCCGGGAAATGCGTCAAGAAGTCGGTTTTTTTGGCCGAGATACACAGTATGTTGTACGTTCTCGTTGAAATCGCCAATTACAGTCAACTCTCGCGGCTCCGGGCGCCCGAGGTTGCGGAATTACGGGCACTACTAGGCAACTTCAGCTCTAACCGCGGTGGAAACTTAGTCCGGGAACACAGTGGTTTCTTTTTATTTTCCTTCCATCCAAACCGGGAAAAGGTGCTGAACTTGGTATCGGACTTTCTTTTCTTGACCCGCGAGTCGCTTGAACGAAAAAAAGAGGAACTTTTTGGTTTCAACCTGTTGCTTGAAATTGATGACTCCCCGGATGATTTACAGGTCTTGGGCCGACTCAAAAGCCTTCTTTTCTCGGCCCCGAAAGAAAACTCAGTTTGGGCAGGAAAAACGGTTCTTCCGCATCTAGCGGGAGTCTTCCCAGTTGCCGACGGTGAAGCTCTTTCTGAGATTCTCGGTCCCCCGGAACAACAGGGGATGACACCGCTGACGTTTTTCCAACTACTGGAAATGACAGGATGGACCGAAGCCCTTCAAGCCCCACTAGCCAGGCAACTTCCCGACGCGCCTACGCCGGCAGGTAAAGTCATCCGGCTGAAGGGAACACACCTCACAGAGAAAGTATTTGTGTTGAGGTCGATACTCCATCATCTCTATGGCACTCAGGAGGGTTTTCCAGTAGTTTTCCCTCTGGTCGAGAGTCACGACTTCCTCAGCCAACTTCTCGGGCAAGTTGACACTCAGGCCCTCAAACGAATGCAAGTTCCTGAACCGTCTTGGGAGTTCCTTCTGGCCTCACAGGGTGCCGGTGAGTTTCCTGGCGATTCAAGCCGGAAAGAGGTGTCATCGGCCCTTGCATTGTACTACCGGGCTCTGATAGGCGACCTGAAATCGCAAGGCCTGCCGCCTGTGTTTATTTTCCTTTCACCCCAAGAATATGAGCCTGCTGCCGCTACAATATTGGAAGAGCTCCTATCGTCCCTGATTTCTCAGGAAGGTCTGTGGGTACTTATTCTTGAGCCTGCTGAACGCAAACAGGAGTTCATGACCCGGGTTCCAAGCCTAGCCTGGAACTTCCCCGCCCTAAACCTGAGCCGAGCTCTCAAGGAGCGCGACGCTCGAGGTTGGCAAGACAGGTTTCCTGATTTAAGTGCCGAAGCCCTTGCCCTCTGCGATGAACGCGGAGCCTCGTTTACCCACTATTTGGTGGGCCTTCAGGAAAAACGCTGGACTGGCACCGGTAGGTTGGAACAAGATCCGAGCTGGAGTCTGTTGGTTTCACTTGACACCTCCCATCACAAAATCTACCTGGTCTTTCTTGCGTCGCGCGCCTTACTCAACGAGGAAAGCCTTGTGGGGTTCTTCCAATTTCTTGGTGAGGACCCGGCTGTGATCAGAGATAAGGTCGAGAACCTCAAGACGCTCGGCTACATCGTTTTCGGACTGAACAACCTGGCACTTCGACCTGATTTCCGTGTACCGCTGAACGAGCTTCTTGGGCACGAAGCCTTTGAACTGCAACAGAAATTGGGTCATTTCGTCCACAGTCGCTGGCTTAACGACCGACAACTTTCAGAAGTTGTATTCCAACTGTTGCGCAGCTGTGAACATTACTCAAAAGCGTTGGAGGTGCTCTGGCACTACGCTACTCACAAGATCAACAGGAACGAGGGCGACTTTCTTCCCCTTTTGCGACCAAGCCTATGGGAGCGGATTACCTCGGAGGAGGTCCGTGATGAGTACCGATTGTTATCCGCTGCCCTTAAACTTCGATTTGCCCTGAACCAGTCGGGAAAAACCTGGACTCATGACTCTCTGGTTGTTTTCAAACGTTTTTTCACTCCTCGTACTGAATCCCGTGCCAGCCCAGAATGGATACTTCAGAAAGGCCGCTTTCAATTGCGGCTTGGAAACCTTTCTGAAGGATTTGCACTGCTGAAACAGGCTCTCTTGGCGGCTCAAGATCAACGGCTCACCCTTTTGGAGATTCGTGCCAATACGGAAATCGGGTTGACGCTGCTGCGAAAAAAAAAGCTGGAGGAGGGCAGGGAGTATTTTGACATCGCGTCGCGAATGGCCGAAAAGGCGGGCTCGGTTTACGCCATAGTGGTCAATTCGACCCTCGATGCCCTCTGCCTGTTTCTCCTGGGCTATCTCAGTTCTTCAGTGAAAGTGCTAGAGCGAACTGAACCTGTCATCGAGCGTAGTGGCATGCAGGAGTCAAAGATTTTCTGGACATTCCTTCGAGCAAGGATCGAGTTTGACCGAGGCGACTACTCCCGAGCGCTTGAATACCTAGAGTCTGCCTTGAAAGTTGCCCACTCCTATAGCCGTCAGAATGCGGCTGAGGTTCTAGGGCTGTGGAAAGCGCGCTGTGAAGCCTACTCAGGCAATACTCGTGTTGCAAAAGCGTTGCTAGAGGCTCGGGCCGAAGGACTGGAACGAGATTATTTCCTCGCTGAGGCTCACTATTTTGAGCGCAATTCCGCTCTGGCACTGGAAATTGTCCGTCGAGGACTAAAGCTGGTGCAGAAAACGCAGCCTTTCAGCAGTGAGAGTCATTCTTGGACCACTGGATATTCAGGTTTTGAGGACAGAGTATTGGGACGGGAAGGTGAAAAAGGTGTGCTCGAAGGACAAGCTGAAGCGTTTTCTGTTCTGCTTGAGGGGCAACTAGAAAACGTTGAGCTTTCCTCTCGGCGCTTCCAAACACTTCTGGCTCAGAAAAGCCTTCTTGAACTCGACGTTGTCTCTGCCCAGTACTACTTCTGGTACTATTTGGTCCTTCCTCGCAATGCCGCGGACCAGGAGGCATTGCGGCTCACCCTACTCGGACGAGCCCTGAAAGCAATCCAAAGTCGGGCCGCCCGGATAGAGGATCCCCTGCAGAGACAGGAGTTCCTCCACCGTCCCTATTGGAACGCCCAGTATCTGAGCGAAGGAAAACGTCTCAAACTGCTGTGAGATTCTGAGGGGGGCTTAACTTGTAGCGCCATTCGAGGGGAATACGGGTTGGTCGGCCTTTCGGTCCAACCCAGACCAGTTTTACTCTTGCCTGTAGTACAGAACGTTTTTTTGGACCTTTGATGCTCTGCGTGAGGACGGCATAAGCTCCACCAAGCTCGTAAGTCTGGCTCAAAATCGTAAGAGTTTCATCAGCAACTGCTGGGGACTGATACTCGAGGTGAAACTCTGAAACCCAGATACCGTTCCCTTCAGTCAGCCATGAAAAGTAGTCGATTCCCGCCTCTTTAAGAAAACATTCGCGGGCATACTCCAGATAATTCAAATAGGTTGCGTTGTTAACGTGGTTGTAGGCGTCACACTCGTAGTGTCGGACTGCGAGTTCCATTTCGTGCTTCATGGAATCCTCCTTCCACCTTGACCAAAACTGGTGGACTTGTTAGGTTTAGCGGGCTTTAGAAGGGTGGCATAGCTCAGTAGGTAGAGCAAGCGGCTCATATCCGCTCGGTCGGGAGTTCAAATCTCTCTGCCACCAGTATTTATTTGTGTTGTGGTGACGAGGCTGTCTCGATAAAGTCTTTCTTTTTTGTGCAGTAGTACCGCTGGTACCTGATAGGCCCATTCCAAGTTTTCTCGGTTGAGCACTTTGGCTGTGGAGCCGATGAGTGGTGGGGAGCTCTTAGAGAAGAGCATCACTGCACTGCTGTATTTGCGGGTCAGTTCTAGTTCGTGGACACTGAAAAGAACGCTGACGCCTTGGTCGACTGAAAACTCTTGCAGGAAAGCCAGGGCACGGTTTTTCTGGTAGTCTTCTAGAGCGAAAACGGGTTCATCCATCACCACGACGCGGCTCCCATAAAGTAGCGCAAAAGCCATCACGGCGCGCTGCAGCTCTCCCTTGCTCAGGTGTTGCGTCTTGCGGTCGAGAACCGGGGTTAATTCAAACACCTCGGCGATTTCACGAACTCGCTGCTCGGATTTATCAGCAAGAAAGCCGACTCCAGCCACGTAGTAAAGCAAGTGGCCGAGGGGTTCTTCGTTTTCAAACTCCATATTCTGGTACACTAAGGAAGCCAACTCGTTGCGAGAATCGTCGTTGAGGGTTTTTGTGTCGATCCCGTGAAGGAGAACAGTGCCCGATGCGGGAACAAGACGCCCGGAGGCTAAGAGAAGAAACGTAGACTTGCCGGTGCCATTGGGTCCTATCAGCGAAGTGACTCCTGGCTGAACTTCAAGGCTCCAGTCTAGGAGAACCGGTGTGTTTTCGTAACTAAAGGTAACCTTGCTGAACGAAACGGGGTTCATGACCTCAAGATACGGTTTTGGGCAGATTTTGCAAGAAGGCCATCTGCTTGTAGAGGTTGTCAGCTAAGTCGAAACCCGCGGTTTTGGACATTTTCTTAGAGTACTCGTCGTAAAGCATGTCTTCGAACACCTGTTCGCCTTGACTTTGCTCTGTCTCGCTCTCTTTGTGAACGGTTTTTCTCATGGTATCGAGCATGGTTTTGATGAAGATCGACTGAAAGTCCTCGGCGGCCTTGTAAAGGTCGGAGCTCTTGTCGACCTTGCTCGAAGACGCACCGCCAACAGGGTAAGTTCCTGCAGAGGCTTTCGCACTGTAGGCAAGCGAAGTTACGTTGTAGCGGTTGTTGGTTAGGTTTAGGTTTGCCGTATCAAGAACGTTCATCAACTAACCCCTATCGCTTCAAGTTTGCGGCGATGCCAAGCATGCTGTCGCTGGTTTGGATGGCTTTGGAAGAAAGCTCATAAGCGCGCTGGGCCACAATCATGTTAACCATTTCCTGCACTACGCTCACGTTTGACATTTCCAAAAAACGTTGTTGAATCTTGCCCATACCGTCAAAACCGGGTCGACCAGCGATGGGATCCCCCGAAGCATTGGTGGGCTTGAGGAGGTTTTCTCCCACCGCTTGGAGGCCCGCCGGGTTAGGGAACCTGAAGATTTCCATTTGCGCGACCTGAAGAGGATCATCACGACCAGGAACCTTGGTGCTCACTTTGCCACTCTGGCTCACTGTCACGCTGTCTTGAATCCAGTTGGGAGGCATCGTGACCTCGGGCATCACACGGTAGCCTTGGCTGGTCACCAGTTGCCCATTGGAGTCGATTTTAAACGAACCGTCGCGGCTATAGCCGTAGGTGCCGTCTTGAGTCTGGATGCGGTAAAAGCCTTCACCGGTGATGGCCATATCGGCCACGTTGCCGGTGGCCTGTAGCGCTCCCTGCGTGTAAAGTTTCTGGGTGGCGGCCACCTTAACACCGTGACCAACTTGGGTGTTGGTAGGAACAACTGTGAGTTCGGTGGCGGGTGTGCCGGCAATGCGCTGGGTCTGATAGATGAGGTCTTCAAAGTCGGCACGGTTTTGCTTAAAACCAGTAGTGTTGACGTTGGAGAGGTTGTTCGCGATGGTATCAATGTTAAATTGTTGTCCGGTCATGCCTGAGGCTGCCGTCCATAGGGATCGCATCATGGTTTACATCCTTATCAGCGGAACGCCGCTGCTTCGTTAATCAGTTTTCCCATCAGTGAATCGTGAGTCTGGATCATCTTCTGGTTGTTCTCATAGGCGCGGTTGATTTCGATCATCTGCACCATTTCGGTCACTGGGTTGACGTTGGCCGCCTCGACGAAGCCCTGTCGGATTTTCGGACGTGAGTTGAGGGCGAGGTCTGTGGCCTTACCGGAGTTTTCAGTTTCTTTATACTGGCTGTTCCCCTGCTTGGCCAAATAACGTGGCTGTTCAAAGTTAACCACCTTGAGCGTATCGAGGAGAGTGGTCTTCTTCCACTGGTTTTCATCCATGCTCACTAGGCGAGAGGGGTCGTTGGCGAACTCCTCGTTGATCCAGACTTGGCCTCGGGAATCGATGATAAAGTTGTTGGCCTTGACCTGTATGGGGCCTTTTTCGCCTAAGAGTGGGAAGCCGTCCTTCGTTTCGATGTAGCCTTCTTTGCCCAGCACAAAACTTCCGTTACGGGTGTAGCGTTCACCGTCTGGGGTATCGACAACTAGGAAGCCTTTGTCCTCCAGCGCCATGTCAAACGGGCTGGTGGTTTCCTTGAGGGCTCCTTGGGTCTGCACTGTGAAGAACTCGTTCTGTTCCACTCCCATGCCGAGCTTGCCTACAACCGGTGATGTGTCAATGGATCCGAAGGGCAATTTGTAGACGCCGTCGTCGTTTTGGCGGCGCATTAACATCTCCGGAAAGGCTTTATGAACCGCCTCATCCCTCTTGTAGCCTGTCTGGTCGACGTTGGCCAAATTATTAGAAACTGCGTCGAGTCGCCATTGCTGGGCGTTCATTCCACTTGCACTGATGTAAAGTCCACGTTCCATAGTTTTAGTATCGGCACCCCCCTTCAAGGGATTAGCCTGACTTGTTGCGCAGAAGTAAATGGAAATCCAGCCTTGACTGGAGATCGGCCCGTTCGAAGGGTTTGGTGATGAAGTCATTGGCTCCCATCTCAAGTCCCCGAAGCTGATCTTCGAGGTTGTTCTTAGCTGTCAGTAATAGGATAGGTAGCTCGGCCAGAGGATGCGTTTGCCTTACCACCCGCGTCACCTCATATCCAGACATTCCTGGCATCATGATATCGAGAATCATGAGGTCGACCTTGGTCGACTTTAGAATCTCGAGCGCTTGGATTCCGCTGGATGCCGCTAGAACTTGATAATTCATTTTGGCAACAAATCGTTCGAGCAACATGAGGTTAACTGCTTCGTCGTCGACAACGAGAATCGTTGCGCGGTGAGACGGGGAAAGTTCAGGTTGTCTCTCCGGGGGTGCTAAAGACCTTTCGTTGGCAGCTAGAGGGCCGACATAGTCAGGGTCGCTCCCACTGTGAAAGCTCTCTCCCGCTTCTCGTGTCAACCGCTGTGCCTGGGTGGCGAGAGGGAGGGTCAGCAAAACCCGTGTTCCACGGCCGATTTCCGATTCTATTTTCAGGGATTCTCCCATTTGCTCCATCAGCCGCGACGATACCGCCAGACCCAAGCCCAAACCGTTTTTGGTTCGATTTTCGGCGTTTTGGGACTGCTGAAAGGGCGAAAAAATATGTTTAAGGGCTTCTTCATCGATACCCGATCCCGTGTCGCGGACACTGACTGTCATTTTGTGGTCGGCGACTTCGGCCTCGACCGCTATAGTTCCGCTCCAGGTGTGTTCAAGCGCGTTCGCCAGCAGGTTTTGAACGACCTGGGCGACCTTGCCTGGATCGCCCCAAGCCAGTGGCAGGTAAGGAGAAATACTGTTGATAAGGTCAACACCGGGCTTAAGGTGAGCTCGAAACGGCACAACCAAAAGTTCAATAAAAGGTTGGAGAACGATGAGCTGAAGTTCTCCAACCTGAGTGCCACCTCGCAAGTTCGAAAAATCAATGATGCTGTTCACCATTTTCAACAAACGCCGGCTTGAGCTCTCGAGCAGTTTCTGATGAAAAGCTTGGCGGGGCGTTACCGTGCCGAAGTCACCCCCTTGGAAAGCGGCCAGGATCCCGAGGATACCATGAAGGGGAGTACGGAGCTCATGGGTCACCCGAGCGAGGAAATCGTCCTTCATTGTGTCAAGCTGGCTGAGTTTCTGCGCTTGATCCAGGCTAAGTCGATAGGTAAGTGATGTTCGAACCGACTCCAGCCAGTAGCCATAAACCATGAACAGGAGCAGGCAATCTGGCAGTATGGGGCCCCACGGAAGCTCCCTCTGGGATGCCAGGGTGTCATTGAGCGCTGAGAGCAGCAGCAGAATCACTGCAGGAAGCAGGTGGCGGGCGCCTTCCACCCGCCTCATGGTGGCTGAAGCAACGGTTGCGAGGCAAAGGAACATCGTCAAAATCATCGGGACTACGTAATAGAGTTCGAAAACCTCGGTAAAAGCCTTCACCGGCAGCACAAAGCAAAGTATGGCCACCAAGAGTGTGTAGAACTCGAAGATCGTAAGCCCTATGCTGTGCCAACGTACGGGAAATGACGCTTTCAAATAGCGCCCGAAAGCAACCAAGCCGCCCATGGCAGTCAGGTATTTCAGAGCTATCACCAGCTGAAGTGGAGAGTCTGGTAACAGATCAAGCCCCGGTGCCGAGTTGGTGAAAAGGGTGCGTAGCGATATCAGGAAGGCCAGAATCGAATACCACACCGTGCCCATGGACTTTCCCCGGAGAGAGTAGCCAAACAAGTTGAGAAGCCCGAGTACGAGAAGTCCACCGGCGAGGAAGGAGGTCTTGAGTCTAGACCACGCCCAGTGTGCCTGCATTTCTTCCCTCGGACCGAAATGCATAGAATAGCTGGTGCCACCGCTGAGCTCGCGGAGGTTAGATATTTCCAGATCAAGCAACAGCTCAGGTCCGTCGGTTTGGAGGTCAACGATCCTTGATTGAACCTGTTGGACCTTGATTTCGGCATTGGTACCAAAAGTTCTTGTAGAAATCACTGGCAAACCATTCGCCCAAAGCCCCGAGGCCGAAGTGAACTCGGGGAGAATCAGGCTCCATTCGGTACGGTCGGTGGGGAGAAAGAGCCTTAAGCGGTAGGTAATATTACCCGGTGAGGGAAGGGATTCAGGAGTGCTCTTCGCAGCCTGGGGTAGAGTTTTCCAGGCTTGTTCCACCGGAGCTTCGATGGAGCCGCGCACCGCCCACTGTCCGTCGAGAGGCACCTCCGACTTAGCGACGAAGTCCCAATGGGAAAGGTCAAGTGTTCCCTGATGTGCCAAGGGCGGCTGCGAGCAGGCCACCAGTGCAAGCAAAGCACTGAGCAGCGAAACGGTCCGGAAAAAAAACACGCTCGCCTCCTGTGGTTCAGTATAGGGCAAGCTAGGGTGAAGACAACCCTTGACTGAGGCCCAGAAACGCTGTATAGAAAATCGTCTCTTGCCGATGTAGCTCAGTGGTAGAGCAACGCACTCGTAATGCGTAGGTCCCCGATTCGACTTCGGGCATCGGCTTGATTTAAAAAACCACAGGAAAAGTACTTAGCTGAAACATTGCAAGCCTTTTTTTCTTGACTTCAACCCGGTGTTCCCTTTTCGCTTTAAAAGCCAGGCGGAGCCGCCACCGTTAGTTACTCCGATAATCGAGCCTGAAAACCGAATGCATTAGTGGATAAACATCTGAAGGCATCCAACACTTGTACGCATAGTACGATCGGAAAATATTTCAGCCTTCGATTATTGCACCTTTAGTGCAATGGAGACCAGCAAACTGCAGGTATGAGACACTGGAAAAATGCGCTCCGCACCTTATTGTGGCGCGTTCTAATGGCCCTTGTGCTGATCCTGATCCTTGCCATGTTGCTAAGGACTGACTTGGCGTTGGCTACCTCAGCAGATTATTTTTGCCAAGGCGAGAACACAGGACTTGACCGCAACGAATTGTCAACCTAGGATGACTTACTAGTCAGTCCCTTGGTGGACAGGCTGATTTTTCGGAGAAAAGGAAGAAATATGGCAGAAAAAGAAACTCTGGTGATCGCGTCAAAAGTAAAAGCGTATATCAAAGAGGCTTCTGACCTGAAGTGCTCAGCAGCCGTCATCGATGTGCTTTCCGACAAAGTTCGTCACTTATGCGTCGAAGCGGTCAAAAGAGCCAAGGCCGACAACCGCAAGACTCTGCTCGAAAAGGATTTCTAGACCCGTCTCTTCCTGCCTCCTCGAAGTCCGTTTGTCGGTGAAGAGGGGGCGGGAGACCACAAAACGCGGACTTTGACGGCCTCGTGCGGTTTTAAGCCCCTCGGCCAGGTCTCTTTCGATTCCGCCCATTCCCCGACTACTTTATTGGAGTTATGTTTGACCCGCAAGCCGGGCTGGCAGATACTTACCTTATGACAGACGAACAATCCCGGTTTCTGCAGGAACAATCCGTCCTCATGGGTGAACCCTTAGGCCTTATGACTTACGGCCGATTGCTGCTCGGGCCGATGGGTTTTCCTTCGCTTGTTTATCTGCTGATCGGGCCTTCTGCGCTTCATGTGGCTTCGGCGGTAAGCCCGCTTACTGTCTTCGGATTCGCTAGCCCGGGGAAACCACCTAAGCCGTGGCCCCCCGTCTCCTTTCCCCGCGCCGAGGTGAGTTTCACAATTCCTAATCCTACAGGCTTTTGGTCGAAATTGACGGCCCCTGGCGACGTTATCGACATCGATACTCAGGTGGCCCGCCTCCACGTGCAGCTCTTTGGCAACGCAAAGGGTTTCGCAGTCTCTTGGACGAACTATTGGAACGAGGGTGGTTAGCGACCAGGCGAGTACCCCTGTGACGAGGTAACTCCTCCTGGATTCGATCGGGGAGGGACAAATGTCGGTTCGGCGTGTCGTTGTCGTGGGAGCTGGTTTTGGGGGGCTCACCTCAGCCCTTCTGCTCGCCAAAAAGGGCTTTGAAGTTACCATAGTCGAGAAAAACTCAGAACCCGGTGGCAGGGCGAGGGTGTGGCAGGAAAAGGGCTTCACCTTCGATATGGGCCCCAGTTGGTACCTGATGCCCGAGGTTTTTGACAATTTTTTCGAAGCAATCGGCAGAAAGCGTTCCGACTACTACCAGTTGCAGCGTATAAATCCGGGCTACCGGGTGTATTTCGGGGAAGGCGAAAAGGTAGAAATTACGGCCGATGTTATTCAGACTCTGGCACTTTTTGAGTCTTTCCAGGCCGGTGGAGCCGCTAGGCTTCGAAAATACCTCGATATTGCCCGTTACGAGTACGAAGTGGCGATGCGTGAGTTTATGGACGTCGACTACCGCAGCCTCCTCCAGTTTATGAACCGCAAAATGCTAGTCGAAGGCTTAAAACTCCACGTTTTTGAGAAACTCGACCGATACGTCGCCCGTTTTTTTACCGACCGACGGGCCCAACAAATCCTTGAGTACGCGACGGTTTTTTTGGGAAGTTCTCCCCATGATACACCTGCAATGTACTCGCTGATGTCTCACCTCGACATGGAACAGGGCATATTTTATCCCGACGGTGGCTTAGGGAAAGTCGTTGATACCTTGGTGGAACTCTGCGGTGAGTTCGGCGTAGAAATTGTCACTGGCGAGCCGGTAACCAAGGTCCGAACAGAAAACAGTCTTGCCAAGGCCGTGGTGACTCCCCAAGGAGAATATACTGCCGACCTTTTCGTGATGAACGCCGACTATCACCACGTCGAGCAGGATCTCTTGCGGCCCGGCGAGCGCAACTACAGCGAAAGTTGGTGGTCCCGCAAGACCCTCGCGCCGACTTTGATGATGATATACCTAGGCGTGAATAAGCGCGTGCCGGAACTGCTGCATCACAACCTCTCGTTCACAGCCCAATGGGAGAAGCATTTCGACTCAATTTTTAAAAACCCCGCCTGGCCGGAAAATCCTAATATTTACGTCAGCTGCACATCGCGCACCGACCCCACGGTCGCCCCCGAGGGATGCGAGAACCTGGTGCTGTTGGTTCCCCTTGCCCCAGGTTTGGACGAAACTGACCGTGAAGCCTACGCCGATGCCATACTCGCCCAATTTGAGGAATTGGCCGGGGTGAGCCTTCGCAACAACCTTCTCGTGAAGCGAGTGTACGCGGGAAGCGATTACCTGAAGGATTACAACGCCTACAAGGGAAGCGCTCTGGGCCTGTCACACACTCTTCTGCAAACGGCCATCTTCCGGCCGTCGATGCGCAACAAGAACCTGAAAAATCTTTTTTACACAGGGCAGTATACCCATCCTGGAATCGGAGTGCCGATGGCTTTCATCGGTTCGAAAATCCTCGCCGCAGCGGTGGGAGAGCCGTGAGAGGTCCAAAAAGAAAAACCCTCCAGTGTGAGAGGATCTAGAGGGAAACTTTAAGTCCAGTTGACTCTTACGATTTTCCTGTGCGTTAGCAACAAGTGTGGTCGCCTTGGTCAACCTCAAGGTTGGCCAAGGCTCCTTCCAAAATGAAAAACCCTCCAGTGTTAGGGGATATCGAGGGAAACTTAACGTCCAGTGGACTCTTACGATTTTCCCGTGCGTTACCAACAAGTGTGGTTGCCTTGGTCAACCTCAAGGTTGGCCAAGGCTCCTTCCAAAATGAAAAACCCTCCAGTGTTAGGGGATATCGAGGGAAACTTAACATCCAGTGGACTCTTACGATTTTCCTGTGCGTTAGCAACAAGTGTGGTCACCTTGGTCAACCTCAAGGTTGGCCAAGGCTCCTTCCAAAAAGAAAAACCCTCCACTGGAGGGTTTTTCTTTTTGGAGGTGACGGGAGTCGAACCCGCGTCCGAAAGGGCGTGCGGCGAACCTCTACAGGTATATCCGGGCACTTTGATCTTAGCCTAGGGGTAGGTGGTCCGGCCTGCCGCCCTAGGCGCAGTTCAGAAAAACGTCACTCCGGCGTCCTGAACGCCACCGGAATCTAGCACTGGTTGTTGGGGTTCAGCTGACTACAGTGCGGAAGTCAATCTGAACCCTTGGCTACAATTAAGCGGCCAGGGCAAGAGCGTCGCGGTTAAACGCAACAGTGTTCTTGGCTTTTGTTTTTTTGCTCAGATTAAAGAGGTGAACGCTCTACCTGCAGTCCGAAACACGACATCCTTCCGTCGAAACCGGGACACCCCCGGTGGGCTAAACATACCCTTGGACTGGCATGCTGTCAACGCCACGCTTTTTCGAGCTTTCCTATGGTCTTGTCGCGAGGTGAAAGCAGATGGGCGCGCTCAAGGCTTTGGAAAGCCATCATTTTCTGGCCAGATTGGAAGTAAGTTTCGGCTTGCCTGATGAGGAAGCTCCCCTTTGCTGTGTTGTGGAAGGGATAGCGTTGCAGGTCTTCCAGCAATTTGACCAGCGCGGGAGGGTCGAGGGGCAGGCTTGGTTTCTGGGTGAGAATCCGTAGCAGGCGTTCCTCCACTTCGGCAAAGAAATGCCGGAAGAACGGACGTTCCAGCTCGAGCCTGCTGATGTGGATGTACAGTTGCACTGCCTGGAGGTCATCGCCCTGGGCCTCAAATTCCATGGCAAGCATGAAAGCGCAGTCCATGAAATCCTCCCGTCCGAGAAGTTTCTCAAGCTGCACGGCCCGTTCTTGCGTCATCGAGAGGTAGAGGCTGACCGCGTCGGAACTGCGTTCCCGCAAAACATCATAAAAGATCAGCTTCGCCCGGCTCGCTTCGTCTGGTCTCTGGCTCAGCCAGTCACGGTAATTGAACTCACTTTCTCGGGGAGCCGTATGGCGGGCACGGTCGTAGGCTTCCCTCTGGGATTGGTCGGAAAGCAGTTCATAGGCTTCGATGAGCTGATGAACTGTGACCTCGAGTTTTCCTGGCACCTTGGCGGGCTTCTTGCCGTTAGACTGAAGGTCAGGGTGGAGCTCTTTGATCCGCTTCCGGAAGGCGGCTTTTATTTCGGCCGCCGAGGCCTCGCTGGAGACCTCAAGAATGGAATACAGGTTCATCGGCGTCCCAATTCGCGGTCCAAGTCTCTGCGGACATCTTTTTCTTTGATCGTAGCCCGCTTGTCGTAGTCTTTTTTGCCCTTGGCCAGGCAGATCTGCACCTTGATGCGGCCGTTCTTCAAGTGGAAGTCGGAGGGAATTAACGTGAAGCCCTTTTCATCGCATTGCCGCCGCAGCCGCTTGATCTCTTTTTTCTGTGCTAGAAGCTTCTTTCTGCGGTCGGGATCATGATTATTGTCTTTGCCTGCTTGTTTGTACGGGTTGATATGGAGGTTGCGGATCCAAAGCTCGCCGTTATTGTCAATTTCTATCCAGGCGTCGTTAAAGCTGAACTGCGCTCCCTTCATCGATTTGACTTCGGTGCCTTCCAAGACCATCCCACACTCCAATGGCTCGGTGAGAAAGTACTCGTGGCGTGCTTTTCGGTTTTCTGCAAGAAGTTTGGTTCCGCTCACGGATTGGCCTCCTGAGTGTTCTTTTCGAGGCCTAGGCGGAAGGTCACAATAGGCGAGGTTGAGACCGCTGGGGCTGCCGCCCGGGACCATAGCTCGGAGCCTCCCTTGAGAGTGTAGGCGTAAGAGGGTAACACGGGGGGTGGAACGGGATTCTCTCCCCATACCAGCGGGTCAGCGACACCAAAGGGCGATGAAGTCAATTCCCAAGTGCCAGCCCTCGGAGTCCACAAAAAACCATCTTGCCTTACTGCAGCTTCCCACTGTTGTTCTTTCACCAAGGTGAAATGGAATCCGGTTGGCGCCTTCTCGCTTCGGTTCAACCAACTCACATAGGCTTGAGCTGAGTTCCACGAGACTCGGGTTACCGGTTGGCTGGGTGCTGGTGGTTTGGACCCGCTCCAGTCGGCTAGGTAGCCTTCGTCGGCTAATCCCCGATCAAGGGCTTCTTTGCGTTCCCATTCAGGGTTCTGAACCAAAAACGCCTCAAAATCTCCCTGAAGGACCGGAGATTTTGCCATCCAGAACGTGGGAGTATGGGCCTTAACCGGAAGGCGGTAGGGTGGGGCTACCGGAATGGTAGGAGGCGAGGTGGTTTGACCCCAGAAATACCAACAGGAGGCGATGCCTACGAAAGTTGTACCAGCAACCAGAACGGAATCGGGGGCCTTTACCGTCTCATCCGGAAGCGTCAGGTTCGCTTTTTGCCAGGCTTCCCGGCGCGCTTGGAAGTCGGGGCTGCCGGAGTCGAGGATTTTGGTTCGCCCGGCGTAGTCTTGGTTGGCCACCAACCAGAAGACAAGCCTGTCGGTGGTGGTTTGGCCCTGGTTCAAAACCGGTTCCCAAAGTTTCGCTTGGGGTTCGAGACCCTGAGGAGGCGTATCCTTCCATAGCCCCAAGGCCCGCCCATAGTCGAGGTACATCTGGGAGTCGGCAACCAGCGGACGCAACTGAAGAAGAAAATCCTTGATCTTTCCCTCGGAAAGCCCTGTCGCAGACAGATCACTTGCCAAAGCCGTAAACAAGGGTGGAAATGGTCGACGGAGTCCGTAAGGCGCCGCCAGCGACCAACGACCCAGCTCGAAGAGGGCTGCACGCTGCACACTGTCACCGGAGCGGGACGGTAAACGAAGGTTGAAACTGGCCATTCTTGGCCAAAAAAGGCTCATGATCAGGTTGTTGCCACTATCGAACCTATGCACCCAAGGCACAAAACCCAGTTTACCCACCCGAAGAGTCCCAGTCCCCTCGGGAAAGAAAACCGTGAGGGGGGTAATTCCCCAGTTGTGTCCTCCCCAACTCACAGAGGCTCCCTCGGGAATGCTTTGCACGGTGACCATGGTACCCGGCCTCAGCAAGCCTGCTCCCAGGGTCAAGGCCAAGAAACCAGTCAGCAGAAGTATCGAGTAAATCCCTGCCAACCAGTACTTTGGCGAGAGACCGAACAACGGCTTTAAACGGGCTTCAGGATTCATCGAGCCATCATTATAGGGAGCGGAATTTGTCTTGTCAATGAAAGCATTTGCATGCTAAGGTGCCCGTGTATAGCCACCGTCAGCGAGGGGAGTTCTTGGACGATTTTTTGAACCGGGTCGTGGGCGTCACCGAAGGACTTTGGGCTCGAATCCGTCCCTTGAGTGCAAGTTCCGTAAAGCCCAAAAGAAACCCGTGGTTTGACCTTTTGCAGCTTCTCGTCTGGGCCTTTGGTTTCGTTTTACTACTTGGTACTCTGATTGTCGGAATTGGTCAGGCACCCGGTGAATCGATGAGCCTGTATTGGCGCTTCGGCGGAGGGGTGGATACGCCTCGGGGAGCTCGGGCCTTCTTGTCAGACCATCCGGTGTTTGTGGTGGGGCGTTCGGGCGACAGGGTTCGGCTCCGTTCAGGACAGGCAGAGGTGCTACGGGCCGGGGAGGAGTCTTGGATGCCAGTAGGCCCTGCACTATATACCGGTGCCTTGGCTAATCGCTATTACGCAGTTCAGGAGGGGGCCGCTAGAGCTATGGTGTCAAAATCGTTAGGAATAGTCCCTAACTCGCGAGATACCATTGATCAGGCGACCTCAAGTGCCTTGGGCTTGACCGACCCTGCCGACTGGGAAAGGGTCGCTGGTTCCGTGATGTTGCAGTACCAGCCCGACAACACGGGACTTCGATCTTCTGTAGAGGCACGCGAGCTCGGGGTTTGGGTACCTGAGGGGTGGGTATGTGTATTGTCGGGGGGAGAGACTATGCTGATGGAAGCCCAAGCTTTGCAAGGAATCTGGGGGGAATAAACCATGGCCGCTAAGGGCAGCTTCAGCCGCTACCAAAGCTATACGACCCAAAAAAAACGACGAGACCAGTTTCTCCGTGTCTTCTTAGTATTCTTCCTCGTCTATGTCGGGTATCTCGTTGTCGGGGCTGCTTTTTTTCGGACTGTACGCTGGAGCTCCGTGACAATGGAACCAACCTTGGCACCGGAAACCTCCTTAGTGTTGACCTCGCTTCCCTTGGGAACAAACAACCTGCCGTTTCTTCCCTTCGGTCTTCCCGGATGGAGAGGGCCAGAGCACGGCGAATTGGTTGAGCTGGTCCCGCCCTACCATGTTCCGGCGACTCCTTGGGTGGCCGTCGCCGACGATTTGGTGCGTTTTATCACCCTTAACTTCCTCTCGCTCGACGTGGCCTCCCGGCCCGACTGGGACAAAGAGTTTGTTTTGCGCCGGGTCATTGGGCTTCCCGGTGATACCGTCAAACTCGAGCACTTCACGGCTCAGATAAAGCCCAAAAACGAAGCCTACTTTCTCAGCGAATATGAGATTTCCAAGAGTCCCTACTCGATTGGAGCACAGACGCTTCCCGCCAATTGGAAATCGACCTTTCCTTTGGGCGACTCCATGCCAGAGCGATTGCTGGGACCCGATGAGTATTTTGTCCTAGCCGACAATCGCACGGCCGGAGAAGACTCCCGCTCGTGGGGTGTAATCAAGCGAACCGACATCAAAGCGTCAGTTCTCCTTGTCTACTGGCCCTTGGATCGTTTTGGGGGCTTGTGAGCGCTCCTTTTCTCTGCTAACAATCTGTAAGAACGAAAGAGGACGAAGTAATGTCAGGACACAGTAAGTGGGCGACGATTAAGCGCAAGAAGGGAGCCCTCGACGCCAAGCGCGGAGCCGTCTTCACCAAGATTATCAAAGAAATCATGGTGTCGGCCCGTTCCGGCTCCAGCATCGAAGGAAACGCACGTTTGCGAATGGCTGTACTCAAAGCCAAAGCCGCTAACATGCCTAAAGAAAACATCGACCGGGCCATCAAAAAAGGTGCCGGAGAAATGGAAGGGCAGGAGTTTGTCGAGCTCACTTACGAAGCGTATGCTCCCGGTGGGGTTGCTCTTCTTGTCGAAACGCTTACCGACAATAAAAATCGCACCGCCGCCGACGTGCGGATGATCCTTACCAAAGGTAATGGCCAGCTCGCCACTGTTGGTTCGGTGACCCGCCTGTTCGACCGCAAGGGTTTAATCGTGCTAGACGGCGAAAAGACCACCGAGGATGCGGTGATGGAGATTGCCCTCGATGCGGGCGCCGAAGACATCGTGGACAACGGGAACATAGAGGTGACCACGGCTCCTAGCGACTTTGAAAAAGTGCTAGAGGCCATCAATAAAGCCGGTCTTGCCACCGAGATGGCTGAAGTTAGCCTCATACCGCAGGCTAGGGTTGTCCTGGAAAAAGATATCGCAGAAAAGATTATCGGCCTCATTGACCGCTTGGAAGAAAACGACGATGTCCAGAATGTGTACCACAATCTCGACCTTACTATTCTGGACGGTGAAGAAGAATGAAGGTCGGGGGAACCTGATGACGGTTCTCGGGATTGACCCAGGCTTGGCCTCACTGGGCTGGGGTGTTATTTCGAGCCGAGGGGGACGCACAACTCATTTGGCCCACGGCGTGCTTACTACCAAGGCCGGGCAACCTCAAGAGGCTAGGTTACTGTACCTCTACAGCGAAGTGCAAAAGCTCATTCAAGAGCACAAACCGGAACAGGCCAGCATGGAGAACTTGTATTTTGTGAAGAACATCTCTAGTGGTCTTCCCGTCGCTGAAGTGCGGGGGGTGGTTCTTCTTGCTTTTGCCCAAGCCGGGTTGGCCATCGGCCAGTATAATCCCACTCAAATCAAGCTGGCCTTGGTTGGTGTGGGCCAGGCCGAAAAACGTCAAGTTCAGGAGATGGTCAAGCTCCTTTTGGGTCTGCCGGGTATCCCCAAACCCGACCATGCCGCCGATGCCTTGGCTGCGGCCATTTGCCATGTAAATCAAGGCCCGCCCGGCGGGTTTGCTGCGATGGCCAAGGCGAGGTAACTGTGTGGAATAGTCTTTCTGGAGAAGTGTCGCGTAAGGGGTTGGAACAAGTTTTCCTGCAGTCGGGAGACATGGAATGGGACATTGCCATGGGCCGCTATTCCATTGAGGCCTTAGCACCCGTCGGCCAGCGCGCCAGAGTATACACGTGGCTCCAACATACCGAAGACAGCATGAAAATCTTTGGGTTTGCCTCGGTACAGGAAAGGTCCTTGTTTCTCGACCTGATCAAGGTCTCGGGAGTCGGACCTAAACTCGCTCTCAAGTGCCTATCCGGTATGCCTCACCAAGAGTTTGCTCGAGCTTTAGAAGCTAACGATGCGGGTCGGCTTTCAAAGGTTCCCGGTTTGGGGCTAAAAACTGCGCAGAAAATCATCTTGGCGCTTCAGGGTAAGCTTCTCCTTCTCGACGAGACCCTTCCCGGCGGAAACCCGCTCGGAGAGCTGATTGCCAGCCTCGCTGAAATGGGCTTCGACCGCAGGGATGTGGAAAAAGTGGTGCAGGAGTTGGGTAACGACCCGGAGCTCGGAAAACTCTCTGTTGCGGAACGCGAACGCACTATGTTTCAACGTGCCCTTTTGTCGTTGTCGGCTGGATGAGGAAAACACGATGGAAACGGTGACCAACCCAACCGCAAGTGAGGGTGAGGAACAAAAGGAACTGGGATTACGTCCCCAAGTGCTCCGTGATTTTCAGGGCCAAGAGGCCATTAAAGAAAACCTGACGGTGTACATCACCGCTGCCCGCGAGCGCAAAGAGGCCCTCGACCACGTGTTCATTTCCGGACCTCCCGGTTTGGGAAAGACCACTTTGGCGGGTATCATGGCCAACGAACTCGGAGCCGAGCTCAAAGTGACCAGCGCACCCGCTATCGACAAACCCAAGGACATTGCCGGTCTATTGACAACCTTGACCGAAAATAGCGTGTTCTTCATCGATGAAATTCATCGGCTCAAGCCCGTCATAGAGGAAATGCTCTACATTGCGATGGAAGACGGTGAGCTGGACTGGATCATCGGGCAGGGGCCTAGTGCCAGAACGGTAAGAATTCCCCTGCCGAAGTTCACTTTGGTTGGGGCAACAACCAAGCCTGGTCGGGTTTCAAGTCCACTGTTCAGCCGTTTTGGGATTCACCTTCGCATCGACCTGTACACCGTGGACGAACTGCGCAACATTCTTCTGAGGTCGGCAACGATATTGGAGGTAAAGGTACCCTTGGATGCCGCCGACCTGCTGGCACAGTGTAGCCGCGGTACTCCTCGGGTAGCCAACCGCCTGTTGCGGCGCATGCGCGATTTTGCCCAGGTGCAGGGCGATGGGGTGATTACTCTGAATGTGGTTCAGAGTGCACTCAAGCGCATGGAAATTGATCTTTACGGCTTGGAAAAGCAAGACCGTGCCATCTTGCGCTCCATGATCCAAAATTATGGGGGAGGGCCCGTTGGGGCTGAAACTCTGGCGATCAGCGTAGGTGAGGGTATGGACAGCTTGGAAGATTTTTACGAGCCCTACCTCATCCAACGGGGTTTTCTGATGCGCACACCAAGGGGAAGGCAGGCAACTGCACTTGCCTACCAACACCTTGGGCTCGATAGCCTTTGGAACCAGAGACGCGAGCAGACCGACCAAGGGAGCTTGTTCCCGGGGTGAGAACTTCCGATTTTACCTTCCACCTTCCGCCTGAACTGGTTGCTCAGGCACCATCGAACGAAAGGGGGCAAAGCCGGATGATGGTTATCGATCCGGCGAGCGGCTCTCGTCAGCACCTCCATGTAGCCCAGCTTCCGCAGTTTGTGGAGCCGGGCACCCTCATGGTTTTCAACGATACCCGTGTAAGAAAAGCTCGAGTTTTTGGGCAAACGGAAAACGGGGGAAAGGTGGAAGCGGTCTTTTTGAGGTCGCTTCCCGAGGGCCGTTGGGAGTGCCTAGTGAATAGGGCCAAAAAACTCCGGCTGGGGCAGCGTTTACTTTTTCCCTCAGGTGTAGAGGCTACTGTTGAGAGTCCCTTAGAAAACGTCCGGGTGCTTAGTTTCGACCCGCCGGTTACCGAAGACTGGCTGGAGGTTCATGGGCATCTTCCGCTACCCCCCTACATTCTACGGCCCGATTCCGAGGCCGATGCCGAACGCTACCAGACAATCTTCGCCAGGGAAGCTACCTCGGCTGCAGCGCCGACTGCTGGATTGCATTTCACCAGGGATCTTCTCACGGCTTTGACGGCGGTAGGTGCAGAACTCGTGTTCGTCACCTTGGAAGTCGGCCTAGGGACTTTTCTGCCCGTCCGCGCCGAAATGGTGAGTGACCACAAAATGCATACCGAACGCTTTCACCTAAGTGGGATCACGGCCGATGCGCTCAATCAAGCCAAGTCGCAAGGACGACCTATTTTGGCAGTTGGCACCACGAGCCTTCGTACCCTTGAGGCGAGTTGGACACCCGGTGGGTGGACTCCTGGCTGGGGAGAAACCGACATCTTTATCACCCCGGGGTACCAGTTTCGTGCGGTGGACCAGTTGTTTACCAACTTTCACACCCCTGAAAGCACCTTGTTAATGCTGGTCTGCGCCTTTGCTGGCCGAGATTTTCTCCTCGAAAGTTACCGCGAAGCGGTAGCTCTCAATTATCGATTCTTCTCTTATGGCGATGCAATGCTCATTCAAAATTATCGAGCTGGCTAAAAGAGGTATTCACAGGCAGTTCAGTAGGTAGTAGTTCCCATGGACTGAAAACCCTTGCGGACCGAGGCCAAATGCGCGAGTGCCTTATCGATGGTCTTCCCGTAGTTCAAATCTCCGGTTTGAATCCGAAAGGCCTCGTCCTGCCAAAATTGCAGGTCGGGTAAGAACATCCAAGGCTTGGCATTGGCCTTGCCAGCCTCTTTCTGAGCTTCGCTCCAATAGCCCTTGGCCGTGAGGTAAACTTTCTCGGCCTTGTCGAGGCTATCGAGATTGGCTGCTTTCCACGGGTAATTGTAGAAGTACGCGTTCTGTTTGTCGAAATTGCTTCCGAGGGTGAGCGTCTGCTGAACCAACGTCAGATTGACGTGCATTCTGAACAAGTCTCGGTAATGTTCCCATTGATCGGGTGTATCAATCTTGGTGAGCGCGTTGAGCGGATTGGCAAAATCGGCCCGTAGCGCGCGCTCCAAGTAGTAGATATTTTCGAGGACGCTGTCTGCATCCTCGTCAAGATGTCGATGCACCAACTTGTACCATTGTTCCGCATAGAGGATTTTGTAGGCTTGAGCCGGGGAGGCTAGCAGTCCAAGGAAAAACAGGACCACAGCGAGTCGCTTCATTTCTCACTTATCGGCAGATTCGCGACCAAATCGAGTCTGTCAGCTCCTTGACGCTTTGCCGGGCGTCAAGTCGCATCACTTCCAAACCCTGGGCCTGAGCCTCGGAGATGGCCCGTTGGTACCCAAGTCGCACTCTTTCTTGGATTGGTGCCTCTTCGTAGATTTCCCGGGCCTGACCCCTGCTATTGATGCGAGCTTGAGCTTCCCCCACCTCAAGATCCAAGAAGAACAGCGTTTCGGGAAATGGAAAACCTACGTTAAGGTCGGATACCTCCTCCCATGAACAATCCAAGCCTTGGTAGGCGAGGCTACTAAAGAAATATCGGTCGGACAATACTTTGGTGCCAGCGTTCAAGCTGCGTCTAATGCCGAGCGGTCCCTCGAGATGCTGATGACGATCTGCGGCGAACAAGCGTGCTATGGTGCCGGGCTGGGCCTCGATGTCTCCCCTAAGAATTGTCCGAATTAACACTCCGGCCGGGTGGGAGGTCGGCTCGCAGTCGGCGCGAAACGCTACACCCTCCGAGACCGAGCGGGCTTCGAGACGGTGCAACTGGGTGGTGGTGCCCGAACCATCGATCCCTTCGAGCACAAAAAAACCCTTTAGTACTTCTCTCTTGTTAGTCAACATGGATGAGTTATACTCCCCCTCGTGCGGTTCCCCAAAACTCTTATGGCCATTTTAGGGCTCTTTTTGCCTTTCGTCACGGGTTCACAAACCTTTGGCAATACGGAAATCCAACTGTTTGACACCGACTTCCTAGAGGCACCTTACAGCCCGGTGGTTTTTTCTTCCCTCGATCCGCAGAAATTATCCCTTCCAAGCTGGCAGACTGTGACGGAACCGTGGTCGTTTTCCGAGACCATAGGTGTGGCCACGGCAGATTTACAGGAACTTCTTCCCTGAACAAAAGTCCAAAAAGTCAATAAAATAGCTTGAAAAAACTATTTTAGTGGTTTAGAAACTTTTTGGAGGCTTTTATGAAAAGAACTTTTTTGCTGTTGGGTTTGTTGTTGGGTTCGGCAACATTCGGCTTTGCTCAGGTGTTTGACTTTACAGTAATCAACGCCACCGGTTACACCATTGATTCGATTTTTGTTGCACCGGCCAACGACACCCATTGGGGCGATGACGTGCTCGGAATGGACCAACTGGAAGATGGTCACGAGGTGCATATTGTTTTTCCGTCCGCCTATGAAAAACTGCTTCTCAAGTTAAACGTCGACAAGTATGATCTCAAAGTAAACTTTGAGGATGGCGACGTTCACGAATACCAAGACTTGTTGCTAGAGACCATTCATGATGTCACCCTCAAACTCGACAAGAACGGCAACGGTGTAGCTACGTTTCATTAGCATTACTAGGGTCCGCGGTGGCAGTCTCACCCCTTGAGATGCCAACGCGGTCTTTTTTGCGAAGACAAGATTTTCACCTGTGTTCAACTACCATTGCCAAATTACCTAGCGCGAAAAGCATAAACTTAAGAATCACCCAAGGAACGCCAATAATAACGTTACAGAGGGAATAAGTGCTTTTGAATGATGAAAATAAAAGTTTTGTGCTAGACTGGAAGTCAATGTGATTAGCTTCCTGCAACAAATGGGTATTTTTGTCGTTCCTCTTCTCGCCCTATCTATTTATGGTTTTGGACTTATCCTTTCCAAACGTGGACAATTCCAGCGCGCGCGCCCGATACCACTGGAAGTTTTCAGAAATCTTCAGGGTCGTCTCAGACTCGGTGCGGATTCTGAGATTCAGGATCTGCCGTCTGACCACCCTTTAGCGCTTGTAATAGCGCAGAAAGGGGTAACTGCGCCACTCAGGCAGGTCTACGCCCAGGGGTTGCTTGCCACCCTAGAAGAGCGTTTGGTCTACTTCCCTGCGCTGGCCAATTTGTCCACACTTACAGGTCTTTTTGGCACCGTTTGTGGCATGATCGTGGCGTTTCTGGCTCTGAGGTCTGGTGGGGGCGCGGACCCTTCGGCACTGGCTGGAGGAATCGCTCAAGCATTGGTTGCTACAGCTCTGGGATTAGTCACGGCCATCCCTAGCTTGGCGGCTCATGCGCTGTTCCAACGTCAGCTTACTACCCTGACCGGCCAGCTCGAGACCATTTTGGTTGTCCTGGGTAGCCGGGAGGAGTCACTTGCTTGACCATTTCTACCGGTTGCGCAGGCCCCCTGTTGAGCCTCTAGGTCTGCTCCTGACGCCCTTTATCGATGTTTTGCTGGTTTTGCTTTGCTTCGTGCTCAGCGTAAGTTTTCAGATTCAGGCTGCGGTGGACGTCAAACTCCCGGATTCAGAGACCGGTCAACTGGTTACTACCGCTACTCTCACCGTCTCAATAGCCCGCGATGGGACACTGGTGCTCCAGGGTCAGACGGTGACCCTCGATGGGTTTTCAGCGGTGTTGCACCAAAAACTCGCTGCAACCAGGGGCACCCGAGTGAGTTCCGCGGTCCTTCAGGGAGACGAAGAAGTTCCTTACGCCCTACTCATTTCGGTCATGGATGCGCTTCGGGCCCAAGGGATCACCGAGATTTCACTTTTGACTCAGTCGCGGGGAGGCCGATGAATGCTGGCCGTGCTCCGCGGACCGTGGGCCCTGTCGGCCTATGTCCACGGTCTTTTGGTACTTTTGTTCCTATTGGGGTACTGGAATCTACTTCCCCCGCCACCCGCGACTATAAAAATGCACCTTGGAGTTTCAGGGACTTCCCGAGGCCAGGATGCTCCTGCCTCGTCAGCGCCTCCCCTTTTACCTTATTCGCCTCATGGTCTTCGAAATGAAACCACGATGGCAGAATGGCAGACCGCTTTTCCTATTCACAAGGGGAGTGAGCTGTCCAAAAGCTTGCAGAGTCAATCAACTTCTCTCGAAGAGCTCCTAGCGGGTGTATCTCTTCCGGCGAGTTTAACTCAACTTCCAACGGCCGGGTGGGGAATTGAAACCAAAACGGATGGGCATGAGCTGCCCCCGCTTCCATCTCCTTCTTTAATTCCTTCTCAGGGAGCCAGGTGGGCCCTTGTGTTTTCGGTGCCCGGGGCCGGTGGATTTGCTTCGTCGATTGAGGGGCTAGGTGAAGGCAACCCGGAACTCGACCGCTGGCTGGAAACTTGGCTACGAGATGCAACTTTTCCTGCGTCACCGAACGGGGAGCCCTACACCCTCCGATGGACTTTGGTGCTGGAAGTAGGTCGTCCCGAATGAAGTTCAAGGGCCTTCGCACGTTCGGTGTTGCCGTTGCTGTTGTAGCCGCACTGACATTGCTCAGTCTTACCTCTCGAGTTTGGGAGCAGTTCGACAAGTTTATGGCGGTCCAAAAAGATAGGTTTGTGACCCAGTTTGAAAAGAGCGTCGGCCTCAACTTTTCCTACAGTTCGTTGTCTCCGAATATCCTGGAGGCGTTCGAGTTCCTAGGCGTGAAGATCTCTACGCCCCAAGGCCACACTATTGTCCAGGCTGCCTCGGTGAGGTTGCGCTGGAACTTTGTCTCGCTGCTCAGCGGTAAGTTTGATGACCTGTTCCAGAGGGTACAGGTCATCAATGGTTCAGTCGATCTTGATCCCCAAATTGACCAGGAACTTCTGGACCGTATCCGCAAGTTTCTCGCCACTCCTTCAAGTCAGGGCCTTCTGCCGCCAGTCGAGGGTTTTAATGTATCGTTATCATGGAAAAGTTCTTCAGAAACAGTGAACCTAGAACGGGGATTCTTCCAGTTTTTTCGAGAGGGCGGCGACTATCGGATAACCTTCCGAAGTGCGTTGCAGGCGCAGTTTCCCTCCAAGGGTGCCGTCCTAAAGGCTCTTGCTGGCCAGCTCGATGGAGATCTCAGAGCCAATCCCAGTTTCACCGTTATTTCTGTGCAGGCCCGAACCTCACAATTGACTTCCAACCTACTGAACCTAGCACCACTGCACCTCCAACTTCGGGTGAACCAAGCTACCGTCGAACTGGTCAAGGTTCAAGATAGCCTGCCACTTGACTTCAGGATCGAGTACAACCTCAAAACTGAGCGAATTTACATCACCGCTCGAGCTGACCGTTTTAAGCCTAGCACTCTGGTCGGATGGAAAGGAAGTGAGCTTATTTCGAAGCTTTTAGATGCCAACCTTACCGGGCAGTTCTCTCTAGATCTGTCAAACGACACAACGGCATGGACTCTCGTAGCTGACGGTGAGGCAGGCCTACCTCCCGGATTAACCGAAACTGGTGTACTGCAAGACGCTTCGGTCCTGCGCGGTCGTATTGAGGCGATACCCGGCGAGATTAGGTTTCATGAAGCGTACTTCGACTCTTCCGTTCTCAGCGGCTCGTTCGATGGGTCGGTTTCCACGGACACCTGGCTACCAGAAGGTCAACTCGTCCTTGATCACTGGCAGGATGCCACCTTTGGCAAGGTTTCCGGGGTGGTTGACCTCTTAAGAGTGGATAATACTGTGACCTTTACCGGGCGGGATCTGGTATGGAAAAATCTAAACTTCAGCACCTTTCAGGGTTGGGTAGAACACGATGGCGACCTGATTGCGGGGTCTGTTGATGCAACCCACAGCGGTGCTGGGGTCGCTACCCAATTGATCGTGGGTGGAAGGGGCAGTCTGGGTACCAGAGTTTTCCCGCTTACTTTTCAGGTGACAAATCTTACGTTGCCTTTAGTTCAACAGGAGATTGCCGAGCTTGGTGTCGCTTTGGAACTGCCCGAACCCGTGCAGGGGCTCCTTTTTCAAGCCAAGGGGGCCTTGACCGTTGGCCCCGAGGAATGGTCGCTAATCGGTCTCGACGCAAGTTTTGCCGACCCCGCGGTACCAGGTAGGAACGGACAGTTCAAGGCAGACTACCAGAACAATCTCTTTCGCCTCAAAAATGTGACCTTTGAATGGGCCGGACAGTCTGGCACTGCAGATTTCCAAGCAGACCTGAGTTCCAGCGAACTTGTATCCTGGCAGGTCCAAGCCGGATTTCGGGGTGACCGTTACGATGTTACAGGGCTGTATTCCTACGCCGAGAACCGCATCTCGTTTAGTGGTTCCCACGGCTTAGCCGGAAACTTGACACTGCCGGTATCTGAAGAAGCCCGGGCAGCCGGAGACTGGTCGGGGAACCTCAAGCTCGAAGAGCTACCCTTAGCCACAGGGCTCCAAGCCGCATTTGATCTCACCGCGGAAAAAAATGCGGGTGTCCTCAAGCTCGTCGTGAAGAAAGCAGACCTTCAAGGCACCTATCCGTGGAACGATGAACCCTTTACCTTGCAGACCAAGGGTATAATCACTGATGAAAATGCAACTTTTTCTTCTGTATCGCTCAAGGACTCCCACAACAAACTGCAGGGAAGCCTTACCGGAAACTGGAACTTCAACTTTGAGAAGCCTTGGATCGGCAACCTAGCCCTAAAGGGTGTCGATGGAGTGGAGTCGCTGGAACTTGAGTGGAACATGACCAGCCTAGACAAGGCAGACTTAGCTTTAACGACAAGCCGACTCGACCTTGGGCGTTGGGTTGGGACTCCGTTTCGAGGTAGGGTGGGGCTGAGGGGAACAGCACAATGGAAGGGAAGTGCCACGACTTGGTCGGTCGGGGCCATCATTTCTGAAGCACATTGGGGCGATTCTGAGTTGGCTTTCAGGTTTGCGGCAGACGGCAACCTTTCTAGGGCATCGTTCCAACAGTTGCAAGGGACTCTCGACCCCGTCACGATCACCGATGGACATGTGGATGTCGACCTGAACTCCCGAACATGGTCGGCTGAGATTGGTGCTGGCGTAAAGTTTGGTTCTAATCGATGGTCGGCATCTTTTGTCAACTCAGGAAACTGGAAGGCTGGCGATTCCCTAGACCTAGTTACTTCGGTGTCGGCGAAGAAGGTGCTGCTGGGAAAACAGGCCCAGCCAGACTTCGGGCTCAACGCAAGGTTTGCCAACAACCTTTGGAAAGCGACCCTTTCGGATAACTCCGTGGCAGTCGAGTTCACTACCGATGGTCAGATCAAAGTTCAGACTAAAGCGCCTTTTCCTGTGCATGGGAGTGCTGTCGGCCAGATTTCCAGTGGCAAAATCGAAATGCAAGTGAAGGATGAGTTTACAGATATTTCATTGGTCCGAGAGTTTGCCGACAAGCGGCTTCTCGACCTCAAAGCCGGAGTGCTTTCGGGATCGTTCACCGTCTCTGGTGTTCTCACCGACCCTGAAATCCGGGGATATGCACGACTTGATGGGCTAATCTTTGACACTCCCTACATCCGGACCTCCATTGGTCCTGTATCGATTCCACTCGAGTTCAAAGGGCGGAGTGTTTCAATTTCCGCCACGAATATTGGCCCTAGCGGTCAAATATGGAACCTATCGGGCATCGCAGCCCTTGATCACCTCATTCCCCAAGAATATCGTCTGGCCCTTGAAACCGACCCACGTTCGTCCATTCCTTACAGTTACCTTGGGTTAGGCATCAAGGCCGAAGGAAGCGCCACGGGAACTCTCCTTATCACGGGAAACCCCTTTTCCTTAGTCGTAGGCGGAAAGATGACGGCCTTGGATTCGACCGTCATGATGGCCTCAGGAAGCTACATTCCTACGAGCAAGGATTACTTCGGAATCAACTCTGACCTCACCATTGTTTCCGGGCGCAAGGTGGAGTTTCTTTTTCCCAACCAACAATTTCCCCTTCTGAAAGCCTACACAGGAGTGAATCAGACTCTGAAGATCCGATGGAACGAGGCGATTAATGACTTTGCCCTCGTGGGGAAGATCGATTTGAAGTCTGGCGAATTGAGCTATCTGAACCAGACTTTCGTTCTCAAAGAGGGTTCAGTCACCTTTAATGAGGACGAAAATGGCATCGATCCTCTGTTGTCAGTCCGAGCGGAGCTTAAAACCCGCAGCGACTCAGGCGCGGTTACGATTACAATGCGGGTCGATGGCTCACTTTCGCAGTTTACACCTAAGTTCTCCGCCCAACCCTATCGGTCTGCCGAAGAACTTCAGCAGCTCATCGGTACAACCTTGGCTGTACCGACCGAGTATTCTCAGGCTAGTGGGGTAAAAACAGCGATTTCCCTTGCCTCGGACGTTGGTACAGGGTTCCTTCTTAGGCCTTTCGAAGAATCGGTCAAGAAAAACTTCAGTCTTGACCTATTCTCGGTCAAGACTGAACTCTTAAAAAAGTCGCTTTTGGATAGGAATACCGCTTTAGGTGCTTCGGATTATCTTGACAACACGCATGTGTATTTCGGAAAGTATGTTGGCGATGATCTGTTCCTTCAGGGAAGCCTTGCTTTCCAGCAAGGCAGTAGTGCAGACTCGGCCAAGTCCTCGTCGTTTTTGATTGAACCCGAAATTTCCGTGGACTTCCAGACTCCGTTCTTCTTATTAAACTGGACCTTGCAACCCCAGCACCCGGAAACCCTTTTTGTTTCCGACAACACCGTAACGTTCCGGTGGGATTGGAGTTATTAATGATCGAAGGAGATCGAATGAAGTTTCCGCGCTGGCTACTGCTGGTCACTCTCATGGCACAAATTGTGCCCAGTTGGGCCCAAACGGGCACGGGTAATGCTGCCGCCGATTCGTGGTATCTTGGCAAGCCGATCATCGACATTCGATTCGAAGGTTTGGTTACCGTAAGCCGGTCGGATATCGACGGGGTCATCAAACCCTATTTGGGACGGCCATTCACTGATGAGCTTTTTCAAGATCTCCAGAGCGCTTTGTACGCACTCGACTTTTTCCAAGGTCTTATCGTACCTACCGCTCTGAAAGGAAACGAAGCTAGTACCCAGGTTGTTCTTTTGTTCAAAGTGCAAGAGAAGCCTCTAGTCGATGAGCTCGTCTTCGACGGGAACTCCCGGTTGCGTACCCAAGAGCTTCAGGCTGTGGTTTCGGTAAAAAAGGGTGACCTGATCAATCAAGATAAGGTGAAGATAGACGAGACCGCCATACTGAACCTCTACCATGACAAGGGTTATCTTGCTGCAAAGGTGACTTCCTCGGTTCAGGAAGTTTCCGAAACCCGGATCAAGGTTTACTTCAAGATCGACGAAGGCCTCCAGACCGCGGTCAAGTCTATCGAGTTTCAGGGACTATCGTTCGCATCGGAGTCAGCTCTTCTTGGTGTGATGTCAACTCATCAGCAGTCTTTTTTTGAGGCGGGCCTTTATAAAGAAGCTTCGTTTGTCAAGGATCTTCGTAGCATCGAAAACTATTATTGGAACCGCGGTTACGTAGATGCAAGAGTGGTTGACACCCAAAAAACCGTGGCCTTTGACGCGGCGAGTGAACGCAACATGCTGAATATCTCGCTTACTGTGATCGAGGGTACTGCCTGGAACTATGGCGGCTTTACGTATGTCGGTAACCAAATCTTTACCAGCAATGAACTTGATGCTCTAACCCGCCAAAGCCCAGGGAAGACTCTCAACAAAGAGCGTCTTGAGGCCGACTACCAGCGCATCGTGGATAATTACCTCGAGAATGGCTACATCTTCAATTCGATTTCGCGCAAAGAAATTCGAGAGGGAAACCTTCTGCGTTACGAAATTAACATTGTGGAAAGGCCTCGAGCTCACATAGAGAATATTCTTGTCAAGGGAAATAAAAAAACACGCGACAAAGTGGTTCTCAGGGAACTACCTATAGAGGTCGGCGACGTCTTCAGCAAGTCAAAAATCATCACCGGAATCCGCAACCTTTACAACCTACAGTATTTCTCAGCCATCAACCCCGAAACTCCGCAAGGTTCGGCTGACGGCTTAATGGACCTTGTGCTGAACGTCGAGGAAGGCAAAACGGCCGACATCGCTTTCGGTCTGACTTTCTCTGGGTCCACGGATTTCCCAGTGTCGGCAAACATCAAGTGGTCGGACAAAAACTTTCAGGGTCTTGGTCAGGCCCTCAGCGTTGATTCAACAATTTCACCTGTGAGTCAGAGCTTAAATCTGTCGTTTACAGAGAGGTGGTTTTTCGACCGCCGGATCACCTTAGGTGGCTTGGTTGGTTTCAATCACACCGTCAACAGCAAAATTGACCAGGATATCTTAGGTCCGGTCTACACATCTGCAGATATTCCCGATCCGTATGACAACAATACCTATGTGTTCTCGGCAAACCAAACTAGCGGTACCTACAATGGCTATATGGCGGGACAGGCCTTCCCCGGTGTTCCCACTGACGCAGACAAAAGTAATTACAGTCTTCAGTCGCAATATCAGTGGGATACGAACCACGGAGGTATTTATAAGACGGCGCAGATGCAGTACGACTCGCTTCAGTTCGATGTTGGTCTCAATACAGGTTATTCCTGGTACACGGGATTCGGCCGTTTTAATTTAGGTACTGGTTTGAAGTCTACCGTGCAGCTCATCACTTACGACGATACCGTCTACCGACCAGCGAACTTGTCGCTGCGCGAGAATCTCAACAAATGGAAGTTTTCTAACCAATGGTGGTCAACGGCTTCTTGGGACACTCGTGACATCATTTCTAATCCCACCAATGGTGGTATTATTTCTGAGCGGGTTACTTTTGCTGGTGGTTTTCTCGGTGGCAGCACCCACTACACACGTTTTGACTCGCGCATCGAAGGATTTTTTAAGTTCCTTTCTGTTCCTGTGATGGAGGGCTGGGACTTCGAACTCGTGGCAAAAGGCCGTCTTGGCATGGGGAACCTGCTGGCCCCCGTCGGTGGAGATGGAGTACTCACCACGCAACCGACCGATCAACTGTATATCGACGGCATGATGTCTGGCCGTGGTTGGGGTTTCCAGAATGGCGGACAAAATACCTTGACCGGTGGCTTCGAAATCAGGACGCCCGTGCCTTTTATTTCCAGTTTTCTGTGGCTAGACACGTTTATTGACGATGCACTTTTGTTAAATAAGTACAGTGACTATACTGCACTGTGGGACGTGCCACTCGTGATGCACGACCTCTCTGTCGGTACCGGATTGCGGATTATCAACTCTCAGTTTCCGCTCTCGCTCTACTTCACCAAGCCTTTCCACATGGATAGCAGCGGGAAGTTGACGGCGGTTCAGGGAGACGGATTATTTGGTAGCGTTATCGATATGAAGTTGGTCGTCGCCTTCGGCATGGACCTTTAGGAGTTCTGATGATGAAACGACTCGCGGTGACAGTATGCCTTCTTTGGGCTGTAGTTTCAGTTGCCCCTGCCCAGCAGTTTTTCAAGGCCGGCGTGGTGGACTTTGCGCGCGTGTACAACCAGTTTTTCAAGGAAACTAAGCCTGTTAAAGATTTTGACGACTTCAAATCTGGAATCCAAAAAGAAATTGACAAAATGAAGGAAGAGATCCGCCAAATCAACGATCAACGCAACGACGCCAAACTTAAAGGAGACAGCAGTCGGGTATCGAGTTTGGATGTCGAAATCCTCAAGCGCCAGGATGTCATGAAAGAATATGCCCGGGTGCAACAGATTCAGATTAATTCCCGAAACCTAGATCTTCAGGAAGCTAATTTTCTCAGACTCCTGAATGACGAGATCGAACAAGCCGCGGTCTCGAAGGGGTTTGGGCTCATCCTGAACAAGAAAGATACAGCTGTAATCTGGTTTGGTCCGGATGCGGATATCACAGACGACGTCTTGGCACGGATGACAGCAGACCTCAAACGCTGATTATACCTCTTCCTTCTTAATCTGCTGCTCGAGGACACTTTGCAACGCACCAAATGCTTTTGTATTCTCGGGTGATAACTCACTTAAGTTTTTGTGAGCACTGAGGATAAACTCGGTAGTGGGCTTATGAACTCTGCTGATTGGTTTCCATAGGGTCGGTGACGGGAACTCACCCTCTTCAACGAGAACCATGAGCTTCAAAATTCCAAGACCACTCAATAGCTTAACGCAGTCTTGAGTCGGACGTAAGATGGTCAGGGCTGTTCCCGTCAAAGCTTTGAACCGCTTATGAAAGCCTACCAAAAGACCCATGAAGGTTGAGTCCATGTAGTCACAGGCCTGCAAGTCTACGGCTAAAAGGATGGGGGGAGGTGGAAGCGAAAGCCTTTCCAAGATCATATCACGCAGATCGGCCGAAACCGCTGCGGTTATGTGCCCTTGGGCCCTAACGAACAATCCCGAGGCGTTTTCCTGAAATTGAATCAACTCGTCCACAGCGCCATTATAGCTAATTTGAGAGTTGTAGCAAGATTTTGCGCGGTTTATTTCCCTCTTACTTCCCTAGGTAGGGCTTCCCCGTTACCATGGTTTCATGGCCGACACAACTCCGATGATGCGGCAATATCTAGATCTCAAATCTCAGCATCATGACAAGATCTTGTTCTTTCGTCTCGGAGACTTTTATGAGATGTTTCGCGAAGACGCCAGAGATGCAAGTGTGCTTCTCAACCTGACCCTAACTCATCGGCAGGATGAGCCTATGTGCGGGGTCCCCTATCACTCAAGTGGGTCCTACATTCGCCGATTGCTTGAAGCCGGCCGAAGCGTCGCCCTTTGCGAGCAAGTTTCGGAAGCGGGTGTCGGAAAAGGTCTCGTGCGCCGAGAGATTGTCGATATCCTAACTCCGGGGACACTTGTAGACGACCTCTACCTTACTGGTTCCTCCAACAACTTCCTGATGGCTTTTCATCGGGCCAGTCCCAGATCATCCATAGCCGTTGCCGACCTTTCCACTGGAAAGTTTCTTGCGACGAGTTTCTTGGTTTCAAATTGGCGTGAGGCATTAGGGCGGGAATTAGGGCGTTTCCGCCCTCGAGAAATTCTCTTGAGTTCCCAGTTGGTAGCGGAAGAACCCGACCTGTCGGGTCTCCTCTCGGAAGTTTCTCACTTAATTTTGACACAGTTGGAGCCTTGGCGCTTAGAGCAGCGGACAGGACATCAGCGACTTTTGGAGCACTTTGGTGTACTTCGTTTAGAGGCTTTTGGCCTGAATGAACAGTCCGCAGAAGTAATAACAGCAGGTGCACTTCTGGACTACTTGAAGTGCAATACCTTACGGACCTTGGCTCACCTCGAGCACCTAGAAGTTTTTCAGGCCTCCGACTTCCTTCAAATTGATCCGGATTCCGCTCGTAGCTTGGAGCTGTTGGCAAACACTCGCGACGGCGGTAAAGGCTCCTCCCTCTACGGCATCCTTGATGTCACCAAAACTACGGCTGGCTCCCGACTGCTAGAGAATTGGCTTCGTTTTCCCTTGCTGGTACCGACGGAAATTGAAGTGCGACAAGTGCTAATTGAGTCTCTTGTTATGGATTCAAGTTTGCTCAGGTATGTGCGGAAGGGACTTTCGGGAGTCTTGGATTTAGACCGGTTAGCTTCACGTCTGGCCCTAGACAAAGCCAGTGCCCGCGACCTCCTTGGCTTGGAAGCCAGCCTAGCCCGAGTCCTAGAACTTGCCACCCTTTGGGATGAACAACCGTCGGGAAAACTGTTAACGCTCGAGTTCGGGCTCGAGTCAAGAAGTGCACTCTCAGGTGTGGTGTCCAAGATTGCAGTTGAACTCAGCCGGGATCCATCACCGGTGCTAACCGAGGGGGGACTGATCAAGGAAGGAGTTTCTGCAGAGCTCGATGAACTGCGTCACCTGCGGCTACACAGCCAAGAGATTTTGCAGGCCTATCTTGGGGAAGAGAAAGCCAAAACCGGGCTCTCGCAGCTAAAACTTAAACAAAACCGGATTATTGGGTACTACTTTGAAGTTTCAAAGGCCCGTCTGGAACGACTACCCGAGCACTTTCAGCGCCGCCAGAGTCTAATTGGTTCCGAAAGGTACTCCACCGAGCGTCTGCGGGAACTCGAAGACAGACTACAACATGCTGAGGAAAGGATTTTCAGTCTCGAACGGGAGCTTTTTTGGGCCTTGCGGGACCATGTGAAGGTATTGCTTACACCAATTCAGAGGGCTGCAGCGTTTTCGGCGCGCCTAGATGTGGTTTCAAGCCTCGCTCAAGTGGCATTGGACCGGAATTGGGTCCGTCCTCTTGTCACCGAGAGTTTGGACCTGGTTTTGGAAGACGCCCGACATCCGGTTGTGGAAGCTAATTCGCAAGAGCCATTTGTTCCCAACTCCGTACATTTTTCTGCAGCCGACTCGTTGGTTCTCATCACTGGGCCCAACATGGCAGGAAAGTCTACCTACCTGAGACAGACGGCGCTCATTGTGCTCCTGGCCCAGACGGGTTCTTTCGTTCCCTGCCGAAGAGCAGAAGTAGGAATAACCGATAGAATTTTTTGTCGAGTGGGGGCCAGTGACCATCTTTCCCGGGGCGAGTCCACCTTCCTCGTGGAAATGCATGAGACGGCGAGGATTCTGCGCAGTGCCACACCACAAAGTCTGGTTATCATGGACGAAGTGGGAAGGGGTACTTCGACAAGGGACGGTTTTTCGCTTGCGTGGGCAATTTGCGAGTACTTGCTCGATACCGTTCGGGCTAAAACACTTTTTGCTACGCACTTTCATGAACTGACAGCACTGAGTCATCCCGCCTTGCGAAACTTCTCGATGGCGGTGGAAGATGATGGGCGCGAAGTCGTGTTTCTGCGCAAAGTAGTAAAAGGGGCCTCTGACAATTCCTACGGCTTGCATGTAGCCCGTTTGGCCGGTGTTCCCGCGCGCGTTGTCGACAGGGCTGCTCATATTCTCGAAAGTCTCGAGCCGGAACACACCCTCCCGCGCGAACAAACACGAGCTGGAAATGGTACCAACCGAAGGTCCCAGCTCGATCTTTTTGTGCCGGAACCCCAGCCAGACCTGCTCAGGGAGGAACTGCGTCGTCTAGACCCTGACAATTTGACCCCCTTCCAGGCCCTTCAGCTGTTGGCAAAATGGAAGGCTCTTTCCGTAGAATGAATCAGGGACCTCGCCAATCCTGTTCCTTTCTTATGAGCCTCTTTGGTTTTCCTGTATGCCCCTTGTGCGATGTTGCTTTGGAAACAGGCTTTGGAGTGGACGGAGACCTATGCCGCACCTGCTGGGCCCAAGTCTTTCGTGGCGAGCCAGGTGCTCCGGCAGGTCTTTGCGCGCTCTGCGGTCAAACTCTTTTGGGGGAGGTGGATCTGTGTGCCGATTGCTGCCGACAGCCGTGGTCGTTTGCACGCCTCGACGGACTCGTTCCCTATCGAAGTCCTGCCGGTGAGCTACTTCGAGCTTACAAGGGACGCAATAGATCGGGCTTGGCTCGCTGTTGGTCACGGCTTTCTGTCCCCCGACTTGCTCCAGCGGCACCTCTGGTCCCTGTGCCGTGCCATCCTCAACATTTCCTAGAACGGGGGTGGGACCCAGTGGCCCGTTGGGCTCATTTTCTTTCCAGAGACGCCCAGGTGCCAGTTTGGAATCTGCTGATCAGGCGCAGGACGGTCAGCCAGAAATTGCTCGGGCGAGCAGAGCGTTCTGAAAACGCGACGCGCTCCTATTGCCTGCGTCGTGATGCAGAAAATAAACTTAAAGGGCAAAAACTTGTCTGGTTGCTCGACGATGTCGTTACTACTGGATCCACAGTGGAGTCCTGTGCCAAAGAATTGCTTCGTGGCGGTGTCGCTGAGGTTCGCGTACTTGCCCTGTGCCTTCATTAAACTTGACAGTCGACAGCGATTTAAGTATTGTACTGACAGTTTAGATCTCTACTATCAAAAGAGTCGGCAACGGCTCTTTTTTTTATGGCGGACCCATGTTGATGGCTGATCCCGAGGATCCGGTGTTCCGCGACCTCGACCAATTCGTGAAAACGCTCGGACTTTCACTCGTGGAATGTGGTGTGAGAACGAAGAACGGCACCGCAAACGTTCATGTTGTGCTCCATTCTTTCACGGGCTTGGGTATAGACGATTGTGCCAAGGCGCACAGGTTGCTGATACCGAGGCTCGAGAAGCTACTTGGTACCGAGGACCTATCAGTTGAAGTCGGTTCACCTGGCCTCGAGAGAAACCTGAAGTTTCTGAGGGAGTTGGGATTTTACCAAGGCAAGAAGGCCAAACTTTACTTGGTGGGTGGGACTGATTGGGAGCCTGGTACGATTGAGGAGGTCTTGGACGACAGCATTGTTTTCGTAACATCTGTTGGATTGAAGACCGTGCTAAAGGCACAGATTTACAAGGCAAAATTGAACGACATTTCCTAGGAGGAGCTCGCGTGAACTCTGAATTTACTGAATCCATTCGTCAAATCACCCAAGACAAGGGTATTTCCAGTGAACTGGTGCAAAAAGTGGTCGAAGAGTTTCTCCTCGCTGCTTACAAGAAAACTTTTGGGACTAGCGATAACGCAGTTATCAAGTTTGGTGAGGAAGGCAAAGACGTCACGATTTCGGCGAAGAAAGTTGTCGTCGAGGACGATGATCTTTACGATCCTGTGGGTGAAATTGAGCTTGCCGAAGCCAGGGCCCTGAATGAGGAAGCGACCGTAGGAGACGAGATCCTTTTGGAGATCGATCCTAAGGACTTCGACCGTTCTTCGGTGCACACCGCGAAGCAGAAGGCGAAACAGTACCTGCGTGATATACAAAAGGATACTCTTTTCTCCGAGTTTTCCGGCAAGGAGAACGAGGTGATCATTGGTTACTATCAACGCGAACGCAACGGAAACATCTACGTAGATCTTGGGCGAACAGAGGGCATCCTTCCGCGCAAAAACCAGTCGCCTCGCGAGTCCTATGCCCCGGGATCCCGAATCAAGAGTATGATCAGCGAGGTCCGCAAGACTCCAGGCGGACTCCAAGTCGTTCTCACTCGCCGCGACCCCAAGTTCGTTGAAAAACTCTTTGAACTCGAGGTCCCTGAAATCTACGAAAAAACGATTTTGATCCACAAAATTGTTCGTGAGGCCGGTTACCGAACCAAAATAGCCGTCCGATCCGTGAAAGAGGAAGTTGATCCTATCGGTGCGTGTGTAGGACTTCGCGGCGTGCGCATCCAAGCCGTGATGAAGGAACTCGAAGGTGAGCGAATCGACGTGCTGAAATACGACCCAGATCCAAAGTCCTTTATTCGAAATGCTTTGTCGCCCGCTGAAGTCAGCCAGATCGTCATCCTTGATGAGGCTCGGAAACAGGCTCTTGCGGTGGTCCCTGAAAGCCAACTGTCGCTGGCGATAGGCAAGCAAGGCCTGAACGTCAAGCTGGCAAACCGTTTGTGCGATTGGAGCATCGACGTCAAAACGATCGAGCAGTTTGAGGAGATGGATATTAACCGCGGTGCCAGAGAAGCTGCACACGGTCTGTTCCGCGACGACGACGAGGGCGATGAATCGGTCATTACCGCAATTTCTGAGCTCGAAGGCGTTTCAGAACGGGTCGTTGGAATTCTTGGGGAGCACGGTATCGTCCTGATTGAGTCTTTGGTGAACATGAGCAGAGAAGAACTCTCAAAAATTGACGGAATTACCGCCTCTGATGTCGAAAATCTGATGAAGGCCATCGAAGAAAACGTGGAAATAGTCGATGAGGAAGCTCCAGACGCTTCCATTGATTATTCGAACCAAGATACGGTAGAATACGAAGAAGAGTTCGAATGCCCCGAATGCGGGCACCCCGTCCAGATCAACATGACCCAATGCCCCAACTGCAACGTAGGCTTGAGTTTTGAGATTGAGGAAGAGGAAACCGAGGAAAAATAACAGATTATGTCTGACGAATTGGAAAACAAGAAGCCCAAGGCAACTCTTATTAAGCACGAGAAGCCAGCCTCAACGGTCGCTCCGGTGAGTGCTTCGGTCCCCGATGGCGAAAAGAGAAAAGTAGTTGTCGTCAAGAAGAAGGCCGCTGTGAAGGTAGTGGCTGTCCATCGCGATGAAACGGCTACCGTCCCCTCGGCTCCTCCCGCAGTTTCGGCTTCCAAGGAGCCCTCTTCAACTTCAAAGCCAGGCGATCGCCTAGTTTCCCCGGAATCTCGACTGACTGCCCAGAAAGTAGCGGAGTTCGCCGCAAAAAGGCCACAGGAGATGCGTCACGTCCAGCCGGACGTTAATCGTCCCAAGCCGGAAGGTCTGCGCATTGAAAGCGGGCGTCCTCCCCGCGAGCAGGGCCCCCGTCCGCCGTATGGCGATCGCCCAGCGAACCGGTGGGGTGAACCGCGCCCGAATCCCGCGCCGCCGACAGGTGTAAATCCCGGCGACCGCCCACCGCCGCGCTGGGGTGATCGCCCTCAGGGACAAGGTGCCCCCGGAGGTCCTCCTCGTCCCTATGGTGAACGCCCTGCCAACCGATGGGGTTCCGGACCAGGCGAACGCCCCCAAGGTCAGGGGTATCAAGGTCAGAACTTTGGACCCCGTCCTTCTGGACCTGGTGGCCCTCCACGCCCATACGGTGACCGTCCTCCGGGACAAGGCTATCAGGGTCAAAATTATGGTCCCCGTCCTAGTGGTCCGGGTGGCCAGGGTTATGGACCTCGTCCCGGGGGCCCGGGTGGTCCGGGTTACGGACCTCGCCCCGGTGGTCCCGGCTATGGGCCTCGTCCCGGTGGTCCTGGTTATGGACCTCGCCCCGGTGGTCCCGGCTATGGGCCCCGCCCCGGTGGCCAGGGTACACCTCCTCCGGTAGACCTGACTAAGGGAAGCCAGCCGAAGAAGTTCCGCTCGAAGAAAGAAAAGAACTACATTCGGGACAAAGAGAAAGAACAGCTCGACAAAGCCTATCAGTTTATGAAGAAACAGCAGGCAAAAGCTAACCCTGTTCCGAAAGAAGTGGAGATCATGGAGGTTGTCACCGTGGCCGAGTTGGCCCGCAAAATGAACCTCAAGGCCTCTACGCTGATTGGTAAGCTCATGACTATGGGGATGATGGTAACGATAAACGAGCAGATCGATGCGGAAACTGCGCAGATTCTCGCTTCCGAATATGGCACTGAGGTCAGGATTGTCTCCCTATATGACGAGACTGTGATTGAAACCCAGACCGATGCTGCCGACGATCTGGTCCACCGTTCTCCCATAGTCACGATCATGGGTCACGTCGACCATGGCAAAACCAAGCTTCTTGACGCCATCAGGACCACCAATGTGGCTGGAGGTGAGTACGGAGGTATCACACAGCATATCGGTGCCTATCGGGTGTCCCATTCCAAGGGGGAAATTACCTTCCTTGATACACCAGGTCACGAAGCTTTTACCCTGATGCGAGCACGAGGAGCGCAAATCACCGATATTGTCGTCCTCGTTGTGGCAGCCAATGATGGTGTCATGCCCCAAACCGTTGAGGCCATAAACCACGCCAAAGACGCGAAAGTACCGATTCTGGTGGCGATCAACAAGGTTGATCTACCAGAAGCTAATCCTGACAAAGTGATGCAGCAACTCTCCGATTACGGGCTGATCCCCGAGGCTTGGGGCGGTTCGACGATGTACTGTCAGATTTCGGCTTTAAAGCGATTGGGTCTCGATGAACTCCTCGACGCGATCCTGTTGCAGGCTGAAGTTATGGAACTGACCGCCAGCCGCAAACGCCGAGCTGAAGGTAAGGTCATCGAATCGAAGATTGATCAAGGACGCGGTGTTGTCGCATCGGTGCTCGTCCAAAAAGGCATCCTTAGGGTCGGCGACTACTTTGTTGGTGGAGTTTTCCCTGGCAAGGTTCGGGCTATGTTCGATGACCGGGGCAAGCCAATCAAAGAAGCACCTCCATCGACTCCCGTTGAAATCCTTGGTTTTAACGGCATACCCGGGGCGGGTGACCCTTTCAACGTCACCGAGGACGAACGCACCTCCAGAGAAATAAGTGAAAAGCGACAGGACCTAAGCAAGTTCGAGGAAGCCCGCAATGTCAAGAAGGTCACCTTGGCCAACCTGTACACGACGATCAAGGCAGGTGAAGTTCAAGAAATCAAAGTTATCATCAAGGGAGACGTTCATGGTTCTGTCGAGGCACTTCAAGCTGCGCTTGAGAAGCTTTCGACAATGGAGATCCGAGTGAACGTGATCCACGCCTCGGCGGGAGCTATCATTGAACACGATGTAACCCTTGCCATGGCTTCCCAGGCGATCATCATAGGTTTCCATGTCCGTCCGACGCCAAAGGCCTTGCAACTTGCCGATCGTGAAAAGGTCGAGATCCGCAAGTACAACATTATTTACGATTGTGTGGAAGAAATCCGATCGGCGATGGAAGGTATGCTCGCTCCAGAGGTCAAGGAAGAGGTTATTGGCTCGGTCGAAGTTCGTGACACTATTAAGGTTCCCAAAATTGGCCTCGTAGCTGGTTGTATGGTGACCTCTGGTAAGATCAAAAGAACTTCCATCGTCAATGTGCTTCGTGACAACGTTCAGATTTACACAGGAAAGGTTGCCTCCTTGAGGAGGTTCAAGGACGATGCGAAGGAAGTGGTGGAAGGCTTTGAGTGTGGTGTCAGCGTCGACAACTACTCCGACGTCCGGGTTGGAGATATTTTTGAAGTGGTCGAACAGACTAAGATTGCGAAGAAACTCGGGCCGACCATCGCGGAGACCTTAGCGGCAGAGGCAAAGAAGAAGCCAGAAGCAAAAGCCGACGCCAAGTAGCAAATGAAAGACGTTCGGACCAAGAAAGTGGAAAGCCTCATCCAGGGTATCCTGAGTCAGATGATTCTGACTCAGGAGATTAAAGACCCTCGGGTGAGCACTTTTCTGTCCATCAACCTGGTCAAAATCAGCAACGACCTGAGTCAAGCTAAGGTTTATGTCAGTTCCTTTCAAAAAGAATCAACTGTTGAGAAGGCTGTCGAGGCACTGAATCACGCTGCGGGTTTCATTCAGGGGACGCTGGGAAAGAAACTCGCGATGCGCTCGACTCCACGTTTGCAGTTTCTGGTGGATGATTCGGTGCAGAAATCTCTAGAGCTAAACCGCCTGATTGACGAGGCCAATCGTTCCTGAGCACCCCATGACGCCTAACGGTTTGCTTCTCCTCAACAAGCCAATCGGTGTCACCTCGTTTCGTGCCCTAAATCCACTTAAAAGGCAGTTTGGTCGGGCCATGGGTCATTCGGGAACTCTCGATCAGTTTGCCAGTGGCCTGCTGGTGGTCCTAACAGGGAAGTTCACAAAGTTCACGCCATTCTTCACTGAATACGACAAAGTCTATGAAGCGGTTTTCGCTTTCGGCGTAGAAACAGATACGCTTGATCCGACTGGAAAAGAAATTTTCTCAGGGGATATTCCCGACCACCCAGAAATTTTGGCCCTCGCTTCTCGGTTCAGGGGCCCTATCGAACAGATACCACCCCAATTTAGTGCCATCCATGTGGAAGGAAAACGTGCCTATCAGAGGGTGCGTGACGGAGAAACCCTCGTGCTTGATCCCCGGCGGATCGAGGTTTATCAACTTGACGTGCTGGAATGGCGCAGTCCGGACCTGAGGGTAAGGATTCACTGTTCCAAAGGCACTTACGTCCGTTCTATTGCCCGCGACTGGGGTCGATTGGCTGGCTGCGGGGCCCATGTCAGGAGTTTGGTCCGCCTACGCGTTGGCCCTTTTGATCTACCCGAGGAGCCTGTTGTCTTCCGGGATGAGTTGCAGACTCTGGCTCTTTTAAACATTCCGATGCTACCTGTTCACGAAATCTCGGGGGTTTTGCGGGGTTTGGAACCCCTTAGTCAGGTTCCAAGTCTTGCCACGCTGGACTGTGAACGAGCTGCACTGACGTCAGCTGACGGTGAGCTCCTCGCCGTTGTGGCCCGCCATGGCGCTCGATGGACCTACGTGTTCGTACAGACAGAGCACACACGGTGAGTTGTTCAGGCTCGCGTTCCTTGAGATCGAGTTCTTGGTCGCAATTGACTTTTCGAGCGAAGTCAGTAAGATGTCGGGGGTCGAGGTCCCGACATTAGTCCCGGGTTGCGGACCGGATGTCTGTAGGATGAACGATCAAATTGAGTCCTTACACCTACAGGACGAAGTTCTCACCTGGGAGTCTCCCCCGGGGGAACGTTTGAAAAACATTGTTTTTGTACAAGGAGTACAGAATGGCATTAAGTAAAGAAGAAAAGGCGAAGATCGTCGCTGAGTTTGGCGGTATTGCAGCCAACACAGGATCCACCGAGGTTCAGATCGCTCTGATTACTGCTCGGATCAAGTACCTAACAGAGCATTTCAAGGCCTCCAAGAAGGACCACAATAGCCGTCGCGGGTTGCTCCAGCTTGTCGGACAGCGGCGCCGGTTGCTCCGATACCTGCAGACAACCAATCTCGCCGGGTATCGCACTCTGATTGAAAAACTGGGCCTCAGAAAATAAAGGAAACGCAATGCATCAAGTACGCCTGAAACTGGGCAAGGAAGAACTCGTCCTCGAAACCGGCAAGATGGCCAAGCAAGCCAATGGCGCTATCTACGCAACCTATGGCGGTTCGGTGGTCTTGGCGACGGTCTGTTGCGCGTCGAGCCCAACAGAAGGATTAGACTTCGTTCCGCTCTCCGTGGAATACAACGAAAAATATTACGCCGCCGGAAAAATCCCTGGTGGTTTTCTCAAGCGTGAGGCACGCCCCCGAGACAAGGAAATACTAGTCTCTCGGCTAATCGATAGGCCCATGCGCCCTCTGTTCAGCAAAAAGTTTGCCCGCGAGATTCAGGTTGTCCCGACAACGATTTCCGCTGATCAGATCAATCCTCCTGATGTAGTGGGAATGATTGCCGCTTTTGCAGCGGTGGCCATTTCCGACATTCCTTTCGACGGTCCCGTGGGTGCAGTGCGCATCGCTTCTTTAAAGGGTGTGCTCATTGTCAATCCTACCTTCGAGGAAATCGAGGGTTCAGACTGCGAAATCATTGTGGCAGGGACAGAATCCGGAATTACGATGGTCGAAGGTGGCGCCAGGGAAGTTCCCGAAGAAATGCTGCTCGCGGCCATTGAGATGGCAGAGGGTTACATCAAACAGATCTGTGCTATGCAGCATGAACTCGTGAAGCTGTGCGGCAAACCCAAGCTTCCCATGCCTAAGTTTGCCGACAAAGTTCTGTCCAACAAAGCGGAAATTGAAAAATGGGCCTTTGCCAAAATGGAAACCGCCTGTTTCGTGAAAGGGAAGTTTGAGCGTGTGGCTGCCATCCAGGCCGTGACCCAGGAAGTGCATGCTAAGTTTGACGTCACTGTCCCTGCCGGTGAGGCTGGCCTTATTGGCAACCTCATTGAGGATATGGAACGCGACATCCTTCGAGAAAGTATTTTAGCGAAAGAGCTTCGTTGCGATGGACGCAACACCTCACAGATCCGGCCGATTACCTGCGAGATCGACCTTTTGCCCCGAACCCATGGTTCTGCTCTCTTCACGCGTGGTGAAACCCAGGCCCTTGCCGTTTCAACCTTGGGAACGGTCTTTGACGAACAGATTATGGACACCATCGATGGCGACAAGCGCGCCACCTTCATGCTGCATTATAATTTTCCTCCGTTTTCCGTGGGTGAAACAGGTCGCCTCTCAACAGGAAGAAGGGAGATTGGGCATGGGCACCTCGCTCAACGCTCGCTTCAGAACGTGCTTCCCGACTACTCCAGTTTTCCCTACACGGTAAGGGTGGTCTCAGAAGTGCTTGAGTCTAACGGATCCTCGTCGATGGCCTCGGTTTGCGGTGGTTCGCTTAGTCTGTTGGCCGCGGGTGTCCCGATGAAGCGTCCTGTAGCGGGAATTGCAATGGGTCTTGTTACCGATGGCAAGCGCTTCAAGGTGCTGTCCGATATTCTCGGCGAGGAAGACCACCTCGGTGATATGGACTTCAAGGTGGCCGGAACCGAAAAAGGCATCACCGGTTTCCAGATGGACATCAAGGTTTCCAATGTGACCCGCGAAATTATGACGACTGCACTGAGCCAAGCCAAAGAAGGCCGGATGCATATTCTGGGCATCATGAACAAGATCATTGCAACACCGAAGTCACAGATTTCACCTTTTGCACCGCGCATACTAACGATGAAAGTCGATCCCGATAAGATAGGTTTGATCATTGGGCCCGGCGGAAAGAATATTAAGGGTATCAGTGAGGAAACCGGGGCTAAAATTAACATCGACAACGACGGTACGGTAACCATTTATAGTAAGAAAGCCGAAAATGCCGAGATTGCCGAAGCCAAGATTCGAGGTATGGTCCAGGATCCTGAAGTGGGAAGGGTCTATACGGGCACAGTTAAGCGGTTGATGGACTTCGGCGCCTTTATAGAAATCCTCCCCGGTAAGGAAGGTTTGTGCCATATTTCAAAAATGTCGAAGGAACGGGTTAACTCCGTGAGCGAAATTCTCAAGGAAAACCAGACAGTAAAGGTACGACTGGTGGAACTCGACAAGATGGGTCGCCTGAACTTGAGCATGATAGACGTTTAGGAAAGGAAAAAACATGGCGGATCGCTTCGGGTCCGGCCAACTGCCTCACGGTTCAAGAATCCTGATGGAACACGTCCCTCACAGTCGGGCGTTTTCGTTGGGATTTTTTTTTCCCACTGGGTCGCGTTCTGACCCCGTGGGAAAGGCGGGTCTGGCCCATCTGGTAGAGCATTTGGTCTTCAAGGGCACCCAATCTTACAGCACCTCGGAACTGGCTCGAATGGTGGACCGGGTAGGGGGAGATCTGAATGCCTGGACGGATAGGGAGGAACTAGCCTTCTCCTGTTCGGTACCTTCTGAGCACTGGGAAACGTCTGTCAAAGTCCTATTGGAACTTTGTTTTTCTCCAAGGTTTCCTGAAGAAGAACTTGAGCGTGAGAAAGAAGTCATCCGCAACGAGATCCTTGCTACCTTCGAGGATCCGGAGGAAATGTCTTACGACAATTTCCTGCAAAATCTTGACCCTGGCCTTTGGAGTCGACCCGTGGCGGGTACCCCTGAGAGCTTGTCGGGCTTGACCCTGAACGACGTCAAGCTCTGGCACCATCAGCACGTCAGCCCGAATCACCTGGTTATTGTTGCCTGCGGCAACTTTAATTCAAGGGATCTGCGAAATACACTCGAAGCAGGTCTTAAACAGCTCACGCCCACAGAGCCCTTTAATTTTAGAACCGAGTTCTCACCGGTTTGGTTCTGTCGAGTCGTTGCCGCGGAGTTTCAAATGGTTCAGGTCCTCAGTGGTTGGTGCTTCCCACGCCCCAAAACCCTTCGAGAGGCGATTGTTTGGCAGGTGTTCTCTATGCTTTGGGGTGAGACCATGAGCTCCCGATTGTTTCAAAGCCTGCGCGAGGAACGGGGTCTCTGCTATAGTGTTGGCTCGCAGATTTTCGACACAGATCAGGATTGGGGGCTTCAATTTTTTGCGACTGCAGCTCCAGAACATAGCCGAGCTGTCGTGGAAGCCCTCAGTGAGCAGGTCAAGATGCTGGTTTCTCAACCGCCTTCTTTGGAGGAATGGGAAGACTCGCGCCAGTCCCTCAGAGGTGGAATGTTGCTGGGCTCAGAAAAAATGGAAGCTCGAGTAAGTCGGCTGTGGAAATACTTTCAGTCTTTTGGGGTGCAGGAGTCTTTTGAGGCCTCGATGGAAACCCTTGATCACCCTGTGACAAGGGAGGAACAACTCAAAGTTCTAGGCACTCTTAGTCACCAAAGGCCGGTTCTCCTTGTCTGGGGAAAGACTCGGCTCAGATCGTCGCGGTCCCTGGAAGCCCTGTGGGCTGTTTGACATGGTTTACAGGCTCGTTCCTCCTGGTAGGCCTGCTTCTAAGCGGGTGTTCAACATCGGGGCCCCAACCAGCGCCTTCGTTTCCAACAACTGATCCGGTTTTCAGACAACCCTCCGAGGACGAATCAACAACACAGTCGCTGACGCCTGAAGCTGGGTCGGTTACTGTCAATGCGCCTCGGCCGTTAGTTCCTCACCAGTCACTTCCGGCTCCCCGAACAAGCTCCTCGGATGATTCTCCTTGGATGGTTCCAAACTTTGACCCTGATTCACTCACCTTTGGCTGGGTCACAATTCCACAATGGCCAGCCCGAGCTGCTGTCATTGGCCGGTTCTGGTCGTTGGAGAAAAAAAACTGGCAATTGGTGCTCGGCAGTTCGTTGCCTACCGCACAAAAAATCTTTCCTCTGCAGGTGCTTTACTCTCAGACCTTAGATTCCACCGAAAAGTTCTGGTCAGCCTTCCTTCTTGAGAGGTTTTACCTCGATGCCGGGCTTCCGGCGCAGGCGCGGCAATGGCGTTCACGGGCTCTTCTCCTTCGTTCCTGCGATTTTTTGCTTTTGGACGAGTTGTGGTACCTTGCGATGATTCAGAGGGACCAAAAGGCGGCAGCCATCCTTTGGCGTCGCAATTCCTCGCTTCAGCTTTCTGACGCCCGTGACCGTTCCCGATTGGCCTTGCTACGGCAAACGCTCTTCCTTTCGAAGATTGATCTTCCTTCCCAAGGATTAGATTCCTATGTCTCTACTTTGTCGCTAGACCTAGACGACCTTTGGATAGGAACCTGGAACGGAGGCTTGGCACGGTTGTCACTAGTGAGCGGGGAGTGGTTGGTGCTCGAGCGGCCGAAGACTCAGGTTTCGCCACTCCGGCTCATAAAAGTGACCCGCTGGTTTGTGTACGCCTTCAAGGAGAAGGGCTTTTCACGCTACAGTAAGGTTACGCGCGGCTGGAAGGATTTCACCTACCCGCCCAACTGGTCTGGACTGAGGATACAGAGTGTATCGGTTCAGGACGAAGAGAAACTTTGGGTGGCGCATTTAGGGCAGGGGCTTTGGTGTTGGGATTCAGGGCAATGGAGTCCTGCAAATGAGGCGGGGGTATCGCTGTTTGTTAACTCTGTAGTGTTGGACGCTCGAGGACGACAGCTTGTCGGTACCCAAGATAATGGCTTTTGGATCAGGGATTCGGGCGAATGGACCGAAGTGAAAAACGGTCCGACCAACATCAGTGCTATCACCCCATCTCCGTCCGGAGATACCTGGGCAATTGGAACCTGGGGTGAGGGACTATGGTTGATGAGAAATCAAACCTGGCAGCGACTGACCACGAACGATTTTGTGACCGGCATAGACTGGAATGGGGAGAATCCTTGGTGGGGTTGTGTTGATCAGGGCTTGCTGCATGGTACCCAGCATTTGTCTTCGTTGGGTGTGAGGGACGGTTTACAGGATGCCGGGGTAACTGCTTTGGTAACCCGCGCCGGAAGGCTGTACTGGGGAACGATGGGGCAGAACATAGGAGTCTGGAGCGAAGATGACGATCCGTTGGTATATCGCTAGGGAAGTTTTGCTCGCCTTTGCGATCAGTTTTCTCTTTTTCTTCTTTATTTTCTTCCTCAATCAGATCCTGCTATTAGCGGAAGAATTGTTGAAGCGTAAGGCGCCACCGGAAGAGGTACTGCTGTTGTTGTTGTATTCGGTGCCCGCAATTTTAGCTCTAACGGCACCTTTTGCTTCCTTGTTGGGCCTCTTGCTTTCGGTTGGTCGCCTCGCCGGCGACCGAGAAATCCTCGCAGCACAAGCGGGTGGAATCCGACACTTCACTTTGTTTCTACCCGCACTGCTCCTCGGGGCCCTGTTCACGGCCGGTTCTTTTTTTGCCAATGATGTCCTATTGCCTGCGGGAACGGTTAATTTTGGCAAACTTTACCGTTCGATGTTACTTTCTACGCCAGAACTCGAATTAGGGGCCTATAGCGTCAAGTTCTACAAGAACTTACTGATTATAACCGGAGCTGTCAGCGGTAAAACTTTTCAGGGTGTCAGCGTTCTCGACAAGACTTCTCGGGATGATAATCGTTTGCTGACTGCTAAAATCGCCCGTCTTGTGGATGATCCGAACCAACCAGGAGTGATCACCTTACACTTGGAAGGTGTTACCGGTGTGATACCCGACGGCCGAAGATTAGGAGTCTATGATTCCTTCCAAGCCAAAAGTCTCGACTACAACATTGTTCTTAAGGACTTGGCCCCCAGCCTTCAGACCCTGGGGCCACGGGAAATGCCGACCTATGAGCTCGCGCGACAAATTCAGCTGAAGCAGAATGAGCTAGATGGCCAGTACCAAGAAGGTCAGCGGACCAGAGCAGTACTCGTGGCTCGATTGAGCAGTCTTTTTTGGTCGGGAGCGGCTAGCGACCCTGCTACAAGGCAGGCACTCGATGATCTTGCGGCCCGCATCCGCGAGATCGACCAGCGAGATTACAATGACCGAGTTGTCCAAGCTTGGAAGACCGAACTTTACCAGAAGTATGCGATACCTTTAGCTTGCGTTTGCTTTGTGTTTCTCGCCTTTCCGCTTGCCGTTCTCCAGAATCGCCGAGGTATGACTGGAATCATAGGAATCGGACTTCTCGCTGCTGTGGTTTACTGGGGCAGTCTGCTTGGCGCCAGGACACTAAGTTTGGAATGGGGCTGGAACCCAGAGATTTCCATGTTTCTTCCTAATGCGCTCATTTTGTTTGCGTCGATCCCGGCATTCCTGAGACTAAGACGATGAAATTGCTACCCCGCTATCTATTGTTTCAGTTTCTGACCATGCTCGCTCTATCCTTGGTTTTCTTTGTACTCAGTCTGCTGCTGACCGATCTGCTGGTGAATCTGTCGCGATTGATGCCTGCCGGTATCGGACTAATGGAAATCTTGCATCTGTCGGTTCTTTACTTTCCCCAAGCAACCTCCTGGGCACTCTCTCCGGCACTTTTGTTCTCAGTTGCTTTTGTCCTGGGAACTTTATATAGCCACAATGAGCTGGTTGTCATTTTGGGTTCCGGAGTTTCACTGAGTCGCTTTACCTGGCCCTTGTTCTTCCTGGGAGCTCTTGCCAGCGGCTTTCTGTTTTTCTGGAACGACCGTGGGGTGATCCCGACCGAAAAAGTCCGCGCCGAGCTCATTCGTGCGTTTAATGGTCAAAGCAGTTTGAGCAATTCCAATGTTGCCCTCCTTTCGCGCCAAGGAATGATGGTCTACACTGCTGCCACTTACAACAACCCTAGCAAGAGCCTGACGGAGGTAATTCTCGTATTCAAGACAGCAGACAGTCTTTTCTCCCAGAGGATCGACGCTGAATGGGCAGACTGGAAAGAGACCTCTTGGAGGTTTCACAAGGTCAAGTTCTACACTAAAGAACCGAGTGGCGAGATCAGTTATCGATACGAGGAAACCTGGACAGATCCTACTTTGAACGACCCTCCAGAACGTTTCCAGAAGAAAACAGTGGTAGTGAATGAGCTAAACTTCGAACAGGCCAGAGCATATGTAGCGACCCTTAAGGCGGGGGGTTTACCGTCGGCTGATGCCGAAACCGATACCTTACAGAGGATTAGTTTCTCGTTCTCACCGTTTGTGGTAGTGTGGATTTCGGCGGCGGTAGGCGGGCGTTTCCGCAAGAATATCCTTTTGATGAGCCTGCTTACCAGTTTACTCGTTTCGGCGGGCTTTATCATACTGCAGATGGTAGCTGGACTTCTGGCCAAAACGGGTTTCATACCCCCGTGGACTGGAGCCTCTGCGGGAGTGCTTGCAGGTGCCATGCTCGGTGCTTTTCTGTTTCTCCGTGCTCGGACTTAGGAGTCGAAATGATCAAAGTTCACCACCGGGATTCGAAAAGCAGGGCCCGCACAGGCACAATGGATCTCCCTCACGGCAAAGTTTCACTCCCGAGTTTTATGCCGGTCGGAACTAATGGGGCGGTCAAGGCAATTTCGCATTCCACGGTAGAAAACATGGGGACCCGACTCATCCTTGCCAACACCTATCATTTGTATCTACGTCCTGGAATTGAAGTCATTCGTGCCGGCGGGGGTTTGCACCGCTTCAGCGGCTGGAATCACAATATCCTGACAGATTCCGGCGGATATCAAGTCTTCTCGCTCGCACCCTTTCGGAAAATCCTTGAAGATGGTGTCAAGTTTCGCTCCCACATTGATGGAAGTTACCACGTTCTGACACCAGAGCTTGTTATTGAGCTTCAGGAAGGTTTTGGCAGTGACATCCTCATGCCGCTAGACGTTTGCACTGGGCCGGAATCGGGCCGAAAACAGGCCGAGGAGGCTCTGCAGACTACAACAAGGTGGGCTAGGAAGAGTCTCGAGAGGTGGAACGCACGAAAAGAAGGTTACGAGGGCCGACTCTTCGGTATCATTCAAGGACAATTTTTTGCTGACCTGAGGCTTCAGAGCGCATACGAAATTTTGGAATTGGATACTCCGGGAATTGCTATTGGTGGACTGTCTGTTGGGGAATCGTTCGAAGTCTATGAACAGATGCTCGAGGTTTTGTCACCCCTTCTGCCCGACGATAAGCCCCGATACGTCATGGGTATCGGTACGCCGGACTACATTCTTAGTGCTGTACAGCATGGTATCGATGTATTCGACTGCGTTTACCCCACCCGAATTGCTCGCAATGGATCGGTTTTTACAGCAGACGGCCTAATTGACCTCAAGAAAGCTCGTTTCGAGAAAGATTTCGCGCCGATCATGCAAGGGTGCGCCTGTACGGCGTGCGTTCGCTACTCGCGAGCTTACTTGAGGCAAATGTTCAAGACGAATGAAATGTATGGCCCAATGCTGGCTACGGAGCACAACCTGCGGTTTCTCCATGATTTTCTGACCGATATCCGAGCCGCCATTGAGGCGGACAATTTTCTTCCTTTCAAGACCAACTTTTTAGCTCGGTTCGGATCAAAGGCAAGTCATGTCTGACACCGCCGTGGTCGGCGCCGCGACTCTAGTTTCGCGCGTCTTGGGTTTCCTCCGCAATGCCGTTGTTGGCGCCCTGTTTGGGCAGACATGGAAGGCCGATGTCCTGACTGCCGTGTTCAATATTCCTTTCAACCTTAGAAAACTTGTCGCTGAAGGCGCCTTATCTACCGCTTTTATTCCCGTTCTCTCGCATACTTTAGAGACTGACCCAACTCGGACAAGCTCCCGGGCCCTAGTAAGATCGATGGTCACTCTGCAGTGTTTGGTTCTTTTACCCTTGACGGCCCTGGCGATTGTGTTCGCGCAGCCGCTAGTTTCAGTGTTGGCGCCTTTTCCTGAGCCCGAGAGACAAGCCCTTGCGGCAGAACTATTCCGTTGGTTCATCCCTTATCTGTTTCTTGTCAGCATGAGCGCCATCATGATGGGCGTCCTCAATACGCACCAACGGTTTGCTGTGCCTGCCATCAGTCCCGTTTTGTTCTCGCTTTTTGTGATCCTGTCGCTTTTATTGCTTTTTCCGTTAATGGATATTTACTCACAGATTCCCGGCGTCCTTGTCGGTGGTCTCGCACAAATTGTATTCCAGTGGTTTTTCTTTCGTCGGCTCGGTTATACCCTCCTGCCGACGCGTCACTTTTGGACAGTTGAACTCAAACAGATCCTTGCCAAGTGGGGTCCTGCTCTGTCGACCAGTGGAATAGCCCTCGTCAATCAGCAAGTTTCTATGTCATTGGCCGCTTTACTTCCCGAGGGAAGTGTGGCAGCGCTGGGAAACGCCATAGTATTCTGGCAATTGCCTGCTGGTGTCCTTTCAACTTCTATCATTACCGTGTTTTATCCTCGAATGAGCCGTCAGTTTGCTCAGGGCAAGCCTGCCGATGCATCAATCTCACTAGGACAGGCGCTCAGGTTACTGCTATTTTTGTTAGTGCCCGCTGGAGTATTTTTAGGACTCTTTGCCCAACCGCTTGTAGCGCTTGCGTTTCAGCGAGGGCAGTTCACCCCGGCCGATAGCCTCTTGGCTGGAAAGGTTCTCACCTGGATGTCGTGGGGCCTGTTTCTGTCCGGAGGGTTTAGCTTGTTTCAACGCTATTTCTACGCCTCAGGAGACTTTAAGACTCCTTTACGGGTAAGCTTGGCTTGGGCAGTTTCGGACTTAGCTGTGTCCCTAACGCTTATGTGGACCTCACTGGGTGTTCAAGGGTTGGCCATCGGCGGCGTTGTCGGATTTCTCGTGGGAGCCAGCTTGACCGCTATCATGGCGTATCGACGCAAAGGGTTTTCGGGGGGCTGGTCTCACCTGTGGTTCCTGTTACGAGTCGCTCTGGCGATCCTCCCAGTCGTTCTGGTTTTTCAATGGTCCCTGACCCTTACTGGGTCGTGGTGGTCAAGTGGGTTGACGCTGTCCTCAGCTGGTTGGTTTGTGCTGGAAGGGTCACTGGCCATAGTGATGTATCTTGGAGGTACCTATTTTCTCGGAATTCGGGCCCGCGAACTTTTTGCTGTCCGCACTCGCAAGGAGGGTGAAGAAGATGCACAATAACTGGAAAAACACACTTGCCCTCTTGATGGTCGCTGCAACTATTGCCGGCGCGCAAGTACCGACCAGTAAAGAAGACCGCCAGCAGATTCTGAAATTTGGAATTGAAACAGATCTCTTAGATCTTGTCAGAACCCTACAGCAGGAACAAAACAAGGATTTTATCCCTGAACTAGCAGCGACTTGCCGTGCAACTCGGAACACAGAACTCAAAGAACTGATTCTTGGTTACTTTTTGGATTTAAAGGATAAATCCCTTGAATCCGACGCCGTTGAAGAACTGAGACACCCAGAAAAAAAGGCCAATAGCTTACTGCTCACGACGGTTTCGTACCTAACAGGGATAAAGGCCGCTTCATCCGAAGAAGTTTTTGTTGGACTTATGAACAACAAAAATAAGACACTCGCTTTGGCCAGTATTCGTGCACTGGCGAAAATCGAGGCAAAAGGAAAGGTTGCTGCCATTCTTGCTGTGTATAACGACGCAGAAACCGAACCCAACTTTAAGCCTGACATAATTTGGGCCTTGGGTGAATTGAAGGCTCGTGAAGCAGTTGAAACCTTGTTAAAGGAATACAACGACAGCGAAAACGCCCCCTTACTTCGTGGAAGCATCCTATCGGCCCTCGGGAAGATAGGTGACAACCGTGCTTGGGACCTAGTTTTCAACGCCTTGAGTTCCGACAACAGCGATTTGAGAGCTGCTGCCGTGGCAACACTTGCGTCGTTTCCGGGACACAAAGAACTTAACAGTGCGTTGACCAAGGCGCTACGAGACGGCCAAGTCAACGTCCGGTTGGCAGGCGCTGAGGCGGCTGGAGCCCTCAAGGCATCCGAACTAACAGAACTGCTGATGTTCCGGGTCAAAAAAGATCCTGAACCTAAGATTAGAGTGGCATCCGTACGCGCTATCTCCCAGTTCCCAGAAGGCGACTCACCTGTTTTGGTTCTACTTGCCGACCGCAAGACAGATTTTTCTGTTTGGAAAGAATCGCTCAACCAGGCGCTGGCAAAAAAATGGTCTGGTACTTTGGCCTCGCTCAAAAAAGTACTGGAAGACGAAAACAAAGCAAAAAGTTCCGTTTTGGCGCCCATTATTGCGGCTTCTTTGATTGCTCAAAAAGAAATCTACCGGGTCCTGTTCGGTCTGCTGCTACAAAACGACGCACCCTCCTCAAGGGGGACAGCGCTGAGGGCTATTTCCATAGGAAACTTCCGGGAGTATGAACCTCTGGTACGCTCCATCTCTCTAAAGGATTCCGATTCAGGTGTCAAAACCCAAGCCTTAGGCCTCCTGAAGGCTTGGGGCGTTTCTCAGTAGTCGTCTAGAAGTCAGCCAGCTTGATTCCCTTAACCAAATAGTCGCACTTGCGTTCATTGATAGTGAACTTGAGCTTTTCTCCGGTCTTGCTGCCCATCAGCTTATCTCCAAAAGGTGAAAGGTAAGAGATGACGTTGTTAACCGGGTCAGACTCCCACGGCCCCAGAATCGTGTAGGTTTCGAGCTTTCCATCAGCATTGTTGACTAAAGTCACGATAGTTCCGAATGAAACCTTGGCTTTGTCCACTTCAGTTTTTTGGATGACCGTCGCCGATTCCAACTCTTTGTTCAAGGTTGTCACGGCGGCGCTTAGAAGCGTTTGACGCTCGCGGGCGGCGTGGTATTCAGCGTTCTCCTTGAGGTCTCCTAGCGCCATGGCGGCACCGATTTCCTTCGAGTTTTTCGGCACTTCCACTTCGACAAGATTCTGAACCTCTTTTTTCTTTGCATTGAACAGTTTCAAGGTCGTCAAAATACCTTTTCTGGATGAAACTGCCATTGGTTGCGGATCACTTGCTGCCACGAGGTGAGGGAAACGTCCCGCAATAAGGTTCCTGACGTCTTGCTTGAGGTTAGCGTTCAAATCACGCACATCCTGAATCAGCGAAAAAAGCCGGCGGACTGACTCTTCTGGAGCAAGCTCAAGGTACTTTTCGAGAACCTGATCCTTGAAGAGAAAGCCCAGGATCAATTTGTTAATCCGTTTGTTCTCGGTAAGGTCTTTTTTGTTCTGGATGTCTCGGAAGGTGAGGTCAAGGTCGTGCACGAGAGTAATCATCAATTTTTCCTGAGTCAGTCGCCCTCCGAGAGGAATCTTGCCTTCCAGTGCCATTTTGGCGGCATGGAAGAACGGTTCCTTGAGGTCTTTATGCTTTTCCATCAGGTCTTCAAAAAGCTTGTGAACAGCCTCTTCTTTGCCCGCGGCAAGCAGGTCGTCGATTATTTGGTGCGTATGGGTGAGGGGGAAGAGTCGAACAAACACTTGATCCCAATGGGCCACGTTGAGCTTGACTTGGTGCAGGAAAGACACTCGTAATCGGACGTTATTTAGGTTTCTAAACAGGTGTTCCAGCTCATCAATCTGTTGGAAGTATTCGAGAAAACTCCGGGAGCTTCCCGGGCTGATAAACGGAAAATCCTTTGAGTGTTTTTGAATGATCAAGAAACTCGCAATGGTTTCCTCGTTGACTTTGTTCGACTTGAGGTAGCTACTAAAACTCGAGAACAGTTCGCCAAAGTAGTCTGACTCCTTGTTGCCGTGCTCTAGAAACTCCTCGAGAACCTCAACCCGCTTGAAGAAATCCTTTTCTGCTTTGAACTTGTTGTAGATTTTCTCTTCTTTTGTGATGGGCTGTGTTCTCACCATGAACTCATCCTGTTTGTCAGGACTCAGGGCATAGTCGGTGCTTTCCTTGATCAGGTTTCTTGCGTTGCTGCTCCAGGTTGTCCATTCCCTCTCCTCGAGGACTTTGGGAACGAGAACCGACTTGATGACCTTCATGTCAGTCTTATTTCCAAAGCTCCGGATAAGAGTTTTGAGGGCCCAGTCAAGGTTTGTCTTGATCTTCTTGGCCAGGTCCTCACGCTTAGTGGTCGCGGCGAGAACGCGAATATCGTCCCGCTCCAAGCTTGTTAACGCTTCCACGGCCATTTTCTGGCCCATGCTTTGGTTGCGATGGGTTTCGAAGTCAATAACATAGTCTTGATCGCGAACTTCCTTGATCCGACCCACACCCCAAGCTTTGTGATAGACGAAGTTGCCTTTCTCGTAAGCAATCTGCTTCTTGAAATCTTCCAGAGCATCAGAAACACTCTTCCAGCTGTCTCCAATGTTTGAGAGTTTCAGATATTCCTCAGTTTTCGGGTTGGTCGCGAACTTGAGCTTGAGACAGGAAATGATTTCCCTGCGAACTTGCGGTGACTTGGGTTCGTACAGGGCGATGCGAAGCTGAGCTTGTATGGCGTCGTCGAACTTCATGTTCTGTAAGAAAAGGGGATACAGATCTTCTAGCAACTGGCAAGCTTTCTCGGCCCCAAGGAGCTTGGCTACTTTTTGTTCAACTTGAGCAAAATACTCGGTTTCCTCAGGGCAGAACTCAATGAGCTTCAGCCAAATTTCGCGGATCCGCGAAAAGTTTTTCTTAAAAATAAACCGATGAATACCCTTTTTGTAGTATTCAACTGCCTTGGCAAGGTTCTTTTCTTTTTCAAAACGCTGAGCAAGGCTAAAAACAATGTCCGCTTCTTCGATGTCAACTTTGATCAAACGCTCTTCGGTCTCATGGAGTTTTTCTTCGTTGCTTTCGTTCTTGTAACTGTCGATCAAGCTCCGAAGGGCAAACTTGTTTTCTCCATAGCCCAGAATCTGCTCACAAATGTGCTCCACCAAGGGCCACTTGAGGTTCTGAGCGAAAAGGTTTACCAACTTAACCAGGTGTGTATCGTCCAGCATCTGTCGTTCCAGCGTGAGCATTCCCGACAAATACAGCGCTACAATACTATTCTTGGATTCTACCAGATGGGTGTCACAGAGCTCTTGTATGGGCTCTCGGATGCCAGCCTCGACAATCTGCGCAAGAATCGTGTCTAGTTCCTTGATCAAAGTGACCGTATAGGCGCCAATGGCGGTCCTGGTCCATTTTTCTTCATGCAACATCTGTTCTATTTTTGTGATTAGTTCTTCCGACATTCATCTTCTCCTGGGTTACTGGGTGTAAAGTTCATGGACTCTTGGGTCAAGGAGCTTGATGTTCAGCAACACATCCTCGATTTTACTACGCTCTTCCTTGACGCTGAGAAAATGGTCGATCAGCCAGAAATACCGATTGATAAGTCTGGGGATGAGAAGGGACTTTTGCGGTGACTTCGCTTGAATCTCAGTTTTGAGTGTATTGATGGATTGTTTAAGGTGCCCCAGCTCAAGAGGCTTTAACTCGCGTTTGACATTGAAAGCACCTTGAATGACCGCATGGACCGGAACCCATTCGACGAGTTCCTCTTCTTTGTAGCCCCACACAGACAAAGAGGCGACCACCTCGCCCACCATAACCGATCTCAGCGAGCTTAGATCGATCGACTGAGCCCCCAAATAGAACGCCTCCCGAAAAAACAGTTTGGCTTTTTGTGTTTCATTGGTCATCTCGAAACAGTCAGCCATCTCAGCAAGCGCGGCGGACGAATCCTTCTGGAGAACTAAGGCTTCTTCCAAACGCGAGAGAGCTTGATCAAAATCACCGTTGCCCTTATGAGCACGTGCACACTTCAATAGTAATTGGGGCTTTACTTCTTCGTCGTCGAACGGAATCTGGTCCAAAAAGGCCTTTGCTGCACTTTGATACACATATTGGCGAAGGGCATCCACCCCCTCATCTAATGGACAGTCTAGATGAAGTAGAAACCTCGACTCAAAACCTGAAAGTTCTCGAAGGAGAAAATCTCCTTTTTTTTCAGGCACTTTTATTTCCGCAATTCTCACAATTCGGTCTTTCCAGAACACAGCACACTTTAATGTGGCCACAACACGAGGGTCTTCAAAATCTACCATGAGAGCCTTTTCGGCCTCGAACTCCGCTCTGACAAAATCACCCGAACGAAAAAAAAGCCAAGCGTTGCGAAGGCTTTCTTCCAGCTGGGCAGCGGCAGTACGACCAGGACTGGTAATGGTGTTTTCGGCAACAGATTTCATCAGAAGTTAAATTTCATTATACCCAAGTAGGGATTTAAGTCAATTCGAGTGTTTTTCTCCGATTTTTCTGGACTGGACAGCCATGTTTTTGTTAGAAATAGAGTTATGGAACAAAAGAATGTCATCATAGTGGCACCCTCACTGCTTTCTGCGAACTTTGCGTATCTGGCCGACGAATTGGCTAAGGTCAAGCTCTCAGGCGCCTCCTGGATTCATCTTGACGTGATGGACGGCCATTTCGTCCCTAACCTCACCTTTGGCCCTCCCATTATTCAGGCTCTGCGAAAGCACAGCGACCTCTTCTTCGACGTCCATCTGATGGTTGAACGTCCCGAAGAGCTACTCGACAGCTACTTAGCCGCAGGTGCAGATGCGATAACATTTCATTGGGAAGCGACCGTTCACCATCACAGATTGATTCAGAGAATCCATGAAGCCGGAAAATTAGCCGGTATCACCTTGGTTCCTTCGACTCCTGTCAGTTCCTTGAGTGCATTGTTACCCTATGTTGATCTTGTACTTGTAATGGGTATCAACCCGGGATTCGGTGGGCAGAAATACCTTACAGAAACTAGTGGGCGTCTGGCAGAACTGGCTCGCGTGAGGCAGGAAGGTGGGTGGAACTTCCGAATTTCGATTGATGGCGGAGTGAACAGTACCACAGCGGTTGAGATTGTTGCCTCCGGTGCCGATATACTCGTTACGGGGTCTGCTTTTTTCGACGCACCGGATCAGGCCGGGTATCTCCGGCAATTGAAGTCCTTGAGGCGGTAGTTGTATGCGCATCGCAGTATTATTCTTTCTGCTGGCGTGTTCTGTGGTGGCTCAGGCCCAATCTGACACCACGGTTGAAAAAATTCTCGAGCAAGGAAAAGATTATTATTCCAAGGGCGAGTACCTTTCCTCGCTGAGCTTGTTCCAGCAGGTCGTGGCTGACCCAGCCTCACGCCAAAAGCCTGACCCCTACCTCTGGCTGGCCAAGACCTATCTGGCACTGCTTGATACTTCTAACGCCACGCTCAATCTTGATTATTATATACAAAGTTTTCCCCGGGACGGCGGTCAGACCGAGGCTGCTTACCTGAAAGGGCGTGTCTATTTCGCCCAAAACCAGTTTGAAAAGGCCATTCAGGCATTCGGTCAGTTTTTGGAAATTTCACCAAACGGCGAACTTGTCGCCAATGCCTTATTCTGGACAGGTGAGTCCGCTTGGGCCCTAGGTCGCTTGGATGATGCATCTGCCTTCTACAACCGAGTGGTTCAAGGCTACCCCGCCAGTTTTAAACTTGAAGCGAGTCGCTACAGGCTTTCGGTTATCGAGCTTAAACAGCGGGAGGAAGAACTCATGAAGCTCCTCCAGTGGTCTCACGCAGAATCACTAAACTCATCTGAGGAATACCAGAGACGCGAAAAGGCCTACCAACAGAGCTTGGCGAGCTACCAAAAGAAACTTCTTGAGCTTCAGGTGACGGAGACCGGATCAAAACAAACAACACTCGAAGACACGATTAAACAAAAAGATGCTCAGATTGCTGCCCTTAAGCTGCAATTAGCCGGTGGATCGGAAAGGGTAGTTGCAGAAACCGCTGATCAAACAAACTTAATTCAATTGCTTCAGCTCAAGTCTCGAGCGCTCGACTTGAAATCCTTCTACCTTACTTGGAAAGACCAAAATGCTAAATAAACTCATTCTGGCGCTTCTTGTTGTTTTGCTAGCTTCCTCAGTGACTGGAGCGGTAGAGCTGCAGCGGGGTAAAATCAAAATTGTCCTCAACGAAAAAACGGGACGTTTTGTAGTTTACTATTCCGAAGATATCGCTAGCCCGGTACCAATTTCCCTTTTCTCCGCTGATGACCCCACAACCTCGAAAATCAAATTGCAGCTTGCCGACAAGGTCTCGACCCTTGGAGACGATGGGACTTTCGTCCCTGTTTTCGAGGCATTGCCCGCAGGTGGACGCATAGTCTGGACTGGCAAGACGCTGAAAATAACCCAGAGCTTTGAGTTCCTCACCTCGGCGGCTTCTTCGGTCGTTGATGGCGTCAAGGAAACTCTGTCACTCACCAACATTTCAGAAGGCGCAACGATACGACCCGCCGTTCGAATCGTTTTTGATTCAAACCTAGGCGAGAAGAAAGAGCATTTTAAATCGCAGACGGGAGACGTGATTTCCTCGGAGACCAAATGGGAAAGTTCCTTTCCTGATTGGTGGTTAAGTCCATCTTCACTCGATGAGAAGATTGGCCTTCTCGTAATGACCGGAAAGGGCGCCACGGTGCCGTCAAGAGTTGTTTTTGCCAACTGGAAGCGCCTCGATGACGCATCGTGGGATTTTGCTTTCCGGCAGGGTCGGGACTTCAATCTCTTACCCTACAGCTTCAATGATTCGGCTGTTGCCCAGTTCTACGATGCTCAGGACCTCGCCCCAGGCGCCAACCGAGACATCGTGGTGATTTTTGGCAACCGTTCTGCCATCACATTTGCGGGCGCCAAAGTTGGAACGGCGAATGTGCTGAGCGATCTACTTCAAGAAAGCCGCAACAAAGAAGGGGCGGGAAGTGCCGCCGTGGCTCAGGATCTTCAGGCCCTCGAAAACATCATTGGGCAGATAAACGCCAAGATCGGAGAGCCGACCAAAGCCACGGAAGAAGATCTTAAGCTCTTCAAGGCAATTCTGGACCAAATGGACACCCGAAAAGCAGCTTTGACCAATACAACGTCAACCAAGCCCTGAGAGCATGGACGATCCTCTGCTTCAGAAAGCCTGGAAACTCCATCGGCATGGATTATTTTCGGAATGTGTTTCCTTGCTCGAGCCAGCTATTCTCAGATACAGATCAGTTCCTGACTTCTACCGCATTCTTGGGTTGAGTTGTGTTCGCTCTGGTGATTTGCAGGGCGGTGAGACCTACCTTTTGCGGTGTCTTCAACTCGACCCCGAAGATCGTCTTCCTGTACTTCAGGCGCTGGCAGCCGTGGCCGTGCGCAAGCGCGATTATTCAGGAGCCGTGAAACTGCTTCTCGAAGTCCTCGACGAGGACCCTCTGAGCCGGGTCGCCAAGAAGGCGCTTGAAGAGCTCAAAACTGTCTTGTCGTCGCCGGAAGGAACTGTGGGCCGAACTGCTTTGGACTGGCAATCGTTACTTCCTCGGATACGAAACACCTCGAACGGAATAAAACTGCCCCAGTGGCTGTCTTGGTTACTCGGTGCTCTCCTTGTACTTCCTGTTGTGGTTGCAGGAATATGGTGGGGAAGGGGGCTTGTTCCCTCACTCCCTCTCCTGCAAGTGAGGCCTGGGACTTTGGCTGACCTCACAGATGTGGCAAAAGCTGTTCCGGCCGTTACCCCTAGTCGCCTTGAACTTTCAGCAGATCAACTACGGCAGGCTCTCGAAAAGATTCAGAGCCTATTTCAGGACTATCAGGATTCGGCCTGCCGATTGGAGATCAACAGGGTACTGCTTTCCAATGCCTCAACTTCTACCAAAGAAAGAGTACGGACTCTTGTGAGTTTTCTACACCCACCAGATTTTGCCCGCCCCGAGGCCAGTGCTGACTACCAGGACGTACGCTCGTTCCCTGAGCTTTACGAAGGATGCGCCGTCCAGTGGAAGGGTGTCATCTCGAACCTAGCTAGCGGTGCCAAAGAAATCACTTTTGAACTTCTGCTCGGATATCAGGATGGCCAGATCGTTGAGGGTGTCATTCCGGTTCGACTAAAGTTTGCCTCCCTGCTCAAAAACTCTCAGGTTGTCGAGGTCCTCGGTCAGGTTAGCTTAGACAATGGAAAATGGAACGTTGAAGGGGTAGGCTTACACATTCTCGGTTATCGAACACCTTAGGGATTTTTCTTGTCACGCCAGCCAATTGCGGATAGATTCTTTCTGAGTGCCTCAAGCAGGGGCATGGTCCTTCCTGTCTGGGAGGGCAAGGAGAATCAGTCATGTCTAGTAAGAAAGATACGCCACCGACCTTCACCGCCCCCCGTTCTGGAAACCAAGAAGAAAAAGCAAAGGCTCTCGATGCCGCCCGACTCCAGATTGAGAAACAATTCGGTAAAGGCTCTTTGATCCGCATGGGTGATGGACCTATCGGTCAGGGTCTTGAAATTATCCCCTCAGGATCCATTTTGATTGACGAAGCTCTTGGAATCGGCGGGTATCCAAAGGGGCGTATTGTTGAAATCTTTGGCCCTGAATCTTCAGGAAAAACGACACTTGCCTTGCATGCCATCGCACAGGCTCAGAAAAACGGTGGTGTTGCCGCCTTCATCGATGCTGAACACGCCCTTGATCCTGGCTATGCGAAGAACCTTGGGGTCAACATTGAAGAGCTTTGGGTCAGCCAACCGGATACGGGCGAACAAGCTTTGGAAATTACCGAGTCTCTGGTTCGATCGGGAGGGGTCGATATCATCGTAGTGGATTCCGTTGCAGCACTGACGCCCCAAGCCGAAATTGATGGAGAAATGGGGGATTCCCACGTTGGACTTCAGGCCCGTCTCATGAGCCAAGCGCTTCGTAAACTGACGGGAACAATCTCGAAATCGGGTGCTGTACTTATTTTTATCAACCAGATCCGAATGAAGATCGGGGTCATGTTTGGGAACCCCGAAACCACAACAGGCGGTAACGCTCTGAAGTTTTATGCATCGGTCCGTTTGGATGTGCGCAAAGTTGAAACGATCAACAAAGGGCAAGACGAGGCTATTGGCAACTTAGTTCGGGTCAAGGTAGTCAAGAACAAAGTAGCGCCTCCTTTTAGAAAAGCGGAGGTTGAAATTCTGTTTGGGCAGGGAATCTCGTACTATGGAAGCCTCCTTGATGCGGCCCTCAAGTTTGAACTGGTTCAAAAAAGCGGTTCTTGGTTTTCTTTTGGCGAGGAAAGGATAGGCCAAGGTCGCGAGAACGCACGGGACTTTCTCCAAAAAAATGTTGCGCTGAGCAAGACACTAGAGGAAAAACTCCGAAAGCAGATCTTCCCTGACCGGGATATACCCGGTTCCCAGCCCTTGGGAACGGTTAATCTTCGTGTCGCTGCTGACGCGAATGCGGCCGCTGTACTGGCATCCACTGCCGCTGCAGAAGCTACGAAACCCAAAGTCCAACGGCCTGTTGTGGCCTCCGGAGCGGTTGAAGAGCCGTCTGGATTGTTCTGATCGTTCATATTGGCCTAGGGGGAAACGAACCCGGCACTCTGGAGTCCCTCCGCCTGGCACGCCAATGGTTATCGTCGCTCCTCGTGGGTCTAGAAGCGTCTTCTCTGTACCTGACAGGCCCACAGCTAGACAGAGATCAGTCCATGTTCTGGAACGCCGTCGTAAAGGGGCGCTGGGCGGGTTCTCCCTATTCTTTATTGGAACGCCTGTTGATGTTCGAGAGCCTCCTCGGAAGACGCCGAGACCTTGCTCGCCCCAAGGGGCCAAGGATCATCGACCTTGATCTTATTTTGGCCAGCGAACATGTGTTGCAATCAAGTCGCTTGATCGTTCCCCACCCTAGGCGGCTGGAAAGGCGTTTCGTTCTCGATCCCTTGGCGGAACTCGAACCCTCGGGGCGTGACCCAACTACGGGGGTCCTTTGGACAGATGCCGGTGCCCACCTTTTGGAACAAACCGTTGAGCGTTCTTTCGAATCATGGTAATGTTGTGACGGTATGATTGAATCGGTTGCGGAAAAACAGTCTTTTCGACTGGATGACTTTGAAGGGCCCCTTGACCTTCTACTTTTTTTAGTCCGCAAGAATGAAGTGAATATCTACGACATACCCATTTCAGTTATCACAGAACAGTACCTACAAGTGTTGGGATTAGCCACCAAGCTAGACCTCGAAGAGTTGACCGAGTTTTATCAGTTGGCTGCCACGTTACTTTACATCAAATCCCGAACTCTCCTGCCCCAAGGCAGCGACGATGAAGAGTTGGAGGATCCGCGTCAGGACTTGGTGAATCAATTAATTGATTACCAGAAGTTCAAGAGACTTGCTGAGCTGATGGCAAATCAGGAGGCTGAGTCTGATTGGATTTGGGAACGCAAGCGAAAACAGCCGGTATTGCCTTTTGACGAAAAGGACGAGTTTTGGGAGCAGGTGGAGGTTTGGGACCTCTTGAAGACTTTTTCCAAAATTATGAGCAGGCTGCCTGCTCAGCACCTTGTCAACCTCCAAGAAGAAGTTTCTGTCAACGAAAAGGTTGTCTTGGTTCTCGAGCTTCTGGAAACCAAATCAAAATTTTTATTTACCGACTTGATAGTTCGCCCCGGCTCCCTCATGGACGTTATATGTTCCTTTCTGGCCATTCTGGAGCTTGTGAAGAACCGGCAGATTTCGCTTTCGCAAAGCCGCCTTTTTGGAGACATACGCATTGAACGCGGAAAAGACCTTGCAGCCTGAAGTCGCTTTGCTCGAGGCCATACTCTTCCTTGAGAACGACCCCATTGACCTGGTGGGGCTGGCCAAGATCGCCAAAATATCGGAACAGGAAGTGGCAGCAGCGTTAGAGATTCTTCATGACAAATGTTTATTGCCTGACAGCGGTGTAGAGCTCTCGGAACTCGGTGGAGGATTCTCATTGATTCCCCGGCGGGATCTGGTGCTGAGGTTGAGGCATCATTATGGGAGAAAACTCGATGAAAAGATGTCGAGAGCAGCCCTCGAGACGCTTTCCATTGTTGCCTATTCCCAGCCTGTAACCCGTGCAGAAATTGATGGAATCCGTGGCGTCAACAGTTCTTCCACTCTGAAAGTTCTTACCGAACGAGGACTGGTGCGGGAGTTCGGGCGTAAGGATGCCCCAGGAAGGCCAGCGCAGTATGGAACCACGAAGGAGTTTCTTCAGTTTTTCGGCCTTGCTAGTATCGGTGACCTGCCCAAATTGGACGAAGCCGAAAGGGAACGATTTGAAATCGAACGATAGTAAAAATGAGGATGATTCATTGTCCTCAGGTGTAAGAGTCCAAGTTTGGCTCGCTAGGGCCGGAGTCGCATCGCGTCGCTCGGCAGTTGAACTGCTGCAAAACGGACGGGTTCAGGTCAACGGCAAAACGGTTTGTGAGCCGGGGGCCAGGGTGTTAGACAGTGACAAAATAACACTTGATGGCCGGCCGTTGGCCGGGGCAGGACGTTTGGTGTACTACGCCCTGCACAAACCATCGAAGTACATGTGCAGCACGCAGGATGACGCCAAAAGGCCGCTCGCCCTCGATCTCATCCAACCCTTTGTGAAGGAACGTTTGTTTTCAGTAGGCCGACTAGATTACATGACAAGCGGTCTATTGCTCCTTACCAATGACGGAGAGTGGGCTCGGCACCTGTCACATCCTTCTAGTTCTGTCGAAAAAGAGTACCTCGTCCAAGCCAAAAAGGAGATTCCAGTTGAGCTGCTCGAGGAGTTTCAGCGAGGGCTATGGTTTCAAGGTGAGCACTTTCAATGTCAATCTTGGAACCTTACCGGGCCTCATTCTGTTCGCTTGGTGTTGGCCGAGGGAAAAAACCGCGAAATTCGGAAGGTATTCCAAAGCCGGAATATTACCGTGAAGCGAGTCCATCGGACTAGGATTGGTTTGGTTGTCCTTCGGGGCCTCGAAGCAGGAAGATTCCGAAAACTTACAGAAACAGAAATAAAAGCCCTCGTTCGAATCACGGGAGAAATCCATGGTCATCGCCATTGATGGCCCTGCGGGTGTTGGAAAAAGTACAGTGGCAAGGTATTTGGCCCAACGCTTTGGGTGTAGGCTTCTCAATACGGGACGCTACTACCGAGCCTTAACATATCTGGCCCTCGAGGAGGGACTCCTGCCGCCTGTTGGCGAGCTGGCTGACACGTTGGAGCCGCTGGCAGCTTCCGTGGAATGGTCCTTTCAGAATGAGATTGTTGAGGTAAACGGCAGGTCCCTCAGCTCTGAACTCCACAGCGCCGACGTTGATTTCTGGGTTGCAAGGGTGTCTGAGCTTCCCTTGATCCGAGAGAGGCTGAATAGCTTTTTCCGGAGTTTAGAGACTAGACATCGGTTGGTCTGTGAGGGTCGCGACATCACCAGCGTTGTGTTTCCCAAGGCTCAGGTTCGGATTTTTCTTGATGCTATTCCCGAAGTGCGCGCTCGTCGGCGCTTCGAAGAACGCCCGAAAGACATGCCCTACGAACAGGTATTGGCTTCCATCGTACGACGTGACGAGATCGACCGGAACAAAGCATTTGGACCGCTAATTGTTGCACCAGGCTGTGTCTTGCTCGATTGTTCCGACTTGACCATTCAGGCAGTTTGTGCAAGAGTTGAAAACTTCGTACTCGCATCCAGTCCCCCCTCCAGGAGTTTTTTGCAAGCCATGGCAGAAACCGACAATAACCAGACAATTCTTCAAGAAGAATACCTCAAGAGCCTCGAAAACCTTCAGGAGGGTAGCCTCGTCGAGGGCACAGTGATCTCCATATCTAGCGATTCGGTCAGTATTGGTATTGGCTACAAGTCAGATGGGATCCTTCCCTTAGCCGAGTTTTCGACAACACCCAAGGTTGGTGACCTCGTCAGAGTTGTCTTGGTCCGAAAGGAGTCAAGCAAGGGAAACATCGAAATCAGTAAAGAAAAGGCTGATGCTATCGCATTTCGAGACGAGCTCACTGAGGCGTACGAGAAAAAAACAGCTTTGTTAGGGAAGTTTTCTAAAGTGGTTAAGGGTGGATACGAGGTTGAACTAGGGCACGGTTACCGTGCCTTTGTACCGCTTTCCAAAGCTGATTCAGTAAGGGTGGAAGTTCCAGAAGAACTTCTCGGAAAGTCCGGATCTTTCTTAGTTGAAAAGCTTGTTTGGGAAAAGACTGCCAACATTGTCTTAAATCGGCGCGACCTGTTGCTGAAGGAGACCGATCTCAAGCGAGAGGCGTTTTTCCAAAAAGTGAAAGAAGGAGACTTGGTGGAGGGAGAGGTAAAATCCTTTACTTCTTTCGGTGCTTTTGTCGACTTGGGTGGATTTGATGGTTTGTTACACGTCAACGATATGAGTTGGGGCCATGTTACCCGACCTAAGGATTTTGTTCAGAAGGGTGACAAAATCAAGCTTAAAGTCGTGAAGCTTGATGCAGCAGATAAAAAGATAAACCTAAGTCTGAAGGCGCTTGGAGAAAACCCTTGGACCTTGTTTGAGAAGAAATACAAAGTTGGCGACATCATCAGTGGCAAGGTTACCAAGCTGGCCGATTTTGGAGCATTCATAGAGATTGATGACGGCGTCGAAGGACTTGTCCATATATCAGAGATGTCTTGGGTTAAACGTATTGGGCATCCTAAAGAGCTTTTGAAACCTGGAGATGTCGTCCAAACGAAGATTTTAGCTTATGATTTGCAGCAATCACGCGTATCCCTTGGGCTAAGGCAGGTTTCCGCGAATCCCTGGGACGAAGTGGCTCAAAAATATCCGGTAGGCAAAGTATTGACTCTGCCAGTTAAGAAGGTTACTCCCGCAGGAGCGTTTTTAACACTTGAAGAAGGGATCGATGGATTCCTGCATGTGGATGATTTATCTTGGACCAAGAAGGTAAGGAACGCTACTTCTGAGCTAAAAGAGGGCCAATCTGTGGCAGTGAAAGTCCTCAGTGTTGAGATCGAGGCAAGACGGGTGAGGCTTGGAATAAAACAAGCCACTGAAGATCCTTGGGAGAGTCTGAGAAAGGGTTATCCGCGAGGAACTGCTATAGAAGGGGTCGTCGTCAGCAAGACGGAGTTTGGGGTTTTCTTGCGGGTGGCAGGAAACATAGAGGGTCTTATTCCAAAGTCGAGTTTAGTTGATTCCCGTGATCAGAGCCCTGAAGACTTTATGAAGGCCTTGAATATTGGCGACAAGCTCAAAGTTGCGGTTATGGAAGTGGCTGTGGATCGCCAAAAGCTTTCGCTATCACTCAAGGATTTTGTAAAACAGCAACAGAAAGAAGAGATTTCTAAGTACATCCAGAAGGATGACGATCATACCAGTTACCGCCTGGGCGATCTGTTGAAGAAATAACAGATCTTCCGGGGTGAGGTCCGATGTTTCACTCTCCTGTCGACCCCCAGAAACTGGATGTTTTTCTGGAAATTAACAACTTACTGAACTCGAGAACGTTTGACCTCAATGGGTTGTTTCATGTGATTTTAAAATCAGCCATGCAACTCACAGATGGTGAGGCGGCGAGCCTATTGCTTATTAGCCCCAACAAGGACTGTCTGGAGTTTGTCGTCGCATTGGGACCGAAAGGGGAGCAAGTGAAGTCCTTCGTTCTAAAATTGGGTGAGGGTATTGCGGGTTGGGTAGCGCTCCACAACGTTCCTCTGCATGTTGCGGATGTTGAGAAAGACAATCGCTTCGCTGCCCAGATCTCGCACGCTATTGGTTATCACACGGAAAATATTTTGGCAGCCCCTTTAAGGGTGTCAGGCCAATGTGTCGGTGTTTTGGAACTCATTAACAAAAAAAACGGCACTGACTTCTCTTCTGAGGATATGACTTGGCTTGAGCTGTTTTCAAATCAAGCGGGAATGGCTATTCGTAATGCCCAATCAATCCAATCAATGAAAGATGAATTGTCTCGATTGAACAGGGACCTTGAAGCTCGTCGTGAACCTGAGTCTTTCTTGGCTGTGGACCCAAAGATGGTGGAGGTTGTCGGACTAGCGAGAAAGTATTCCACAACCGATTCAACAGTCCTTATTCTAGGGGAGAACGGAACCGGTAAGGAACGAATCGCTGAGTCGATCCATCAGGAAAGTCAGCGGTCTAGCGGGCCGTTAGTTAAGGTAAATTGTGCCGCCCTGCCTGAGCACTTGCTTGAAAGTGAGTTATTCGGACACGTCAAAGGCGCATTTACTGATGCAACTTCTGACAGGAAAGGAAGATTTGAAATGGCTCAAGGGGGCACACTGTTTCTCGACGAGATTGCGACTCTTAGCCCCCTGTTACAGGCGAAACTGCTGAGGGTTCTTCAGTCAAGAACCTTTGAGCCCGTCGGAGGTTCTGTCTCAGTCAATGCCGATGTGCGGGTTCTGGCTGCCTCTAACCAAAACCTGGAGAAGGCAATGCAAGACGGAAGCTTCCGTCAAGATCTCTATTACCGCTTGCACGTCCTCCCGGTTCGCCTTCCAGCCTTAAGGGACCGACAGAAAGATATACCTGTACTAGCAGCCAGTTTTCTGAGAGAAACGACTCTTCGACATGGTCGCCAAGTTTTTTCCTTCGATTCAAAGGCCTCTGAACTTTTGTTGAAGTACCAATGGCCCGGTAACGTTAGGGAACTGAAAAATGTCATTGAACGAGCCGTGCTGGTTTGTCAGGGATCACAAATCCGGGCAGGCGATTTAGGTCTTGCTATTTCCAATGAGGAGGAAGTGGAGGGTGAAGATCTCAAATCTTCCGTTTTCTTGTTCAAGGCGAAGTTGATTCTGAAGGCACTTCGGAGTTGTGGCGGAAACCAAACTCGTGCAGCCGAGAAACTCGGCATACAGAGAACATACTTGTCTAAACTGATGAAAGAATTAAATCTCGAAACGCGCGACAAAGGAGAACAAAATGTCGGATAAAAGCAACGAAGCAAACCCACTACGAGTTCAGGTCAAAAACGGACTTTCAAACTTCATACAGAAGTACCGTGCGGTGCTGATTGGGATCGTACTAGTTGTGCTGGTGATATTGGTGGGGCTAGCCGTTTGGTCACAGCTAGAAGGCTCTACCAAAAAGGACTTTGCGGCGCGCATTGAAAAGAGTCAGGAAGACTTTACGGCATGGAAGCAGGAGACCGACACCACGAAGAAGGAAGCTCTCGCCAAAGCGCTGGAAGAGGAACTTCTGGTCATCGAGAAAAATGCTCCTGTGTCCTACGGACTTCTGAAGGCGTGGTTCCTTCATGGTGATTTTTTTGCTGAACAGAAGAAATGGGTCGATGCTGCCAAGGCCTATAAAACTGTCTTTGACAAAGATCCGCATAGTTATCTTGCACCAATCTCACTGGTGAATGCCGCCGTCTCGCAGGAAGAAGCGGGAGACGTTGCCGCCGCACTTGTTTTGCTCGAAACCTTTCTCAAGGATTTCTCCTCCAACGTAGTTCTCGCGCCTCAGGTTTACTTCACAAAAGGCCACCTTCAAGAATTACAGTTAAAGCCAGCCGATGCGCTAGTCAGCTACAAAGCACTTCAGGAGAAGTATGCGGAATCGAATTGGACAAAACTTGCCCATGACCGTATAATTCTGCTTGGTTCGGACTAGGTTAAAAATCCCGTAAGAGGTGACCCATGAAAGAAGAAAGGACATCTGCGGCTTGGCTCCGCAAGGCACTCGAGACAAAGAACTTTGGCCTTGTCCTTGGCTTGTTTGTGTTTTTACTTCTGACTTGGATAGCTTTCTTCTCCGGCCTTAAGTTCTTTGAGCCTTTTGACAGGTCTACCACTGACGGTTTTTTTCGGCTCAGAGACGTTGTCACCCCTCAGTTTGAGCAGGAGGGTGCAGTATTGAAGCCAAAGAATGACAAAATTTCTCAGGATATCTTGATCCTTGGTGTCGACAACAAGAGTATTGAGACTCTTGGACGCTGGCCTTTCTCGCGTTCCATTCATGCAGATCTTCTCAATAGCCTGAGTCGAATCAGCGATCAGCAACAGAGGGAAAATAGCGTGTTCCTCGACTTCTTCTTTCTCGACAGGGAAACTCCTGCTGAAAATGATGTGGCTTTCTCTGAAGCGATTCGCAACCACAAACGTGTCATTATGGAAACCATCTATGATCCGTCGTCCATGGACCCCGACCAGGCCCAAGTACAGTTCGATCGCCTTGACACCCTGCGCAGCGCCGGTGGATCGATCACGAAGGTTCACGGAAACTGGCAGAAAATGCCAAGCTACGAGACCGTCTATGCTCCTCTGATACCTATGGGTCGGGGTGCAGCCAGCTACGGGCACGCATCCTTCGTGGCGGACCTCGACAAAATCTTCCGACGACAAACTATTGTTGCGAAAGTCACGAAAGTTCTCGAGAGCGTAGAACTGGCAGACCTCAAAGCTGATACGGGCGATTACGAATCGCAATTTATTCGTTATGTATATCTGGACAAAACCGGGTCCAAGGTTAACCTGCCACCTCTGACCGAAACAGAATTGGCTTCGCTACCCGCAATGCTCGAACCACTGGCACTGAAACGACAGATTGCGGACGAAAACTCCGACAAAGTTCGAGACGCAATTTTTATCCAGAAGGTGCAGGACGAGTTTTTACCTTCGGTGACGTTATCAATGGCTCTGCAATACTGGCACAAGACCTTGAAGGATGTTGAGGTGAATCTGGGAACCGACGTCGTGATCCCATCACCAGAGATCTTTGACCCGGAGACGCACCGCTGGCTAAAGGCGCCTTACCCCGAGGTGAGAATTCCCATCGACGGTTCAGGCAACATGATTGTCAATTTTATCGGTCCTCGGTCTTCCGAAAAGAGCGACGAATACCAGACTTTTCCGGTACGGAGCTATTCGAGTTATGCGACAAGAGCCCCGTCTGCCGATGTGTCATCCTGGCCCGAGACCCGGGTTTTAGACAACAAAGTCCTCTTGGTTGGTCCATTTTCCAGCGGTGTCGCCGACGACGAAAAAACGACTCCGTATGGCCTGATGTTTGGGGTGGAGATCCACGCAAACGCGCTCAACACGATATTGACTCAAAACTTTCTCACGGATTTACCCCGAGAGTGGGTGATACTTGCTATGTTTGTGATCATCATGACGGTGGCACTGCTTGCTTCCCGTACCTCAACAATTCTTTCTCTTGCCATCACGTTAGTGCTCTTTTGTTCGTCCTTCGTTGCAGCAGCGCTTCTTTTTGATCTAAAGAGCTATGTTTTCCCGTTTACACCCTTAGCGACTGGTATCGTCCTCACGTTCCTTCTGATCATAGTCTACCGAGCCCTGACTGAAGAGCGAGACAAGCAGCGGATTCGAGGTATATTTGGTAAGTACGTGAGCCCTGACGTGGTCAGCCAGTTAATGGAGCATCCGCCTGAACTCGGTGGCGTCGACAAAGAGCTTACAGTTCTTTTCTCAGATATCCGTGGGTTTACCTCGCTTTCTGAAGGAATGTCGCCTCAGGAGCTCGTCAATCATCTCAACCTTTACCTGACTGCGATGACCGATACGATTCACGAATACAAGGGAACCCTCGACAAGTACGTGGGTGACGAAATCATGTGTTTCTGGGGTGCACCTCTGGAGGAGGAAGACCACGCTATACTGGCATCGAAGTGCGCTCTGCGAATGATGGAGAAACTCGCCGAAATGAACTCACAGTGGCCGGAAAATCGGAAGATCAACATTGGAATCGGATTGAACTCCGGAGTAATGACTGTGGGAAACATGGGTTCCCAGGGGCGGATGAATTACACACTGATGGGCGACAACGTGAATCTTGGAGCTCGCTTGGAAGGGACCAACAAGGAATATGGCACGAATGTGATCATCAGCGAGAATACTTACGCCTACATAAAGGAAACTTCGATTGTCAGGGAGCTGGACAATATTCGCGTAAAAGGGAAGAACAAGCCGGTGCTGATCTATGAGTTGGTCGATTTCGTTGAGGGCTTTCACGCGCCCGAGATCACTCACAAGAAGTGATCCGCCTCGTTGGTTGTCTCGGTTTAGGACTCGTGATTAGTTCCTGCGGCCTGGAATCCTACGACCGTCAGGAACTTCCTGTTGTGACGTCCTATCTTTCGCAGCAGGATTTTACTTTCCTTCAACTTGTGCACGATCCAGATCGGTTCGTCGGTACGAACTTCCTAGGATATGAGGTTTTTTACAAAATATACCCTGACTTAAGCTCTGATCTCTCCAATCTGACACGTGACTCGGGGCTTTCAAAAGAAAACCCGACCAAGGACTACCTGTTGTCGATAGGCTACCAGAAGCTCAATGGAAAGAGCTCGGTTTTGTCGCAGGAACCGCTGATTCTCATTGACGCAGTTGGATCAAATCAGACCACAGTCAATCTCAATTTTAGCAACTTCCTTCAGAGCCAGAGACTTCAGGGGGCGGTTGTGGAGCCGGTAATCGAAGTTGTCAGTACCACCCAAAGTGATACGCTCGCAATTTTCAGAACTACGTCCAAGGCATCAGAGGCATCGACCTTCAGTAGTTTTTCTTCGCTTACGACAACAATTGCAAGTGGGGAGCTACCTGGCGACATGGCAAATACGATTACAAAAACAACGACCAGCGTGGAAATTGACATATTCATTGTAAGCTACTATTTCTCCCCATCCACTTTGGCCGGCTCCTTTAGTGCGCCCGTGGCGTGGGGGATCATTCGCCCCGTGGTAATTCAGCTTTGATTTACAATATGTTCACACTGACCATACAGTTGCTCGTCACTGGTTTTTTGGTTTCTGTGGTTTTCCAGCGTTTTTTCTCGCCGAAGAACTCGAGAATAATTTATATTGACCTGGCTCTTAGTATACTCGGAGCATTCCTCGGCACTCTCGTGGAAGTTTGGCTTCGGACCTTAACTGTTTTTCCGTTTTTTTTGCAATTGGTTATCCAATATGCCGTGCCATTCGTGAGTTCAGTAGTTTGCGTGCTCGTGTACCGTGGGCTGAATCAAAGCCAAGAATAACAGTTCGTATAATGAATATTTGGTCTACTGCAAACTGGATTTTCTAATTGGTTCGATCGAACTAGAACATGAACCGTCTGTGGTGTACATTCATGGAAATACCCATCATGATGCAACCAGCCAACAGTGAGCTTCCACCGTAGGAAAGAAAGTAGAGAGGTATCCCCGTCACAGGCATGATTCCGACGGTCATCCCAATGTTTACAAAAACATGGGTGAACAGGACTCCGAGGAAACCTGCAAGGACTATCACCCCGTATCGGTCGCGGATTTTTTGCATGATGAACAACATCCGCAAAAGAATGGTCAGGAAGAGACCAAATATGACCGTTCCACCTAAGAATCCCCATTCCTCTCCGACGACAGAAAAGATGAAGTCAGTGCTCTGCATGGGAAGAAATCGCAGATGTGACTGTGTCCCAGCGAGCCATCCTTTGCCGCTGAAGCCCCCGGAACCGATCGCCGTTATCGATTGAATCAAGTTCCATCCTGAGTCCCTAGGGTCAATACTAGGATCAAGAAAGACGATAAACCGCATAATCTGGTATTCTTTCAGGACTAAGCGTAGCCCGCTAGAAAGTGCTAGAGCGAGTATCAGAATGGACACGAAGAATACTATCCAATAGAAAACGGATTTCTTGAAGCGGATCCACCCGTACCAAGCAATGCAAAGAATTACCACCATGAAAGAAGAAACTATGCCCATGGTCGTCCAGTTGGTCAGTAAACTTCCGATTCCATCGGTTTCATGGTAAATGATGGTCTCTACATAGGGGATCAACGCCATCACAATGGAAAAGACTCCGGTAAGCGCCACAAAGAACAAATGCCTTACTTTCCCTCCAGCCATGAAAAGCATTAGCAGGAAGACGGGGATGAAGACGAGGGTTGTTCCGGTATCAGGCTGCCTGATAATCAGAGCCATTGGTACTGCAACAAGCAAAAAAGCCTGAAGGAAGATCTTCCAGTCTCCAATTTTGTTACGTCTGGATTCCAGAAATCGGGCAAGGTAAAGGATTGTGGCAATCTTGGCGAACTCCGATGGTTGCCCCCCGAGACCAAAGATACCTAACCAAGCACGGGCACCATTGACGACTTTTCCAAACACGAGGGTCAATGCCAACAGAAGGAGACAGGCTAAATAGATCCAGAGACTAAAATCCCGCAACAGATTGTAGTTGAAGTAGGAGAAGACCAGAAGAACTCCCAGAGCGAGGAAGGCCCAAAGCAACTGCCTTAGATACTCGTTCGAGATAAGAACCCCAGTAGAGTTCACCCCGCTGGAATAGATAAACAAGATCCCGATGCCTATCAAAGCCAGAACGGCGAGAATAAGAGTAGAGTCAATAGGAATAGTCGATCGCGTGGTTAGGTTGCTCATTGCCAGTTAATGTACCAAGGTTTAAGGGTTTGAACGGCTTCCTCATAGGTCTGATTGCCAAAAATGCCCTGGAAGATCATATCGGCAGCCTTGGGAGCCCACCATTCCCATTCATTGGTCTTCTCAACCTGCACCGCCAAGACAATTCTATTCTCCGGGTTCGGATCATCCCACGGGGCATAGGCGACAAACCAGGAATGGTTGGATGAACCTTTGCCTCCGTCCTCTGCAGTACCTGTTTTTCCCGCGACTTTAACAGCTTTTGTCGTGATCACCACAGCAGCAGTACCCTCAGTAATGACACCCCGCATGTTATTCTGGACGGCAGTCCAAACCTCCGGAGTCAGTGGATTCTCGTAGATGATTTCTGGTTGGGTTTCTTCGACTTTCTTGGTAAGTGGATCGAAGACAGACTTGACTAGGTGAGGACGGTACACCCGACCCATGTTGCTGATCATTGCGACTGTATTGGCCATTTGCATCGGTGTGACTTGCAAGTATCCCTGCCCTATGGAAATATTTACGGTATCACCACCAAGCCATGGGTAATTCAAGTTCTTTTCTTTCCATTTTGGGGTAGGTACAAGTCCGGAAATTTCCCCGGGGACATCGATACCGCTGAGTTGTCCCAATCCAAACTTCTTGGAGTAGTCGTCGATACGTTCGATTCCAAGATTCTCCAAGCCAGCTTTGTAGAAATAGATATTGCAGGATTGTGCGAGGCCTTTGGCGAGGTTTACAACTCCGTGACCTGTTAATTTATTGCACTTAAACACTCGGTCTCCCACTTCTATAGAGCCGGTACAGACAACAGTCCTAGCCGGATCAATTACCTTGTCGCCAAGAATAGCGGTCGTCATTATAATTTTAAATGTAGAGCCAGGAGGGTACGCCGACTGAATGCTTCGATTGATCAAAGGAAAGGTCGGGTCAGTCTGCAATCTCGTAAACTCTTGCGAAGCTTCCTCGGTGTAGAACTTGTTAGGGTCAAAGTAGGGATATGACACCATGGCCAGAACCTCTCCGGTGGCCGGCCGCAGGACAACAACAGAGCCATTGCGGGGTCCTAAGGCTTTCTCAGCAAGAATCTGTATACGCCTATCAATGGTAAGGACTAAATCTTTTCCCGATTCAGGAATGATTTTGTCAGTCGAATTGCTGCTGACGTTGCGGCCATTCACGTCAACCGTCCGAAATCGAGTTCCATCTTTTCCTCGCAGAACCAGATCGAAGTTTTTTTCTATTCCGCTTTTTCCGATGAGACTTCGCATTCCGTAGCCTTGATTATACAAAACCTGGAGTTCTTCCTGATTGATGCTTCCAACGTAGCCAATTACATGAGCCAAAGTACCGATGTTGACGTAATTTCGTATGGGATTGCTTTCCCACGTTACCCCCTGGAAATCGTCCCGATGTTCGGCTATTTGCGAAACGGTGGCGTAATCGATTCCATGCCTGAGTTCGATTGACTGGAATGAAGTATAGAGCCTCTCAGGCACCTTTTGATCGAGCAGAGAGAACGGTATCCTTAGCAATACGCTAAGTCTCGAGAGAATCCTCGGAATCTCCGAGGCCGAAGCCTCTGCAGGATTGAAGTTGACCTGGAAGGAATCAACGTTCTGAACTAAAGGAACTTCATGAAAACGATCAAAAATCTCACCCCGTTTGGCGGTTATCGACACCGACTTCTGGGAAATCTGCGTCGCATCCTGAGTGAAGCGGACATTATTGATAATCTGCATTGAAAAAAGTTGCATCAGGTACAACAAAATAATCGCAGACAACACAACTCCGATGCCAATAAGACGCGGGGTTTTGTTTTCAGGTGAAATGAGGTTCCGATCACCCATCAAAACCTCGCCGTGGATCTTGAAACCGCTGTTTCAGGAAGTTAAATACAAGATAGACAATAGGTGACGCCACGAGATTAACGACCAACTGCACGACTAGTCCGACCTGAAAGAAAGAATCAACTTTGAACCCGAGTTGAAAAACTTCCGACAGGGCGAAACCTGCAACTGCGGAGTAAATAGTGGCCAGCAGGCCAACGAGCGCAGGAACAACAAAAGGATCGTAATACACCTTACCTTTCCCCAGGCCGAACAAGTATCCAGCTAGGGCATATTGAAAGGCGTTGTATCCCAAAGGGGCCGTGGTAACCATATCGAGAGCTAGACCGAGAATAAATCCAACAATCTGGCTGACTAAACCTCCGTTTTGGGAAGCCAGAATGACAAAAACGATCAGCAACACTCCGGGTTTCACCCCTGCTATTGAAAAATAGCTCAAGACCGTTGTCTGCAACAAAAGGAGTATTCCCAGCACTACAGAGGCCCAAAGACCCGTCCGTATCATGATGGAAGCCTCAGAACGTAGAGGTACTCCAGCTTGGAGAAGTCAACAATCGGTTCCACCTCAATATTCAGGCTTGTTTCATACTCCTTACTGGAGACACCTCTCACCCGCCCAATAAGGATTTCGGCTGGATAGAGAGATTCCAAACCAGAGGTAACAACGAGGTCGCCTTGAGCAATCTCAGTAGCGGCGCGTTTCTTGACAAAACTCATCAACAGTACATCTTCGTTGCTTCCCTTCCCTGAAACCAAGCCCTCATTACGGCTATTCTCCATGCGCGCTGATACGAAAAGGTTAGCATCGAGAACGGGTTGAACAACAGCGGAGTTTAGACTCACCTTTGTGATTTTCCCCACCAGGCCGGGAACGCCATTCTGATTTGCCACGACGGCTTGGTCGAGTCGAATGCCATCGAGATATCCCTTGTTAATGACCATAGAGGAGTACACTCGAGTTGGGTCTTTGCCGATAATCTCAGCCGCAACATTGAAATACGACAAGCTGCTATGGAAATCTAATTGTTTTTTGAGTCTGGTGTTTTCAGTACGTAGCAATACCAGCTCACGTTCATTCCCCTCGTATTTCTTCAGCCTTAAATTGACTGCATCGAAGTTCGATTTGAGGTCCGCAAAACTTGCCATTGATTCTGCAGACTGGCCAAACCAATGGAAAGTTTGTGAAACGGCTCCTTGGAAGAATGACAGGACTGCAAGCCCTATCTCCTGAGGCTTGGAAACCCCTGGAGTGCCGTTGAATAGCACCAACAGTGAAGACGAAACTAAAAGTCCAACTAGGATAGCTCCCCTGTGAAACCGGAAGAGCAACTGCCGGAATGGGGACGACTTGCTCATGTATTCAGATTGTTATAAAGACTGCGGTTATTGTTAAGCTTCGCCTGATCAAAGTACTTTCCAGCGCCTAACGCCACGCAGTACAGGGCGTTCTCGGCCAGAAAGACAGGAACTCCAGTTTCTTTTGCCAAGAGTTTTGGGAGGCCCTTGAGAAGGGACCCACCTCCAGTCATAACAATGCCACGTTCGACGATGTCTGCCGCAAGTTCAGGAGGAGTCTGCCCCAAAGTCTTTTTGACCTCTTCAATGACCACATTGATAGGTTCCTGAAGAGCCTCCCTGACCTCAATCGAATCAATTTCAAGTCTCCGGGGCAATCCCGTAATAGCGTCTGTGCCCTTAATTTCCATTTTTTCAATGGTCTTATCGGGCGCTGCGTTGCCAATGCTTATTTTTAGTTTCTCGGCGGTCTGTTCACCGATGATGAGGTTGTGTACGTTTCGAACATGTTTAATTATCGCTTCATCGAACTCGTCGCCACCAAGGCGAATGGCGTTCGTGACAACCATTCCACCGAGTGAAATGACCGAAATCTCTGTAGTTCCGCCCCCGATATCGCACACCATATGACCGGCAGGTTCAAAAATTGGAATGTCTGCACCAATAGCAGCTGCCAATGATTCCTCGATGATTTTGACCTCGCGGGCTCCTGCCTTATAGGCAGATTCTTCCACAGCCCGTCGTTCAACTTCGGTGATGCAGGATGGCACTCCAATGACCATTCGCGGTCGGACAAACCAGCGTTTAGGGAGAACTTTTTGGATGAAATAGCGGATCATTTTCTCAGTCGTTTCCAAGTCCGCAATCACACCATCGCGCAATGGGCGGATTGCAATAATCTCCCCGGGAGTCTTCCAGAGCATATGCTTAGCTTCAGTACCAACAGCCACGACCCTCTTGGTGCCGCGTTCTACCGCAACAACCGAAGGTTCATTGATCACAATACCTTTTCCACGCAGGTAAATGAGAGTGTTGCATGTGCCCAAGTCAATACCGATGTCAGATGAGAATGAAGAAAAAAAGTTACTGAAAATACCCATGTCCCCCCCCAGAAATCAGTGGAACAATAGCATGAAAAAGCCTAGTTGAACAGTCGCTGGTTGGCATTAAAGTGGAGAGGGTCGATCTTGAAGGCTTTTCTCCACTCTGCCCTCGCCGCATCCTTGTTCCCTTTGAGGTTCTCGATTTCACCAAGGTAATAATGTGCATCCGCTGAGTTTTCATTTTTGGAAAGGATAGTGTTGTATTCGCTTTGGGCCCCATCAAACTCTTTTTGCTTCGTGTAGATGTCACCAAGTAGGAACCTGCAGCGCTGTTCCAAGCCCCGATCCTTGGTCTTGTTGATCGCTTTATGAAGGTAGGAAATGGCATCGTCCATCTGTTGCATCTGAAAGTAAGTTTCTCCGAGTGTCCATAATAACAGATCCGAAGGAGACTTTTCGACAGCCTTGAGAAACTCTTGCGAAGCTTCGGAGTAACGGGCCACCAGTGAATAAGACAAACCGAGATACTCATTGATGTCAGTTGCAGAGTATCCAAGTCGTTCGGCCTCCTGAAGATGAAGTATGGCCAGTTCCGAATAAAACTTACCTTTATGGAAATAAGCCTTCCCCAAAATGTAGTGGATTTGAGGGATCAAGGGTACGTCGGGAAGGAGTAGAGCTTTTCGCAAAGAAATAATCGACTGGTTGATCAGTGGAAGTTTTTTCTCAACGGTCACTTCAGAAACACCCTTGTGAAAGTATGCAAACCCTGAAAATACCAGGGTTCCTACGTCCATAGGAACCGCCTTTAGCTGTTCTTTACCGTTAGCGATGATCTCATCGTAGCTTCCGTTCTTCCACAATTCCAGCACGTTCACTTGCGTTGGTCCAGCTGTGACTTGAGTCTTCATCGAGCTAACTAGCCAAAATCCCCCCGCAGAACAGATCGTTACTAATGAGAAAATGAGCAGGGTTTTGGTCATGATAGACAGAGGCTTAGTTCTACGTCTGTTGGAAAAATGTCTCATAAAAAAACAGGCAGACCTGTAAGCCGGGTTCTGTCGAGAAGAAGTCACCCTCTTCCTAGGACCATCATCTGTCTCGGCAGTAACTTACGAAACTGTTCGATGGCAACCGACCCGCAACGTTGAACGAACCATTCCGCTGCTGCTTGATTTTGCTCCTGACGAGGTTTACCGAGCCACCACCATCGCTGGCGGTGCGGTGGTCTCTTACACCACCTTTTCACCCTTTCCCTTTGCCCGTAAGACTCGGGGTGGTCTATTTTCTGTGGCACTCTCTGTCGCTTTTCAGCGCCCGGTAATTAGCCGGCGTCATGTTCTCCGGAGCCCGGACTTTCCTCTTGCGAAATCGGCAAAAACTCGCAAGCGATGGCCCAGTCTGCCTGTTTGACTCCTTATTCTTCGTCGTCGTTAGGCTCTTCGTCCTCAACGAGTTCCGCAAGGGAACCAGCCTCGATCTGATCTCTCTTTGCAGGGTCCATGCCACTCTGGAAGTACAAAATCCGACTGCAGTATGGGCAGAACTTCACTGCTTCTTCCATCCGAACTTCGTTCACAAACTGCATGGGAAGGATGATGTGGCAGCCAGAACAGACGCCGTTGACGATTGGCACGATTCCAAGGCCTTCCTTGCTCTTGATGATTCTTTCGAACTTAAAGAGGATATCTTGGTCCATGCCCGGTGTAATCGAATGCTCCTCAGAAGTCAGAGTGGTCAGCTTCAGTTTCTTGCTTGATCCTTCGGCCTGAATTTTGTCACTTTCTTCCTTGAGTTCCTGTTCATCAAGGTGAATCTGTTTTTCGAGCTTCTCCAAACCAATCAGCAATTCCTCAAGGTCACCTTCTTCGTTGACAATATCTTTTCGGAGGGTCTGTTCTTTTTCGGTCGCGTCTCGGATTTCCTTGTCAAGTGCCTCATATTCCTTCTGGGTCTTAATCAGGTCCATCTGCTTCTCAAAGTCTTCACGCCTTTTGGTGGCATCGGACAATTCTATGTTAAGATGCCTTACTTTGGTCTTCATAGACTCAGCTTGCTCGTTCCTTTCGATGAAGGATTTTTTGGCTCGGTTGAGAACTTCTGTTTTGGTGACAAGAGCCTTCGGAATCTCATTGATCTCTTTTTCCAATTTGAATTTTGCAAAGAGAATTTCCTGCAGGCTCCGCAGTTTCTCGAAAGTGGCTTCCATGTTCCGTCCTTGATCAGTTATCCAGGTAATCCCGCAACGCCCTGCTGCGATTTGGCATGCGCAGGCGACGAAGTGCTTTGGCTTCAATTTGGCGAATGCGTTCGCGGGTCACGTTAAAATACAGTCCAACCTCTTCCAATGTCAAGGAATAACCATCTTCTAGGCCGAAGCGCATCTTGAGCACTTCTTGCTCCCGCGGGGGGATCGTTGCGAGGACTTTTTGAAGTTGTTCTTGCAGGATCTTAAAGGCAGTTTGGGTAGAGGGATTCTCAACGTCCTTGTCTTCAATAAAATCACCAAGAAGACTGTCCTCCTCCTCGCCGATGGGTGTTTCGAGTGAAATCGGTTCGCGTGCAACGCTTTTCACCGACTTTACTCGCGATACCTGCCAGCCTAGTCTCTCGGCTATTTCTTCATCCGAAGGTTCTCGTCCGAGAAATTGCATCAATTGTCGGGATTCACGCACGACTTTGTTGATCTGTTCGATCATATGAACTGGGACCCGGATGGTGCGCGCCTGATCGGAGATCGATCGTGTAATCGCCTGTCGAATCCACCAGGTAGCATAAGTAGAGAACTTATAGCCTTTTCGGTACTCAAACTTCTCTACGGCCTTAATCAAACCGATGTTACCTTCCTGGACGAGGTCGAAGAAATGGAGCCCGCGATTGGTATATTTCTTGGCAATAGAAACAACTAGTCTTAGGTTGGCCTTGATCAAGCGATCTTTGGCCGTCTTCATCATAGTCTTTCCGGAGGAGATCTCTTCCGCTTTGACCACGATGTCGTCAATTGTTGTCTCAAACTCGCTTTCGAGTTGCTTGAGCTTTTTATCCGCTATCTGTATCTGGCGGATTTTTTCCTTGATTGCGTCACTGGTGAGGCCGAGTTTAGCCTCCAATTCGTCTTTTTCTAGCGCACTTGCAAGACTGCGGCCTAGATTTCTGAGGTCGCGCATATTGTTAACGCGCAATCGGCGCTCGATTTTGGCTTGTTCTTTCTGGTACTTCTTGATGCGCCTCGACGCGTTGATGAACTTATCCGAGAACTTGCTTATTTCGTCAGGGTGAATATCGATCTGCTCGATTTCGAGCAGGAGCGACATCCGCAGGTTTGCTAGTTCCTCATCCTCCAAGAGTTCCGTACCAACCGTTGTCAGGCGATCCTTAAGATCCATGTATTGGCGCAGGGGTGCGCTGATAGCCTTGAGAGGCTCCTTGTAGAATTGAGTCAGTCGCCTCTTTTCGGCAAGAAAGTCGGAAAGTTCTTTCTTAGAACGGTTGATATCATCGCGGGGCTCTCCCCTTGAAAGAGTCTCCTGCGAAAGGAAAGCAAACTCAGGAATGATCATTCCTGAGTTCTTCACGATCCGCTTAATGATGTTTTCACCGTCTTCCATCTGTTTGGAAAGAGTAACCTCCATCTCAGCAGACAGGAGGTTTTCTTTTCCTATCTCTCGTAGGTACAATCTTATGGGATCGTCAATTGTCGCATCTTTGTCGTTATAGTTGAGCTTCTTCTTGAAGTCTGCCTCAGGATCAATATCTTCCTCAGACTGAGAGGACTCGGCACCAAAAAGTTCCTCTTCGGATTCAAACTGTTCTTCTTCTTCTTCCGCTAAAGCTGCCTCTAGTGGGTCTTCTTCCTCAATGTGTATTCCCTGTTTGGCGAGAAACTCATAGACTCCATCGAGTTTTTCCGTGTTGACAAGCTCTTCTGGCAGCATCTCCTTGACTTCGTCAAACGTCACACTTCCTTTCTTTTTGGCAAACTCGACCAGTTTTGCCATGGCAGGGTCATTCACAAGGTCTGACATTAAACTTTCCCCTTCATCCGGGTGATTTCCCGGTCCAAAAACAGGATCTCCTGCATCAACCGCTGAGTTTCCTCAGGATCTCCCGCTACCTGGCGTAACATTTCTCCCACACGCTTTCGTTGGGAAATCAATTTCCTTTTACCCAGCATCTTCATTCCATCATCCAATACTTGTTCTGCATTTTGGTCGAACTCTCCAGACATGACCGCCTTGACCATCTCGTCCTTCCAAACGACTTCCCCCGCCCTTTCCAGCACCAGTTCCAGCGGAAGACTCGTTACTGCCCCATCCCCAAGTAGTTCGTCCAAGATGCTGAAAAGCTCCCGGGACCTTGCTTCCGAGAAGAACTCGGGGCTAACATCCCTGCGCAACCGACCATAGAGATCGGGTCTTGTCAGTATGGCCATCATTAGGCTCCACTCGATGCTTCTAACGCCTTGTGAGACGGATCTCGAGGGTGCCGGAGCCACAAGGAAGCTAGCCGTCTTTCGAAAATCTCCCTTCTGGAAGTCTTCGGCAAGCGTTTGGTGATTTACTCCCAAGAAGTCTGCCAAAGTGTTTAGAAAGGTCTCCCTTAGGGTCCCGTTGGAAATCTTGGACAGGAACTTGAACATTTCTCCGAGGAAGCCTCGAAGATCCACGCTAGAGTGACCCGAATACGCAGTATAGCGAAAGCTAAGCAGAAAATCAAAGCCTTTCTTAGGTGCCATCAGCAGTTCACGGAGAGCTTCCGGTCCCTCGATCTCGAGGAGTTCGGAAGGGTCTTTCATCCCAGTGAGTTCCGCTACGTAGGTGTTCAGGTCTTGTGGCTCACAGATCTCGATGACTCGGGCGGTGGCTTTCTGTCCCGCTTCGTCGGAATCCATAAGACAAATGACTGATCGGCAGTAGCGCTTGAGCAGTACAGCGTGGTCTTCTGTAAACGAAGTTCCCAAGGGGGCAACTGCCCAAGTCAGCCCTGCCTGGTGAAGCGCGATGGCGTCCATGTAGCCTTCGCACACGATCACTTGCTGTCGTTCCCTGATCGAGGGGAGCGCACGATCCCATCCAAAGAGGGTGCGCCGCTTTAGAAACACGGAAGTTTCGGGCGAGTTTATATATTTAGGGCCCGAGCCGGAAAGTAATCGCCCGCCGAACCCAACCGTTTCGGTAGAATGAGCCCGAATCGGAAAAATCAGGCGTCCACCAAAGAGGAAGGCCTCACGGTTTTGCTGACTAAACAGTCCGGTTTTTGGTAGGAAATCTTCACTGTATTTTCGATCCAATAAAAAACGGCGCATCCAACCCCACTCTTTCAGCGCATAACCGAGCTGAAACTGGTCGATCATTTGAGCAGTTACTCCCCTGCGGACAAGGAGTTCTCTGGCCTCTTGAGCCTCCGGGTGATTCTTCAGCAAGTGATGAAAGGTTCCGGCGAGCCGCCCCAATAACTCGTGAAGGGCAGCCCTTTCGCGGTCTGAAGGCGACAAGTCCGCTGCTTCCTCCAACGTGATCCCAGCAGAGGTGGCGAGTTGTTTCACTGCTTCGGGAAAGCTCAGGTGGTCGTGCTTCATAACAAAACCGAAGGCATTGCCTTTTTCCTGGCAACCGAAACAGTAAAAGAACTGACTGGAAGGGTTTACAGTGAAACTAGGCGATTTTTCTTCATGAAAAGGACACAAGCCCCACCATCGTTTACCATTTGGTTTAAGTGTAACCTGCCTTCCTATCAGTTCAACCAAGTCGGTCTTGTCTAGAATCTGCTTGAGCACCGATTCGTCAAAAGCCATGTCAACCCTTCGAGACGAAGGTGTCGAAATAGAGTTCTCGTGCCTTCTCATGATCGACATAGGAACTGGAAAAAGTATGAGAGCCCCTTACGGGGTCGGCTACGACAAAATAGAGGAACTTCGTGGTGGCCGGGTGGAAGGCTGCCTGTAGCGCCGTCAGTCCTGGGTTGCAGATTGGTTGCGGTGGCAGTCCTTTGTTGAGGTAGGTATTGAAGGGACTTGGAATCGTTGTGTGCACAAAAAAGATTCGCTTAGGATGTGGTCTACCTTGAATCTCAGTAAGGATGTATTCAATTGTCGCGCAGGAGCCCAAGGGGATGCCCCGCTCGAGGCGGTTCCAGAAGACAGAACTAATAATTGCGGCTTCCTGGGGCAACCGATACTCCTTTTCAATGATCGATGCCATCACCAAGTTTCTTTTCACCGCTCCTGGTTCCATTCCCTGCGCAAGGGCGCGAGTTTTCTGAAAGTAGTTCTCTTGCATCCTGTGAACCACATCTCTGGCTGTTACATGGAGCGGAAAAAGGTAAGTATCGGGAAAAAGTGTGCCTTCGGCTGATTTCTCACTAACCTCTTGCAGGAAGTCGGCCGTGGGTACTATCTCGGCCTCCTCGAGGAGACGGGCAATTTGTCTGGACGTCCAGCCTTCAGGAAGGGTTACCTTAACTTGAACCGGGTTTGCCTCTTTGAACCAGTGTGTCAGTTCCAAAACCGTTAGTCCTAGCGGAACCTCGAAGGTACCCTGCGGAAAGTGCAGAGAACCACCATCGAGGTACTCGATGAGCTTGAAGAGTGCGGCAGAACGGAGCAGGCCACCGCTTTCTAAGTTTCGGGCGGTTTGACCGAGGGCCTCGCCGGCGGAAATCACTACCCGGACTGTGCCTTTCCCCTCAACGGCACGGTTTTCAGACCATATCCAACCCCCAAGCACGCATCCGGCAAGGAGAATGAAACCTGCAACGACGAGCAAGGCTTTTTTGGCGAGGTTCAAAGGACCTCCTCAAGAAGCTCATGCAACTCGGCCACCGTTAAAGTCTGAAAAAAATGCTTCTGCAACTGCAGGTAAAGACTTGAAAGTTCTGATTGATCTTCAAGTTGGTGGAGTAGTCGGTACAAATAACGAGCTTCAGTATCATCCAGCGTAACAGGTATAGTTGTCACCTGAAACTCACTTCCACGAAAGCTGAAAATTTCGCTCTTAAGGCTGCCGGTGTTAAGGGTGTAGGCACAGAGCCGATGTTACCCCGGAACGGGAATCTCACAGCTCGTTCCTCCTCAGAACAGGCGCGGAACGTCTTTGGCTTAAGGCCAGTTCTATCTGTTCGCGGCTATGCAGTTTTCCACGCCCGATTCCAGGACAATAGCGAGCTTCCCAATGCCAGTTTTCTTGGGACTTCAGCGGATTTTCCCAGAAAGGATAGGTACGGCATTGGACAGGGCGGCTCCCATATACGGTGCAGCCACCATCCCAAAAAACGCAGTCAAAGTTCTTTTTTTCGCGAAGGCTTAGAACTTCCCCATCACCCAAATCCACCCACCGACACCATTTCTGTACAAAATCCTTAGCTTCTACGTGGAAATGTGCGCATAGATGTTCCAGGTCTTGTGCCGAAAGGAACACATAACCCGGATCATGCCTGCAACAAGCATGGCACTGAGTACATTCGAAGTTCAGGCCCTCTTTGTAGATGACGTCCATTATCAATAAAAAAAGCCTTCTGCGAGGAAGGCTTTCTGGGGAGAGTAGGATTCGAACCTACGAAGCGATTCGCAACAGATTTACAGTCTGCCCCATTTGGCCACTCTGGAATCTCCCCCAAATCGCCACTAAACTACTTGACCGGGGGTACTTTGTCAAGCCAACTGTCGGAATTGAACCGACGACCTACGCATTACAAGTGCGTTGCTCTACCCCTGAGCTAAGTTGGCATCACGGGGATACGATAGGGTTGACAGGAACTTCTGTCAACCACGGGATGTACTGAGTTACTAGTATCGAAGGCCAGTCTGAGCGCAGTAAAACCTCGCTGAAAGCCTCTGTCTGCATCATCTTGAGAGTCTGCGGCTTCTCACTGTACAACTCGAGGCTTTTTTGAAAAGCTCCCCAGAATCCTGATTTCTCGGCATAAGAGAAGCCAGTGACACCGTCACGAACTTTCACCAGTCCACCAACCCGGTGGACAATTGGCAGCGTACCCATCAGTTGAGCCTTCAGGTCTGTCAAGCCGCAGGGTTCGTACTCCGATGGCATCAACAGAAAATCGGCAGCAGCAAACAAGAGTCTTGCCAAGGAATCCTCGTACTTATTGATGAAGATGAACTGACCGGATTCGATATGATTTTGAGCCAACCTCTGCATCGGTTCTTCATAGCGACTTTCCCCCTGCGCCATCACAACAAAGTTTGCCGCAGGAGCCTCCTCCAACGCTCTCTCGATCAACCCGGCCAGAGCCTCGACCCCTTTTTGTGCCGTAAGACGGCCTTGATTCATATAAAGAGCCTTATTCCAGTCGGAGAGACGGCCATGGACCGATGAAGGTTTGAACAACAAGCGTTCACGTAGCTCCCTCCGACATTGTAATTTGCCTTCGAATTGTCCCAGAAGTGGGTCGAAACCGACAGTTAAACCCGATCGCTCGGGGTCACGCGGGTCCTTGTCGATTAAGCTGATACCGTTGGTGATTCCCTTGAGCTTCACTCGGTGTTCTCGAAGATATTGGCCATAGCCACCAGACCAATGGTCGTTTTTCCCTGTCAGCAGTTCCTCGGCGTAGTTGTGGCTAACGGTGGCTAAGTTGGCCTGGTGAGCAGCTGAAACCAAGGGGTCCAAATAACCTTTAAGAATCGACTCCTGAACGAGGCGTTCAGGCAAGCCCAACAGGTTTCGATGGTAGGGTGTATCTGGTACCTCTTGGCGGTAGCCGGGTCCAGCATTGTGTATGAGCACTGCAAACCGGGTCGCATGAAAATGGATTCCATACCCCGGGTGATGCCGAGCCAACGCCGGCAGATAGCCTAGGTGGCCATCATGGGCCAGCACATGCTGCGGCCGCTGATTGGTTTCAAACCAATATTGCGTAATGGCCCACTGATATTCAAGGTTCATGAAGAAGGCATCGAGATGACCGCTCCCCTTATGTTTACCCTGAGAAAGGTCTTCCTCCTCAGCGGTATAAGTGTAGATGCCACGCTTTTCAGAGAAAGAAGTTAGCCCCACAAGATGAAGGATAAAGCCCTTCGTCGCCTTGGTTACGACGCTGATCGAACGGCCCTCATAAGAGGGCTGTTTATTGGTTCCAGACCATTCCAGCGCAAACTCTGCCGCCGCAACTTCAAGAAGCTGTCCATAGAGGGGAAGGACAACGTGGGTTTCCCATCCAAGTTTTGTAAAAGACTCGGCCTGGTCCCGAACAACATCCTTTACCCCGCCTGCTTCCACCCACCCCTCCAGTTCACGGGCCAAGAGCCAGATCTCATTCACGGCGCAATGCCTGGGTAAAGCCAAGCCTTAAGAAACTCGACACCCACATAAAGAACTAAAAACAGCATTAACATCAGTAAGTTCGCTAGAGTTTTGCCAAGGGCTTTTTGGGTCTGAAACAGCAGAAAAACCTGAAAGAAACCCGCCAAGACAACACCAACCCAAGAGGAGGATCTGAACCAAACGAACAGCAGACTCAGAGTGGTCTCAAGAAAACTCTGCGAAGTTCCAATGAGGTAAAATGTAAATAGGACCAAAGTCATCACAAAGACGAACACGATCAGGCGGAAGTAGACAAAAAGAAAGTCAACTTTCATCAGCAATCGCTTCCTTCAAAATGCAACTTGAGGTTTCAAAAGTTCACCATGACTTCGGTAGGGCTGGCAACTGCTAAAACAGATTCTGTTGCTCAGATTCATCACACGTCCGCTGACACGACCAATGAATGCCTAAGGATAGCCTCACGACTTCGAAAAAAACTCCCGAGAGTTTAAAAGAAATGTTTGTCATGCCTGTAATTCTCTTGCGTTAGAAGCTTGAAAACTGAAAAACTCTCCGGAGTCGACCCAGAGTTCACCGCCGGTTTCGCAAGCCTGATTGCTCAGACTATGCCAACTTTCAAAGTTTACTGAATCCAAGGGCCAGACCAGGCCTAAAGAACGCACACGCCAAGGGGCCCTGCCAATAGGGAAAAGCGAGGCACGGCCAGGCTCTAACCGAAGGTAATCTCCAGCCCGCAGACGAATGATTCGCTCTTCCGCAGTGAACCAACGTCGTACCAGAGGAGTCTTCTCCACAAGGCGGAGGTTGGAAAGCCAGTGATCCATACGTCCGCCACTTCCACCGATCAGCCAGATCTCGCTTGGATTGCGGACTTGGGCCTGAGCCACAGCCTCGTCGGTATCAGATACGTCTTTGTCGGATTGTAGTGTAAGAACCTCTCGCGTGAGGGGCTGCCAGTTGGTATCAGTCAACGAATCAAGATCCCCTACCAAAAGGTCTGCTGTAAAACCCGTGCCCTGAAGAAGCAGAAGGCCACGATCGGCAGCGATGATGAATTTGCACTTCGGCAAGAGGCTCAAGAGCAAGTCTTTGGCCACAGAATCCCCCGACGACAGTACCGCAATAACCATCGTTACAACATAAACTTGACTTTTCTGTTTGTCCAATCCTACCCTTCCGTCATGTTCGAGGGTGTGCTTAAACGGCTCAATGGCTTTTCTCAGGTCTTTCATCTTCAGGGGTACGTTGTCTATCTCGTTGGAGGTGCCGTAAGAAACCTACTTTTAGGGTTGCCAGCCAACGATTTTGATTTCGCCACCGATGCTACTCCCGAAGAGGTTTCGAAGCTTTTCCGTCGGGTCGTACCCACCGGAATCAAGCACGGGACCGTAACTGTACTATTCGAACAGGAATCGTATGAAGTCACTACCTTCCGGATTGACGGAGCCTACAAGGATCACAGGCACCCGGGTGAAGTCAGCTACACCCGTGATCTCGCTGCGGATTTGGGTCGAAGGGATTTCACCATCAACGGAATGGCCCTAGACCTGAGCTCTGGTGTGGTCGTCGACTTGTATGGTGGCAAAAAGGACCTGAAAGCCGGGCTTATACGAGCCATTGGAGATCCTTTTCAGAGATTCTCTGAAGATGCTCTGCGCATTCTGCGTCTATTCCGCTTCGCAGCACAATACGGTTTCTTGGTGGAGGAGAAAACTCGAAAGGCGGCAGAACAATTAAGCCCAAACTTAGCTTCTGTTTCAAGGGAGCGTATTCGGGACGAGTTTCTCAAAACAATTGGCGCCCGAGCCTCAAAAGAAGTCTGGTCTGACCTTCAGCGCTTTGGCATTCTTGAATTGATCCTCACCAGTGAAATTGTGCCAGATTTGTCTGCCTCTGCTTTCACTTCATGGGAAACGCTTGACCCACATCAACGAGTGAGCTTCTGGCTTGCGCATGGGGGGGTGGATAGCTATCAGAAGTTTTCAGTTCCCCTTAAGTTGCTCAAACTATCGAATAATCAACTGAAACGAGTGCTGATGCCGCTGCGGGCGTTGCCGCACCTCCAAGCCGACTCCAATGACCGCCGAAAAGCAAAGCTCATCTTGTTCGCATGGGAGAATCGTCAGTATTTTTCAGAAGCTCTGAAAGTACTAGAGGCATTGCGGGAAGACGGATTGCTAAAAAAGCAAGCTATCTCACTGACAGAATTACGTCGGGCAGCTACGTCAGCCGAGCCAGTATTCTTATCGGAACTGGCAGTGACAGGCGAGGAACTCAGGGCTGCTGGCGTTCTTGCAGGGCCGCTGCTGGGAACCTTGCTACGTCGATTGCTGGAACTCGTCTGGGAAGAACCTCTCCTTAATGAGAAAGCGTCGCTTTTGAAATTGATTTATCACTAAGCGCCAGAAACGCTTTGCCGGCCGCAACCTGCTCCGCTTCTTTTTTGTTTTTTCCGGTGCCACTTCCCTGGCATTGACCTTCAATCCAGACTTCCACAGTGAATGTCCTGTCGTGATCCGGACCAGTACGATCGGCCACCAAATAGCGTGGGTATACCTTAAACTCCTTCTGAACAAGCTCCTGAAGAAGAGTTTTATAGTCTTTTCGGTGTTTATCTTCCACGACAAGAGAGACCTGAGCCACCAAAAGGCTTAGGACCAATCTTTCGACCTCAGCGTAACCAGCGTCAAGATAATACGCACCAAAAACAGCCTCGAGGGCATCTGCAAGAATTGCTTTTTTCGATCGACCCCCGGAATGTTCTTCACCTTTCCCAATCTGAAGGGCCTCATCAATTCCCAAATCCCTTGCAATCACCGATAGGATCTCCTCAGAGACCACAAATGATTTGATCTTGGCCAAGTCCCCTTCCGGACGCTCAGAAAAATTGGTGTATAGATAAGCACTGACAACCATGCCCAGAATAGAATCGCCCAAAAACTCCAGACGCTCATTGTTGGCTCTAGAACTTTGCGCCTCATTGGCGAAAGAACGGTGCGTCAGGGCAAGATTTAGGAGGGAGACATCTCGGAAACGGGCACCAGAGCGTTGCTCGAACGACTTCAAAAAGTGCAAGCGTTCCGGTGTCATGGAAAATAAAATCTACTTCTGCTGGGTACGCAGGTAGTTCAGAACATCACCCACTTTCTCGAACTCAGTGGCCTTGTCCTCGGGAATGGTAATCCCAAGGTCTTCTTCGATGGCGTACAGGAGTTCGTAGGTATCCAGGCTGTCAGCCCCCAAATCTTCCCTTATCTTACTTTCAAGGGTCACTTTGGTGTCGGCTACTTCAAGTTTCTCTACAATGATCTTCTTTAGCTTCTCGAACAGCTCGTCCATCGTTCACTCCTTTCTTAAGCCATCGATTCCGGTTCAAAAACTTGCTTCCCTCTGTAGAAGCCACACTTCGGACAAACGCGGTGCAACAGGACCTTGTTACCGCAGTTTCCACAGGCGACAAGGTTGGGAACGGTCATCTTCATGTTGGCCGCTCGACGCCTTCGGCTGCGTGCCTTGGAAGTGTTAAACTTGGGTACTGCCATAATCCTTCCCTCTGTAAAATTTCGTTGATCACCTTAGCCCAATTACCCAGTGGTGTCAAGTTGAGCCTTTAGCCGAGTTCGCCCCGCGAATGCTTGAGCTTCAGGGCCTTCTCGACTACCGGAGGTACCATACTCGAAACGTCGCAATCAAGGCGCACCAGGTCTTTGATGGCTGAAGATCGAAGAACAAAATATCTTGGATCTGTCGGCATGAGAAAGGTCTCGATATGTGGATTGATACCCTTGTTAATCATACTCAACTCAAACTCATAACCGAAATCAGTAAAGGCCCTTACACCGCGGATGATCATCCGGATGTCATGCTGCCTAGCAAAGTCTACAATTAATTTGCTCCAAACATGGACTTCCACATTTGCAAGGTGTTTGGTCATCTCGACCATAAAAATTTTTCTTTCGCTTGGATTGAACAGGCAGTTTTTTTGTGAGTTGTCCGACACAACCACCATGACTCGGTCGAGAAGTTTGCTAGCGCGCTCAATCAGATTCAAATGGCCATTGGTAGGTGGATCGAAAGTTCCCGGGAAGACCGCTTGCATGGCTACCACCATAGCTTTCGGTGTCGCTCACGTCAAGAAACATTTTGACAAAGACCATTGGACTCAATAGGATAGCGCTATGAAACCGTGGTACGTCACAACTTCGGTCGGGTTGACGTTGATTCTGGTTTCCTGTGCCACTATGCCTAGCGCAAGTCGATCTGCTGAGGCAAATCCATATATGGTTGAGACTTTTTCTCCCGTCACCGAAACGGCTCTTTCTGAACTTCCTGAGATTGGTCCAACTGACGTGAACTCCACCTCTGAGAGTTTGCAGGTCTCCCCCGAACGGTCTTCCACGACTCTAGCCGAAATCCGTGACCTTGTTGAAAGGCTAAATACCATCATTAGCCAAGGCAGGTTCGAAGACTGGAAAGAGCAGCTTGATCCGGAATATACCCGGAAGTTTGATGATCCGGTTGTTTTGCAGGAAGTTCTCAACGGCAGCACCAAGCTCAGGGAGAATGGAGTTAAGCTCAAGAATCTTGCTGATTACTTTAAGTTTGTTGTCAATCCAAGTCGCTCTCATGTATTAGTCGATAGCATAGCTTTTGTCGATGAGAATAGAGTTGAAGCCTTTGCCTTGCTCAAGGGTCAAAAACTTCTCCTTTATCAGTTGAAGTTATCTGGCGAACAGTGGAAGGTATCGGATTGGTGAAAGTTCAAGGAGAACCGATGAGAAAAAAACTGACCTTGTTTTTGCTTGTTGTTCCAACGTTGTTGTGCTCGCAAACGCTATCGCCGAAAACCACTCAGAAAACCGTCGAGGACGTGTATCTGCAAAGTACCGTTGAAGTTCAAGTTGTTCGAAGTTTAGCCAACGAACCCGGACGAACGGAGAAAGTCAAAGCACTCGACTACATTGCCAAAATGGTGGAAACCGGTAAGGCGACAGACAAGAGCATCGATGTCGTTGCGCTGCTCGAACAGCTCGGTGGTGAGGGGACCACCATCGAAGTCCGTACAAGAGGTCGTCTTGTTAATGACTATCCGGATGTCCGAAGGCTTTCGGCTGAATTGCTGGGTCAAATCGGTGGAGACAAGGCAAGAGAGATACTCTTGGAAATGGCTCTCAACGATCCGGAGCCCATGGTGGTTTCAGAGGCAGTCTACTCACTAGGCCTTGTTGAAAGCGGTGATCAAGGTGCACGCATCGAGAGCGTCATCACAAGCCTGATTAAGGCTCAGGATGCCATCCGGCCAGACAGCAATTTTGCCTTTGCGGCGGTGTCCTGCCTTGAGATGCTGGGCAGGAAGAATAGTGGCAAAGTTAGTCCGGAAGTTTTCGCAGCACTAATCAGAATACAAAACGGAAACTACATCACACCGGTGCGCAAGAAGGCGGAAGCCGTACTTTCTGGTTTTGCGAAATACTAGGAGAGGGAGCTCCTGAAAAGGAAGACCCACGGGCCATGGACCAATAATCTACCGCTTGAAGAGCGTCCTGATCTCTTTTCGCCATTCAGGAGCGGTCTGGGGGTCGTCTACCATGATTTTTCTATGGATTTCAAAGCGGCTATTTTCTTTTTCAACAATCACCCCGAATAGTCCAGAGCCCAAGTACGCTATTTTCTCTTCGGCAAGCAATGTTTCTCGCTTGGAGAGTTCCTGCAATACGCAATCAAAATGCGCTGGAAGCCTGTCGGCTCCCCAAGCCACCGCACTAACCATTTCGGAGATTAAAACCCCGCAAACCGAACAGTCCTTTGGGGGAACGACCACTCGAGAAGCTTCATAATCATGGCGGAAACGACGTCTTCCTCGGGAGCCACGACGCTCACCGCTATTTTCTTTCATGAAGAAGAAAATGACTCCGATTGATGCTCTCTGTCAATAACAGGGCAATCTCCTGAATGGCGCGTGAGAGGTATTCTTCCTCTCTTATTTTTCGCCGCAGCTCTACTATGCGCTCGCTGTCGGGCTTTGGATCAATGCTCATTGGAAACCACTCTCTGAAAACGCTCCAGGGAAGTGGTCCAATTGGCCCTCTGAGCCCACGAAGACCACGTCAAACCGAGAACGAAACTGTTTCCACTCGGGGTATTTCTGAAGGAAAAAGCGCGCTGTGGTAATGATATTCCTCCTCTTCCTCGAATGAATGGAGTCCGCTAAGGACAATTTATTCAGGCCTTGCCATGACTTCACCTCAACAAAGGCAACGCATGCATCCCTGTACACTATTATATCGACCTCTCCGGTCGGACTCCTGAGGTTTCTTTTGATGATATGATAGTGGTGCTCAGAGAACCAATGGGAAGCTAGGTCCTCACCTGTGTCACCTTTTGCTTTTGACGATCCCATCAGGAATCAATTCCTCCAAATCGACAGCTCGGGCAATGAAAAGCTCAGGAGTGTCATTGAGATCAAGAAGCCTTCCGGTATCTTTCGGGAAAAGGATACCAAAGTGATCGATCAGGATTCGCACGCTCGGACGAACAACACTAGTTTCATTGACTGCAACAACTCGGGTAATGCTACCGTCACTGAGAAGAAGTATACTTCCGGGTGGGTAGACACCCACGGCTTTTACAAAGTCCTTTACCACCGAGGTGTGGAAACGGTCGTTCTGGTCCTGGATCAATTTTTTCACAGCCTCGTAGGCAGGCAGGCTATTTGTGTCGCCGCTCTTGGCCACATAGCCGACAAAACCAAGACAAACTGAAACTATTGCTGCCCAAGGATGGATCTGACTACCAGTGAGCCTGCCTGGGTAGCCACCCCCGCTCCACTGTTCATGATGCTGTAGCGCCACCTGAGTTGACTCAAAACTCTCACCCAATCCTTTGACTGTTTCCATGGAAACCGAGGGGTGAGCTTCAAAGCTCGCTTTTTCTTTTTCCGTGAGCCTATCAGCCATGCTCAACTCCGGTTTTGGAAGAAAAAGCATTCCCACGTCGTGAAGCAGGGCCGCTCGCACCAGTAAGTCTGTCTGGGGAGAACTCCAACGTTGCGAACGCGCATAGAGGTAACTCAGAAGTGCCACATTGAGGCTTAAACTGGCAATCGAAGGGTAGACTTTTTGATCAAGAGCAACCCGAAATAACCCCCAAGGATCAGACTCGAACGCCTTGCAAGTCTCCATGGAGTAGCTGTCGAACCCCAAAAGACTAAACGCCTTGGTCTGTATATCGTTGAAGAGCTTTCCCAGCTTTTCGTGCAATTCAGCATAACGTAGTGATGCATTCAGGTCGTCAGGAAACTCCCAAGGGGTCAACAGCGACTTTCCAGCGACCGTACTCTTCGGATTCATAGTTTTTCTGATGGAGAAGATAGGACCTTACTAGGAATCGGGCAAGCACCTGAAAGTGATTTTCGATAATCTAAGAGTCTTTTTGAGCCTGCGCCCTTTGGAGCGAAAGAACAACCGGGGCTTGGTTCTTAGGGTAGTAACTTGACCCCTACTTCTAACTTACGCCAAGTCACCCGAGTCGTTCTTCTTTGCGAACCTCAGAGAATGTACCGTTGCCCCTTCAGTAAACATCCCCGTCGGAACCGGCCCATGTTATTGCAATTCTCCGTGTTCTTTACCCGGCTACAGCCTTCTTTCGGATGAGCTCCTTAACCTTTGCGGACTTGCCAACGCGGTCTCGCAGATAATAAAGCTTTGAGCGCCTCACGCGACCGGGGCGCACGAGTTCCACCGAATCGATTCGAGGGGAATGGAAGGGAAAGACTCTCTCGACACCCACACCAAAGGAGATTTTTCTCACGGTGAAGGTTTTGCGAACCCCGCCATGGTTCATCGAAATAACGGTTCCCTCGTAAACTTGAATACGCTCTGTCTTGCCTTCCACAATCTTAAAGTTAACCTTGATGAGGTCCCCTATAGAAAAGGGAGCCAATTCCCTCAGCTGAGAAGCTTCCACAGCCTTCATAATGTCCATAATGTCCTCCTCATAATTTCTGTGTCACACATCAACCCAACAAATCGGGCCGCAAACGTTTTGTTTTTTCGACGCTCTGTATTTTTCGCCATTGGGCGATGTTCTTGTGATGGCCCGAAAGAAGCACCTCAGGAACACGATTCTCGCGAAAAACCTCCGGTCGCGTGTACTGTGGATACTCGAGCATGAACCCGTCGGAGAAGCTTTCCTCTTCCAACGAGTGTGCCTTGATAACCCCTTCGCGCAATCGATACACAGCATCAATAATGACCAACGAGGCTATTTCCCCGGAGGAAATGACATAGTCCCCCAGTGAAATCTCATCATCGACATATTCATCGATAACCCTCTGATCAATGCCTTCATAACGGCCACAGATGAACACGAGCTCTTCCTCTGCAACCAAATCCTTGGCAGTCGCTTGAGTAAACAATCGACCGGATGGTGTCGGATAGAGGGTTCTTTTCTGACCAGCCCCCACAGAATCCAGGGCCCTTGTCAGTGGTTCTGGTTTCAGAACCATACCAGCGCCACCACCATACGGGATATCGTCGCAGGTCTTGTGACGATCCGTGGCAAAGTCGCGGATGTTCACAAACTCTACAACAATTAACCCCTTGTCCACAGCTTTTTTCATCAGTGACGACTGAAAAAAACCTTCTAGAATCTCAGGAAATAGACTAAGCACAGTGAACTTCATGGCTTCAGGATCCCTAATCGAGAATCCAGTCCACTTTAAGCTCAACAGTTCTTTCCGACAAGTCCAGAGCTCCTACATATCGTTCGGCAAACGGCAAAACGGCGTGCCCCCCACCGGTCTTTTCCACTTCGAGCAATTCGGTCTTCCCACCCTCCAAGTAACTGGTGATGGTACCCAAAAGCCTACCCTCAAAGACGACGCTGCAACCAATGAGGTCCCTCAGGTAAACCTCGCCAGGTCCCAGAGGCGCCGCATGCTCAGGTGTAACCCAAATTTCAAAGTCGGCCAGGAGTTTGGCGTCCTCTGGCTGGTTGATTCCCCTAAACTTGACCAAAAGGTTTACACCCGCCCAACGGGTAGCCTCAACCTCCAGAACCCTGACAGACTCTGCCTTGACGAGCCAAACCGAACCCAAGTGTTCAAAATGGTCAAACTCTCCGGAGTAACTGAGCACTTTGACCTCCCCTTGTAGTCCGTGGCTTGTTCTGACTTTGCCTATCGCGATTCTCGCCAGGCCATCCTGAAAGGACACACTCATCTTTAGTCCAGTATCTCCAGAACATAGCGCTTGCCGGTTCGGGTCGAAGACGCGCTCAACACGGTTCTAATCGCTTTTGCGATACGCCCATGTTTGCCAATCACCTTTCCCAAATCGTCAGGGGCCACGCGAAGCTCGAGTATTGTGGACTTTTCGCCCTCAATCTGATTGACAATCACCTCGGAAGGTTCGTCGACCAAGGTCTTGGCAATGTATTCCACCAGATCTTTTTCCACTTCGGTCTCCCTTTTGCCAGCTTATCTTCAGGATAGAAAAAACTGGCTCTTATTGAGCAGGCTCTTCACTGTCGGCGACAGTTGGGCTCCCTTCGATAACCATTCCCGGATCCGTTCAGCCTTGAAACTGACCTGACCTTCTTTCTCGACCGGGTGGTAATACCCCACTTCCTCGATCGTTTTGCCGTCTCTCGGAGCTGTGGAGTTAGTCACCACGATCCGATAGTACGGGCGCTTTTTGGCGCCAAATCTCTTCAGGCGAATGGAAACGCTCATCGTTCCTCCTTGTTCACTTCATGCCGCCGAACTGCTGCATCATCTGATTCTGCATGCCTTTGTTTCGTGCGACTTTTTTCATCATCAATTTTGTTTTTTCAAACTTCTTCAAGAGTTGGTTCACGTCGAAGTTCGATGTCCCCGAGCCCTTGGCTATCCGCTTTCGGCGTCCAGGGCCGAGGATCAATGGGTTCTTTCGCTCTTTTTTTGTCATCGAAAGAATGATGGCCTCCTCTCTCTTGAGAGCACCCTCATCGATGGACCCTGCATCCACTTGACCGGCCAGTCCAGGCATCATAGCCATCAACTGTTGCATGGAACCCATTTTACGAACCTTGCGGAACTGCTCGAGGTAATCCTCAAGCGTAAAAGTTCCACCAGCCATTTTTTGCTGGAGCCCGAGGGCCTCATCGGCATTAAAGGTCTCCTGAGCTTTTTCAACCAAGGAAACCACATCGCCCATACCCAAGATGCGACTGGCAAAGCGTTCCGGGTAGAAGACCTCCAAGTTTTCAATCTTCTCCCCCATCCCGACAAAGAGGATAGGCTTACCGGTGATTGACTTTAGGGAGAGAGCCGCCCCGCCTCTGGTGTCGGAGTCAAACTTAGTAAGGATGATTCCTGTGATTCCTATTTTCTCTTCAAAGGCTTGGGCGATCTCAACGGCATTTTGGCCAGTCATGGCGTCAGTTACCAGAAGGCTCTCTACGGGTTCAGCTACTTTCTTGATTTGCGCCAATTCGTCCATCAGAACGGTATCGATTTGCAACCGGCCTGCAGTGTCAACAATCACGGTATCGAAAAGATTCTTCTTGGCATGTTTGAGGGCGTTGCGCACGACATCGACGGGATTGCGCGACGACTCCCGATACACTTCCATTTCGATCGAGTTCCCGAGAAAGGAAAGTTGATCCATGGCCGCTGGGCGCTGAAGATCGGCGGCCACTAACAAGACTTTACGGCCCTGCTTTTTAAGCCGAAGGCCTAGTTTGGCTACCGTTGTGGTCTTCCCTGCTCCTTGCAGACCAAGCATAAGAATGGTGCTGATGGTGTCGGGACCCCGGAGGGCTAAATCCTGTTTCTGGTCGCCGAGAAGTTTGACCATCTTTTCATGAAGAATTTTGACAAATTGCTGGCCTGGGTTTACCGACCGGACGACGAGCGCGCCCTTGGCCTCATCCATGGTCTGATTGACGAACCTTCGGACCACCCGCAGATTAACGTCAGCTTCGATCAGAGCAACCTTGATTTCCTCTACGATGTCTTGGACGTTCTTCTCTGAAATCGAGGCTTTGCCGGACAGAGATCGAACAATATCGGAAAACTTAGTCGTCAGCCCATCGAACATAGCTCGAATCTTATAGTACAAACCTGAGGTTCAGGTCAACCCAAACTATCGCACCTGGAGAAAATGGCGGTTAAGGTACGAGGCCCTGTCACCTGAAGCCTTCCACCAGGTGCTGAGCGGGTACTTTTCGACCACTTCAGAATACGCCTTGTAGGCATCCTTGATATTTAACAACTCGCCTGGAGACTCCAACAGGGTACCGGTAAGGTAAAGATACTGATCCCTTGCCTGCGGTGCCTTATACCACAGGCTATAAACCTTGAGCCATTCTCGAGCTTGGGAGGTAAGTTTCTGGTCCCTGAGGCCCGTGAGAACGGCCAGATACAGGTCCTCCGGAGGTGGATTAGCGCTGAGAAGCCACTGTTTGACATAGGTCGGCAGTTTCTGACTTGGGTTCTTGCCCAATGCAAGCTGTGTTCCCAAAAGCAGACTGTCACGTAAATCAGGTGTTTCTAGGGTCAGATTTTTGTCTAGGAAGCCAAGTGCCTCGTCTGCTTGGCTCGTAGCATTTAATAGCCGGGCAATCTCAAGGTTAGTCCGGGTATCTTGTTCCTTGTAGTTTTGAAGGAGTTTCTGGAGGGCCTCGGCGGTTTTTCCGGAGGCCGCCAAAGCCTTGCTGGACTCCAAGACCTCAGAACCGGTTGAGGTAGTCTGTGGATTCTGAGCGGTGGCTGTTTTTGTTCCCGGCAAAGCAACTTTTAACCTGACATGTCGGGTTTCTGTAGAGCCTGTGGCCAAGTCTTGACGCTGAAACTCAAGAATATACTGGCCGGTTAGGTTGGGTTTAAAAGCGAAGGTTGCCGTTTCTTTCTCTCTCGTGGCTGACTGATACCCTAGGATTTTTTGCTGGGCTGGCGAGTCCAAATAAAGCCAGTTGGTTTTGGGAAACTGCAAGGACAACACTTCGCCGGCAGTAATATTCATATCAGTCCAATTGAAGTCTTGGGCCTGGGGTGCGGCTCCCGGCAACAGAGACGGGACTTGGGATGCCTCGACCGGTGCAGGCAGGGCGGATGTAGGTTTCGAAATTGGCGCTAGGTTGGCTCCCGGTTGGGAATTATTGATCGCTGAGGGAGTCTTAGCCGGTGCCACGACATTTGGAGCTACTGCTACTGGAGCTACTGCTACTGGAGCTACTGCTACTGGAGCTACTGCAATTGCCGTTGCCGCTACGGCAACCGGCTTCAGAGCGACAGGAGGAAGGGGATTAAGGCGCAACCGAGGGGAAGCCGGGGCCAACTGCAGGGGTAAGGGCATCGCCTTGGGAAGTTCGGGTACTGGTAGAGCAACAGCTACCGAGACCAAAGGTAGTTGGACCATTGGCCGCAGCCAAGTTGTCGGTGCAGGAGCCTCAGAGAAGCTTTGTGCCGAGTTGGAGGCACGAAGGGGCCAAGACGGATCGGGGGCAAGCCATGTTGTCTGAGTGGAGGGAGGAGGATTCTCTGCTGTCGGGGGGCTGATTCTTGCAACAGTTGTTGTACAACTTGCTAAACAGGCAACAATCAAAAGAAGTGAGCGTCCCATTAATGAACTCCCTCAAAATATCGGGCGAACGAGTCATCATTTTCTTTCGGTAGTTTGAGTAACGGCAACTGTTCGGCTGGTGTCCAATAGGGCGCTATCTCAGACGGACTCCATTTTTGACTGGTTTGGCGACTATAGAGCCAACTTCGGGTCAACCATTGACCACCCGGGGCAGGAAGGAGAAAATCATTCAGATTGAGCGTATCCGGAATCGTATCGTCAACGGTTGATTTAAAGGGTGATTGCGTTGGCAACAAGTTCTTGGGCTCCTCAGGTTTGTTCAGGGTGAGAAAAAGTGCTGTCCCTCCACCGCCCAAAACAGACAAGCCTGCCGAAAGAAGCCAGAAAAGTCTCCACTCTTTGCGGCTGATCAGTCGTTTACGACCCCTCACGCAATTGCCTCTTGACCAGTTGAAAGGCGAACAGCCAAGACTTTCGAAATGCCTGGTTGCTCCATTGTGACACCAATCATGGTCGAAGAACCAGTAACGGTTTTTTTATTGTGAGTGATGACGACAAACTGCGAACGATCGGAGAACTCGGTCAACATGTCCACAAACCGGCTCACGTTGGCTTCATCAAGAGCGGCATCAATTTCATCGAGAATGCAGAAGGGCGACGGTCTTACCATGAATGTGGCAAAAAGTAGCGCCACTGCAGTCATTGACTTCTCCCCTCCCGACAGGAGATTGATGTTTTCCAGTCGTTTGCCTGGTGGCTGACACAGCATCTCTATCCCCGATTCCAGTACAGTCTCAGGCTCGGTTAGCCTCAGTTCAGCCCGTCCACCTCCAAATAAACGCTGGAAGGTCGTGTCGAAGTTGATCTGTATCTGCTCGAAGGCCACAGAAAAAAGTTGGGTAGATTCCTTCCGTATTTCTGCCGTGACACGGTGAAGGTCTTCGCGGGCTTTCCTGAGGTCATTGATCTGTCCCCCGAGAAACTTATGTCTGTCATCAACCTCGGCAAACTCCTCAACCGCCATGAGATTGATTTGTCCAAGCAGTCGAAGTTCTTCCTTCTTTTGGGCCACGAGTTCTCTCAAGTCTTGCCTCAACTCGGAAGTTCCCTCGAGCGCCGGAGCGAACTCCTGAAGTTCGACAGAGTGCTTATCTCGGAAGTGATCGAGTAGCGCATCGATTTCTGTATCAATCCTGACAAGCGTGACTCGGAACCCCTCAACCTCGGACTGAAGATGATTGACTCGGTCGACATAAGCTTGCAGTTCATTTTTTCGTGCCGCGAGCGCCTTGGTTTTCATGGAGAGCTCGGATTCAAGGTGTTTGCCCAACGCTTGTGCCGCATGCTCCTGCTCCTCGAAACCTAGCTGATTGATGACCAGCTTTTCGAGATCCAGGAGACAGGATTCCCGCTTTCCCACTGTTGCCGAGCGTTCGGCTTCTGTATGCGACCGCAATACTTCTTGGGATGCAAGCTCCTGGGATACCCTTTGGGCACCTTCCAAGGCTGCAGCTTGACGTGTCAGCATGCGTACCTCATTGACTCGAAGATCCTCCAGAGTCGCCCGGTGGACCTCAATCAGTTGGTTTGCCTCGTCTTTCAGTTGCTGCCGGTGACGGATTTCCTCCCTCTGCACCTTCAAATCGGCTCGTCCTTTGGCCATTTTATGTTCCAAATCACGTTTTTGGGTGATTATCCCTTCGGGAGCCAGAAACTCACCGAGAAACTGAGGAATTGCCCCTCGATAAGTGTCCCAATTCTCCTCAAACTCCTGCAGTAATCGTTGCCCTTCACCTAGTGTAGTGACCACTTGCCTGACTACGGGCAGAAGAGATTCTACGGTAGACCCGGGAGAGGCAAGAAGCGTGTTAAGCAAATCAATCCTACCCGCCAGCAAGGTTTTCAACGCTGCCAACGTTATTTCCATACTGTTAGTCAAACCAGGGAGACGGTGCCAGGCAAATCCTTCTTCTCTTAGTCTTTGATCAAGCTCCTGCACCAAATTGTCAGTCAATTGGCGCCACTGCTCTTGAAAAGTTAAATCCTGTTGCTCCAGATCGAAAGAACATATTTCGGCGCGCTCGATACCGATTTCATGATCAGTAACAGCAACCCTGCAAGTTTCCAAGGCTTTCGTATAGTTTACGAGGTTCTTCTGGCAGACCTCGAGTTCGGTCTTCAATCTGTCGAGTTCTGCTCCCCAGGAAGCGGCCTCTTGCTCTAAGTCCTTCTTGCGCATTAGGACAGAGTTTAGCTGGACATCTTGTCTCGCTGCATCTTCAGCATATTGGGCCAGCCGTTCGTTCTGTAGAGACCGTTGCTGTAGCAGGCCCTTGCGTTCTAGATCGAGAGTCAGCAATTTCTTCTGAATCTCAAAGAGTTCAGCCTCAAGCTCATTGACCTCTTTGGTTGTGATGGCAAGAACCTGGTTTAAGTCGCCTAAATCTCTACTGGCCTGATCCCGACTGAGTTCGGCGGCTTCGAGACGACGCTGTTGGTGAGACTGTTGGTCTATCAAACCCTTCCAGCGACCCAACTGCTGTTCTTTTTCCAGCTCAAAAAGCTCTTTTTTCAGGTCTCGATACACCAGTGTTTTGTCACTCTGCTTTCGAAGGGATTCCCAAGAATGGCGGATTTCACCAAGAATACCCTCAAGTTGACGCAGATTCTCTTCTGTTCGTTCCAGACGTCGTTCAGCTTCTTGACCCCTGGCTTTGTACTTCGTTATTCCTGCAGCTTCTTCAAAAAGATAGCGTCTTTCTTCCGGTTTATGAGAAAGTATCTGGTCTATACGGCCCTGTTCCATCACCGAGTAGGCAGACTTCCCTACCCCCGTATCATAAAACAGTTCACGTACTTCCTTGAGCCTGACCACAACATTGTTAATGAAGTATTCACTCTCACCTGAACGGTAAAGTCGTCGCTTGATGCTGATTTCCGGCAAATCGAGAGACAAAACCTCACCCTCGTTGGAGATGGTCAGGGTTACTTCGGCGACATTGAGAGCCTTTCTACTGTCCGTGCCATTAAAGATGACATCTTCCATTTTCTCAGCACGCAAAGACTTGCTGGCCTGCTCTCCCAAAACCCACTTGATGGCGTCCACAACATTACTTTTCCCGCAACCGTTGGGACCAAGTAATGCTGTGATACCGGAAGTGAACTCTATCCGAGACCTATCGGCGAAAGACTTGAAACCGAAGATTTCCATACTTTTTAGAAACAAGGAAGGCTCCCGGTCTGAGGACTTGATGGAACAGCCACGTAGGACCTCAAATGTACCATCGAGAAGGAAAAAACGCAATGACGCGGGTTTGTGGTTTTGATGAGGCTGGAAGAGGTCCGCTGGCCGGACCGGTTGTAGCTGGTTGTGTCATCCTCGCAGAGGGATTTCCCAAGGACGGTTTGACCGACAGTAAGAAGCTCTCCGCTCGGGCGAGGGAGCGATGGGACCGGGTTATCCGGGAACAGGCCGCCTGGGGAATCGGAGTCTGTGGTTCCACCGAGATCGATAGCATTAATATTCTCCGTGCCAGTCTTGTTGCCATGCGCTTGGCTTGGGAAGATCTTCTCGTTCGCTTTCCTGGACAAAATCCTGATTCGGGAATTGTCGACGGCTTGTTTGTGCCAAATCTTCCCTTTCCGTGCGTAGCTCTGGTGAAGGGCGATAGCTTGGAACCTTGCGTTTCTGCGGCGTCAATCTTGGCAAAGGTCTACCGCGACAAGGAGATGAGGCGACTGAGCGAAGTATTTCCTGGCTACGGATTCGATAAACACAAAGGATATCCAACGAGAGAACACAAAGCAGCACTAGCCAAGTTAGGGCCTTCTCCTGTGCACCGCCTTAGTTTTCGGTGGTAGTTCCCGTGGAACGTGGGAGTGTTCGTTTAGGTTTGCGGTCGCTCTTGAGAAAAGCAACAGCCTGATTGAGGCCATCGAGAAAAACCTCCATGTCCTCCTCGAAGACAATCATGGAATGCCGCTCAAAAGAACTGTCGAGTTGTTTTTTGCTTTCTACCACGTTCAAGAACAGATCCCCATGTCGATTTTCTTTGATATTGAAAAAATACGTCCGCTTGCCGGTGGAGGTTTTTGTGGAAAAGACTTCGCCCCGTATGCCCATGTTTCTTCCTTTAAACGGTCGGTATTTCCCGAAGAGGATACAGGTTTCCGGCCCCTAGGGCAAGGATTCTGCGTTAGTCGAACGGAAGTTAGGTGGAAGCCAAAAACACAGGAAGTGAGTCTAGAAGCTCGGCTGAAGTTTCCCAAGACCGTGCTGTTTCCGGGATGGAAGCCAGGAAAACCTGCCCATACGATTTCCTAAGGAGCCGGGTGTCGAGCACCACCACGCAACCGGAATCTTCGGTATGGCGCATTAACCTGCCAAAACCCTGTTTAAACTTGGTGACGGCTTCAGGAAGGCTGAAGTTTAGAAAAGGATCCAAACCCTGGGACTGTAGAAGTTCCATCCGGGCTGCAAGAACTGGTTCCGAGGGAACACGAAAAGGAAGTCGGCACAGCACCACTAGTCGCAAGGTATCTCCGGGACTATCGACGCCTTCCCAGAAACTGTCGGTTGCAAAAAGTACACTCGAAATCTCTGTTTTGAAGCGTTCCAGAAGCGCAGTCCGTTCGGCCTCTCCTTGCCGGTACACCGCAATTCCGGCTGCAGCGAGGGCGGGCTGTGTTTTGTGCCAGGCGTTGCGCATGCTTTCATAGGACGTGAAGAGGACTAGCGCGCTGCCCTTGGCGGCCATCAGCAGCGGCGGTAGGTACGCTTCCAGCCTAGCCTGATACTCGGGGTGCTCGGGCATCGGAAAATCACTTGGACAAGCAAGCAAAACGCGGCTGGCGTAGTCAAACGGGGACGGGAACACACCCGAAATCTTCCTGTCACGGTCGACCAGATCGAGTCCAACCCGCGAGAACCAGAACTGAAAATCTCCTTTGACCGTAAGTGTCGCAGAAGTGAACATCACTGACTCATAGGGGTCAAACACCGCTTTGACCATCAGTGGACTGATGGAAAGCGGCGAAATGGTAAGGTCAACTTGGGCACTTCCCAAATTGTCCCTGACCCTTTCGAGCCAGTAGACATTTTGCTGATCCCGAGAGAACGACTTACATCGATCCACCAGTTGTGAAAGGCCTTCGAGTCTCCTCCCAATGGTCCTTACTTCCCTGGACTCCGAGGGAATTTCGGGCTCATCATCCCAAGCCTCCGACAGCTGAAGGCAAAGTTCGGAGAGTTGGTTCAGTGGATGCTGGAGAACCTGCAAACCTGGAAGCAGGAGATCCATCACCCTGTCTCCGGCTTCCCCAGCGATCCTTAGGCTTACTTGCCCCTCGAGTACGGCCAAAGCTTCAACTGACCAAGCGGCATGAAGGTCGAGAACTGAACCGATCAGGGCGGGGAATCGGCCAAAATCAATTTGCTCGGTTCCTAGACCCTGCAGGGTTAGGATCAGGCCGCCTGCGCGACCCTTGCGTTTTCGGTAGAGACGGCCCAGCTGTTTCACTAAAAACATACGGTTGAAAGTAGAGGAAAAATAGCTAGTTGCACTTTTCTCTATATGGTGGGCCTCATCAAAGACGATGCGTTGGAACGGGGGTAGTACAGCTGTGGCTTCGGTACCAAAGCCGTTCATCCGCAACGCCAAGTCTGCGAACAGCAAGTGGTGATTGGCTACCAAGAGCCCTGCTCCCGAAGCTTCTTTTCGCGCCCTCGCATGGAAACAACCGTCGCCCTGCAGACACCTGAGGCCGCTACAGACATCTGAGTCACTGCATACCCGGCTCCAGAGGCTATCTTCGGGAACAAACCCCAGTTCGCTGATATCGCCTGTTCGGGTTGTAACGTTCCAATCGGCCAAGGCGTTCAGTTCGGTGGCAGACACGGTAGAATCTGAGGCCAAATCTCGAATCTCGTCCGCCAGCCGGGAAGGACAAAGGTAGTTTCGCCTACCTTTGACCAATACGACTTTGACTTGCGTCCCTAATGCCTTCTGGACGAGAGGAATATCTTTCTCAAACAGTTGTTGTTGGAGATTGATCGTTGCCGTTGAAACAACGACGCGTTCTTTATTTCGTGAAGCCCACAAAAGTGCGGGCACCAAATAGGCGAAAGATTTCCCGACGCCAGTACCGGCTTCTGCGGCCACGAGGCTGCCTTCATTGAATCCGCGGGCAAACAGCTTGGCCAGTTCAACTTGGCTGTCTCTGGTTTCAAAATTGCGCAGGTGCTGCTGAAAGGTGCCACCCTCGGAAAGATGAAAACCAATCTCGGTTAGAGGGAGGGCCACACCTTCAGGCCGATGCAAGGGTTCGCAGACCGCGTAACATTGGTTGACTAAATTATCGACAATCCAGAAGCCTATACCGAGA
>Ga0209084_1000055_pt1 | contig 110935 bp, 161 predicted proteins | sample C_130820_MF_Meta_FD_187309 | JGI IMG/M metagenome (GOLD analysis project Ga0209084, IMG submission 187309) | Freshwater microbial communities from Lake Croche, Canada to study carbon cycling - C_130820_MF_MetaG (SPAdes) (version 2) | ecosystem: Environmental > Aquatic > Freshwater > Lake... | reverse complement strand
AGAAAAATGAGACAAGGATTGGATTTATCTAAAAGAAATAAAGCTGATACCGGAATGATGAATCAGTATATTAAACCACATGAGAAAAAAGATTTCACAAATGTAAGAGCCTCTCAGAAACACCAATCAACCATCAATAAGTACGATTCCGCAGTCACTGAGTCTTTAAAAAGAATAAATGAAATAATTTCTAAACTATAAAAATATGGCAAACGAAATAACCGTAGATTTAACACAAAATGAACCAAATACATTAACAGCAATTGCTGATGTTGAAAGGTCTAAACTTATCCCAAAAAATGATTATAATCAAGCAGGTAATCCTTATTCATCAGTAAATCGTGATGCAGTTGCAGATGGTGATTCTATGGGAAGAGGTACAGGGTCTTTTTTGGATGTGTATAATACAAATGCTGGTACCATCACAGATGTGATTGAAAGAAAAAGTGAAATAAAAATTAATAAATTTAATTCATCTAAACCTTATCCTAACTTTTAATGAAACTTCAAGAATCACTTAAAGGAATAATTAATGAAATTGCATCTTTGGATAGCGTTATCAATGCAATAAAAAATAGGCACAGAGTCATAATTTATTATGATGGAGATGAGCCAGGTGGTAGAGGTATTAGAGAAATTGAACCCGTTTGCTTGGGAGTAAGCAAGGCTGGAAATAAAGTTTTAAGAGCATGGGACAATGAAGGTTCGTCCCATACAGCATATAAAGGAGAACAACCACTACCAGGTTGGAGATTATTTAGATTAGATAAAATATTATCTAATAAACCAACAGGTGAGGTTTACAATGAAATAAGACCAGGTTATAATTTAAATGGCGACAAAAGCATGGTGAGTGTAATAATAAACGCCAAATTTGGTAATGAACCCACACAACAAAACGTAGCTTAATATTATGAACGAGAATGATTTAATGAGTAGATTAGTGGCATCTAAAGCGATTATGGATAGTCCCAAATTTACTAAAAGTAAAAATAGTATGAATGATGGATTACCTCCAACATCACTTCAACAATTTGATATACCGAATGCAAAATATAATATACCTTCAGAATTTTTACAAGAACAACAATCTCAACAATCTCAACCTTACTTATCTCAATTACCAAGAGAGAATACAAAACCTGTAGGTGTTCCAAGTTTGGATGCAATTAAAAATTCGAAACTACCTGATGAGATTAAAAAATTAATGATGGAAAATCCAATTGCACAACCACAACAACAAAATGTTACAATTTCAGATGACCTAATAGAAAGAGCATCAAGATTAATGAAAGAACAAGGTAGTTATGTTCCCGATTCTGCAAAGCCAAAAACAGCTCAATCACAACAATCATCTACTACATCTCAAGTAGATTATAAGTTAATTAAAAAAATGATTTCAGAAGCAATTAATGAAGCATTAACTGAAAATGGACTTATGGTTGAAAGTACCGAAAAATCTAATGAGATGTTCACGTTTAGAGTAGGTAAACATATTTTTGAAGGAAAAGTAACTAAAATTAAAAAAGTTTCTTAACTACTTTTCTTATTTGATATAAAGTATTATATTTTTAAAAAATATATTATACTAATGTCAAAAATTAAAGTGCTTGTAATCCCCTCAGATAAAACTGGAGTAGGAAAATTTAGGTCAGTTGACCCTCACATCTTTTTACAAAAATTATACCCAGAAGATTTTCATGTTGACATTATTTATGATGTCCCTATGGATAATATGGATTTTTGGAAAGAATACCAAATAGTTGCATTCCATAGAAGTATCAGTCCTGATTTTGAGGCCTCATATAGTTTAATTCAAAAACTTAATGGAATGGGAATCATAACAATAGGTGATATTGATGACTATTGGTTACCAACAAAAGAACATCCAATACATGACGTTATTAGATTTAATAAGATTAACGAAAAAATAACTAATAATCTTAGAGTTGCAAAATATGTAACAACAACTACAACATTATTTGCTGATGAAATAATGAAATTGAATAAAAATGTTGTTATTTTTCCAAACGCAATTAATCCAAATGAATCTCAATTTAATGAACCAACACCTGAATCAGATAGATTAAGAGTTGGATGGTTAGGAGGTTCTTCACATCTTCACGACTTACAATTATTAGACCAATCATTTAGTAAGTTAACTTCATTAAAAGATAAATTACAATATGTAATATGTGGATTTGATACTAGAGGTTCTGTAACAGAAATAAATTCAGAAACAGGAGAACATAAGAAAAGAAACATTTTACCTCACGAAACTGTATGGGCTCAATATGAAAAAATATTCACTCAAAATTATACTACAGTTACAGAAGATTATAAAAATTATTTGAATAGTTTTATAAATGAAAGTTATCCAAATGAAATGAATGAACCTTACCTAAGAGTATGGACAAAACCTGTTCAATCTTATGCCAAAAATTATTCAAAATTTGATGTATCTTTAGCTCCAATTAAAAATCATATCTTTAATAGAATGAAATCTCAACTTAAAGTTATTGAGGCAGGATTTTATAAAAAAGCAATTATCGCCTCTAATTTAGGACCTTATACTATTGATTTAAAACATTGTTTAGATCATGGTAATTTTGTTGATGGAAATGCTTTATTAGTTGATGAAAATAGGAACCATTCTGATTGGGCCAAATTCATTGAGAAATTGGTTAAGAATCCAAACATGGTTAAAGATATGGGAGAGAGACTTTATGAAACAGTTAAAGACAAATATGATTTAAACGTAGTAACAAAATCAAGAGCAGAATTTTATAAATCAATCGTATGATAACAGTACCAATAACCAAAATACTTTTTTTAGATATTGAAACGGTTGGATGTGAATCCAATTGGGATTCATTTAAAAAAAATAAAAAAGAATTGTCCTTTCAATTTGAACATATTCAAGACAATCTTAGAAAAAGATTTCCCGAAGAACTTGAAACTCCAATTGAACAATTATTTGTTAACAGAGCAGCACTAGTTCCTGAATTTTTAAAAATAGTTTGTGTTAGTGTCGCATTTGTTTTAGATGATGGAAGTGTTAAGATTCAATCCTTTCATAGTGAAGATGAGGGAAAATTACTTAAGGATGTTCAAAAATTATTAAATCGTACTGGTGACTTAGGATTTTTCTTATGTGGACATAATGTAAAAGGATTTGATATTCCAACATTGGCAAAACGTATGATGATGTATGGATTGAAACCACCAAAATTATTACCAAGTTATGATACAAAACCTTGGGAAGTTAAGGCAATTGACACCAAAGATATTTGGCAATATGGTGGTTACGGACAATTTGCATCCCTTGAATTAATGTGTGTTTGTATGGGAGTAGAATCTTCTAAAAATACAGAAGTAACTGGAAATAGAGTTCATGAAGCGTATTGGACAGATAAAAATATTGAAGGTATTGTTAAATACTGTGAAAAAGATGTTATAGTCTTAATAGAATTAATAAAAAAATTAATAAAATTACAATGATAGAAGATATAGAAAATATAGAAGGGATAGACCCAATAATGATGCAAGAAATAATGGAACAGTTTGAAAGAATAAAAAAAGAAGCTGGAATAGAACCTGATGATGATTCTAAAAAAGAAATAGAAGAAATGTTAGGATTTAGTATGGATGAATATGAAGTTGATATAGATAGAAAGTTAAAAACACGAAATCTGCAAGTTAAAAAAATTCATCCCGATGCATATAACCCGACATACAATTATGAATCAGATTCAGGATTTGATTTACATTCAGTAGAAGAAGTTATTGTAGAACCTCTTGGTAGATCAATAGTTCCTACAGGTTTAGTTTTTGGTATTCCAGAAGAATATGAAATCCAAATAAGACCAAAAAGTGGATTAGCATTAAAACAAGGATTAACCGTTTTAAATACACCAGGGACTGTAGACGCAGGATATGATGGTGAAATAAAGGTAATCATATTTAACACAACTAATAAACAAATAACAATTAATAAAGGAATGAAAGTAGGACAAGCTGTCTTATGTCCTGTTGTATGTGGAAAATATGTTGAAATTGAACTTGTTGAAAATATAGAAAAGAGAGAACGTGGTAATAATGGATTTGGAAGTACTGGATTATTTTAAAATAAAAAATAAAAAATAATTAAATAATGTTAACAATAGGGTATTCAACAAGAAAACCAAATCCTGAATTTACAGAATATTTGAAAAAAAGTTCAGGATTTAAAAAAATTAATGTAATAGAAAAAGTTAATAACGGAGAGAAATCATTATCTCAAGTTTACAACGAAATTTTATCTGAGTCAGAAACTGACATAATTGTATTTTGTCATGATGATATATATTTTGATACGTCAGGATGGTATAATAAAATAATGAAACATTTTGATAAAAGTGATTTTGGTATTATAGGTATGGCAGGTACAACCAACATGCCATCAAGTGGGCAATGGTGGGAAGACAGAAAAAAGATGATTGGTATTGTGAACCACGAACACGAAGGTAAAAAATGGGTTTCAAAATATTCCGACGACTTAAACAATAACATTAAGGAAACGGTAATGGTTGATGGTTTATTCTTTGCGGTTAGTAAAAAAAGATTAAAATCATCCTTTATTGAAGATTTTCAAGGTTTCCACTTTTATGATGTTGCCTTTTGTTTTGAGAATTTTATTAAAGGTACTAAGATTGGCGTAATAACTAACATTAGAATCACCCATAAATCCATAGGTCAAACCAATGAACAATGGGAAGAAAACCGAAAATTATTTGTAGAAAAATATTCAGAATCTTTACCCGCAAAAACCGCCTATGATAAAGATAAAAGATTAAAAGTTTTAATTTCTTGTTTGTTTTTCAGAGAATTTACAGGTTCAGAATTATATGTGTTTGAACTTGCAAAAGAGTTAATGAAACTTAATTGTAGTGTCACAGTATTGTCACAAATAGGTGGACCATTAACTGATATGGCAAAAAAAATAGGTATCAAATGTCTTCCATTTGAAGAAGCACCAGGATTTAAACTTGGTGATGGAAAGTGGGGATTTAATACTGACGAAGGGTTTAAACCTTCAGTGTTAAATAATTTATATAAAGTTTCTGAAGTTAATTTTGACATAATACATATACAACATAAACCAGTTGCAGAAAGAATAGTTCAATTTTACCCTGATATAGATAAAATTTATTCAGTTCACTCTGAGATTATTCAAATGGAAATTCCTATTAAACATGATTCAATCAAGAAATACATTGCAATTAGACCTGAAATTAAAGATTTTATTGTTAATGAATTTGAAATTCCTGAGAAAGATGTTGAAATAATTTATAATCCTATTGATAACGTAAAGTTTCAACCAAAAGATATTAAAGATGATAATTATGTTTTATTTGTTGGTACAATAGATTATCTAAGAAAAGAAACTATTTTAGATTTAATGGACAGAACAAAAGAAGAAGGAAAAGAACTATGGTTAGTTGGAAAAGATGAATCAAATTATCTACAACAAGTATTATTTGAACCACACGTAAAATATTTTCCTGCTACTTGGGACATTGAAGGATTTATTCATTCTTGTTCCGAAACTGCTGGAATCCAATTAGGAAGAACAACTATAGAAGGTTGGATGTGTGGAAAACCAAGTTGGATTTATAATGTTAATTCAAATGGATTTATACTATCAAAAGAATTACATCAACCACCAGTTGATATCGAAAAATATTTCACTTCAAATGTTGTAAAAGAAATAAAAGAAAAATATATTCAAATTTTATCATGACAATTTTAACAGCATCATATAATTGTGAAAAATATATTGAGAGGTGTTTATTAAGTATAATGTCTCAAAAATTTAAAGATTTCACTTGTTATATTACAGATGATATGTCAACCGACAATACAAAAGAAATTATAAAAAATACAATTAAAGGAGATTCAAGATTCATACTAATCGAAAATCATTGTAAATTTTATCCATCAGGTAACTACAATCAAATTATAAATGGTCGAGCATTAGATGGGGATGAAATTTGCGTGGAAGTTAATGGGGACGATTGGTTAGCGAATCCGAATGTTTTTTCAAAAATTGATGAGGTTTATAAAGACCCAAATATTTGGATAACTAGTGGTTCGTTTAAGTATCACGATGGAAGACCAGGGTTTAATAAACCTTTAGAAACCACAGAAAACATTAGAAAAACCTCATTCACTTTATCGCATTTAAGAACATGGAAATCTTGGTTATGGAAAAAAATTAAAGATGAAGATTTAAGAGACCCTCATGGTGTTTATTGGCCTGTTGCTGGAGATTTATCTTTTATGTGGCCAATGATTGAAATGTCAGGTGTTGAACATTTTAAATTTATTCCTGATGTGCTATACGTTTATAACGAAGGAAATCCTATTAACGATCATAAAGTTAGTATACAAAAAGTAATTGAGAATCACAAATTAATTGCAAATAAACCCTCCTACCAAAAATTATAAAATGCCATTTAGACAAGAAATTTTAGAATTAAATAAGGTAAACCCAATAAAAAAAATACTTCATTTAGGTGCACATTTAGGAAATGAAATTGAATTCTACCAACAACTTAATCCTGAGGTAATATATTGGTTTGAAGCAAACCCTGAACTAATAAATGAATTAGAAAAAAATATTTTCAAATACCCAAATATTGAACAAAAAGTTTTTAACTATGCGGTATCGTCTGAAACAAAAAAAATTAATTTTAATTTAATTTATAGTAACGATATGACCAATACAGGATGTTCCTCAATATTAGAATTGAAAGAACATTCAAAACAATACCCTCATATAAAAAAGATAAAAACTGTTGAAGTTGATTCAGTTAAAATAGATGAATTTTTATCATCAAATAATCTTATTACTGAATTCGATTATATTAATATGGACATTCAAGGTTCTGAATATGATGTGTTATCCACATCTGAACTTCTTTTTAGTAAAAATTTAAAATTTCAAATATTTCAATTAGAGACTTGTCAGATAGAAATGTATTCAGGTCAAAAATTGGAATCGGATATTATTAAATTCATGAACTCTAAAGGATATGAAAAAAAATATTATCATGCTTGGGCACATAATTGGGGTGATGGGTTATTTGTTAAATCCTAAAAATAATATATGAAAAATTTAATATCTTGTAATTTTATGGGTGGATTAGGGAATCAATTATTTCAATCCGCTCACGCATTAGCACAAGGATGGAAACACAAAAGAGAATCTGTTTTTATCCCACATTCTTGGACTCCAGGTCAAGGAAACAGTACCGAAAATTATTTGGACAATATTTTTAGAAAATTAAAATTTATTGATAATTTAAACGGATTCACTCGAATAAATGAAGGTCCCTTTGAATACTCTGAAATTAACCCTGTTAACCAAAATACAACATTCTACGGTTACTTTCAAAGTACTAAAAATTGGTTTGGATACGATGATAAAATTAGAGAAATGTTTGAACCTTCAAAAGAATTAGTAGATGAATTTTTATTAAAATACCCTCAACTAAATCAAGAAAATACTTTATCAATTCACGTTAGAAGAAGTGAATACTTACAATACCCTGATATTCATCCAACAATTACTAAAGAATATATCAATGAGGCTCTAAAACTAATCGGAGAATATTCAACAGTTTTTATTTTTAGTGATGACCATAATTGGATTAAAGAAAATCTTGACTTTCCTTCGGTAGTATTTGTGAATGAAGATAAAGATTGGAAAGAATTATATTTGATGGGACTCTGTAAAAACCATATCATTTCAAATTCAACATTTTCATGGTGGGGAGTTTTTCTAAATAAAAATAAAGATAAAAAAATTATTGCCCCCTCTAAATGGTTTGGCCATAAAGGACCAAATCCTAAAGATATATACGAATCATATTGGAAACAAATTCCTTGTGATACTCAAAATGGATTAATAAAACCAATTAAAAATAATTAAAAAGATAAAAATGGAAAAAGTTTTAATTAGAAAAGTATCTGATTGGTGGGGTGAATACGATTGTTCATCAAACCGCAATATGCCAAAATACATTCAATGGCTATCAAAAGAAACTCAAGACCCTTACGACGTAAGTATTTATGTTGATAACTATATTAAAAATTCGGGATTTAATGATCCTAAAAGAGACAAAATTGGTTGGTTATTAGAATCACCACAAATGAACGAACAAACAATAAAATACCTTGTAGATAATCTTGAAATGACAAGACAACATTATAAGTGGATTTTTACCTGTATGGATAGTCTTTTGGAATTAGGGTCTCCTTTCGTTTACAATATATCAAATGCTGTCCCATGGATTTGGCCTCAAAATAGAATGATTCATCCTAAAAATAAGTTAGTTTCAATGATTGCATCCAATAAAGGTTGGTTAAAAGGTCATCAAAACAGATTGCAATGGGTTGAAAAATTAAAAAATAAAGTCGATCTTTTTGGTAGGGGCAGACATAATCAATTGAATGATAAAGAAGATGGTTTAAAAGATTATATGTTCTCAGTTGCAATTGAAAATGATAACTCGGATACCTATTTCACCGAAAAACTAACCGATTGTTTTGTAATGGGTACAGTACCTATTTACTACGGATCAAGAAAAGTAGTTAAAAAATACTTCGATCCTGAAGGTGTTATTTTTTTAGAAGATAACCCAACATTATCCACATTATCGATTGAAAAATATCAGTCAATGATGCCAGCAATTGAAAGAAACTTTCAATTAGCTATTAACCTTCCACTTGCAGAAGATTATATGTGGGAGAACTATTTGAAAAATTTATTTTAATATGAAATATTTAGTACTTGGTTCATCAGGACAAATTGGTGCTGAACTTTGTAAATTCTTAAAAAAAGAAGGTCACGAAGTTTTGACATTTGATATAGAAGATGATTCTATACAAGATTTAAGAATAAAAGGAATAGTCGATTCTCGTGTACATGAAGCAGACTTTGTAATGTTTTTAGCATTTGATGTTGGAGGTTCAAGATATTTGAAAAAATATCAAAATGAATATGAGTTTATTGATAACAACGCAAGACTTATGGTTAACACATTTAACGCATTAAAGTTGTATAAAAAACCATTTATTTTTGCTTCATCACAGATGTCTAACATGTCTTATTCACCATATGGTATTGCAAAAGCATTGGGAGAATCTTATACAAGATCTTTGGGTGGAATTACTGTTAAGTTCTGGAATGTATATGGAAATGAACATAATTTAGAAAAATCTCATGTGATTACTGATTTTATTTTGAAAGCTCACAACTATGGACATATTACCATGATGACTGATGGAACTGAAGAAAGACAATTCTTACACGCTGAAGATTGTTCAAACGCTTTAATGATTCTTTCTCAAAAATATAATGAAATAGATAGAGACAAAGAATTACACATTACAAATTTTGAATGGGACTCTATCCTTAATATTGCATTAATCATTAGCGGAGAAATTCCTTGTAGAGTTACACCGGGGAAAGATGTTGATACAGTACAACTTAATAAAAGAAATGAACCAGACCCATATGTTTTGGATTTTTGGAAACCAAAAATTTCATTAAAAGAAGGTATAAAAAGAATAATTGATGAAATGATATGATGAAAGATTATTTAATAGAATTAATGAACCGTACATTGAAAACCGAAAATGACGGGGAAACACAATATTTTGAACACGTGCTAACTTTTTTCTCAATAGCACTTCAAATGAAAACTAAAAAAATATTAGAACTTGGAGTAAGAAACGGTGGGTCAAGTTACCCTTTTTTAATTGCTTGTAAGGTATTAGGAGGTCATTTAACCTCTGTAGATATTAACAGTAGTGTTTGGAAAGCACCAGAAGATTTAGCCGAATATCAAACATTTATTCAATCGGATGCAATCGAGTTTTTAACAAACAATACCGAAAAATATGATTTGATTTATGTTGACGACTGGCACAGTTATCCTCACGTTAAAAGAGAATTAGAAGAAATTGATAGAATCAGTGATGAAAACACAATAATTCTATTACACGATTTAATGGGACAAAGTTGTCATCCTCACTTTTTTAACCCTATTAACCATCATGAAAAAAGTGAATGGGGACTTGGTGGACCTTATAGGGCTGTTGAAGAATTAGATAAAGAAAAATGGGAATGGGTAACAATTCCAGTAAACCATGGTTTAACCATATTAAGAAAAAAAGGAAAAATAATAATTAAATAATATGAAAAAAATAGTGGTATTAGGTGGTGGTGGATTCATAGGTGGACACCTCGCAAAAAGATTAAAAGAAGAAGGTAATCACGTTAGAATTTGTGATATTAAAAGACATGAACACTTCTATGAAGATGAAATATGTCATGAGTTTATTTTAGGAGATTTAACAGACCCTAAGGTCGTAGATTTGGTCATCGAAGAAGATATTGATGAAGTATATCAATTGGCTGCTGACATGGGTGGAGCTCTTTATATCTTCACTGGTGAGAATGACGCAAACCTTATGCACAACTCAGCAACAATTAATTTAAACGTATCAAGAGAATGTGTTAAGAAAAAAGTTAAAAAAGTATTCTATTCGTCATCTGCTTGTATGTATCCTGAACATAATCAACTTGACCCATTAAATCCAAATTGTGAAGAAAGTTCTGCATATCCGGCAAACCCTGATTCAGAATATGGATGGGAGAAATTATTCTCCGAAAGAGTATTCTTGGCATACCATAGAAACTACGGATTAAATGTAAGAATCGCAAGATTCCACAATATCTTTGGACCTCAAGGTACATGGAAAGGTGGTAGAGAAAAATCACCAGCAGCAATGTGTAGAAAAGTCGCAGAATCTAAAGATGGAGATATCATCGAAGTGTGGGGTAATGGTCAACAAACAAGATCATTCCTTTATGTTGATGAATGTGTTGAATCTGTTTTAAGATTAATGGAAAGTGACTTTACAGGACCTGTTAATATCGGTAGTGAAGAAATGGTTACCATTAATCAATTGGCTGAATTAGTGATTCAAATTTCAGGGAAAGATTTATCTATCAAAAATATTGATGGTGATGAATTCATTAAAAAATATGGTTTTAAATGTCCTCTTGGTGTAAAAGGAAGAAATTCAGATAACAAACTTTATTGTGAAAAAATTGGATGGAAAGTTAGTCAACCTTTATCTGTTGGAATAACAAAAACATTTATTTGGATAAAATCTCAAGTAGACACTTTTGAAAAAGAAACTCCATGGATATATGAAAGTCCTGACGGAGGAAAAACCATTTATAAAAGGGAACCACTTAAAATAGAAAGAACTAAAATAAATTAATATGATTACAATTCCGGTAAGTGTTGGAGAATTAATTGATAAATTATCAATTCTTCACGTAAAACAATTAAAAATTTCTAATGAGGAAAAATTAGAGTATGTTAATAAAGAATTTGAACTATTATATAACATATCATCTTATTACTTAAACAATCAAGAGGTTGAAAACTTGTATCATCAATTAGTTGAAATTAATAAAAAATTATGGGATACAGAAGATAAACTTAGGGTTATTGAATCTGTAAAGAAATTTGACGAAGATTTTATCAAATTAGCAAGATACGTATATTTTACAAATGATGAAAGATTTAGATTAAAAAATGAAATTAATCTAATTACTTTATCAGAAATTAGAGAAATTAAAGATTACAAAAAATATTAATTAATAAACTATAAAAAAGTATAATGAGTAAAACGACTAGAAGAAATTCAACAACACCTCCAACATCAGTACAATTAGAGGAAAAGATTTTTAAAACTAAAAAACAATTAATTAATACAATAATTAGTAAAAAAACTAAAAACAAATTTTTAAGTGAAAGTCAAAAGGAATATTATGATAAACTAATTAGTAATGAAATCATTATTTGTTCAGGACCTGCTGGTGTTGGTAAAAGTTATGTTGCAATGAAATCGGCAGTAGACCTGTTAGTTGATCCAGAAACTCCTTATGAAAAAATTATTATTGTTAGACCTGCAGTTGAAGCTGAAGAAAAATTAGGTTCGTTACCGGGTAATGTCGAAGAAAAATTAGACCCTTATATTTTTCCGTCATATTATCTATTGAATAAAATTATAGGAAAAGAAATTCGTGAAAAGCTAAAAGAAATTGAAGCGATTGAAGTATTCGCTTTAGCATATATGAGAGGAATGAATATTGACAACTCTATTCTTATTTTTGAAGAATCTCAAAATTCGACTCATAGTCAAATGAAATTACTTTTAACTAGAATTGGTTTTAACTCTAAATTTTTTATTTCAGGTGATTTGGAACAATTTGATAGACATAAAGATAAAACACAAACAGGTTTATGGGATGCTATTAAAAGATTTCAAAACATGGATAATGATAATGTTGTTCTTCATGAATTTGGTAATGAAGATATTGTTAGAAATCCGTTAATAACCAAAATATTAAAAAGATACGAAGAATGAGAATTGCGATAGAAATAAATGGAGTTCTTAGAGATACTTTAAAAAAAATTCAACAAGAGTACGAAAAATGGTATCTTAATGAAAATTGGAAAGAAATGGGATTTATTGAAAATGAAAAAGACATTGATAGAAAAGTTATATCAGATGTTACGTCATTAGATTTAAAAAAACATTTAGAATTTAAAAATGAAGACGAAATATATGACTTTCTTTACAAAGAACATACTATGGAAATTTTTGGTCACGCTAGTTCTGTTGAATACAGTAGTATGAATGATTTAAATGATTTTTACATTGATATGAGAGATTATCATGAAATTATTATTGTTTCTGATGAAATAGGAAAATCAAAACCAGCATCATTATTTTTTTTAGCCAAGTTCGGATGTTTATTAGAACAAGTTAAATTTTATAGTGAAAGTACAATTAATTCTCTTTGGGAGTCTGTAGACGTTTTACTTACTGCTAATCCTAAGTTATTATTAAATCATCCTGATGATAAAGTTGTTATAAAATATAACACATTTTATAATTCGGATATAAAAACTGAGGAATCAATTTCTACATTGAAAGAACTCAAAACTAAAATAGAAAAATTAAATGATTAGTGTACTTGGAGAAAATTATTATATGGACTTAGATGAAATTGAATCTTATATTGATATGACAAATGAAATATCAGTAGAACCAATAAGTGGATCAACTGAAATGAGAGTCAATATAATTAAATTTGAAATGGTTAAAATGTTGATGGAAGTTGTCTTAAGTGAAAACGAAGATTTAGATGACAAATTAGGAATAAAATCAGGATCCAAAACAACTATACCGTTTAGATTAGCGTTCAATAGTTTATTAAATAAAAAACTTATCAATCATTATTAATATGGCAAATTTAGCAACAGACAAAATTCAAGAGTCTATAAAGACATTAAGGAATAAAAAATCAAGAATTTATTTATTCACACAAGATACTAAAGGGAATGCGAAGGCTTCTATAAAATACATTTATGATATTGCATTAACTTTAAAAAGAAGTGGGTTTAATCCAATAATTTTACACGAAAAAAATGATTATACTGGTGTAGAATCTTGGATGGGTAAAGAGTATATGGAAGAATTACCTCACAAATCAATTGAAGGAAAAGATTTAGAAATAAGTCCTGAAGATTTTTTTGTTTTACCTGAAATATTTGGGTATATCATGGAACAAGTAAAACAATTACCATGTGCTAAAATTGTGCTAACACAGTCTTACGCTTACATGTTAGAAACATTACAACCTGGTCAAACATGGTCACAATTTGGATTCTTTAAATGTATTACAACATCAAACAAACAAAAAGAATATATTGAAAGAGTAATGAGACAATCTTCTTTTGATATTCTACCACCTTACATATCTGATAGTTATGTACCTAGAAACTTACCTGCAATGCCAATTGTTGCAATTCATACAAGAGAACAAAGCGATGCAATTAATTTAATAAAATCTTTTTATCTTAAATTCCCACAATACAGATGGTTTACATTTAGAGATATGAGAGGATTATCTGAAAAAGAATTTTCAAAATCTTTAAAAGAATGTTTCTTAAGTGTTTGGATTGATGATAAAAGTGGATTTGGAACTTTCCCATTAGAATCAATGTCATGTAATGTACCATGTTTAGGTAAAATACCTGATTTATCACCAGAATGGATGACTGAAGATAATGGTATTTGGGTAACAGATTTAACTATGATGACAGATTATATTGCAGATTTTATACAAAATTGGTTAGAAGATAATATTAAACCAGATCTTTTTGAAAATATGATGGCAACTGCTAAACAATTTAGTAATAAACAAGAATTTGAATCAAAAGTAATCTCTTTATTTGAAGGATATTTAAATACCAGAGCTGATTCATTTGAACAACAAATATCAAAAACAGAAGAATAATATGAATAGTATGAATAACAAATTATCAATATCGGTTATATTACCTTTAAAATCATCTAAAGCAAAAAATTTTGATGAATATTTTGAAAAGGCAATTACTTCACTAAAAAACCAACAACTTCAAGTTGAAGAACTTGTAATAGTTCATTCTCAAGAAGAAAGTTTAGTAACATTATTAGGGTCATATGATTTTGGTAATTTAAATGTTACTAAATTAATTTGGAATAAAGAACCAAATTATTCTGAACAGATTAATTACGGTATAAAAGAAGCTAAAGGAACTTGGATTTCTATTTTTGAATTTGACGATGAATATGCGTCTATATGGTTTAAAAATGTTTTAACATATACTCAAGCTTATCCTGATGTTCAAGTATTCCTACCTGTTGTTGTAGATACAGATGAAAAAGGAGTATTTGTAGGATTTACAAATGAAGCAACATTCGCAGCAAATTTCTCACAAGAAATGGGTTATTTAACTAACGAAACATTACAAGACTATCAAAATTTTCAAACAGCAGGTTCTGTAATTAAAAAATCTGTTATTGAAGACTTTGGAGGATTTAAGGGATCAATCAAACTTACATTTGTATATGAATTTTTATTAAGATTAACTTATAATTCAGTATCAATTATGACAATTCCAAGATTGGCATATAAACATACTAACTTAAGAGAAGGTTCAATATTTTGGAATTATAAAAATAGTGAACCAAAAATGTTAGAAGATGAGGTTAAATTTTGGGTAGCAACCGCAAAAAAAGAATATTTTTTTAATGACGATAGAGTCATAAAATATCAATCACAAAATGTATAATGATAGAAACACTATCTGCAGTTACAGAAATATTGTCTGCTGCAACAGAAGATGTTTCTTCAAAAAAAAGAGGAAGAAAAGCAGTTAAAGAAAATTATTTTGATGTTAGAGAAGAAACCGCAGTAAGAAATTTTTTACTTGCGGAATCTTCATATGATAAAAATAAAATTTACAATGAATTTTTAAAAGATCCTCTTGATAAGATGATTTCATCAATTATTAGACGATATAAATTGTATCGTAAAGATATGGATTTTACTGAAATCCATACTGACACTCATTCGTTCTTAATGACTAAAGTTGATAAATTTAAGCCTGATAAAAATAAAAAAGCTTATTCTTATTTTGGAACTATTTGTAAAAATTATTTAATGGGTCAAATTATTAAAGACCAAAAAGAAACAAATAGAAAAATATCATATGAAGATATCTCATCAAGTTTAGAGCAAAGACCTGATATGAGTTATAGAATTGACGACGATATTGTTGAGAGTGACGCCATTATTATAAAATATTTACAAGAACTAAAAGACTTTATTGATTCTGAAAATCTTAATGACAATGAAAAAAAATTAGGTTATGCCTTAATTGATTTATTTGATAATTATCAAACTATATTTTCAGGTGCAGATAACAATAAATTTAATAAAAATGTTATTTTGTTGTCCCTTAGAGAAATGACTAATTTAAGTACTAAAGAAATTAGAAGTTCAATCAAAAGATTTAAAAAATTATATATTATAATTCAAACTAGAATGAAAAATTAATAAAAAAGTATTTATCAGTATGCCTAGACCACAAAGAAAAGAAATTAATTTTAGTAAAGAGTCCATCTTATCACTAATGCAAGAAATTTATAATGAATTAGTGGAACAAAGAAATACTGCAATAAGAATCCAAAATAAAATGTTGGCAATGTTGAAAGACCCTGAAGACATGACAACAATTGGTCCTGTAATTGAAAAACAACAAAAAATTGTTAATGATTGTGTTGAAAAAAAATTAAGTCTTTCCAAACTCCAATCTGGGATTTGGGAAAAATCAAATACAAATACTGAATCATTTTCACTTGCAGATTTAGATGACGATTTAATTCAAAATTTAATTGATAAAGATGTTTCTAAAGAAGAAGAAAATTATAAATTAAAATAAAATGCCAGCACCAGATATATCTCAAGGATTCAAAGATGTAGGTAATCAATTGGATGCTATTAAAGATTATAACACATCTTCTCAATCAGAAAAAAGTATATTAAATAAAGCTGCAGATTCGGCATCCCAAGCTGCGTCTAAAATTTCAAAAGGATTAAATAGTATTACAGATAAACAAAAAAGATTTGAAAGAGATGCACCAACATCTATGGATGAACTTTTAAATTTATTTGGTAAAACTAATGGACAAGGACCAGAATCTTTTAGATATTTAAGAAAAAAATTTTTAGAAGCTTCGGTTAAAATTGAACCTGAAATAAAAAATATTTTTTCAAAAAATGCTTTAAAGGCGTTAGGTTGTTCTCAACAACAAACTTTTAAAGGATTTAGTAAATCCCAATATGAACAAATTGGTTCAATGCAACAACTTCCCGTTCAACAAGGAATTTATATTCCAGTCCAAAGTTTAGATTTTTTTGGTAATTTAAAAAATTCTCCCGATTCTCCTGTTGGAAAGGCTTATTATGAGGCATTTACACCATCAACAAGTACGAAATACAAGCCTTATGGTGGAGATGTACCATTTCCAATGAATAAAGAATTGTATCAAAGATTAGATGCCACAAATGTTAACAGATCATTTAAACAGGAATATGGACAAGTTTATAAAGGAAGTTCAAATCAAGATTTGTTTGATATTCAGTATACAAAAACAAATGAATTTGGTGTTTCAGGAGATTATTATAGAGTCATACTATTAGATAGAGAAGATGGGTCAGGTAATCCTATGAATAAAGTCGGACCTTTTTTAAATGATTATTTTTCAACAATTAAATTGATTGATTCATCGGATATTACTTTACAAATTGTTAATTTACTTTCGGGTGCTATAAGTACAAAATCAGGACTTGGTCCTGCGGATATTGGAAATCAATCATCTTTTGCGTTAATAGCTCAAAGAATTTTAGGACTTTGTTTTGATTTTAGAAGACAGATTGATGTGAGTGGAGTTGCCAAAGTTGCTGAACTAGATGGTGTTGATGATGAATTTTTTGTACCTACTGAATCAGATTTAAGAAATATAGATATTACAATTAATAATGTACAAAATGGTGTAATGGAATTTGAAGATTGTAATAATGTTAAATTGCCGGTAGATTATGAATCATTAACACAACAATTAGGTAATTTTAATTTACAACAATCAGGATTAACTTCAGAACAAAAAGTTACTGCAATGGAAAATATTATTGACAGTATTTCTCAAAACCCTTCTTGGAAATTATTTGTTCCCGCTAATTTTAATGTGAATGTTGCAATTAATACTAATGTATTAAAAAAACTTCCTTTGGCCGTAGCTGCAGGAGTATTAACACCAAAAACATTATTACCTATATTCACAATGTTATCTGTTTTACAAACCAGTGCAACAAATAGTATTAATCAAGCAATAACATCAGGTAATACAAATATTGCTTCTGGCAATACCATCGGTAATCAAACAAATAATGTTATTAATAATGGAGTTGATTTTTTAAGTAAATTTAGAACATTTAATATTAATGTTATATCGGAAATAGGTGCAATTTATTTAAAAACTCTTTTTGATATCTTAAAAAAAGATATTATTAATTTATTATCAATAATCATTGGAGATATTGCCAAAAATCAAATATCAAAAAGATATACAATGATTTTAAGATTAGTTCAATTGGCAATAACAATTACACAAATAATTAAAGATTTTAGGGAATGTAAATCTTTATTAAACGACATTCAGGCTCTTTTAAGTTTAATTAATGGATTACCAATTAAAAGACCAAAAATTCCATTATTTTTAATGCCATTTACTGATTTTTTACCTGGCACAGATCCGTCTAGATCAAGTGTGAATACAATTCAATTTTTACAAAAAGTAGGTGTTCCAACAGGAACATTACCTGATGGTTCTCCAAATTTAATGAATTTTTATATGAAGGCAATCCATAAAGGTGCTGATAAAGAAAAAACAGAAAATGGTGTTACTGATTCAGTAACACTTGGTGCAACTGGAGTTTCATTTACATATAGTAAAGATAGATAATATGACTAAAGACGAATTTAATAAAATAATTGAAGATCAAAAAGATTTAAAAAACTTACCTAATAATAATTTAGTTATAATGATGGATTTATTATCATTAGAATTTGAAGAGGTTAAAAAAAATATTATTTCAATGACATATCATTTAGATAAATTAGAAGAATTATATGATAATTCATTAAAAGAATACCAAAGTAGATTATAATGAGTAGTAGACCAATATTTTTTCAATGTTTAGTTTTAGATAATAATGATCCTCTTATGTTAGGTAGAATTAGAGGAACTTTATTAACTGACAACTATAATGACCTTATAAGAAGTTTTGATGACCCACCTTGGAATGAAGTAAAAGATGCATGGACAGATAGAGACCCTTTTATATTTAATCCATTATTACCATATTTTATTTATCAAGTACCAAAAATAAAAGAATTGGTACAAATAATGTATGTGAATAAAGATTTTAAATATCAAAATCAATTCTACGTACAAAATAGTTTTTATTCTCCAACATCATCTTTTTTTACATATCAAGAAGGTGCAAATAAATTTACGGGTACGGGTATGCAAATTGAAAACCCAAAACCATTAAAAAACACAATAGGTACTTTATCAGGAGCAGTTGCGGGTAGTGCAACAGCAGGAAGCAATACAAGTGGTGTTTATACAGAAAAAGGTGTACATAAGGGAGTTTTCCCTGAGCCAGGTGATAATGCACTTTTAGGAAGAGGAAGTGCAGATTTAATTATTAAAGAAAATGAAGTATTATTAAGATCGGGAAAATTCCAAGGAGAACAACTACAGCCAAATGTAATTCCTGTTGCAAATCAACAGAGAGGATTTCTACAACTTTCAAGATTTCAAAGTGTTAAAATTCCATTGGAACCAAAAACATATTTAGAGATAGAAGAAAAAGTTTTAATTGTTAGATATCTTGTAGAATGGTCTATAGACAATCCAGAAAATACTCATGATTTATTTACGGGTGGGGTTTATTTATATCAACTTAAGCCTGATTTATCAACAAATACTCAAAACGTTACTGTTGATTCTATCATTAATGAAAATTTAAAAACTTTAGTTACCTTTCAAGAATTTTTTGGATTAAGTAAAACAGATACAGTTAATTACATTAATAACTTTATTAAATCATGTAATAGTGATTTTGTTACAAAAGAAGGTAATCAATTATTTCCTGCAACTTTAACAGATAGATATCCAATATTTTATAGACCAAATAATAAAACTTATTCATATATTTCACCATCAAACACAGACATAAAAACTATTGAATTTAATAATGTTTCAAACATTTATTCTCAAGTAAAATTATTGGCACCATTAAAACAATCAGGATATGGGTTAATTTACAAGAAAGATACTGTTGGAACACCAATGGATACAAAAAAAGTTATTGTTCCACAATCAAAATATTATGGAACCCCACAAACATATTCTGCTCTTGGTGGTGATAAATTATTTTTATTGTCACATCAGACTGCCATTCCAGGAAAGAAAAAAATTAATTTTGATGATACTTTATATGGTATTTCTAATGATAAGTTTTCTGATGATATAATGCCAAATACATCAAGTACTGTTAGAGGTGAAGAATTATTAGAATTAATAAATTTAATTACAAGGTTCTTATTAACACATACACATGCATATCCTGGATTACCTCCAGTTCCTGTGACTCAAGACGGAACATCTTCAACTCAGATACTTACAGAACTACAAAATGCGGTTACAAAAGTTTTAAATGAGAATATTCGTATTAATTGATATTTATTGAAAAAGATTAAATGTCAATTTTAAGGTCATACATAGATAAAAATAATACTATCACATCAAATTCATATGTTAACACAGCAAGGAACCCCATTGTTGAGTTGAATTTTGGTGCGTCAGATTATGTTGTTCCCAACTACGGATATACAAGATATATCTTTAATTTGGATTTAAAACTATTAAAAGAAGATATCGCTTCGGGGGTTATATCAACAGGATGTACTTCGGCAATGACCCATACCCTTCAAATGACAAATACATCATCATTTGATAATGAATTACTTAACACATTCATGTCAAATGAAAGAAGAAGGGCAACATCATTTGATTTAATATTATTTAGAATACCAAAAACATCAGGAGATACGGGAAATCCACAATACTGGGATGAAGGTGTGGGATTTGATTATAATGATTTTAATTTGGCAAAAAATAGTGCCGTTGGGGGTTCTACACCACTTACTTATGTGGATAGCAGATCATTCTCAACAAGACCGTCAAACTGGTATCAAACAACAACAATACATAATTGGTCTCAACCAGGAATTTATAATAATAAATGTGAAGGATTAGTTAATTTTAGTGGATGTACAAATCCAATACATATTATTGCAACACAACATTTTGAACTTGGAAATGAAGACCTTAATATGGATATGACTGCCGAAATTAACGGTGTATTAAATGGGTCTATTACAGGTGTTACAGGATGGGGTTTGGCCTACTTACCTCAAATAGAAAACATCACAGGATTAACCGACAGTTATAGTGTAGCCTTTTTCTCAAAAGACACTCAAACATTTTATCAACCATTTTTATTAACAAATTATGATGACTTAATTAAAGATGATAGAAATTTATTCTTAAAAAACCAAGTAAACAAACTATATTTATATGTTTATCAAAATGGAGATTTGGTTAATCTGGATTCCGATCCATTTGTAAGAATTGAAACTAATGGCGGGGATGCAGTTCCGGGAATGGTTTCATTATCAACTTGTTTAAGAACTAAAGGTGTTTATGAAGTTGTAGTACCAAATAATTTTACAGGTGCAACACCTTGTATGTATTATGATGTATGGTCAGGTTTAACAATTAATGGACAGTGTGTACCAAACGTACAAAACCAATTTATTTTACAACAGTATCGTGCTGGTATCCAAATTGGAACTTTGTCTCAAGACCCTAAAAAATTCGGATTCAGTTTTTATGGTATATTACAAAACGAACAAATTCTTAATTCCGATATTCGTAAAGTTGGTGTAACGATTAAGAGGGCATATACAGGTCAACAACTTTTAGAAAATGTATCTGCTTTTTATAGAGTATATGTTAAAGAAGGAACTACTGAAGTTCAAGTTCAAGATTGGACTCCTATTAACAGAACGCCAAATGAATATTATTTTATATTTGATATGAGAGATAAAATTCCAAATCAATATTATGTTGATATTCAAGTAAATACTTCTGGAGAAAAAGATACTTATAAAAAACAATTAACTTTTAATATTGTAAATAAAAAATAAAATGAATAAGATAATAAAATTAACAGAAAAAGATTTAAACATTCTTGTAAAGAAAGTTTTAAAAGAACAAGAAGAAGTAAACTATATGTTCTTTAGTAATTTAAAGCAAATCAAAAGACAATGTGAAATGATGCTTGAGATGGACCCAAATGAAATAGATAATATTATTCAACATGGTCATGATTGGGCTGACGACCATATAACTGAAGCTAAAACAAATATTGACCAAGTATTTGATTTTTTTAAAAATGAAATGGATAAAGAATCTGAATATGTTGATTATGAGGATATGGAAGAAAATTCATTATCTGAAGGTAGAAAAAAAACTGGCACAAAACTTTGTGCAAGAGGGTATTCTGCAGCTAAAGCTAAATTTAAAGTTTTTCCAAGTGCGTATAGTTCAGGTTATGGAGTTCAAGTATGTAAGGGTAAAATAAAAGGATTAGACGGTAAAAAACATTGTTCAGGAGCATATTGTTAATTCAAAAAATTAATTTATATTTGTTAAATGGAAACAAATAAAAATTCAGGAATATTATTCAATATTTTTCTATATTTGAAAAATAAATTTGACCCAAAACCTCCTATACCAGAAGAAGTAGATACTTGTACGAATATCGTGTTAAAAGTTCTTGACTACGAAGACACAGATTTAGTCTTTGCACCAGTATCCGAAAAAAGATTTATTATTAATGAACAAAAAGGTATGGCAATTACTATTGAAAATAGAGTTGTACATATTATCAATCACGTATATAGTTATAGCATATATATGGAAAATAATGAGTGTTACAGTAAAATATTAAGAAAATTTGATGAAATTTCTGAAAAGAAAAAAATTGAATTAGAAGATAAAATTACCAATAATATTAAACATTCATTAACAAAAATATTAGAGGGACTCTCTTAATATTTTTTTAATTAAATCTTTAAGAGATTCATTTTTAGGTTTGTAATGAGTCATTTTAGGTTTGTTACCTGTACCTGATTTTGAATGTGTTTTTTCTGCAGTTCTTTTTTGTTGACATGCTGATTTTTTTTGAGAGTCGCTCATTTTACTTGCAACTCCAGCGGCCCTACATTTTGGATATCCCTTATCACCTGCTTCAGGTCTACCACATGGAGGATGTCCTCCACCTTCTTTTTTACGACATATATTAACCCAAGGACCTGCAGGTTGCTTACTACCTTTAGGTTTTTTCTTTGTTCCGAACCAAACAGCCAAATCTTCTTTAAGGTTAATTGCCAAATCTTTTTTATCGTAAATTGGCTGTGTATCTGATTTAGGTAATTTAGCAATTTTTTTTATATAATCAGGAGTTCCTCCACCGTCAGGACCTGGTGGATTATATCCGTTAAAATTATTTCCATCATCATCGGTTTGTTGAAAATCTTTTTGTGACTTTAACGCCAATCTTTTTGTTTTATTCTCAATAGAATTTATTTCTTTTTGGCTAATATCCATCGTTCCATCATAACTATCATATGCCAAAGTGGCATTTAGATATTCACTAACAGGTATTGTAAATGGAGCGGTTTCATCTTCAGTCCAAATAATTGGAGCAAAGCTAGCCGGACTTTTAAAACTTCCAGCAGATCCTGAACCTGTAGCTTCATTTATTCTATTTATTTTCATATACTTAACTTACAATAAATATCTTTTAATTATGAATATGGAAGAACAAGGAGAATTTTTATTTGAATCAATAAGATATAAGTCCCCTGAAGATGTAGAAAAATTTGTAGAATCAATGGATTCCATCCAATCATTTTATGTTTTAACAAAGGCAATAGAGATGGGACATACCAGAGGTGTGTATTCTCTTCAAGAATCGGAGATATTATCTAAAGCAATAAGAGTACTCACAAAGAATTTAAAATAAAAAAAGGACCTCACGGGGTCCTTTTTTTATTTATATTTTATTTCCACAAGATGGACAGAACTTATAGTTTGATTTTGTCTTGGTTCCACATTCAGTACAATATTGTCTTATTTCTTCAACATTAATATTTTTTATACCTATAGGTTGAATCTTAAATTTAATTGTATAAGATGTGTAATAATTAAATTGTTCGTATGAATTAGTGAAAGATTGATTTGATTGTTCTCCCTTTTCAACTCTACCTGTTTCAAGTGACTTACTTTTATTCTTTAGTGAATTAGGTTTACCGTTCAACAACGTACTTGATATATCAAATTTACTTCTAAAAGTATCTGAACTAACAGAACTTGTAAAAGTCGCATTTGATGAATTTTGTGTTGTAAATGTTGTAGTTCCATATCCGACTCCTCCTGTGGTAGTAAGTGTTGTTCCATAATACGAAGGAACAGTTGTACTTGGACTTCCATAAATTGTTCTATTACTATTCAAGTATAAAAAATTATTACTAACTTCCTGTTGATCATAGAACTCTATTTCTACATCACCATTTAAATCAATTGCAGACCTATTTTCAGACGTATCTTTAACTTCATAGGTACTGAACTCAAACTTGTTATTAGAGTCAAGGAAACGTTCTAAAAACACTCTCTGACCTGGTCTTAATACAACACCACTTGTGGAAATGTATTCACCATTCAATTTGATTTTACAGAGAACCGTTTTGTTTTTTGGATTATGGATTTCGAATTCGAAGTTGTCTTTATCGTTAAGGAAGACTACGTGTCCGTTATAGACTTTTAATCTCGACTTTTTCTTTGTGATGTGCGCCGTCGGATTGCCCACTTGTGTTGCGTAATTCATGTTTTTTAATTTTATATTAGCTTATGACTACGTTACCAATACCTTTATATCCGTGAATACTCTACAGTCATTGAGACTGGGGACTGATAAACTAAAATCTAAAAATAAATATAAAAAAAAATAATTTGTTTTAAACAAATAATTTCTTATTTTTTGTAAAAATGTTAATTATGAAAAAAATTATTTTAATTATGATTTTTACTTTAATCCATTTAATAGGGATTTCCCAAAAATCAAATCATATTTTACCAAAAAAAAATTTTGATACATTAAGGACATGGAAAGGAGTAAAAGTTACTAATAAACAATTTAGAGATTCATTAAATAAAATGTATTTAATGTTTTGTGATTCTTTAAATAAAGTAAAACCTATTAGATAATTTATTAAAGCCTTTTGAAATTTTTCTTAATATATTCTAAATCTTGCGGATTTAGAACGTTTGTAGATGCACCTTGTCTATTATTCCACCAATCAAATGGTATTTGATAAACGTCAGTAACTTGGAAAGGTACCGTATCTTTTTTAATTACTTTAAGTGTTACATCTTGAATTCCAGTATCCAGACTACCTGCATTTTTAATATTTGAACTATCTCTTGTTGGGTAATGAGCTAATGCACCTAAATAACTACTACCATTTAATGGGAAATATATTGATACCTTATCTGATGCAGTAATTTTATATGGGGATTCAATTGGGGTTGGGATTAGAGTGGTTTTAGTATTTAAAATAATACTTACTTTCACAAATTGTTCTTTTTTATAAACATCATTATCCTTACCTAATCTATCATCCCATTTTGTTGTTCCAATAACAGGTTCTGAAATCTCAATTTGAGGATTCATATTTAATATTGGTGGTAATGCGGTTTCTAAATATTTTTTTAAAACTTTAGCCCTTTCCATAGCCAATGAACCTTTTTGTTCAAATCCTTTTGGATTTGGTACTTGAGATTCTCCCGGTGTTATTACTAACTTAAAGTCTTTTAAATTTTTATCTTTAATGTAATCAGATATTTTGATAACACTATCATTGACAACATTCATATATTTTGGAGTAAAATTATATTGTCCACTATCGAATGCATTTTCAAAATCAACTGTAAATGGTGTATTTGGTGTTAATTGTTCTTTTACAAGATACAAATTCTTTGTTGCAGACTCATGAAGATTTAAAATTCGTAATTTTTCTTCACTATTAATATTCCATGTTTGCTTAATCATTACTAATAACTTTATTATAAATATATCATAAACCCTTATTATCATGAATAAAAAAAGGGACAATTTCTTGTCCCTTTTAGTGTATTTCATAAGAAATTGATTATCTCAATTCTCTTAAATCAAATGTTCTAACACCATCAACTGTAATACGTCCGTAAAAACGGTTGTTTACAACCTTTTTTGCGTATCTCGTCATAATACCCTTAATCGGAGTAAAGTTGAACGGATTGTACATTGTTGGAGTTAATTGTAAAGGTACGTAAGGTGCGTAGATGTAACCAGTATCTAATAAAGATGTACCTTTGTGACCCATTAACACTTGGTTAGCAGGGAAGTAAGGGTCTCTATAAACTTGGTAACGACCAGCTAAAGTACCAACTCTTTCAATACCCATGTTGTATTGGTCTTGCTCAGGAGCTGCGTTTGAAACGTGGAAATACTCCAAGTCATCAAAAATAGCACTGATTTCAGAAGAAACAACAATCCAGTTTGCTCCACCTCTTAATGTAGATTTGTGGATTTGAGCTGAAATTTGGTTGATTGCTGTGATTAAAGTTTGATTCCAATCTTTTTGAGTATATGGAACAGCACTTGAACCCAGTCTCTTCCAACCATTGTAATCCCATCTTAAGTTCCAAGCTGCACCTTTTCTCAAATCTCTCAAGATTTCTCTATCAATTTCTGCTGCAACTTGCTCAGATAACAATGCTGTTAATTCAGCTTCAGCGTCAATGTTGTGGAAAGCCGCAACGTCTTGAGCCATTTCAGGAGACCATTGTGCTCTTAATTTTCTTTCAGTCACAGAAACTGTTACTGACATTAAGTCAAATGAAACCTCACCAATTCTATCTTCAAATTCCAAGTTCTTATAGATTCTATAAGTAGGAACAAAAGCGTTGTTATTTTCTGTTGAAGAAGAGAAAGTAGAACCTGTATAACCATCCATAGAACCGTTACAAGTAATACATACTGGAACTTGTAAATCAACCTCTAAGTAAATGAAACCTTGAGCGTCACAAATGTTGTCGTATTGACCACCACCTGTTTTACTGTTAGGGAAAGTTAATGTTTGGTTGTTGTTACCGTATTGAACAATACCTTTACCGTATCTTTGAGTTACAACTCTGAATAAGTAAGGACCTGATCCACCGCCTTGACCTGATCCAGCAGTAGTTGTGTTAGTACCTATACCCCAAATAGTCAAATCAGACAAGAATGATTCGTTGTCGATTGGGTTACCATCTGGTCCGATTAATTTACCAGCCGCATCAGATGCAAAACCTGACATAATAAGTAATACTTTTCTGTAATCAGTTAAAGCGTAAGCTGCTGGTTCTAAGTTTAACGTTGCGTTATTCCAAAGCGCCGTTACTGCAGTACCTGTTATAGCTGAGAATTGACCTTTAGAGTAGTCAAATAAACCTGGAGGGTCTAATGCTGGTTCATTACCTTCATAAAATCTATCATAAAGATCTTTACCCACATTATAGTCATAACCTGCGTTAGGACTATCTGGACCATTTGGTGCTCCGTAAGGTGCGTAGTGTGTTCCACCATCACCATATTCTGATCCACCTGTTTCGTAATTTTGAATGTTAGGTACAAAGTAGAATAATTTACCAATTGGTAAGTTCATTGCTTGTACTGAAACGATGTCATTCGCCAATAATTTAGAGAATACACGTCTAACAATTGGGAAAACCACTGTTTCAAATGCTCCTGTATCAGAAGTAGATGATGCTTCATTGATTAAAAATGATGCTTGGTTTTCATATAATTGTGCCACGTTTTCTCTCATGTGACCTTTAAGACCTTCTAAAAAGCCTAATTTGTCCCATTTGTTGATTGTATCTTCTTTGATAACTTTAAGGTGCTTAAGACCGATGTTACCAACAAGACCTGATTCTAATAATGCTCCCATTTTAGTATTGTTTTGTTTTTATTTTATTTTGTTAATTAACCTAATTTAGACATCAAATCTTTCATTCTTAAGAACTGAGGATTTTCATATGTTTTAGACTCAATTAGATTAACTGATGAACCTGTAGAAACTTGTTTGTTTAATTTTGTTTCAACCGATTCTGTAATTGGTTGTGTATCTCCTTTAGTTAATTCGTCTTTTATTGATTTGTAAAGACTTTTTGATTCTTTTAAAGTTTCAACTCCGTCAAATCTCCTAAGGATATTTATTTTTTCTTTTTTAGTTGTTGAATGTTCTGTGAACAATCTCGTAGCATAAGCTAAGTTTGAATTGAATGTAGCAACTTCATTAAGTTTTTCTCTGAAAACATTTAATGCTTTTCTATACTCTTCGTTCTTTTCTCTCAACATACTAACTTCTGCTTGTGTAGATTCTACTTTAACACCAGAATTACTATAAACGTAATTTCTGTTGTTTGTAATACCTTTTCTTAAACCTCTACCTTCTTTAGAACCCATACCGTAAGTTCTTGCAGCTTCTTTAGTTTCTTTTTTTTCAAAACCAGCGTCATCTCTACGAGCTTTAGTAGATTTAAGATCTTTTGAAGCAATTTTACCGTGCTTCATCGCCAATCTTTCGTCTTCTTTATCTTTGTATCCTTGACCTTCTTTAGTTTCAGCTTTAACAACTTTAGATTTACCTTCCATGTTACCACCTTTCTTGTATTCAAATTTTGCTTTACCAGTACCTACTGATTTAGGACCTTGTTTTTTGTCCTCTTTAAATCCGCCAGCAGATTTTTTGTAAGCGAATTTAGGTCCTGATCCAATTCCAACACCTTTAGGTTTAATGGTTGATTTACCTTCTCTAATGTAAGATTCATCCATGTCTGATTCTTCATCATCTTCGTCTTGTTCGTCGATTTCTTCGTCCATTTCTTCGTCCATTTCTTCGTCCATTTCTTCGTCCATTTCCCATTCTTCATCATCTTCGTCTTGTTCGTCGATTTCTTCGTCCATTTCTTCGTCCATATCCGATTCTTCATCATCATCATCTAAATGAATTTCGTAAACGACTTCTTCAGAATCATCATCAGATTTTACATCATCCATATCAACTTCTGATGTGTCTCCGTTTTTAGAGAAAATAGCATCAATAACGTCTTGTACTGATTCGTCTGTTTCTTGGTTCATAATTTCATCCATTTCATTCATGTTTATTTCTTCGTCTTCTTCAGACTCACCAAGCTTAACAAGATATTCTGTATCAGAGTCATCATCTGTTAGGTGAATATTGTTACCATCTTTTTTAACAATGATACCATCTTCTTCACCCATAGCTTTGAACACTTTCAGAATTTCTTCATCAGATGCGTCAGTTAAATCTATAGGACTTTCTTCTGAATCCATGTCCATGTCTGTATCTACATCCATATCCATTTCATCGTTATCTACATTCATGTCAACATCAGTATCTACATCTGTGTCGTCCATGTCTGTATCTAGATCAATCTCTTCTTCATCATCTTGTTCTGAGAGAGATTCTTTTACTAATTGATTGATTTCTTCTTTCATTGTAGAATGAAGTATTCCTTTTGCATTTTCGGCAATAGCTTCTTCAACTTGTTTCATTTGAATAAGAGCCTCTTGTACTAAATTTTTATTTTCTTGCATGAAAAATTATTTATTTAACTTATAAATAGTGCCAACTTGAAAAAAGTTTATGTTATACGATAACAAAGCAACTTATTTTACAATAAGACACGTAAATTATTTATTTATAATAAATATTTCCATAAAACAAAAAAAGTGGTCATAGACCACTTTTTTTGTTAATTGATTGATTTTACTCAATTACTTCATCAATTTTACTTTCAGATACTGAAGTTATTCTCCAATCATGGGTAAATCCTTCATACTTTTTAGTGACCTTTGCTTCAACATCGGTAACAGAATAACCTTTAACAAGTTTTTCTTCTCTAATTTTTTTAATTTTTCCTGAGTTTTCATCAGGTAAGTCATACTGAATTTTTGCTACAAAATATTTTTCTTCCATATTTATTTATTTGCCTAAAAAATCGTTTAATTTTTTCATTAAGTCAACAGACTTATCAACAAATTGATTTGGTTCTTTACGATTTTTTTCTTCATCTAAATTTTCTTCGTATTTATTTCTATCTTCAGGGTTTGAAAATAAGTAAGCTCCTGGAGTTGATGGAGATGATACCAAGTCAAAACAAATTAATTCAAAATCATCTTGTACTTCATTTCTTTCTCCAACTTTTTTAAGTGATCCAACTCCACGAGATGATATACCTAAAGTAACACCTTGTCTCATTAAATTTGCAGCAATATCCCCTTTTGTAGATACTACTCCAGTTTCATGAAATCCTGGTGAAGTTAATAGTTTTAACTTACCCATTAATATATTTTTATCCCACCATATATCTGTTATGATGTGAGATACTCTATCTAAATCAATAAGAGAAGATTCTGGATGATTTAGTTCTGAGGTCGATAAACCTTTAGCAATAGTTTTTTTATAATTTTCAGATTCTCTTTTAAGGATTCTTTCAGGATAAAATCTACCATTTCTATTTGGTGTGTCAAATTTTTGAAGAACAGCATAAAATTCAAATGGATTTCTATAATCTAAATTTGCAGATTCTTTTAAAAATTTGGAATTATGTTTGTCTTTTGGTGAGACATAACCAGCATCCATTTCAACTAGGATACCATGACCAAGTTCGTTCGCTTCTAATATTCTAAGATTTTTCATCAAGGGTTTTAAAATAAATATCTAATAATAAATAGTTTATTGATTAGTTTATTTTTTTTGATATTGAAAACTCAAAATATTTGTTTTCATTTATGTTATTATTGAATATATTTTTAATAATCTTTTTTATTGATTCTTTAATTTCTTGAGATTTAAAATCAACTTCAATTGTTGTATATAAATTAACTTCTAAATTAAAAAATGATTTTTTTCCATGTGATATCCCGCTTGTTCGTAAATCTAAATCAACAATACTTTTTTCTTTAAAGATTGATAATGGGATTGAATTAAAAACTGAATGTTTTATCTCTCTATTTAAATTTCCTACAATTCGGTTCCAATTATCTTGTTCAAATTTTGGTGTAACCCATGATTGGATGTTTATGTAGACTGATTTTAAATTTTTCGAATCCACAGTTCCATAAGTGGACTTAATTGGATAATACAGATTTATTTTTACACTTTTACCCTTTTTCATTAATTTTCATATTATTATACGTTTATTTGTTAAAAAATAACAAATATATTCTCCACAATCAAATTTTTATAAAAAATGAGATATTTTTAATATATGATAATAGTTGAAATAAAAAATAATGAAAACATTGAGAAATCTCTTAAAAAATTAAAGTCTAAAATAATTAAAACAAAACAGAATCAAATTTTATTTGAGAGGAAAGAGTATAAAAAGAAATCGGTTCTAAGAAGAACCGAAATTTTAAAAGCGAAATATATTCAAAGTAAAAAATTAAATAGAGTTTTCTAAATTTTTTAATTTTAAGAAGTTTAATTGATCAAATTTTTCATTTTTGATTCTATCAATTGTTTCAGAAATTTTTGTTTTTATTTCAAATTCTTCTTCTTTTTCTAAAATAGAATTTAATTTAACTATAGTACTTTCTCGAAGTGTTTCAAATTTAGTTTCTAAAGTTTTAGTATCTTCAGAAATTAATTGTAAAAATTCTTTTTTATCATTCTCACTCAAATTTTCAATATAACTTCTAAGAGTTTGATTAGCAATACTAACCATTGATTTAATTGGAATATTAATTGTTTCTTTTAACGTCTTTTTTTCTGAAGTTAAAATATTAATAATTTTTTTCTTTGAAGTTACTCTCTCCAATAAATTAATTTTATTAATATAAACTAATGTATCAATGTCAGAATATTCATTTCTTGATTCGGAAACTGTTTTAGGTAATTTAATATCCTTTAATAATTTTTGGATAACATTAATACCTTCTTCTAAAAAATCTTTGGCATCAGATTCAGATAACCCCTGTGGAGTAGTTAACTGGTCATATAATGAGTATACCTTTGACATAGTTTTATTACTCAATACATTATGTTTGAATTCTCTTAAAGATTTTTTGAAATCCGACTCATTCTTGTAGGATTCAATTAAACTTGTTTCAATTATGGATTTTACTTGTCCGAAAGTCATTAGTGATAGTTTTGATATAAATATTATGAATTTAATAACTTATCCAATTCTTTTGAAATTTCTCCTAAAGAATCTTGACCTTGACCTAAATCTAAGAATTGTGTACCCTCAATTAAGTTATTTTCAACTAAAATATTGAGACTGTCCATCCTTGATTCTGGTGTTACCGCACCTTCAGCAGGTGGAGGTGCTTCAGTTCCTCCTTCTGGTGGCGGTGGTAATCCTAAATCACCTCCACCTAAATTTCCACTTGGTGGTGGTGGCTCAGTTGCTGTAGAAGTTGATGGTGCAGTTCCTCCTGAAGATGAACCATATAATTTGTCTATGTTATCAAATATTCCTGTTTTAGTAATAACTGTTGGAGTTGCTTTAAGTTCTTCTCCTACGGCTCTTTCAATTCTTTGTTGTTGTAAATCCAATCTAATTTCATCATCAGACCATCCAAAAATATGTTTTTTGGCCCATGTTGATGAAGTGGCTTGAATACCATTTCCTGGATCTGCAACAAGATCTTTATAAAGTAAAACTTTTTCTTTCCATACATCAATCTTTAATAAATCGGCTTGTGTAGATGGATTGCTAAGTCCTAATGTAAAATTTGAAAGTTCGTCTTCAAATCCCAATAAAAATAAATGTACAATTGCAATTTTATTTAATTCTTGCAACATACTTTTTTGAATCCTGTTAATTGTACGAGCAAATCTAATATCTTGTAAAGATAAATTTTTACCATCTCCAACAACTTCTTCAAATCCTAAGAATGCTTTTGGAACACGAAGAGCTGTTAATAATTTCTTTTGAATATATTCAATATCAGCAATTTCAGATAAGTTAGTTGCACCTGGTAGGGTTGTAATTGGATCTGGAGCCGCTGGATCTCTTACAGGAATAAAATAATCTTGGTCAACAGCCATTTGGTTGAACCTCATATCCACATTACCTGTTTTTTGGTCAACAATTTGTTCTCTTTTGAATTTGTTGGCAACACGTTGAACATATGCTTCAACATCATCATCGTTCATATTTCCCACGAATACTTTAAACATTCTTCTTTCGGGAGCTCTTGATGTACGATAAATTAACATTGCATCTTCAGACAATAATAATTGTTTCCAAATTCTTCTTGCTTTTTCTAACATAGAAGTACCATACGGAAGTTTTCTATCATCACCTAATAATCTAAAGTGAGCAATTTCCCATGATTGAAAAGTCATATTTTTATTTTTCCAAGTAAATTCTAATGCCTTTGGTTTTTCTGGTTTTTCAACGTTAACAGTTATTTTTGCACTTGCTCCCGCTTCATGTCTTTCAATTTCAATTGTCGGAAGTTGTTGAACCCCAACAATACCTTTTTCAGGGTCAAGTTTTAAATAAACAAAATTATCACCATACTTACAAGTGTTTCTTGTCCACATTGGTAAGTTAGTATTGATATCCAAAGAGTTATTAAATAAATCGGCTAATACAGATTTGATACGTTTTGATTCAGAATAAATTTGTAAAATAAATCCATCTTCATTTGTTGTTGTTGATTCTTCGGCATAGATATCTAATGCTGCTGAAATCTCAGGAGTATATTCCATTGATTCATAATCATATTGTGCGGAAAGCCTTGTCGGTTCATAATACATTGCTTGAGAATACATATTATTCTCAACTTTAGCCCATTGGGATGATAAATAAAAAGTTTGTTGTGCTTGTAATTTTTCTTTTTCGTATTCATCACGATTAGGTGTACGTAATAATTCTTTTTTATCAAACTTAAAAGTTGGATAATCTTGATTCAGCAAAGAATTTGGGCCAAAAGTTTTGGACAAACGTTGCCAAACGGTTAGATTTTGATCACTCATAATATAATTTTAAGTTGTTACTTTAATAATATAAATAGTTATTTAACCCCAAATAACCATCCATATGTTTCGTAGTCTTTTTTTGTAGGACCAGAATTATATTGTCTACTATCTCGTCCCATTTGTGGAACCATTGGATTGAAAAATTCTGAAGAGTTTTTGTTTTCAGTAACTACTGTAGACCAAGAATTTAGCATAGCCTTGGTATGATTAACTACCTTTGTAAGAGATTGGAAAGATTTTTCTGCAACATAAATTGCCATAGATATTGCCATAATACAGTCATCATGATGACCCTTTTGATGGTCAGGTCTTCCATTTACATAAATGAAGGTATTCATTTCATTATATAACCTATGTGAATAAACTTTAAATTCATGTCTAACGGCTTCTTCAAGAGAAGCAATAATTTGAACCCTTTTATTATTAAAATTTATACCAGGAATTTTTTCATTTAATTTTGGATCATATTTCCACTTATTACTTGTATCAACATTGTCAACATACATTCCACCAGCATATTGTAATTCTTGCATTTTTCTTGCCGTTGCAACTCCCATTCCTCCTGTCAAATCTACAACACAATACGCATTATACATTGTTCCCCACTTATAAGCAATCTCTGCGGTTACGTCTGGAGGTACTTTTCCGACATATTCAAGGACTTGTTCTCTCGTGTCGAAGTCAATTATCTGAATTGAAGTAAAGTCCTCAGAATCCCCTCTTGATACGTCCACACCCATGACGTATTTATGTCCGTTTTCAGGTTCTTTAAATATCCAAAGATTTCCACCCATCATTTTGGCTTGAGGGTCTCTTAATTGATTTTTAGAAATGTTTTGCATTAAATCAGAATCGAATACGTTATCTCCTGATCCTAAAAAGTTACATTCCAACTCTTGTGCCACTCTTCTTCTATCAAACTTTAACTTTTTAACCATCCCTTCAAACCAAGTTGAACATGGTTTATACCCTTGGTCTATATAGTCTTTAACAATTTGTAAGTCTCTTTCATACGGATTTTCATTATGTAAACTAACAATACTATCTTTAGGGTAATCTTCTCTGTTTAATAAAAAATGAACTAAATCAGGGGTTTTAACCATATACAAATCTTTTGTATACCTTGGGTCTTTATACCAATACATTTCAGAGATTTTGAAATCATTCATTCCTCGTAATGATTGGTCATAAATTTCATAATAGATTGGATCATATCCATTTGGTGTGGATACAACAATAACCTTACCACCCGTAGATAGTGAGGCCATACAGGCAGACCAGAAATCACTATCTGCTTCAATGTAGGCTGCCTCATCAAATATCAATATGGTTGGGGTATATCCACGAAGGGCATCCTTTGAAGTTGCAACGGCTTTAACTTCGCAATCATTATTAAGTTTGAAATGTCTTTGTGAATTTTTTTCTTGGGAGAATCCAATTCCAACCCATGCTGGCCATTGTTCGGTAAATCCTCTAACCTTGTTTGCCATTTCCACGGCAGTATCCAATTTGTTGGCAATAATCAGAATCTTTTCTGGCTTACTTTTTTTTGCGAATGCAAGTTTTTTTGATGCCCATGCGGCAGTAACTGTAGAAACTCCTGCCTGTCTGTATTTCAGAGCAACATTTTCATTGTAATTATCGTAATCTTCGATTAAGGTAATTTGGTCTGGAAATAAATCTAATGGAACGTATTTGGATACGGTATTATCGAATGTCTGTAAATAAGTACGAAGTGCATAAGGAGTGTTCCTCATACACTTCGTAACTTCTATAATTAATTGTTCTTTAGTCACATATTATTATTTGGGTCTTGATATCCCCAAACTACCTAAGAAATCATCTAATCCGTCTTCATCATCTTCGTCATTTTCGTCAGAATCATCAGAATCGATATCATTTTCTTCTTTATAATCCTCAAATTCACCTTTCATATTTTGAGCTTCTTTCATAATTTCTTCAAATTTTGAAGTAGCCTTTCTTACTTTAGATTCATCTTGAGAGATGGCGTTTCCTATAATTTCCAAGAATTCTTGGGCTGGTATTTGGTATAACAAGATATGGAACCAGTTTATTAGACCTTTGTTTGATTCGTCAAACATTGCGTCTGGTAGAGCGTGTCTAAGTTTTTCTACAATTTCAGGGCCTATTCTTAATTGCATTGGTTCGTTAGCTAAAGTATCAACTTGTCCTTGAACTTTTTGTCTCATTTCAGAATCTGTTGGAAGACCGTGTCTTCCTTTTGCCTCTTCTAATCCTTTAATTATTTCGTGACATAATATTGGGAAAATCATTCCTGTAGCTGTAATTTTTGTGTCAGGTGTTTCTTCTCCACCTTCTCCACCTTCTTCTCCTTCATCGTCTGAATCACCTAATTCTACTTTACCAGCAACACCTTGACCTGTTTCACTCATCATTTCAATCATTTGTTCCATTGTAAAATACATGAAATCATTGATTGCCATAATTCCTAAATAATCTCTGTAAAGAGAAGGGTCAATAGCATCTAATCTTGCTTTTACATCGGGCTTTTGGAAAAGGTAATGTCCTTTTTTTGCTGCTCCTTGAATAATCGCATTTATAATATTTCTTTTATGTTTTTCTAATTCTAATTGTTCTTCATCTGTCAAATCTTCAACATCAAATGAAGGTATTTGAAGTTTTTCTTCACCTTCTTCATCATCTTCTTCCTCGTCATCTTCTGGTTCTTCAGGATTAAACCTAAAATTAGAAGTATCCGGCATACCCAATTTAGCATCAATCTGATACCATCCTTCAGGTACTTCACCTTCTTCTAAAGATGCATCAATAGCCAATTGTTCAAGTTCTTCTTTATGAGCGCTTTCAATTCTCATAATATTTGGAAGTTTCCTCATCATTTCTTGATAAATCATTCCTTGAACTTGTTGAGAACTAATATTTCTATTACCCGTAACTTCTTTAAGTTTATCGGCAACTTTACCAAATCTTTGGCTTACCAATCTTTGAACATCTTGAGACCCTTTTTTCATTGCAGGATTCTTTGCATATAAACCTTCAGGGTCTCCTAATTTTCTTTCTAAATTAGGATCCATTCTTTCAGGTCTATTACCGTATTCTACTTGTTCTTTTAATTTCTTTGCCATTTTATTTATTTTTCTAACATTTTAATAATAACATCAATTACCTCATTTTTTGCATTTTCAGGTGAAATTTTCTTAGCCTTTGGTGAAGGATTTTCACCAGGGTTAGGATTTTTTCCAGGATGACTTGGTCTTGGTTTTGTAGGGTTTTTAGTACCTGGCTTTGTAGGAGCTGGTTTTGTTGTAGGAGCTGGTGATGGATTTTGTTCATCAACTTCTTTCTTTACTTTAGCTTTCGGTGAGGGATTTTCACCTGGATTAGGATTTTTTCCTGGATGTGAAGGTTTTTTTGGTTTTGTACCAGGATCAGTTGTCGGTTTTGTTTTTGGTTTTGTTGGTGATACCGCAGGTTCTGATTCATCAACTTCTTTTTTATTTTTTGGAGATGATTTTGTTCCAAACGATTGAATATGTTTTGTTGCAAAATTTTCTCCCTCATTAAGATGTTTAATTAAATCTCCCTTAGTAATTCTTGGTAATATATTTCTTTCAACAATTTTCATAATTTCATTTTCTAAAAATAAAGATACGGGATTTTTTCCTTCTCCCAATTGTTTTTTTACTTCTCTTACACATCTTTCCCACTTTCTTGATTTTTTAGGACCAACTTGTGTATGGCATATCGCCCAAGGATTTGGTTTGTTTTCTTTATCGTTGGCTTCAGCCATACCCATCATCTTTCTATTATCATCTGAGTCATCATCCATTCCATCAGGAGCCTCATCATTATTATCATGAGGAGTGTCTTGACCTGTAACATTTTGTAATACATCAGATGCTAATGCATCAGAGTCAGTTAAGTCATCAGTTTCATCTTCCTCAATTTCAGTCATTGAAACATTAACACCTTGTGAATTCAAGTTTTTTGCAATTTGAGATGCTTGTGGGTTTTTACTACTTATAGTTGTAACACCTTTTCCTGACGGAGATCCTTGTTCACCAAGTAATTTTGAATGTAAAATATTAACTTGAGATTCAGTTAATTTAGAAACAGTTTTAGCTGTCATTCCTTTTTCAATTAGTTCAAGGGCTTTTATATTAGTTTTCATACACAAATTTCTTTTCAAATTCTAGAATCAAATCTCTTTCGTAGAGTTTGTCTTTTATTTTTTGTTCTGTTTCTCCAAATCTAAACACCATTCTTTTTTGTCCTTCAGATTCTTCTGTTTCCCATGCTAATGCAACAACATCATCTATTGCATCTACCATACAAAAAAAATCGGAGTTTTGAATCAATTCCAATTTTATATCAGTATTTCTCAAAACTCCTACCTTCTTAATATATTTTAATTCAGGTGGAGTTGGATAACCATTAGATGGTTTACTTTCCCAAAATTCCCCCCACACATCAGTTTTATCAGAAAAAATAAACTCGTAAAGATTATCTCCTTTATAATTAGGTCCTAAACCGTTTACGTAGATTAAATTACTCATATAACATTTCCTTCTATCGAAATTCTTTTTTGTTTACCATTATTTTCAAAAACTAAATTTTTCTTATTGGTAAGTCCAATAAAGTTATAGTTAGAATTTTTCTCTAAAAATTTCTTAGCTGCTAATTCTTGCTCAATTGTTTCTGTTAATTTAATAACTGAATTCATTTTCTTTTTAACGTCAGAGTTAATTTTAATTTGTTTTTGAGCTTTTTTATTTGCAGATTCTCTTATTTCTTGTTTTGTTACTTCAAAATATTTTGAAATTACTTTATCGACTTTAGATTCTTTGAAGATACTATCCATTATTGCTCCGTTACCATATTCTGTCATTTCAGAACCGTCACCTCCTTCAATAGGAACGTCCATATCTGTTTGAATATCTTCAACTTCAGAATCATCGGTCATATCTTTGCCTCCCATATCATCTCCACCTAAATCTTCAGAATCTTCATCAAATTTAGATATGATATCTTCTTTATCTTCTTCAGATAAAGTCTTTAATTCTAAAGATGATAAAACCATATTGATAACATATTTGATATTTTCAGAAGTCATTCCTTCTTCATTATCTAATGTTCTAATTTTTTGTGTTAATTTACCTGTAAGTTTTTGAATTGTTTTAAATGTTACGTGTTCTTCGGAGTCTCCTGATCCTGTATTAGCACTCATATCATCATTCATATCAACATTTACATCTTCACCTCCCATATCAGTATTCATATCAACATTTACATCTTCACCTCCCATATCAGCACCCGTACCCATATCAGGTGATGGAGGTAATTCTGGTGATGGAACCGCTGGAGGTTCTGCTGGTGGAGCAGCTGCAACTTCAGGAGATGGAGCTGGTTTTGGTAATTTTAAAGTAAACTTTTTTTGTTCACCAAATAAAGAAATACCTTCTTCATTTTCATTAATCCTATTAACTTCTTTAGTTAATAAATTTAATCTTTTTAGAGCTTGTGAATATGAAGAATAATATTTTCTATTTTTCATTGGTTCAATATAATCAGCTTCAGATTCATTAATATTTTTTTTAATTATATATCCTTGTCTTTCTTTTACGATTTCATATTTATAACCATCTGCAAGAGAAATACTATATTCTGAATTTGAAGTTTCATTAACTTTAGATGGAATTACTTCATTAAAACGAGCAATTTCCATTATTCTATTTAATTTATTTTGGCCTGTAAGTTTTTCACTTCCTATTGCTTTTAAATCTGACATATTTTGTATTTTTAAATTTTTTTAATTATTTAATCCGTTAAATCCTCCAAGAGATATTGCGTTTAATTGAACGACAGCTTCGGTACCATTATTATTGGTATATATTGCATGTGGTACTGGACCGTAAGATGGTTGCCAAGTTCCACCACTAAAAGAACCAAACATATCATTAGTGTATTCGTAAATAGCGTTTACTGATATACCTGTATAAAAAGGTGTTGAACTTGGTGTTGGAGTTGGACTTGGCATCTAAGTTTTTTTTTCTTTATAAATATATGATTTATACTAATTATTTACGGATTTCTTGAATTTGTGTTTCTATAGACAACTCTTTATCTTTTATTTTAGTTTTTTCGTCAAAAAGTTTACCGATATGACCTGATCTTCTTAAATATTTAAAAACCAAATTCTCATAAGAAAACTCTCCATCTTTATCTAACCCTGATTGTCTATACTCTTTTAGTTTATCTTTTAACCTCTTTAAAGTTTCAGTATTTCCTTCAGATTTTGCTTCTTCAATTGAGTCATCAATTTTATCTGTCCAACTTTTTATTTTGGTTTTTAAAACTGACATATCTAAATTTTTATGTGTCTTTTTTGGCTTGTGAATCCATTCGTTATTCATAACAGAATAAACACCATCACTATGAGCTTCATCGGAAGTTCCTTGAGCATAAACTTCAACGTCATATCCAAAAATTTTAATATTGTGTTTGTCGTTAAAAAGTTTCTTTTTTAAATCAAAAAGTTCTTTATAAAGGTCTTCTTGTTTTCCATATCTTTCAAAATCAACAATAACGTGTAAATCAAAATCAGAATATTCTGACCAATTAAAATTTGCTAATGATCCCATAAGATAAATTTCTTCAACAAATACATCATCACCCAAATCTTCAATAAATTCTTCTGCAATACGCATAAGAGCCTGTCTAACTTTGGGTTTCATTGTTGCATTTTCTGCGCTTTCACAATTTTCCCATACTTTTGGGTTAAGAGTTTCTTTTACGGAAAAACTATCAAGAATTTTTTGGGTATTACTCATCACATATAAATACTCAATAAGCTACACTTTTTTATAAGTATATTTCTTTGAAATATCTGTAGTGAAAAATTGACCCTGAGATTGGGCCTTTCTGAAGGCTGTATATACCTGATGAGGTACATTATCGTATTGATATTTTAAACCATTATTGAATTCTGCAATCAATTTTTTGGTTTCTATATCGTATTCTGTTTTCTTAATATTGGACGATTTGATTTCGTTAATAATCTTTGTCCCCTTGATTTCTTCTTTTGTTATTGCCATTTTCTTTAAGTGGTGTTAATTTATCAATTTTAGATAATAATTTTGTGGTATAACCAGTAAAATCATTCAGATTTATATTAAAACCATAGTCTTTTACTTGTTGAAATAAAGCCTTTTGTGTGGTATCAAATTTATGATATAAAGACATCATTTTTTGAGTATATGTTGGTGGACTAATTAAATCTTCTTCACTAAATCCAAGTTCTTGGAAATGTTGTCTTAATTCAAGATAAGTGTCCAATAATTCTCTTAATGATGTGCTATGTTCTAAAAATTTTTCAAATGGTTTCATTAAACATAAATATAAACCCCCACCAAAAAAATGATGAGGGTTTATCTGTTAATGAGATCGATTAGAGAAGGTTTATTCTTTTCTTTTCTTGTTTTTTGTAATTAGGTACGAATACCGTTAAAAGTCCATCTTCGATGGTTGCCTCGATGGAAGTTGGGTTATATGTATCTCCGATTTTAAATTGTTTAGAAATTGATTTGGTTTTTTCTTCACCATTTAATTTATAAACTCTTTTTCCTTCGATATGGATAATACCACTTTCCATTTCAACTTTTAGATTTGATTTATTAAAGCCCGCGGCTTTGAAGAAAAGATATGCACCATCTTTAGTATGGTTTATCTCATAGTTCTCATCATCAGATGTTTTAGTTGTTACTGAAGTTGCATAATAGTTATTTGGTTGTCTACCAAAAACATGGTCTATCATGTCATTAAAATTTGTAGTACCGTAAATCATAATTGTTTTGTTTTTTTTTTAATTTATTTGATTATCTTTACATAATCAAACTATATACCACCATAAATAAACTGAAAAATTTTCAGTTATCGAATCACAAATACGACAATATGTCAGTTAAAAAAAATATTACCGACAATTTGTCTAATAATTTGGTAATGTCCCAAATTTGATACACCTTTGTAAAAATTAATTAACTATGAATGATATTATTGATGATGACGACAAAATAATGAGTAAAAAAGAAAAACAAAATTCAGACAGTAACACACCTGTATTGGATAATTTCAGTAGGGATTTAAATAAATTGGCTGAAGCCGGTAAGTTAGATCCTGTTATTGGACGTGATAAAGAGATTTTGAGAATAGCTCAAATCTTATCTCGTAGAAAGAAAAATAACCCTATTATTATAGGAGAACCTGGTTGTGGTAAAACTGCAATTGTTGAAGGTTTGGCGATGAAGATTGTAAGTGGAGAATGTCCAAAAAATCTTATTGATAAAAGAATCGTAAATCTTGATTTAACTTCAGTTGTTGCTGGCACAAAATATCGTGGTCAGTTTGAAGAAAGAATGAAGGTAATTATTGAAGAACTTCAGGCAAACCCAAACATCATCATCTTCATTGATGAGATACATACTCTTGTTGGGTCAGGTAATTCGGCAGGTTCAATGGATGGTTCCAATATTTTCAAACCAGCATTATCTCGTGGTGAATTACAATGTATCGGAGCAACAACTCTTGATGAATTCCGCAAAAATATTGAAAAAGACGGAGCGTTGGAACGCAGGTTTCAAAAGGTAATTGTTGACCCATCTACGGTTGTAGAAACAATTCAAATTCTTAAAAATGTTCGTGAAAAATACGAAACATTTCATAAAGTATCTTATTCTGATGAAATTATTGAAGCTTGTGTGAAATTGGCAGACAGATATATTACTGAACGTGAATTTCCTGATAAAGCATTTGATGTCTTGGATGAAGTTGGAGCTCGTATGCAAACCGACATAAAAGTTCCTGAAATAATTGAAGATTTAAAAAGAAAGGCATTGGAACTTAAGCAATTAAAAATTGATGTAGTTAAAAAACAAAACTACGAACAAGCTGCAGATTTACGCGATAAAGAAAAGAAATTGTTGACCAAACTTGAAAGCGAAAAAAATAAGTTTGAAGAAGAACAATCAAAAGACAAGAAAATAATCTCACTTGAAAACGTATATGATGTTGTATCTAGTATGGTAAAAATTCCTGTGAATAGAATGAATGTTGATGATAAAAACGCATTAATTAATTTAGATAAAGAATTAATGGGTAAGGTAATTGGTCAAGATGCCGCAGTTATCAAGATTGCAAAATCAATCAAAAGAAACAGATTGGGAATTAAAGACCCTAACCGTCCAATTGGTTCATTTATATTCTTAGGTTCAACTGGTGTAGGTAAAACACACTTGGCAAAACAATTGGCAAAAGAAATGTTTGGTTCTGAAGATTCCTTAATCCGTGTGGATATGAGTGAATACCAAGAAAAACATACAATATCCAAATTGGTGGGAGCTCCTCCAGGATATGTTGGATATGAAGAAGGTGGGCAATTAACTGAAAAAGTTAAAAACAAACCATATTCAGTAATCTTATTTGATGAAGTAGAAAAAGCACATAAAGATGTGTTTTCTATCTTACTACAAATCTTGGATGATGGACACGCAACAGATAGTCTTGGTAGAAAAATTAATTTCAAGAACACATTAATTATTTTAACCTCAAACTTGGGTGTTAAAAAATTACAAGACTTTGGTACAGGTATTGGTTTCTCAAATAATGTATATGCAAATGAGGAAGCTAAAAAACAAGTATTGATGAAAGAAATGAAAAATTTCTTCTCTCCTGAATTCTTGAACCGTATTGATGATACAATTATATTCAATTCATTAAGTCCTGAAGATATTAAGAAAATTACTGATATTGAACTTAAGAAATTGGTGCATCGTCTTAAAGACATGAAATACACCATCACTTATGATGATACCTTGATTGAATATCTTGCAAAAGTAGGATTTGACGAATCTTATGGAGCAAGACCTCTTAAAAGAGCAATTCAAGATAAGGTCGAAGACCTATTATCCGAAGAAGTATTAACAGGTAAAATGATTGAAGGTAAAACTTATACAATAAAAGTAGAAGGTGAAGAAATCAAGATACAGAAGAAAGGTAAATAACCTAAAACATAACCCTCACAGAAATGTGGGGGTTTGTTATATTTATAACTAATGAAATATTTAATCAGAAAAGTTTTATTAGAATCTGTCACAAATTTAGAATCAAGTGGACATGATAATACACCAAAAATTTCTAATTTTGATAGATTAGTGAATCATTTTAAACGAAGCTTTCCTATAGACCAAAAAGAAAAAGTTTCGGAAATTAAAAACTTTGTTAAAAATTATATACAAGAAAATAACTTCACGATTAAGTTCTTGAACGCTTGTCCTGGATATTCAGGTGTAAGAACAAGAGACCAAATCATTATCTGTGCACCTAGAAATATGATTACAATAGGTGATTTTCTTTATACCATATTTCACGAAATAAGACACGAAGAACAAATGACTAAGTTCAAATTAGAAAACCCATTAACGGGTGATTTAGAAGACTTTGAAAAGTTATATGAAGAATATTGGAATCTAGAATTAGATGCAGATAGATTCGCAAAACAAATGGTTGCCAAATTAGTGATTAAACTTAATATCCCAATAGAATTCGCAAAGAGTCAATTTAAGTTGTCTTCTTACATTGAAAATTATCCATCTATGTCCAGAATGGTTGAAATGTCGTTAAGACAAATAATTGACCAAATAAAACAAATAAAAAAATCGGGTGAGGAATATTCAGATATTGCCGATCACCCGATGGTAAAAAAATATTTAGATAAGTTAGAAGATTTTATTTAAAAAACACTTCTACTTTTCCAATCATATACTTTAGCCTCTTTGTAGTGTAATTTGTATCCAAGATTTGATATCATCTTACGACCCATATTAATTCCGTTAAACACATCTTCAACAACTACATACTCATTAGCAGTATGATATCTATAATATCCTATTGAAAAATTAATACAAGAAAAATTGAATTTTCCTCTTAAAGCATAAACATCGGTATATGGATGAACCATATATTGCATATCTTCATTAACCATTCCTTCAGTTAATACTTTATCACAAGCTTCAAAAAATTCAGAATCTCTATCAAATAAAACCTGTCCAAAACATTTTTCAGTAATCATCCAATTTTCAGGAGCATCAAACTGAATACCATATCCAACATTTGTGAAAAATTCTTCTTTCGCTTTCATGGAACCATGACAACCTGTTTCTTCAGATACAAAAAATGCCGCCTTTAAATAAGGTAATTCTTTTAGTAGAGTTAAACACGCAAATACACCACATTTATCATCACCACCAATACCTGTTGGGAGTTGATCGTCATTATATGCCTTATAAGACAACTTTAACTCACCTTGAGTATTTGGTAACATTTCTTCTCGAATATTGATTACATCAATATTGTGAACAGTATCTGTATGCGCAACCACACACGGAAAATAGAAATTTTCTGGAATTAATACCGATTCTTGTTTTGTTGCATAAACATTCTTATATTCATCAACAAAATACTCGATATTGTTTTCTGTTAACCAATTAACCAAGTATTGAACCATTAGGTCTTCTTGATATGTTTTGGTGGGGACGCTTAAAACGTCTTTAAGTAATTGTAAATCTTGTATCATATAACAAAGATACAAAAAAATTATATTTCTTCCAAATTAAATAATGTAGGTTGATAAAGTAAGTGGTAAAAATTCTCTTCACTTAATTTTAATTTTTTTTGTTGGAGTGCCCTAGAAAGTTTAACGACAACCTTATTTGGGTTCATTTCAAAATTTTCAACATAAAACCTAATATCTTTCTTTTTTGGTAAATTATACCATCTACCGACCTCAAACTTTTTACTAACTCTATCTATCATAGCAATATAATCTTGCATATTAAAATCATCATCCGCACCATCTTCAATCTTTTCAATTATTTCATCTAATTTACGTTCAGCATAATTATTAAATGAAATACTATCAAATTTTTCAGAATCTTGAAATTCATAAGAATTTTCTTGCCATCCACCTATTGAAAGTTTACTTGAACTAAAAATTTTAGGTAATAATTCTGAAATTGAGAGTTGTAATGAATTTTCCCTGATATACCACATCATGAGATTTGCGACAGTTGTTGTAAATTCATCGTCAGCTACAAAGGTAAACCCAAATTCATTAAAATAGTTATTTAACTCTTTATCAATGCTTTCTTCAGCAACTTGTGTCATTTCCCTATTTTTTTCAGTTTGGTAGTCGTAAATAATATCTTGAGTTTGACTTTTAAATGAACTTAATAATTTGTCGGCAAAGTCACACCTAAAATCTTCATTCTCCAAGTCAAATTTTTTAGGATAAATGTATCTTGATATTCGTTTTAATTTTTCAATATTATCCTCATTAAAGTCATAAAAAATGATATACCCATTTCTAAAATCATCAGTAACACTATACGAATCCCTAAACTCATAATCCGAATAAGGTGATTTAAGCATCTTCATAAACCAAACATCATCTTCGTGTAAACCTACTTTTTCCCAAAATTTATCATCATTAAAACCTATTTTAATAACGCTTTGTCCACGGTTAGACCTGTCTTCTCGAACATGATAAATGTCTGGATCAGAATCCTCTAATTCTGATTTTTGGATTTTACCTTTAACGTAATCCCTCAAAGCCATAAATGTGTCAAATGATGCCATATTGTTTATAAATACCGGTTTTATTTGGAATTTCAATATTTATACTTATCTTTGAATAAGTTCTTTAACATATGGGGGTGACGTTAGCATTGATTGGCGTTTATATGGTAAATGGGCACGTAGTCAAACTTCATCTATGACTTAAATCTATGATGATAAAATTCAAATGACAATACATTGTCTAAAATGGCTACTTTAGGTTTAACTAGAGAAGCTGTTGTTGTTGCTGCTTAATTGTAGAGAACAACCACGGGGTTTCTCATACGTACCTTGGAACAGAAATGAGTCAAAGGGGTCACAGGTCAGAGCTCCTCTAAAATAACTCTGAGACCAAGTTGTTTGTAGGTTAGTTTCTCACTTATATCAAACCTAATATTTCGTAACATTGAGAACCGATGTTGTACTAAACGTGTAGTCCATCTATGGTGTGGCGAACAAGACCAGGAGGCGGAATCCTGCACCTCCACCACATAATAAAAAAGGGTTCTATTTTGAACCCTTTTTTATTTCATTTATTTTATTATCATTACAAAATGAATAAGGTATCATCAATTTTTTTTGTCTTATTTGTTTATTTAGTGTCGCAAGTTTTCACATTTTACCAACTACAAGGACATCTCTTTAATAAATGGATAAAAGACAACCCAATGATTATGGCAATATTAGGGATTCCTATAGGGTATTACGTCATTATGGCAAGCAGAACAATGGTCGAACTGTGGGGAGGACAAACGTGGCCAAATCGTCTAATAGGGTTTAGTTTGGGTGTTATAGTTTTTACTGCAATGTCTTGGTTTCTACTCAAAGAACCTTTAACATTAAAAACATCAGTATGTCTATTCTTATGTTTTATAATATTATCAATCCAATTTCTTTGGAAGTAACTTATTGGTATATTTATTTGTATGAAATTAATATCAATCCTTGTTAAAGAAGGTAGAAAAGAAGATTTAAAGAAAAAATATTCAAGCAAGTTTGATGATGAAGTGTTAGACTTTGTGTTGGGTATTTCTGATTTACAAGATTTTAATCACAAATACACAGATTTTATCTTAAAGGTTTTAGACCCAAATTCGGATATTGACATGAATGTTGATATTGCCGTTGATTTAGTAAAAGATTTTGACAAATACCAATCTCAATTAAAAAAGAAAGATATCAATCAATACAATACTTTTTCTGAATTGGAAGAAGCTTTAAAACCATTTCATGAGAAAGAAAAAGAGAAAGAATTAGAAAAACAAGCTGATAAGATTTACGAAGATAATAAGTTTTTAGTTATAAAACCAAAAACCGAGGAAGCTTCCTGTAAATACGGTTACAACACAAAATGGTGTGTATCCTCACATAGCTCAGGACATTTTGGAAGATATACTCAAGGTAACCAAGCCCTTTATTTTATTATTAACAAAGACAATTCCACAAACAGAACTTATTCAAAAATTGCAATTCATTTTGATAATGAAGGACATACAAGATATTATGATTCTCAAGACGTACCAATGAACCAAAGAGAAATTGATGTTATGAATTACGCATTTCCTGAAATAATAGATGCAATTAACAAAGATTATGAAATAATTAGAACAAGTGGTACTTCCAAACTATTAATATCAGTTTTTAACTCAATGGGTTACACCTCAGTAGACATTAAAAATTATTTACAATCAACTTATACTTTATCAGTATTTGTAAGAGGATTTGAAAATATTCCTAATTTTGATTTTGGACGTTCTGGAGGTATGGTTACAGTATCATTAATTGATTCAAAGAGTACTAACAGATTCTTTGATGAATATCAAATGTTTATTAAATATGATACTAAAGATACTAAGTCATTTACTGCTAGTATAGGGTTTATGAGTGACGATAATACACCATATCATGTAGACCTCGGTTTAGAAGAATGGGGAATTGATTCAACTTACATTATTCAAAACACTATTTCTCAAATGGCCGAAGGAATTAGAAAACATATTGGCAGCAGAATATTAACACATGTTCAAAATAACCCAAAACTTGTTCGAAAAGCATCTGGTACAGAAACATCAAAAGTTTGGAACAAACCAAATAGCGGTTATACCTTTGGTAAAAACAAAGGAATGATTAAAAAAATGGTTGATTATTTAGATGCGGGATATGATAATGGAACAAAATTAGATTTCTTGGAATATATCGGTACTCTTAAATCAAGAGTTGTTGATGGTAAAAAAGAATATGCCAGACCAGGAAGTTCTGAATTTTCAGCGGCAAGTAGGTGGGATGGTCAATATTCATCATTCTTTTCTGCCGCTGTTTTGGCAGGTATTATCCAATACAAAAGAGAAGGTAGACGTTTTATTATAATACCTGGTCCAAATTTTGAATCATTTAAAAATGGTGAATTAAGAGCTCTTTAATTTTTTTTAGATAATCTGCGAAAGTAGATATAACAACCAAAAAATACTCCCGCTATACAATACAAGACGAAGTTCGCTTTCCATAAACTGCCTGTCAGTAATATTAGGGAATATTGAACGGCATCGAATCCAAAAGGATTGAAAAACAGTGCCAGCATTAAAAATATTTGAGAAAGATTCTCCTGAAAGGTTCCTCTCCACGTTTTTCTGTTTATCTCCATCTTCCATTTATTACTGTTTAAATTTTATAGGTTAAATAACCTTGGTATTTTAATATAAATATCGTATCTTTACATTATGGCAAAATGCGATAGACATATTTGGGACACACAAGATAATGAATGGTGTTGGAAATGTGAAGAACTTACTATTAGTGAACATATACAAAAATTAACAAATATGAAAGTAATATTTTTAGACATAGATGGTGTATTGGCTACCGATAAACAATTTATGGGAAACCGAAATAAATTTAGTCAAAACAATGATTGGGCGAAAGAATTAAGAGTACCGTACGGATTTGATAAAGGATGTGTTAAAGTTTTTAACGAAATATTAGAGAAAACTGAAGCGGTCATCGTTCTTAGTTCAGATTGGAAATTACATTGGGATTTATCACAATTAGACACTATTTTTAAGGAAAATGGTGTAATCCGTTCACCTAAATTTGTAACCGAAAATTTAAAATCATCTTTTGATTTAGAAAGAAATCGATTTTTTGAGGTTGATAAATTTGTTAAGGATTATAATGTAACTGAATTCATCGCAATTGACGATTTGGATTTAAGACAAGGTGGATTAAAACCAGTTGACAATTTCTTTTTAACTAAGAGTGGAGAAGGATTAAAACAAACAGGGTTAAAAGATAAAATAATCAAAAAATTAAATGAAGATATCAATAAATGAGATAGTTAAGAATAGATATTCAGGAGTTGCTCCTGAGGGATTTGTTTTACTACATGAGAAGACAATTCAAAATTTACAAGATTTTGAGATTTGGAAAGAGTGGAAAAATAAAATTATTGAATTAGATTTAAAAAACAGAATTGAGATGGAGGAAAATAAAAAGTCTTAAATTTCAAAATGGTTAAACTGGTGGTAATCGACTGCGTCGGTGAAAGAAAGTTCACTCCGAAATATAATATCTCACCAGTCCGTGAACACATAATTCAATTTTCATGATAATTATTCAATATGAGTTATAAAGTATCAACCAAAAGGCATATAGGAAAAACAATAAGTTATAGAATTATTAGCACATTTGCCGGATTTTTAATTATGTGGTGTATAACTGGTAGTATTAAAATTGGAGCGGCGTTTGGAGTTGCTGAAATGATATTTAAACCTGTAATATATTATTTTCATGAAAGGATATGGTATAGATGGATTAAATTTGGTTTAATTGAGGATAAAAAACCAAAGTCAAAAAAGGTTCAATTAAATGAGGTTGAGACAAAAGTATTAGACCAAGTTCAATCTGAAACATTTAGTAAAGAACCTACTAATTTGAATCAACCAACACAAAAGAAAGTATTAAATTATTCTTCAAATAGATAAACCGAGTTACCTCGGTTTTTTTTTATCTAATATCGTAGTATTTATTAATATGATTGAAATTAAAAAAATTAATGAGACTTACGATATTCTTTCAGATTTAAAAAGAGATTTTAAAAAAGACTTGGCAACAGAAGCTATTGACCCTGGTCCCAATGTAGATTTTAGAGACGGAGCAAATAGTTATCCATCAAGAGATAATATTAATCAACAACTTTTAAAAGATGTCCAAGACGCAGCTAAAGCTGCGAATGTTAATGTTAGTATTACTACAGCTCAATCAGGTCATGAAAGTCTTCCTTCAAGACATCCAAGTGGAAATGCAGTTGATATTGCAATGATTAATGGTAAAAATGTTAGTCTCGCAAATAGATCAGATGCAGACCAATTTGTAAATGCATTGGTTAAAATGGGATATGTAAAAAATTCAGAAACAGGAAATCCTAAAGCTGTTTTAACGTTTGGATTTAAAGGTCATGATAATCATGTTCACGTATCTAACACAAATGGAGGAAACTCAGTCGCAACTAGTCCACAATCTGGAACAACACAATCCGGAACAACACAACAACCAAACGATGACCAATTCGGAACTAGTCATATAGACTATAATGATGCAACAGTTAAAGCATTGCAAAATACCGCATCACAACTCGGAATAAAAGAAGAAAAAATATATTCAAAATTAGGTGATAGAATTTCAAGTAATAATACTTCAATTATTATCCCAAGTAGTACGAATACTAAGATAAAATCACCAACTAATGGTGTAATTAATAACTATCATTCTGAAGGTCGTTGTCCTAATCAAATAACAATTCAACATTCTATTGAAGATAAGACTTATTATTTATTATTTTGTGGTATATCTAACCCTGAAGTTAGAGATGGTCAAAAAATATTTAAGGGAGATATTTTAGGAAAAACATCTTCTGATGTAACAGTTTCATTATACGATAAATCATGGACTAAATTAAATTTACCTATAATTTTAGATAAAGAAATTTCAACTAATAATATAAATAAAAAGAAAGATGATGATAAAGATAAGGACAAAGATAAGGATAAAAAAGAAACAGAATATTATGATCCATTTTACCCATGGATAGGTAAAAAAATACTTGGGTTAGGTAAAAAAATAAATGATAAAATACCATCAATGACTAAGGGAGGAGAACCTAAACTTAAAAATTTCTTTAATAAAAATAGTATGAGTAGTAAAAAAATTGATGAAAATATAGAAAGAATTAAAAACTTATTAAAATAAAAAAACCCATCGTAAGATGGGTTTTCTGTTTTAAGAAAAAGTTATATTATTTAACTTTTTCGGCTTTTGCAGAATCTACTTTAACTACTGTAGAGTCAGTTTTAGTTGAATCTACTACAACAGTAGAAGAATCAGATTTTACTTGAGTTGATGTTCCGTTTCCGCAAGAAACTAATGCTACGATTGCAAATAATGCTACGATTTTTTTCATAAATGTTTGTTTTTTGTTTTTAATGTTTTTTAAACTTAATAGACTATAAATATAGTAAAAGTTTTGGTTTTAGTCAATTTTTATGTGAATTTTATCTAATTTTTTGCGGAGAGTATTAGATTTGAACTAATGGTATCCTTTAGAGATACGGCAGTTTAGCAAACTGCTGGTTTAAACCACTCACCCAACTCTCCGAATGTTGAAACGGGCGGATTCGAACCGCCGACGACTATCGTATCAGAATAGCATTCTACCACTGAATTACGTTTCAATAAAAAGAGACAGAACCAACCGATTATTTATTCGGTCATCACAAGGATAACAATGGTTTACGGCTCGGGTTACATCACGTATAGGAACCCTGTGTTCCACCCCGATATTATGCGACGCCCTATCTACTTCTGTAGAACTTCTCTGTCTCTCTGAATACAAATATATAAAAAATCCCCCTAAACAACTAATTTAGAGGGATTTTCAATTATTTAATAATTAATTCTTATTTCAAGAATCTTAATTTATATAATGTAGAAAAAATTAACTCTTGAAGTCCGTCAATTTGATTTTGAATATAAGATTCTTTAATCCCCTTTCTATTTTTTTCAATATTGCTATCTAATTCTCTAAAGTAACTTATTAATTGTTCTGTTGATTTGTAATCAACCATTTCAACTGTTTTGTATCCTGTAATTATTTCATATTTTCCTTGATAACTTTCAACAATACCATCAATTAGTCCAACAATTTCATCATAATAAGTTCCTAATGCCATATGTTCAGCAAATGATGATTGTGATTTTGTTTGCCAATGAAAAATATGAGTTTGGCTTCTTGAATGAAGTAATGTTGCAATCATATCAACAACATCAGATGTTTCATTTTTTTCTTTTTTATTTTCAGCCTCATTCAAGTTCATCACCTTGAATAATTGTTCTTTGGTTAGAGTTACTTTTTTTTCCATACATATAAATAGTATGATACTAAGAAAAAAAATATGGGTGTAAGGACGGTACCGACCCGTCTTTTCTAGCTCCACAAACTAGTGCATCACCTTAATGCTTCAAACACCATAAAACTATTTATTTAGTCTATTTTTAATGATTTCACAATACTTTTCATCAATCTCATAACTGATTGAATCAAATCCCAAATCACTTGCAACTTTACTTGTTGTTCCGCTACCTCCAAAAACATCAATTATTGTTTGATTTTCTTTGGCGGTGGTTAATATAATTTTTTTAATCAATTCTTCAGGTATTTGACAAGGATGTTCAGTTTTTTCTTTACTAACATTCTTTACCTGATTTATCTCCCACCAATCATATAGTTTAGCACCTGTTTTACCTTCAGCAATTCTGGCTTGAATTCTTTTATCTTTCAAGTTTTTATATTCTTGTCTAACCTTCCTAAAATCAGGTTTACATCCCCACCAACTAATCAATCTACTTTGTTTTCCCGTATTTGAGTTATACACCCAACAAACTACTTGTTCGCATTTTGCCTTTAATGCTTTTGGTAGTAAATTAATGGTTTCTTCGGGATAATGAATTATTACACATGGTGTTGGGATTTTTGAGAGTAACTCAATATAATCCTCTTCACTCATGGTGTCTTTATATTCATTATATGAATATCCTTGATTGTATGGTGGATCGGTAATAACCAATCCTTCAGGTATTTCACATTCTCTGAAATCCTTATTTATAATTTCTTTCTTCATTGATGTATAGTTAAGATTCGAACTTAAAATAACTTCGTCAAAGGAAGTTGTGTTACCGTTACACTACTATACAATAAATGATACCCTATTTTATTCAACTACAGGTATCTTGGCTGTCCTTGCTAAGGCAAGTTAGAAATAATCATTTCGTCCTAACGAGGTCGGGATGATATTCCCTGAAGTTATCCCCATCCACTCCAATGTAGGTTCCCATACGGACATCACTCCATTTCTCATCATATTGGGCATATTATCCGTTGTTGTGTTTCGGAACGTGTGGACCAGATAGGAATCGAACCTATTACCTTCACATTATGAGTGTGCCGCTCTAACCGAGTGAGCTACAAGTCCATTTTGATAGGTGACCCTCCTATCGTGAAACTATGCATCGTTTCTTTTCTTTATAGTCCTCTATTCAGAGAACTGCTGGAACATTTTTGTGGGAGCAGCTGGACTCGAACCAACGAACTCAAAAGAGGGGACATCTACAGTGTCCTGCCATTGCCACTAGGCGATACTCCCAAAAAACAGGAAAGGAGAAGATGGTTGAGTGGACATCTCCTTTTATGATTGGCATTACTAATGTTGGTTTTAACTCCGATGTGTTCGGCCATACCACCAACAGGCTAACACACATCATTCCCCAATCAACCTTTGCGCGCATATCCCGATTCGAACAGGAACGAAATCTTTTGGAGAGATTCATGCTACCGTTACATCATACACGCGTTTTTTATTTCCATTGGGTATTACGATTATGTTTCCAACTTTGATATTCTCTTTGTTTATGAAAATATATAGGTTTTCCACTTCCGTGTCGTTTAATTTTCCAACTACTTGGATGGCAATCATAATACCAACTTCCACTTCTTTTATTACAGATGAAACAGTAGTTATATAACCGCTTCATCTGTTTGATTTTTTGTTCTTTTCTGGTCATACATTAGGTGTTTACCTAATGCTTATCAAATTTCTTTTTCATTTTTTTAACTTTAATAATTCCTGCGTCAATTAAAAATTGACGAGCGGTTTCTTTACTTTTACAGACATCTTTTGTCACCTTTTGGATGGATTCAATCTGTTGTTTAATTTGTTTTTCTGTCATGAGGTCGGTTCCAGAATTGAACTGGACTAATTTGTTTTGCAGACAAACACCTAAACCACTCGGCCAACCGACCTTATTTTAATGGGTTCCATTTGTTAATGAAATCCCATGTCTTATTCCAGTAATGAAATCTTCAATCTCACCCTCAGTCATATTTTTATATTTACTCCCAACCATATGCCCAATTTCATTACCACAATCACTTAAATCACCTTCATAATCCATTGAGCGACTATATTCTAGTAAACTAAATGCAATCCAAGACAGCTCATCACTATTAAATGTTCTTTCCATAATATATGTTTTTTTATTAATGAACCATATCAAAACTAAGATTATTATCTGACATTAACTCACGAAGTTCATCTCTAATTTCTTGATAAGCATCATACTTATCTTGTGGTAAATCATCAGACGCATATTTTGTCTTAGCCCTTAAAGACTGGTCTAATTCCCACAACACAGACCAAAATTTCAAACCTTTAGTTGCCAAGTCAAAATCCTGTTGGTCATCAGGTAAATTAAATTCTAAAACTGCTTTCATAACATATTTTTTTTTGTGACCCCGCCGAGATTCGAACTCGGGACTCCTTCATTAAAAGTGAAGTGCTCTAACCAACTGAGCTACGAAGTCAATTTTGTAATCAGGACAAGGATTCGAACCTGTAAGCTCCTTTTCGGGTAGGAACAACCTTATTGCGTCTAACATTCCGCCACCTGACTATTTAAAGACATCATTAGAATTTTGACCATTACATAGTTTCCTAAGTGTGAATATACTCCGTTGATGTCTTTGTTGTTAAGGTCGGACTCGAACCGACAACGTGGTCTCGTAAAGAGCGTCATAACCTTTTTGACTTACCGAGCTTGAGCCCGCTTACATATCCACTACTTAACATCCTACCCCACTTCACCAGGTTAACGGACTGGCTGCCATATGGGAGTGGGGGTTTCCCGTTATTTCGGGACTCCGTGGTACTCCTCGGTTCCGAGCCGAGTCCTAAAGATTTTCAGTCTTTCGCTTCTACCAAGTTAGCTTGAGCACCATTAATACACTTCTATATCTTCCAAAGGTACATCTTCTCCTTGAATATGCCTATAAACTGTGTTGAAAAATTTTGCTAACAATTTATAGTCCTCAGGAATCATATGACAAAAATCAAATGCTGGAATTGCATCATGAATCTTACCTTGAACCACTTTATCTCTTTTATCATTTGGTTTGTATTCAAACACAACATGACCTCTAAAAACGTATTTCATAATTTTAATTTTTGTAGTCCTTGTAGGAATCGGAACCTGATGACCTAACCGATAGTCAACAGGATCATTTTTACAAATATACAACCAATATTTCAAAGAGCCAAAAATAAAAAACCCCGAACTTCATTTCTGTCGTTCAGGGTTTGTATATAAATATACATCAGGAATTAACTAATTTTGAGAATCACCATCTGAACTACAAGGCATAATCTGATACCAACAAGTTTCTTGTTGTTTACTAAAGACTATATGACGCATTGTAGTGTTCATGTTATTATAATTATATCAAAGATAGGGAATATCTTCGAATTGTCAAATATTTATTTTTATGAACCTCAGAAAACTTATTAAAGAAACACTATTACTTGAAAGAAAAATTGCCCAAATGTCTGATACATTCCAAGTAACATTTGGATTTGACGTTTCTACATCAAAACACACAAGAGATAGGTCAAATCTTGGTAGGGAAGCACTGAGTAATAGAATTATTTCCAATCAAGAAATTATTGATGTAATTGAAAAATATAAAAGAGATATTGCGGAAGCAATTATTAATGGATATATTATTGATGGAGATAAGTTTGCCATTAAAGACAAAGAATCAAAAATTGATTGTGCGATTCTTGCGACAATAGTTGACGACAATTACTGGTCATTATTTATTCTTACAATTTTTCCATCATCTGAAAATTTTGGATTATTAACTGCTCAAGACCAATTCATTTTGAGTAAATAAAACAGGAAGGGTATCTAAATTGTTGTCCCTTCCCGTAATTTTGTGACCGATTGTATCTAAATAGGTTGTCTTCAATCACAAAACAAAGATAATAAATATATTTAAATGGATTAAAAAAATATTATTTCCATTTGTGATCCGGATTGGATTCGAACCAATGACCTACAGCTTCTTGGTAATACTAAAATATAGACCAAGAAGGCTGTCGCTACTATCCAGCTGAGCTACCGAACCGTATTCCCCACCTTTAGATTATAGGTGAGTAATTTCTTCCACAAAGATAAGGGTTTTATTGATAAATACAAATAAAAAATCCCTATAAAAGGGATTTAATTGTTTTAATCATTCTACTTTTAATATTGACGTATTGTATCCCATTTCTTTCAAAAGGTCAATAACTTTTACTTTAAATTCTTTTTGACTATTCCATCTTGAACTGCTATTGAATCCTAATTTTATTGTGGCATATAAATATGGACTCACATCAAGTTTAATTGAACGTAAAACTGATTTTGCCTCAGGAAGTTCTTTAATTTTTTTCTTAAGTTCTTTATTAAAAACATTTTTAACCCATTCATCCTGACCAAGATATACTGGTGTATCATCAATATATAAATTCAATTCTCCATGAGATGGCAATCCATAGGTAACTCCCAAATAATCTTGAAAAGATTGTCTTAACTTGTTTGTAATTACCGATGATGACGATAATTTATTTTCAGATTTTAATAATGGTTCAAATTTAATATATGTTTTTATTTTAACATTATAAGGTTCTGGTTCGGTAATTTTAAGTTCCATATAATCAGGAATATCCAAACGATCAAGTAGTGCTGTAATACCTTTTTTATATTTTTCTGTGAATAATCCTTTAGGTTTCATGCTTGGTAATTCATGAAGTCCTTTTTTTACAATTAATTTACCAACCGCGGCCAATTTATTATAATTATTAGAATAATAGGTGCTACCTAAATCAATATGTTTGTCTTCACAAAATTCATCCAAATATTTTTTAATCAAAAAAGATAATGGATATTGACCAATTTCTTCACCGTGAGTTTGTTTAATCCATGGTCTAAAATAATGAAGAGAAACTTCTACAAAATCTTCTGCAATATAATCATTAAGATTAACTTGTTCCAAAATTGTTTTCACAACGTTCATAAGTTCAGATTCAGTAAGTGATATAATTCGTGTCATTACTAATAAATACAAATATATACGAAAATCTCTAAACTTTGTTTTTTTATTAAATAAAATTAATCAGCAAAACTTTCTTCATAAAGAGTATTACTTGCATTTTCTTCTGTATTCATAGTATGGTTTAAAGTAACCATTGAATTATTAAAATCAAAAATGAATTCCCCATCGGAACCTTCATTAATTTCCCACCCACCGAAGTTTTGTTCTAAGGCTCTATAACACCAATCTTCAATTTCAGCAGGAACAGCGTCACCATTTTCTTCAAATGAATTTTCAATATACCCTGAATCACCACCACCATTATACCTTAATGTTAATATTCCTGTTTCAGGTATATCTATTGTTGCAAATTCATCACTTACCCACCCATCAAATTGTTCCAAATCTTCTTGGGAATCAAATTCAACTGAATTTTCATTACCCCTATCATAATATGAATAAAAATGAGAAACAGATATTTCTTTTGTTTTTGTATCAATATCTATTTCTATTCTTTCATAGTTTACATCTTCATCAAGTTGTTGGTATAAATCATTTACATCAATATAATTTATTATCTTTTGAAGAATTGGTAATAGTCCATCAGGAATTTCTGCGCTATAGTTATTTGTAAAATGGGTTTCTCTGTTCCAATTTATATCTGATAATCTTACACGTTCTCCACTAAAATCAAGTTCAATGGTACCATCTTGCATTCCCAATGAATTAAGATAATTGGAAACTTTTTTTAAATATTTTTTGTCGTCAGGTGATAAGACCTTTATTGAATTAACATCTCTTTTCATAACAATAAATATTAGTCTTCCAGTTTAAGTGTTCTCGTCATCCATTGAGGACGCTGATTTGTTGAGATATTATTAATATATTCTTTTGCGGATGGAATATAATTATTACAATCTTCTTTCACATGCTGTTCTCCCACATATCTGGTATAAACTATCTTTCCATCACTATTTTTAAATTCTGATCCAAACCTTTTCTCCATCTCAAAAATACCTTCACTATGGTGTCTAAACATCCTGTGTAAAGAATCTCCAAACCAAGACTTGGTTTCATCTAACCATTCATGTAAATGGATATAATCTTCAGGTTTTCCACCAAATTTTTTTGCGGATGATTTTGCGTGTAAGTTTGGATGAGCCATAGTTATAATATTTTTTCTTGGTCTATTCTTGATTGTTCAGCTTCTTTATATAACCTAATCCAAGTTAAACTAACATCAATAATTGCTAACACAGGAGATAATATAATTATCATTATGGCGTCCAAACCAGGAGAAACACCAATAACACCATCCAAAGACCTTTTTTTGTAACTTTTTTGCAATTTAATAAAACAATAAACCGCACACAATAAATAAATAATCCAAAACATAATAAATAATTTTTGAGCCTCCTGTCGGAATCGAACCAACAACCTATAATTTACAAAACTATTGCTCTACCAGTTGAGCTAAGGAGGCTTAAGAGTGTAGTGGGAGGTACCTTCCCTGTGGCTACTACACATTTTATCCACTTTTATCAAAGATAAGAAATTATATTCAAAATTCAAACTTTTTTGAGTCCCATTTAGGATTTGGTCTATTCAATACTATTACCTTTTAAGTAATAGTCATTTTTATCATTCAAGTTAGCCTTTAAACCTGTATCTGGGTATGTACTATAAAGTCTGTAAAGACCTTTAGGAAGTCTATTTCCTTGATAGTTAATTACATAACTAAAGATGATATTATCCATAGTATATGTCCAACCTTTAATACTACCATTTGTTATAAGAACTCCTGTTGTGGCATTTTTTTCATATGAATATACCGTCCTTAGTCTTTTAATATCGTTGTTCATTGCTGAAACAGGGACTAAAATTGTAATCCAAGCCATTCCAACTGTGGTATTTTTTGGTATTTTAATTGTCTCAAAACAATAAGCCAATTTAGCATTACCGTATGAATCAACACCACCAGATGTTTGTGGGATATTGGATTCAATAATCGATGGAAGTGTTCCGTTATTCCAATAAGGCATATCTACATAGTTTTGATATGTATATTTCCAAGCATTGGCATTAACCCCAAAAAATCCTGTAAAATTAATTGGGTATAAAGGTGTTTTCGGTAAACTTGATAAATAAGTCTTAACCGTTTGGAATTTTGAATTTGGTTCAACAAAAATATATGCCTTATTATTTGTTTCAGTTGTTACACTTGATGTTGCAGCAACTGAGTTAGTTTGAAGTACATTATCTTGTTGTGGTACCGGGATATCCTGTTTAGTACAAGAAATTGCTAATAAGGTGATAGCTACCGCAAGGAAAATTTGTTTGATTTTCATAGTTTTTATTTATATGTATTTGTTAAAAATTGTTTGCAAAAATTCTTCATCCTCTTTAGATAAAGAATAATAAACTTTAGATAATTTATCTAATTTTTCTACAAAATCAGATTGTAATCTTCCAAGTCCATCGTCTACCTTACCTTCCTTATTTAATTTTAATACTGATGATGGAAGGTAATCACCATCAACTAATTCCGAAATTAATTCTTTAATTTCACTCTTGGTACAACTCGTTACATACTCGTAAGCATCTACTGTAATAGTATCAACATAAAAATCTGGCATATTTTATTTATTTAAAAGGTTAAGAATTTCTTTTTTTGCCTGTTCGGTTATGTATTTATTTTTTCCTCCAATGTGCCATAGGATTTCTTCATCCATTTCAAGTTCTCTATAATACTTCCAATCATATACGGTGAAAACATCCGCACTATCCAATTCTCTAACCCATTCCATAGTGCTTTTTTCGTCACTACTACCTTTATAGGTGATTTCTCCTAATACCTCAATTAATTGATTCGGAGTTGATTTAAATGTTGTATCATGGAAACTTGTTCCCATAGTTGTTGCTGTTGGTAAATGAATCATATCTCAATAATTTTTACAAAGATAATATAATAATTGATTTCACAAAATTTTTTTAGATATTTATTATTATGATAAACAGAAATAGAGAAAGTCTTTTGGAGATTATTAAGTATGAGAACTCGGATGTATTGAGAATTAAAAAACCTCAAACCATAAACTATTACTAAATCTGTAGTATATTAATTAGGGGTCTTTGACCCCTTTTTTGTTTTTATCATAAAATAAACTATTATTGTAAAAAATTATTGTAATGAGCGGTGTTTTAGTATTAAATTATGACTACACCCCTCTTAATATAACAACTATTAGGCGGGGTTTTGTATTGGTTGATAAAGGTAGGGCTGAATTAATTAAATCAGATGATAACCCTATTGTTAGCGGATATAAAACATTTTTGCGCCCACTAATTATTAGATTATTAAAATATATTAAACATCAAGCCAAAAATTTAAGGGCCAATAGATCAAGAATTTATAAAAGAGATGGACACGAATGCGTTTATTGTGGGTCAAAAAAAGAACTAACATTAGACCACGTAATCCCTAAATCTAAAGGTGGGGGAAATGAATGGACAAACTTGGTTACATCATGTTTTAAATGTAATCTCAAAAAAGGAAGTAAAACTCCTGAAGAAGCCAAATTGGTAATGAAACATAAGCCCTTTATACCATCATTAATAAATGAAACAGATGGATTACAAAAAGTTTGGAATGAATATCAAAAATCATTTGTTTATTAAAAACAAAATATTAACTTTAAAATACAAAAAATAATTATGGATAATTATACAAACCCAAATCAAGCCGGACAAGGACAAAATCCACAAGATTTATTAAACTCATCATTAATCTTTGCAAGAGCTTTAGGGTTAATATTAAAAGATGATGAAGGAATTGTCGTTGATATTACAGGAGATGTTAATTTAGGAGAAAATGTTAAAAAAGTAATTGTTTTTAAAAATAATGAACAAGTTCACATTTATATGTGTGAAGAAGACATTCCCGAAGGAACAGGAGTTAATATGAAAGCAACAGAACCAGAATCTAATAAAGAAATTACAGAATAATTTTTTTTATAAAAAAAAAATATTACTTTTGTAAAAAATATAAATTATGACAGTAGGACAAGATTTTCAAAATTATTACGTAAAACATTTGGGGAAGAATTCATTAGACTTACACAATATTGGAAACCATATTGAATCATCAATGACTCCTTATATCTTGGAAGAAAGAGAAATGAGAGTAACTCAGATGGATATTTTCTCAAGATTAATGAGAGACCGATTACTATGGGTCGCAGGCGGAGTTGATGATAGAATGTCTACCGTTGTTCAAGCTCAATTAATGTATTTAGATTCTTCAGATAAAACTGATATCACAATGCATATTGACTCTCCAGGTGGGAGTGTTAAATCAGGACTATCTATGGTAGATGTAATGAACTACATCTCTTGTGACATTAGAACTGTAAATACAGGTATGGCCGCATCAATGGGTTCTGTATTACTTGGAGCAGGTACCAAAGGTAAACGTAGTTCTTTAAAATTCTCTAAGACTATGTTACATCAAACTTCAGGTGGTGCTGGAGGTAACATTCAAGATGCAAGAATTAATTTTGTTGAATGGGAAAAGACAAATAAAATTTTATTTGAGTTATTAGGTGGTTTTTGTGGTAAATCCGCAGAACAAGTTACGGAAGATGCTGCTCGTGATTTTTGGTTAAGTGCTGAAGAGGCTGTAGAATATGGAATTATTGATGAGATTGTTAAAACAAAAAAGAAGGGTAAATAACCCTTCTTTTTTTAGATTTAGAACACCCCCTTTTTTGTTTTAGTCCTCATTTATAAATATGATTCACTAAGAATCAATATTATTTACCTGTTGGAAATACTGCAGTTGTTCCTGCAGGTGGTGGTGGAGTTGTTTGTGTGTTTGTTTCTGTACTTTGTGCTTGTTTTTCACCATTTAGTTTAGTTAAAACATTTTTTGCATTTCCTGTTGCTTTATTCCAATATCCACAAACCTTATCTTCAATTTCTTTTTCAATACCTCCAACAAATCCACTATCATCACCAGGTTTTGGTGTTAAATAATTATATAAAGTATTTCTTACCGCATCCATCCAAAATCCACCAGTACCTGTACTTTGTTGAACTTGCATAAGTGTTGCCTTGGCAATAGATTCTGCAATACCTTTTGTTAATGTTTTACAATCTTTCAAATAATTCCAAAACCCTTCTTGTTGTGTTAAAAAAGATACTACGAACTTTTTAATGAATGAATTACTTTCCATACCTAATCCTGATAAAATCCAGCTAACAGCCGGTTCTAATATTGCTTGACCAAATCCACCTCCAACACTTGACCCAAAAATAGATTTAATAGTATCTAAAAATTGTTCACTAATGACTCCATTTTGTTGTTGAAAGGATACTTCTTGTAAAAACTTACAACTAATTTTAAACCTTTTTTTATCAGATAAATTATCCCAATTTTTAAGATTATCTTCACTTTCAAATATCATCATAAGTCTACTACGAACAATTTCTTGCTCAATAATTAACTTATTTTTTTGTTCTTTTGTTTCTAAAAGTTTCTTTTTAATTTCTTTATCTAATTTCATAGTAATTCTTATCTTTTTGTTCTTGGAGGTGTTAATCCCCAACCTGTTGTTCTTGATGGAATTCCAACTCCTTCATAATTTGTTTTAACTCCTGTTAAAACGTCTATCATATCATCCAAATGATTTTGACCTGATCCGATTCCTAAAACACCACCTGATAATCCTGACCATTTAGGATACCATTTATTTGCACAAGCTTGAACTTTATTTTTCAAGTCAGCAAATTCGGTATCTTGTGGATTACCTTCACCGCCACCTTTATAATCGTTAAAATATGTTTGAACAAAATCTTTACAAGAGTTTACGTCAGGTGTCATTGATGCTGATCTGTCTTTATATCCTGTAATATTACTTCCCTTTATTTTTGTTGGGTCAAAATAAACATTTAAACCATTTGGAAATAAATCTGCAAGTCCTGGAATTTGTTCTATTTCAGCTTTTTTAAGTCTTTTAGATGTGATATCCCATGGCGATGGATCAATAACATATCCTTGAGCAACCAATCCGTCACTAAATTGTTTTTGTTTTGTTGTTAATCCTTGTTGTTCTTCAGCTTTTTTTAATTCAGTATCTTGGTTAATTTGAGGACAAGACCAAACAAATTGTTTTCTTTTTGAACGATCTTTAGGATACACCTCATAAGTATAATCATTATAAATTACAAGTTTATCTCCAATTGAGTATCTCCCATCTCTATCTGTGGTTGCTACTTTATAATAACCAGGTTTTCCTTCCCAAGTAATGAATTTACCACCAGAAATACATTTAGCTTTTTCAGCGGCCATTAATAATGGGTCATTAGTAACTCCTGTATTAAATTGCTCATTTACCAATCCTCTATTTAAATTAGATAATTTTTCTTGTAAGACCTTTTTAAAATCAATATGTTTTTTTAAGATTTCTGATTTTTCTTCTTCGTTAATTATAAATTTCTTTGACATATTTTAATATTATAAATTTTGATCACCTTGTGTTGATGCAACTGTTGTAGATTGTGATACTCCTGTTGCCGGTTGACTACTTAAATCATCAGATAACGCAGTTGATGGGTCTTTTTCTTGTTCGGGTTGTCCGCTAGATCCACCACCACATACTTTATCAATAGATGCTTGAGTAATAGATTGTCCATCAACACCTTTATTTACTAATGCTTGAGATGTTAAAGGTCCAAATGCTCCATCTTGTTTAATATTTAAGCATCCTTGTACTCTACTAACTGTTGAGTTTTTACAATACATAGCGATTGGTAATGTTTCAGAACATTGTTTATATTGTCCTTGACTACCATTTCCTCCACCACCATTTCCTCCACCACCATTTCCTCCAACAATTGTAAATACAGCTCCAGCAATTTCAACTTTAATATTATTTCCATCACAAGAATAGGTACCTTTATATTTTCCATTACCGGTGGTTACTTTACCATTATCTAATCCAAAAACAAGACCTCCATTAAGATCGGCAATTTTATTACCAATTTTAGTTCTTGTTATATTACCTGTAGTACTACCATTTAATTGTAAAATTTCTTCATCTGTTAAACTATCTAATAAACATAGACTAACATTGGCAGTATCTCTTAAAAAGAAATACCAAACACCAGCGCTAAGTCCTCCAATTCCGACTGCATATGCAAAAATCTTTTTCCAGTTAGCACCGGTAAATGATTGTTTAAGTTGGGTTATTATTCCTGCGTCTTTTGGTGTTGGAGTTTTTGTATTTTTAGAAGTGTTTCCTGTAGTTACAATTCCAGGTGTTCCCGCATTCTTTCCAGCAATTTTATTTATTTGATTTGTAATAGTACCATTTGACACTAATTGTTTTGCATATGCTCTTTGTTGAGCAACTGTTGGATATGACCCATTAGGTAATTTAGTACTTGCATATACCTGAACTTGTTTTTGTAATAAATCTTTACCAAATTGAGATCTTTGTACAGCGCTTAAAGGCCCATTTTGTGCGGCATTTTTAAGTCTAGTAATTGATGAAGTTCTTGCAACTTTTGCAGCACCTATATTCATTTTTGGTGCTATTGGTTTTACTCTTGGAGGTGCTTCATTTAATTGTTCGGAAAATTCTTTTTTAACCACATTTGAATTTTCACTTAAAGTTTTATTTAAGTCATATTTCATCATTAGTAAGACTCTCTCTAATGTTTTGTTTTTATTAATTTTCATATTTTTCTATTAAAATGCATAATTTGCAAACTCATCGGCAATTGATGCTGACATATCCTGTGATGCAACAGATGTCGCATCTCCACTAGCTAAATCAATTCCTTTATTTATTCCTTTATTTATTATTTTACTTTTTGTCGTACCAATTAATGACTGACGAGTAGCTTCACCAGCTGTTGCTCCACCTACCATTTTACTTCCAACACTTTTTAATCCAAGTCCATTTCCAATAGGTTTTAAAATATTTTCAGATAAAAATGTTTCAGCTTTACCCAATAAATCCGATGCCCATTTTAATCCTAATTTTTCTGATAACCAAGTACCGGCACTTTTTATTCCCTCCCAAACTTTTGAAATTCCATTCAAAATCATTGACATAAATCCTTTTGTTTCTGGTGATTCTGCTAATTTGGTGATTCCCGCTTTCATACCAGCAGTTCCACCTCCTTCAGCAATTTTGAGTCCTGACATAGCACCTTTAAGTGCTTTAACTGCTCCACCTGAAATTACACCTAAAGTGTCAAATAAAATATTTAACCAACTCCAATCTTTTCCGGAAAAAACTTTATAAAGATCATAAACTAACATTGATCCCCATACAATTCCAATTGCAACATTACCTACTCCTGTAAACTGTAAAAATATTTGAATTGCAGTTCCTGTACCACTATAAAGTCCATCTCTAATTTTTTCCATTACTCCACCAATACCATTTTTTTTAACCCAATCAATTCCTTGATTCACAGTATCTACAGGATGTAATGCTGCATTACCGACACTTTTAGCGGTACTTGTAACATCATTTACAACATTTTCTCCAGCTTTTTTCCAATTTGAACCTGAATAAAAATCTTTATTAAATGGATTATAAGTTTGTTCTAAAAGTTGTGTTTTTTCTTTAATCCAATTCCATGTTTCTTTTATAATTTGATTTGGATTTGAGATTGATTCTTTCAATAATGATGTTCCAAATTTAACTTCATATTCCATCATTAATGATAATTTCTTATCGGCTTCAAAAGATTCAAAAACGTTATATGCGGTTTTTCTTGTAAAAGATGAGAGTTCTCGTAAGTCAGATTTTAAATTTTGAGTCATAAACCCAACATTTTCTCCAATAATATTAATTAGATCAGAAAAACTTAAGTTATTAATGTCGGCATATTGATTGTGAACTCTATCATAGATAGAACTTTCCATCATCATATATCTTCCATTTTTTGAAACGTAAAAACTCAAATCTTGCATAATGGTTTATTTTATAAATATATCGGTTTTAGTAATCGGATCCACCTGTTTTTCCCATTTGTCTTCCTGAAGTCCATTGGTAATGAGGGTCATTCATATATGTTTTTCCTAAGGTTCTTCCACTTTCCCATTTTGTGTTACCTACTGGATTTGCCTTTCCTCTAGTAAGTCCTGTTGACCACTTTTTAGGTGTCTTACCTGAGGGAGATGATCCTGCAGTACTTCCCCCTGATGATGGTTCAGGTGCCGGAGCAGCTGCAGGAGAATCTTGTTCTCTAATTTCACCTCCATTTTTATTGTCGGTATATTTTTTTAAAAAATTAATTAAAAAATCTACATCTAAAGTCATATGAATAAATATTTTTTATTTCACCAAAAACTCATACCTTTGCGATATGAATAAACTTATATCTTTTTTAATAATTACTTTCTTTTTCATTTCATGTGAGAAATATACCACAAATGTTAGCGATTTAACTTTAAGTGGAAAATATGTTGTAAGTAAAATGACAATTATAACAACATCACATGCTGTTGTGATAGATAGTACCTATCTATCCAATGCAATTTTTCGGGATTCAATGCTACCAAACCCATTTAATTACATAAAAGTTAATGATTTTTATATACATTTTGATTACGCATCAATCAGAATGAATTGGATAATGAGAACAACTACAGGATCATTACGAGATATATGGCAATATGGAGAATCTCCAAATGAAATATTCTATAATAGAGTTCCTTATAGTTACAATGCTTATGACTTGGGTAAAATTCAGTTTGATTATATTCCAATTAATGAAAAGTCATATAGAAGAATAACACTACATATTGATAGTGATTTACCTGAAAGTCTTCAGTTATCAGGGTTTGATTTTGCACCATACGGAAAAAATGGTCCTGAATATAAAATCATATTCAGTCTAACTCGTACTGGTCCTTAATAAAATTCTGATTTTGGTAAAGATTCTTGATTGATTGTATAATATTCGTTAAGAAAAGATATGAGTTCGTCTTCATCTAACTCTATCTTATCTTCTTCAAGAACTAAATCTTCCTCAAAGTCTTCACTAAAAAAATTAAAGGACTCTGTCTCTAACTCAAAACCATATTCCGAAACAACAGAATAATCAATATTATCAGTTCTTAAAACATCTTCTTCATCATTAATAGTTCTGAATGATACTTCTAAAATGTTTGAATCACTGTTTAAAAAATAACTAACAATTTCTTTAATTTCCATAATGAAATAATTTATAAAAAAATACTTTAAAAGAAATCAAAAGTTATAAAAATTTCTATTTTATTTTATAACTTTCATTCTATTCATCATTTCCATGATTTTATTTTTTTGATGTATAAATGATTCTTGTAAATCTTCATCAATTTCATCCCAATCTCCGGTATGAGATTTAATTTCTTCCCAAGATTTGTCTTTAGGATTAAATTTATCTAAATCTAAATCAAGCTCATCTGGTGCCAAATCTTTTTCCCAATATGCATCTTCATCTTCACCTTCGTATCCAGATTCATGTTCATTAGGTGAAAACTCCTCATCTGTGGAACTTTTTAATTTATTCTTAAAGAATGATTCTATACCATGTTTATCACTTTTTTTATCTTTCAATTTTTCAAAAGATTTTCCTAAATCAACATTTGGTCTAAATTCATGTTCATTTCTTCTTTGATAAGGTCCTGCTGGTCCTGCTCCACCACTATCAAAATCATATGCTGGTTCCATATCCGCATATATTCCTTGAGATCCTGATATATCAACTTCATCTAATTCTTCATCCATCCAAGCAGATTCCATAGTATCGTAAGTAATTTCAGGGTCATCCATATTTCCTTCTTCAGTTACAGGGTAAGAATCTCCCATACCTGGTCCTTCTGATTCGAAATCAAATGCTGAATCAACATCATCAACATCCATATCTGCAGCATTACCACCTTGTTCTTCCATTTCACCATTTTTAGATAACTTTTTATGCTTTTTTTCAAAAGTATCTACATCATTTGATGAACCTTCAATATAATCAAACCCTGCTTTTGGATCAAAATCTTCTACATTATAAATGTCATCTAAATGACCAGTTTCTTCTTCCATATAACCTGAACCACATTCATTACAAACACCTTCATGCATCATTCCACCACATTCACACATTTCAGATTCACCACTACCTTCATTTGTCCCTTCTTCCATATAACTTGATCCACATTCATTACAAACGCCTTCATACATCATTCCACCACATTCACACATAGATTCTTTAGAAACCTGTTCATTAATTCCAAAGTTTGTATAATGTTTAACTTCACCTTTATTGTTCACAGTAATTCCATTTTTATCATTGGCATAATCTTGCACATATAATGGTTGTGTATTTGAAACTTGTGGTAACATTGATTTATATCCGTTATAAACATGTTTGTGTTGGTCTAAAATATCAGATTTTTCTGATGGTGATAATTGACCTAATCCAAAATATCCTCTCATAATTATTATTTTATATAAATACCTCCAATTTCGCGTTTTTATTATTTGACATTTTTATAAATTAAATCTACATTTTAACAACAAATGATAATAAACAATTACGATATTCACGAATTTGCCGAAGGGGCCGTTATATTAGACGGTCTTGATGATGCAATTATTGGAATCGTAGAAGAATTTGGTAATGGTCCAAGAATCTTATATTCAAAACAGAAAATTCTCACCATTCTTTGTGAGAGAGACCTTATGACAATGAGTGAAGCTGAAGAGTTTTACGATTATAACATTATCGGTCTTTATGCCGGTAAACAAAATGCGGTTTTTTTAATTTCAGAATAATTCTTATCTTTGCTTTATGATAAAGATTAATAACGATAGAAAAGTATGGTTGACTTCAGATTGTCACTATGCACATAAAAATATCTGCCGAGGAATAACTAATTGGAGGTTACCAAATGGTGATGTACCAGAAAAACAAACTAGAGATTTTGCCACTTTGGATAAAATGAATGCCGCTATTGTGAATAACATTAATGAGGCGGTTGGTCAAGATGATATTTTAATAAATCTTGGAGATTGGAGTTTTGGTGGATTTGAAATGATTGAAGAGTTTCGTAATAGAATTATATGTAAGGAAATACATCTTGTGCTCGGTAATCATGATACGCATATAGAAAGAAATAGAGGAGACATTCAAAAGTTATTTACGAGTGTTCAAAACTACTTACACTTGGAGTATACCAATAAAACTACACACAGGTTTATTATGTGTCATTATCCTATCTGTTCTTGGCACGATATGAAGAAAGGTGTATTCCATTTGTTTGGTCATCTACACACACCTAAAGAAGGAAAGTATATGACTGGTAGATCTATGGATGTTGGTATGGACGGTAATGATTTGATGCCGTATGATATTGATGATATTGTAAGGAAATTATCAGGAAGACCCATATCATATAACACATTAAAAAGTGATCATCATTTAGATGATATATAAGGAGTTGTTGGTTAATTTGTTATATTTGTCTTCACAATCAATAAATAAGTAATGAATACGATAGAATTATTTTACAAACCTCCCAAAGATGAATCGTTTAACGAACTCAGGGAGGTTTGTATTAAATTTTGGAATATTTTTTTTAGTGATGAAGATTATCGTGATGAAAAAATTGGTAGGATAATTGATTTACCAAATACTGGAAGTAATTTTATTAGTATGGTTCAAATGATTCATCCAATAAGTAGAGAAGTTATTGCAAAAGCATTATCCTTGGAAACCCGAAACGAAATTAGTATGAGATTACACGGGTGGGAAAAAGATAATGAATTTGATTTTTTTAATATATGGAATATAAAAAATAGTTTAGATTAATAATGAAAAATTTATATATCATTAGAGGATTACCAGGTGCTGGCAAATCCACAATTGCAAAATCCTTGGGGAAACCTTGGCAAATATTTGAGGCTGACCAATTCTTTATGAAAAATGGTAAATATGAATTTGATGGTTCAAAACTTAAGGATGCCCATGACTGGTGCAAAAGAAAAGTTCAGTATTGGATGCACCCAAGCTTGTTTAGACCACTTTTTTTTCGTAATATTGTAATATCTAATACATTTACTCAGGAATGGGAAATGAGATTTTATCAAATAATCGCAAAAAAATATGGGTATAGAGTTCATACAATTATTGTGGAAAATAGACATGGAGGAGTTAATACTCATGGAGTTCCTGAAGAAAAAATAAAACAAATGAAAGAAAGATTTCAAATCTCTTTATAATAAATTAAAATAAAACAAAAAAAAAACAATCGCATGCAAACATTACAATTTAACACAACAACAAAATCAGTTAAAGTAACCGAAGGTTCTTTAGAAACTTCAACAATATTATTCAAATATGAAAATGTTCCAACAGTAAAAGTATTGGAAGGATTTTATGAAGTAATGCAAAAAGATGAATTTGAAAAATCAACTCCGGTATTACGTCTTCCAATGGCAAACACAAATATGGTTATTAAAAAATAATGAAATTTGATTTAAACATATTAAATGATTATTTGGAGAAGGGTTTGGTGGTTAAAAATAACCACCCGACCCTTCCTATTTCTATTTGGAATTATTCTCGTACTTGTCAGTATGAAAATAAGTGGGATGAAATCACCAAACAATGTCGTGGTCTTATTTTAGACCAAGAAGGGAATGTTATTGCCAAAGGGTTTGATAAGTTTTTTAATATCGAAGAACACAAACCAGAAGAAATACCAAATGAACCTTTTGAAGTATTTGAAAAACTGGATGGTTCATTAGGTATTTTATTTTGGTATGAAGGAAAATGGATATTATCAAGCAAAGGATCTTTTACTTCTGAACAAGCAATTAAAGGAAAAGAGATTTTAGATTCAAAATACAATGTTCATCCAATACCAAAAGGATATACCACATTAGTTGAAATAATATATCCTCAAAATATGATATGCGTGAATTATGGAGATGACGAATCTTTAGTTGTTTTATCAATGATTAGTAACGCATCAGGAAAAGAGTTAGAGTACAATTCTTTAAAGTTAATTGGAGAGGAAACCAATATGCCCACCGTTAAATCATATGACGGAATTAGTGATTATAAGACCCTTAAATCAATGATCGATAAATACCGTGAGGGTTATGTCATTCGGTTTAGAAATGGGTTCAGAATGAAAATAAAGGGAAATGAATATGTTCGTCTCCATAGAATCTTAACTGGATTCTCAAATGTTGATATTTGGGAGTATTTGAAAGATGGTAAAGATATTAATGAATTACTTGATAGAGTCCCTGACGAATTTGATAAGTGGGTTAAAACCACAATCAGAGACCTTAGGTATTCTAAAATGAGTATTCAAGAGAATGCAGGCAAATTGTACGATAATTTTATTGAGAACTTATCAGGTCATCCTCGTTATGGAGAATTACCACCAAAAAAAGAAATTGCTGAATGGGTTATGATACAAGAAGAATTTTTAAGACCAATATTATTCAGAATGTTTGATAATAAAGATTATTCTGATTACATTTGGAAGTTAGTTAGACCAAAATACACAAAGCCATTTTGGCAAAAGGAGATTGAACCATGAATGAAAAATTAGAAAAACAATTAGAAGAAATATATCAAAACACAATTCCACACCATTCTTTTTTAGATAAAAGGTCAATAATTAAGTGTATGTATCAATCTCACCAATTAGGACAACAAGAATCAGAAGAAAAATACAATAAATTAAAAAAAGCATTCGAATCTTTATTAGAAATGTGGGGTGATTACGGTAATTACAATTCAGGTAGAAACCAAATGGAAGAAGACTGGAAAAAACAAGGAGGATTAATATGAAAAAATGGTTTATAGAACAAAATGGTTTTTATCGTATTCGTGGTAAGGTTTGGATTATTCCATGTATTAGTATTTGGTACGATAAAGAGTATTTTTTAGAAACAGGTGTTACATCACCTGCAATTGGTTTACATTTAGCGTGGCTACATTATGCCTATGGTTTAACAATACAAAAAGGATATTGATATGAAATACAATTATTTAGATGACTGGTATAAAGCTTTACTATCACTATTAGTGAGTGAAGACCAAAGTTTTAACAAATCAGATAGAACAGGAACAGGAACCAAATCATTGTTTGGTATTCAGTTCAGGCATAATATGTCAGATGGATTCCCATTGCTTACAACTAAGAAGATGCATTGGAAGTCGATATGCACGGAATTACTTTGGTTTCTTAAAGGAGATACTAATATCAAATACTTAGTTGATAATGATTGTCACATTTGGGATGGTGATTGCTTTGCTAACTACTCTAAAAACGTATGGGGATACTCTAACTTAGAATTATTAACAAAGGAAGAGTTTATCAATAAAATTAAAACCGATGATGAGTTTGCTAAGAAGTGGGGTGAGTTAGGACCAATCTATGGTGCGCAATGGAGAAGATGGACACAATATGAAATTGACATGCCAGGATTTGATGCACATTTTGATGAAACAGAAACAGATCAAATACAAAATCTAATCAACGAACTTAAAACAAATCCTGACTCAAGACGTTTAATGGTTAATGCTTGGAATGTGGCAGATTTGCCTAAAATGGTTTTACCGCCTTGTCATTATGGATTTCAAATGTATACGAGAGAATTGAGTGAGAAAGAACGTGTTGATTTAACTATGTTTGAAGAAATCACAAAAGAACAAATGGATGAATTTGGCGTTCCCAAACGAGCAATCTCATTAATGTGGAATCAACGCAGTGTCGACACTGGACTCGGTTTGGGGTTCAATATAGCAAGTTATGGATTATTATTAATGATGATAGCAAAACAAGTTAATATGGTTCCTGACCAATTGATAGGTAATTTAGGAGACGTGCATTTGTATCTTAATCATATAGAACCGATTAAAGAACAGTTAAATAGAGAACCATACGAATTACCAACAGTAGAAATATCTGATAGGTTTGTTAATGACATTTCGGAATATACATTAGAAGATATTGTATTACAGAATTATCAAAGTCATCCATCAATAAAAATGCCGCTATCAAATTAAATAAACCATCAATTAAAATGGACAAAGAAGAAGATAAAATATCAAAAATATTTATGTCTGAACAATTTAAAGAATCTTTTAGAAAAAGGGTTGAAGAAGAAACGTGGGGTAAAGATAAACCAATGGTTTATCTTGATGATGATGGTTGGATTGTAAAACATTGGAAAGATGGAACTATTGAAAAAATTAGTAAACCAATACTTTAAAAAGTTATTGGTTTACCTATACAAAAGTCATATAAAATTGATTAATTTTCATTGCAAATCTATTAATCAAACTATTAACTTTAGACATATCATCAATATCCATTTTTTTTGATTCCATATATTTTAAAAGTCCTTGAATCATTTTGTTTTTAGACTCCTCAGCCATTTCTAAAACTTCTTGGAATGCCTCATTATCTTCTTGATGTTCACCGTGATATCTATCAATCCATTCTTCACCTGAATATAAAAAAGGAGATGCTTGAAACATATTAACAACACCAGATTCTCTTAGTTTTAGTAAATATTTTTTAAAAAACTTATAATCAAAATTTTCAAACACTTCAGGATTTTTTGAGAAATAATCATATTCAGGAGAACCAGTTTGTTCTTGAATTTCTTTGGCATTTTTTTTCCAAGCATCTGTTATGGAAAGTAATGATAATTTACTACCATTATCCCAGTTAACTGAAATTATATTTCCATCTTGTTCAAATGGGTCTCTACCAACATGAGTAACAATTCCAGTTGTTCCTGGAGGAACCCCTGTTTCACCTTGCATATGATAACAAATTATTTTATCACCACTTTTTAATTTTGGATTAAATTCACCTTTCATAATAATAAATATATCGCATATATTTATAAGTTATATGGAGTTTTTAATTAACGAATCTCAACTGAGAACAATTTTAATGGAACAAAATGAATCAAGGATGACTGATGATATGAAACATTTATATTCCTTCGCCAATAATATTGTTGGTAGAGTATTCAAGAAATATGGTATTAATGCAAAAATGTTATTAACGTGGGGAACTTCTGTTGGTGGATTCTTATTACCGTTAGACAATTTTATTAAAACAGGAGACTTTAATCTTGATGATAATCAAAGAATTTTAATATTAATTGGAATTGCATTTATAATATTTTTTGAAAATAAAAGAGGTGTTAGTACAATTTTAAAAAAAATTAAAGAAGAAGGACTTGAAGACACTTTTAAAATTATTCTTAAAAAGTCATTAGATTTAAAAAGTGCTTTTGTTAATTTTTTATCTTCAGCAAATATAAAAGTAGGAACTTTGATGGATGTTATTTCATATAGTTTTTTACTTCCAATTATTACAGATATTCATTCAATTGTAACAAGAACTTCAAATTTAAAAGAAGCCTCTATGATTATTGCTGAAAGATTGGTTGCGTCTGGTGTTGTTCTATTAAGTGCGGAAATGTTGTCTAAAGTTATTAAAAAAATTATAACTAAATTTAAGTAAACATATTAGGTTCTAAATCAAAGTGATTACCCCACCTTCCAGTGACTTCAAATCCATCAATTTTAGTGATATAGCATCGTGCTTGATAATATAAATCATCAATACTAGTAATATCAATTTCATCACCCATTACGTCATAGATTACGTCAGTGATTTTATCTCTGAGTAAATCAGCGTCATACATCACATTCAAAATTGCGCCAGAAACATCGTCTGCAATATCTAAATTAGGTAATACATGATGACCGTCTAACATAAAGTTTTTAATTTCAATATTAAAATCAAAATCAATGTATACATCATCTAACGAATAAAATTTTTCAGCAGGTTTCCAATATACCTCAAAAGTTAATCTTCCGATTGCAGTTTTTATTCCTATTCGTTCAAATTTTTTTCTCATTGTAGATAAAATCTCTCTTTGTTTTTCTGTACTAATAAAAACAACATTTTTAACAGGTTCTTCACCATCTATTAATATTTTTTCTGAATATGAGAAAGAACTACCAATGTATTTCCACATATTACTAAGAATATTGTGAATATGTCCACTGAACACAGGAGTTGCATATGACTGACCTTTAACAGGTAAAACAACATTTACAAGAATATCATACCCTAAATTATTACTGTCAGGGATGGCTTTAATAAATTGATATTCATAACCATCTTCATAGAATGGTTCTTTCAATAACATTTTTTGAATAATCTTTCTTATATTTGACATTACGACATTTCAAGTAATTTGTTTATTACAATCTCAACTTGTTTTGGTTTTAGTCTATGTCTTTTTTCGTTTCTACGAAACCATCCTCTAATCACTTCTTCCAAATCTCTATTTTCCTTTCTTGACCTTCTTTTAAAACCGGCCAATTGAGCTTCAAGTTCATGTGGTTGAATATAATATTTTAATGGATTTTTTGGTTCTTTTGGAAAATCATATCCTTTTTGATGTTGTGAAACATGTTCTAATTCATGTCTTATTGTTTCATTAAGTTCACCAATTAATTCTTGGATATTTTGATTTCCTAAATCAGGGTTTGAAACAATGGTAACTTCAATAATGTCCTCATCTCTATAATATGCGGCATCAACTTCAACAGTATCAACGTTATCATCTTTGGCAAGATTCAAATCTATTGAAAACTCATTTTCAAATTCAGGAAAACTATAAGTCATATCTTCTTCACCTCTGATATCTTCAGGTAATGAAAATTCTCCTTCTCTTTGAAATTTATAAAGATCAATTATATCTTTAACCAATGTTCTAACAACGTTATCGTAACGGGCTTCTATAATTAAAGATTCTTTCAATTGATTATCTTCTAATTCATTTACTACTTTGGTACAAATAACTTGTTTCTCAACGCCAAAATATTTTAAGAAATTTTCTAATTTATGATTCATTACAAATCTTAATTCAAAATATTCACGACTACTGGTATTAATGTCTACTCTTTCACCATAAATACCTGCCCACATCTTATTCCATATATCAGAAGTTTCACTTGTTGGCAAGATACTAATTGTATATTCAACATGTGATTTTTTTTCACCCATACTAGTATAATCTTTAACACCAGTTAATGTTACTTTAACATTTGTCGATATAGAATAATCCTCATCATGTGTTGGTTGTGTTTTAACCTCAAAGATGTGGTTATCAAAAAATCGGTTAATCCTTTCTATGGGAAAATCTATCATATGACTATAAATACTACCAAATTGGGATTGATACTCCAATTCCATAATGAATTTCATCCATATAATTAATTCCTAATGTAAAATCAACTCCTTTGGTAGTATTGGTGATGATTCTAAGTGGGTAAATTTTAACCCAAACATCAGGAGTTAATGAAAGATTATTAATATAATTTTTAATGAATGATCCACCCATAACACTTACCTTATGATTGGTTATACTTATTCCAAGTCGGTTAATTATTGATACTGGTGTTGTATAGATAAACGGTTGTGGAAAGGTTGTTATAAGATATCCACCAACATAATATCCTATTGGTGAGTTATTGTTGTTATATGTGAGAACTAAAGTTTGTTGACCTGTTACATACATAATGTCTGAAGTCTGGCTTTTTCCAAAAAGACAGATAAATAATAATAATATTGTGGTTATACTTGTTTTCATAAGACAAATATACTACTTTTTTTAAAGATTACAAAATCTAATTGGAGAGATGGTAGAGTTGGTCTATTGCACCTGACTTGAAATCAGGAGGCCTCGTGAGGGGCCCGTGGGTTCGAATCCTACTCTCTCCGCCACTTATTAACATTCAGTAGAAATACTGAATGTTTTTTTTTGACTCAAACTTTTATTTCACCTATATTTTATAAAAAGAATTTTATGTCTCGTATAGATGAATTAAAAAAACAATATCCCGAATTAAATGTCACAATATTTGACATGATGAATAGATTAGATGCTTCCAAATCTTACAAGTATCTTCCATTAATGTGTAAAATATTTGGTCAAAAATTTAATCCAAAAAAACTTTGGGGTGATAAAAATTATTATCTGACAAGTATGTTGGAAATTCAAGCAATGTTAATCAATAAAGGAATTTCAACCGATGGTCTTAATGATGGTGAGATGTATTATATGGCAAATTATCTTGCAGAACATTTCAGTAGTGACACCTACTCCACTCTAAAAGAGTTTATGGATTATATGGATAAAGGTCACATTGAAAATAAAGATGTCTCGACCTATAAAGACCTTGAGGATGTTAGAGGTGCGGTAACCTTAGCTTCAATGAAAGAATTAACTAAAGACCTTGAGGGTCAGGTTATTAAAGAATATGAAGATGAAAAATGGGTTGTTGTTAGACCTTTAACATTCTCGGCATCCGCAAAATACGGAGCGTCAACAAGATGGTGTACAACATATCAAAAAGAAAAACAATATTTTGAAAAATATTGGAGAAAAGGAATTTTAGTTTATTTTATCAACAAACAGACGGGTTATAAATTTGCTGGTTTTAAAGGATTAGACGGAGATAGTGAATTCAGTTTTTGGAATGCCGAGGACAGCAGAGTTGATTACCTCGATGTTGATGCTGATGACTATTTGTTCCCTATTGTTAGAAAAATTTTTAAGTCTAAAGACTCAAATAAAAATTTGTGTTCAGATGAGATTCAAGAACAAGTTCATAATGAATGTTTAACATCATATGAAAAAATGAGAGTTGGATTTGTTAATGGACCTGATGAAACAGTTCCACTTGATGAACAAACAGAACCTTCTGAACCTAATTATCAAAGAGAAATGAATACAATACATGAATTACTTAGTGAGATGTTACCAGAACCTGCTGAAGTTAATGGACGATTCAGAGAATTAAGACCTGAAATTACTAATGTTCCAACTATGAGAGCATAAAATATAACCCACCCTCATGGTGGGTTTTTTATTATGATTTACGAAGTATTTATATTGAATGGATAATAGATTACAAGAAATATTTAATAAGTACAATGTTACCGAAAAGAACAATTCTATAGGTAGTTTAAAAAAACTTGAAAAGACAATATCTGAATTGCAAAAGTTGGATAAGGTATTACTATTAACATGCTCAAACAGATATAATTGGGACCCGAATGATGTTGATATTCCAAAATCAACAATCCTTGCAATGGTTATCAATGAATATCTAAATGATAAATCTGTTTTAATTGATGTTCCTGAATTAAATATTGTTCCTTGTGAAGGTAATGTATCAAGAAAAGATGGTAATTCTTGTGGATTGATGAAAGCAAAATTAAAAGACAAAGATAAAAATCCGACAGGACATCATAGATGTTGGGCAAGCTTAAATGATAAAGATGATGAACTTTGGAAAATATCCAAAGAATTATTTGAATCAAATGCTGTTATATTTTTTACTTCTGTAAGGTGGGGTCAGGCTAATATGTTTTACCAAAAATTAATTGAAAGATTAACATGGATTGAGAACAGACATGAAACTTTGGGTGAGTCAAATATTGTTGAGAATATTCAAAGTGGATTTATTTGTACAGGACAAAACTGGAAAGGTGTTGATGTTGTTGATACTCAAAAAAGAGTTCATACTTTTTATGGTTTCAAACCAAATGATGCTTTTTACTGGAATTGGCAATTCACAAACAAGATTACAGATGAATCTGAAAAATCATATGAGGAAGCATTTCCTACATTTGTGAAAAAATTTGATATAAAAAATCTATATTAAAACAATTAGTTTTCCGTTATATAACTTTGGTTTTTGTTCTTCCATTTCAAACTCCCAAACCAATTCTTTTTTCTTAATTTTTTCTAAAATGAACTCCGTGATAGGATATTCTTTTATACAATCTACAATTGTGGGTATGGATGATTTATATTTAAAATATCCAATATCTTTATAGTTAAAATTCTTCAATCTCAATAATTAAATTTCCTTCTCCCTTAATAACTCTATGCCAAACAAATTTTGGAATTGAAAATTCTTTGGATTCTGACAATTTGATTGGCAAGAAATTCTCCATTTGAAATGACCATCCACCATCTTCCACAACCGTAACTTTTCGGTCTCTAAGGTCTTGATGCCATTTTAATTCATCGGTTGGTACGTCAGGGGTGAATACTCTAACCAATTTTCCTTCTTTAATATATTGTTGAAATGGGTTATCCATGTTATTTATCTTGAGTTCCGTAAAAAGGTTTTGGAGTTTCGGAACCCTTGAATTCAGGTCGTTTGTTCCAATGAACTTTTATTTTGCTATTAATAGAAAGAATTTTCATAAAGTCACTAATATCATTTTCCATTTTTTTACGATAACTTCCTTCCCAATTTGGTTCTATATCAATAAAAATATGGTATATTCGTGGTATATAACTCCCTCCTATAATCTGAAAAACATTCAACTTGATTGGTTCATCTTCTTCACCAACCAATTCTTTATTTATATACGGTGAAATTACATCATCCAAATAAGTCTGTAAATATTTTTCTATTTTTTTTAATTCCATTACCAAGAGTTTGATGAAGATAATCCTAATTGTTTTGCATAACGACCAACATGACAACTCCAGTATCCTGCGGTTGTTCTATCAGTTTTTTGGGAACACTTATGACGTGCTCTAAATGATTTTGCAGCTTTTTTATTTGCGTTTCTAACTTTTAAGTTAGGGTCTCCGAATGTAACTTTTTTAACTCCACCTGTTTTGCTTTTCACATAAACGGCAAATTTCTTTGGGCCACCTGGAGTTCTATGAGGTTTATTTAATTGAACATTTTTACCGTGCAATTTTGCCTCATTAATAATGTCTTCTTCTGTTTCAGTTTCGTAAATGTATGGAGCGTCAAGGTAAACGTATTTCTTACCGATTTTAACTTTTTGTCCTAAATCAGATTCTACCATTAAAGTATCTTCTTCATTTAACTCAATTTTACCTTCTTTCCACAAATTTCTAACCTCATTTACTAAATCAAAATATGCCTCAGAATAAACCCTATAAACATTATCAGTTAAATTTGTATGATTATCAATATGATACTTTAATGATTCAGATATTTTAACATCTTCTTTTAATAATAAAGATTTGTCTAATTTTTCTTCAAGAACTTCTTTAATTATGTTTCGTAAATTATTCATAAGGTAATACTTTATTGATAAATATTCAATATCCTAACTTTCTTTTTTAACTATTGATACATCAATGTTATTTTGAGAAATAGATATCCAAGTATCAAATATCATCAAAACCAAATATACTTCTATTTCAGAAATATTATGTAGTGTGGGTGTTATCATCTTCTTAATCACCCACGATAATATGGTAAATCCAATCCAAAGCCTTCCAATAATTAAAAAAATGGAGAATAGTATTTTCATAGTTTAAATATAAAAGTATTTATAATAAAAACAATATAATGAATTTAGAAAAATTAACAGGAGTAATTCCTAAATCTATATTAGATTTGTTACCAGAATCTTTTTCAAAGTATGAAATTAACACTGCACTTAGAGCCTCTCATTTTTTGGGCCAGATAGCACATGAAAGTGGTGATTTTACAATTAAAACAGAAAGTTTAAATTATACAACACCAAAAAGAATTGCAGATATTTGGCCAAGTAGATTTAATCTTACAGGAGCAGATGGTAAAAAAAATGCAAATGAATATGTTAAAAATGAACAAAAATTATCGGAATCGGTATATGGAGGTCGTATGGGCAACAATAATCCAGGCGACGGATTTAGATTTAGAGGTGGTGGATTTTTACAGCTTACAGGTAAAGATGCATATAAAGGTTATGCAACGTACATTAAAAAAACGGTTGAGGAAACTGCGGATTTAATAAGAACTGATAACCATTATTCATTGGATGCCGCATTATGGGAATATTGTCTTAATATGAAATTAAATGCAGTTGCTGACCAAGGAAGTGATGAAGAAACAATCAAAAAAATTACAAAAAGAGTTAATGGTGGGTATATAGGTCTTGACGACAGAATCAAACATTTTAAAAAATATTATAGTTTGTTATCATAATTTTCAGTATTTTTGAAAAAATTAATAAACCATGACAGCATTAAATGTAAAATTAGCACTTAAAGATTTTGAATGGGTAATCCGTGTTTTAAAATCTGCACAAACCAAAAATCAAATGGATGTTGTTTATAATTGCTTTTTGTCATGGGAAAAAAAATATACTAAAGAAATAGTATCCGGTACTGAATTAACTATTATAAATCGCTTAAGAAGTATTTTTTGGGCATCATTTAAAAACAAAAATTTAAAATTTGTCACAACCAATCTCATACAATAGTGAATTTTTACCTGAAATTACGATTGCGGTCGTATTTTCAGATAATCCACAATATAAAAACCTTGAACCCATGTTTAATGAATATGGATATGGTTTTATGGTACCAAATAAAAATCTTGTTATTATTGATGGTGAGCAATTTATAAACAAATTTAATTCTGATGTATTAAAGTTTATTGAGGCACATGAAATTGCTCATATTATACTTGGTCACGACGGTCCAAGAAACGAAGATGAAGAATTGGATGCTGACCTTGGGGCTTATTTACTTTTAAAACAAAATAATAAAGTTGGCGCAATAAAAGAATTAGTCAAACATTTTAAGAAAAGACACGGAATTAAGTTTGATGAAAAATTATTAGAAAGAGTAAAAAAATCCTTCTCTTGATGTCGAGAGTTCAGATTTTTTAGTACTTTACTATATTTATATACATATCACTCTTACGAGTGTTCTCATATATCACTTTTCCAAAAGACCCGCGAAATTTATTTTGTCGGGTCTTATTTTTTTTCTTATATTTGTAAAAATATTAATTATGAATGTAACATTCGCCGATAGTTTTTGGAAAAGTCTTAAAACATTATCAAGACATCAAACTTGGTGGTATAAAATCTATGAATTTTTTCGTAGAGATTTACCGTATTTTTTAGAGAACATTTGGTTCTTCAGAAAAGAATTGTATGCGTTTCGTTCTTGGGATTATTCCTACAATCTTGATTTGTTCCGTCGTTCTTTAGAAAAGACTGTAGATACAATCGAACATTATGGTCATGAGGTTGATGAATCAAGAATGAAAAAAATTGAAAAAATGAAACGAGCAATTCAACTAATTAAGAATGTTCGTAGTGATGAATATATTAGTCAGGCAGAATCAGAGTTAGGCAAAATAAAAAATTCTGACTGGTTATGGACTGAGAGAGAAGATACTGAGGAAGAAAGTATCCATAATAAGAAAATTTTTGAGAGGGCACGAGAAATTGAAGATTCTGAATGGAAAGAATTATGGTCAATAATTCAGGGGCAAGATGTAAAAGAATATCGTAAATTGTACGATGCTCAGACAGAGGAAGAAAAAAGAGAACGAGAACTTTGGAACGAATGGTTTGATGGGTCAGGAATGAAATCATGGTGGGATTAGTTAAAATTATAATATATGTGTAAAGTTTATTTATTAATGGTTGCAGTTGTTGCAATAATTTCGTACCTTTGGGTTCGAGGAATTTATTATAAAGATGATGATTTTTTAAATTTGGATGATGAAGATAAAGATTGGTTAAGTTAAAAAATAAATGAAATGAACAAGAAAATAGTTTTTATATCAGATACCCACAACAAGCACAACTACCTTACCAGTAAGGGGATGGGCAACATATTGGGTAGTGGTGATGTTCTTGTACATTCGGGTGATTGTACCAGTATGGGAAAAAGTCATGAAATCAAGAATTTCTTAGATTGGTTTTCTAATACTGATTTCACTCACAAAATATTTATCGCAGGGAATCATGATTTTGGATTTGAATTAAATCATGACATTGCAGATGAATATAAAGAAAAGGGGGTACATTATCTTTTTGATAGTGGTGTTGAAATTGATGGAATAAAGTTTTACGGTAGTCCTTGGCAACCTGAATTTTATGATTGGGCGTTCAACTTACCAAGAGGAGAAAAACTTGCTGAAAAGTGGGCTAAAATCCCTGGTAATACTGACATCCTAATCACTCACGGTCCTGCTCACGGAATGTTAGATTGGACTATGACTGGTCAACGAGTTGGTTGTGAAGACTTATTTCACAGAATCATGGAAGTTCAACCAAAAATACATGTTTGTGGACACATCCATTGTGCTTACGGACAAAAAAGTTTTCATGGTGTTGAGTTTTTAAATGCTTCTGTTCTTGATGAACGATATGAACACTCAAACAAACCAATTGTTATAAATTATGATACTGAAACCAAAGAAATTGATTACCCATGAAAAATAAAATAAATGATGGTCATTATTTGGAGTTAATGGATAGATTACATGTCCAAGCAAGCACGATAGAAGACCATTTAGTTAATCATCCATTAACAAAAAGAATAAAAAAAGTTAAAAAATTAATTAATATTGCTAACAATTCCTTAATGGAAGCGTACCAAATTGTTGGTCATAAATCTTATAAAAATGATGAAAGAAAGAACCCAATTGAGAAAGTTATATTTGGACGACATAAGAATTCCTAAAACTGAAGGGTGGGATATCGTTAGAAGTTATCCTGAATTTGTAGAATGGATTACAAAAAATGGCATACCTAAAGAAATTTCTTTTGATCATGATTTAGGAGAAATTGATGAAAAAACAGGATATGATTGTGCTAAATGGTTATGTGAATATTGTTGGACTAACGGTTTACCATTACCTGAATTTAATTGTCATTCAGCAAATCCTGTAGGACGAGAAAACATATTATCAATCTTAAATAATTTTAAAGAAAAACTTAATTAATGAAGGTGAGAGAAATCTCACCTTTTTTAATATTTATTAATATGGCTGCACAACAAAGTCAATTTTCAAGATTACCAAAAAAACAATTAATGTTCATTTCTGAAAAATTAATTGATGAGGAATTTGCTATTGGTAATCCTTATGATTATAATTTTGAAAATTTATATAACACATTAAAAGATGTTTCAAAATATTTTAACATCAGTTCAACTCATGAAGATGTTGAATTTTTTGCAAAGTTTTTAGAAATTAATGGTGATACAATTGCTGAATTTTTTGCTAATAATGGTGAACAAATGAAAAATAAGGAACTAATTGAACAATTAGAAATACCTCTTGCAAAAAGTTACGATTTAAATTATAGTGTGTGGGGTACTTGTACTTATACCGATTATAAAGTACAGGAATTTGACTCCTACGATGAAGACTGGGTAAAAGATTCCGCTCATCAACAAAGAAGTGATGGTAATTGGGATATGTGGGATGGTCGTGATAATGGACAAACAGAATATGATAATTACGAAGAAAGTGATTATTCGTTTGATGATGTATCTGAGGTTAATGAAAAACCCGTTCAAGAATCTTTACTTAGTAAACTTGTTATTGAAAACACATCAGAGGTTGTTAACTCTTTAGATAAGAAAACCCTATTAGAATTAAGACGCATAATTGATTCCAAGTTGAGACTTCTCTAATTTCTGTTTCTTTTTTTCCTCTTTTGCAAGTTCCCCTAATGTTTTTTTCTTTTGATTCCAAGGATTAAAACTCCTCCTCCATTTGTATTCCACTTCTACGGGTCCTGAGGTGGTTATTTTTGAGTTATATCTCCAAATAGATATAGAATCCTCATCTTCGTAAACAACCTCCCATTTGGTGGGTTTAATAACCTCTTTTGATGTTGTTGGTTTTACTGCCATAATGTAAAGGTATAAAAAATTATTTAGAAGGGTAATAATCAACTGATGGATTACCCAAACTTTTTTCTAAATTTATTTTTTCTTTATCTTTATAATTTAAAGTAGGTTCAATTGTTTTAGGATTTTGTAGATAATCCTCGTTGAAGTTTCGTGAATAATCTTTATTTTTTTCTGAAAAATACCCAAATTCTTTCTTATCCAAATCTGTTGGAAACACGGATAAATAAGGTATTCCTAATTTTTTAATGAATGCAGTTTTAGCATTACTTTCTTTACTTTTAACTTGAATTATTTTATATCCGTCAAAAAATATTGCAGATAAATCTATACCAAAAACCATATCAATGATATTGCCAGCAGTTGCATATTTTCTAACATTTTTTACTTTACCAAGAGTATTATAGACAGGGTTAGTGATAAGTTCAATAAATTTATCTTCACTTTCATCTCCCTTATTTGTAGTATTCTGAATTTTTTCTTTCATATTTTTAAATTCTTTACTGCTTTCTTTTATAAATTTTTTAATTAAATCTATATCAGCAAAGCTCATATATGTTATTTTAAGTTCATTAATTAGATTAATCCAATTGTCAGGTAACTCATTTTTCAATTCACTAATTTTTCTTTTTTTAAAATATTGTTCAATAACTTCAACATTAGTACCACTCAAATTTTTATTTTTTTGTCTTTTTGTTATTTCATCTGCCCAAAAAACATAGTGTGTATTAATTTTATTTAAACTACTCCACGTTTCAGATTCTAATATTGCGTTAAAATCTTTATTATCCAATTTAGTCTTTAATTCGTCAATTTTAGCCTTTATAGTCATTTTAGTTCCCTCAAACCACACCTCATTTTGCCCCCATGCTTTTATATCCGAATTAAAATTTACTAAAAAATTGTAATTAATTATAAACCAATTATCGTTAGGTTTTCCTATTCTTATTTTTAATTCGTCATTAACTATTTTATTTACTAAATCAGATAATTTAGAGTTTAATAAATCATTATATACTATTTTTCCTTTTTCCATAAGTAAATTTTGTATGACTTTGTCTTCATATACAACACTACTTATTGTTGTTTCTTTTTTTGGCGGAGTAAAATCAAATTGACCCTTGGCTAATAAAATCTCATTATTCGACAATTCCTCATTCTTATTTACAAGTTTTTCTCTCAGTTGTTTAAGGTAACGGTCATTACCAGAATAATTACGTATCTTATATTCGATTGAATTACGTATCTTATCTTCGATTGATAACTTATCAACCTCTTCCCTTAATATTCTTTTAATTAAATCTCTCATACATCTATAAATACCTATTATAAACAAAAATCCCCACCTTGTGAGTGGGGATTTAAGTTATGTTATTTTAATAACTTTTCTTTCTTAATTTTAATGGATGATGTCGTGTATATCTGTCATAATAATGTTTACTAGATGATGGATTCCATTTATTCTTAAATCCTTTTGTTTGATTTATAAATTCTTCGTAATCATCAGGTCCAAATTCCATTTCTTCATCATAATCATCAAAGTCATCGGAATCCTTTACAGGGCGGTCACCTTCATCATACCAATGTTCTTTATCCGTATCAAATTTCCAACCAAGTCTATGTTTAAACTTAGGACTTTCTTCACTTTGTTCTTTAATTACTCTTTTAACCAATCTTACCAAATCAGATTCAGTTAATCTTATTATTTTTTTTGACATATTATTATTTTAATATAAATATCTTTAATAAACAAAAATCCCCACCGTGAAGATGGGGATGAGTTAATTTTAGTTGTTTGTTAATTTTAAAAACAATTCCTTTGCTTTTTTTGGTTTTACTTCCCAATAATCTTTTCCACTATATCTTGATGTAAATGGTATATTTGTTAAATAACTTTTAACCCAAGGGTAATTCATAACAGCATCTTTTTCAACATAAAAACTTCCTTGTAGATTACCAAATGTTTTTGATTTTGGTAGTTCTTGAGATACTTCAGGGGTTTTTTCTTTCTTATCTTTTTTAACATATTTCCATTTATTAATTGATGACGGAGTTTCATTACTTTCATTTTTTCTAATATCAAAAATCCTTAAAGCCTCTTTCCCATCTTTACCATTGGCAACCTCATCTCTGCTTAACGGAACTTTACCTTTCATCAGTTCTGTTAATTCGTTATTGAAATATTGATTAGAGAAAGAAAATAAAGATTTCTCAATATCAGAAAAAGAATAATCATCTAAATTATATTTTTTTCTTATGTTGGCATATTCTTTTTCCGCCAAATCATAGTCGGTCACCTCAGCCTTTTTTCCGAATAACATTCTAGCAATTCTTGTATCATATACATGAGTTGTTTCCTTATTACTCAAATATCCTCTATTTTTCCAATAAAATCCCCAAAACCATAAATGCTTAGATGCAAATGAAATATCAATTCCTGGTATATCATCAAATTTATGTAAAGCATTTTGAAAATATCCTTCTTTAACTAACTCAATAGCTTCTTTATAATGATGCAACCACTCCTCAAATTTTTTTCTATTAGAATTTTCATTATTATAAAACATTCTTATAGAATTACCCCCCCAACCCATAATGGCATCAAAAATACCCAACAATAAAACATTTTGATTAATAAAATTAGATAATGAATTTTCATTAACGGGTGATGGTAAAGTTAATGAATCTTTGTTTTTATAAAAAGTTGTGTCTCTATATTCATCCGCCAATTTAACCGCTTTATCAATTATTTTTTTCATACTATGTTCACCCACTTTAGGGTCATTCAAGTAATTCAAAATAACACTTCCTTTTGGTAAATGTTTTTTTAATGTCGTAACCATCGTAGCAAAAGTCCCATTTCCAGGATTTTCCGCATTAGAGTCAGCTTTAGATTTCCAATAGTTATAATCTATATTAGGTAAAATTATTTCATTAACATTCTTTTGTTCCTTAATTACGTTTCTAATAATATTAGCTAATTCAGATTCTGTTAATCTTACTATTTTTTTCGGCATAAATTATTTTAATATAAATAGATTGGATAAACAAAAATCCCCACCGTGAAGATGGGGATGAGTTTTTAATTACTTTGGATTAGTTGGTGGTACCATTGTCAGTTGTGATGTCATACCCATTGCCACACATGCTGCAATTGCGTATTTACAAATTGATAAGATGTTTCCATCTAATTCTAATGATAATGATTGATTAGCTAATAGAACTGCTGTTGCAGATGTTCCCAAAGTTAATGCCATTTTTTTAATTTTTACGAAGAATAATGGAGTTTCAGCATCCCATCTTTCTTTAATTGTTTTTAATAGTTCCATAGTTTAATATTTTACTTATTGAATAATAAATATGTTAATATCCGTATCTTGATTTAGTTGTGTCAAAAATTGATGGTGAATTTAACTTACTTTAATATATCCGTAATATACTATTTGAGATGTGCCACTGTTATTAGTTATTCCAAATGTAAATGTATTTGTATTTGAAACTGCTGGTGATGTAGTACTAATACTTCCGGCGGTTCCAACTATCTGACTTGGTATTGATGTTAAAACTAAAGCATTTCCTGCAAGATAATACCAACCATACTGTACACCTATTACAGGTACGTTTGAGTTTGATAGTGTTACTGTTGCGTTCCAATTAATAATACCGTTCGGAATATTACCATTCACCCACATAACATATGATTGACCTGCAGGAACTGTAAAACTAACTGTGTTTGCACCTGTAGTCAAAGTCCAACTTCCTGAGACTGGTGACACCACATTTGTTGAATACCCACTAAATAATGTTTCTTTTGTTACTTTATATGTTTGTGTTAGCCCACTATTATCCATAACAAAATAAGATCCATTGGTGTCTCCTGTGTATAGTGGTAATGCACTAATTTTTGTATTTGCCATTTTAATTTATTTTTTATATTATATCTATTTCAATATTATTGTTATTTTCTGCCGTAGCAATTGAACTATCCTCAAATAATAAAAAGTATTGTTGGGTTGATGTTGGTGTTGGAGTGTTTGTAGGTGTTATTGTGGGTGTTGTTGTAGGTGTTGAAGAAATAAATGATGTCCAATATCCATTATTGTATAACCAAGCTGAAGCATCTAAAGTATTTGTAAATGGAGGATATCCAATTCTTGGAGGAATTGAATTACATAACTCTAAAAAAGATTGGTCTGTAAGTCCGTTACTTCTCCAAAATCCTAAATAAGCAGGTGTTGATGGTTCACCATTATGACTACCTGATGGGTCAGTATGTGCTATCACATAACCATTAGTTTCATCTGGTCCACCCCACCATTGTAGACCACCATAATTGTTACTATATTCAACGTTAATCTCACTAACCGCAATGTCTCCGACTTGAGTGGTTCCTGAAATTAACGATCCTGTATTATATGCGAATATTTTTTGATTGATAGCCATGGTATGTCATTGACTAATAAATATATTATAATCCGTATCTTGATTTAGTTGAGTTATAGATTCCAGAAATTTGTCCTGGTGTTAATGCTTTATCATAAATTCCAACGGTGGATAAATAACCTCCCCAGAATTCAGCATTATCCCATCTTCTCATTAAGTTTATTCCAGCATTACTTGAAGATGGTTGAGGACCTGTTGTAGGTGTTGAACTAATTAATGTTCCGTTAAGATAAATTCTAACCACTTGACTTGAATCACAAGTTGTAACAATCTGATACCAAGTATTTGGTGTTAACGTAAATTGAGGTGAAAGTTGAAATCCTCCATTAAAATATCCTCCTTGAGCAATAACACCTTGAGGTGCTCCAACAAAATAGTTAATACTACTAGTATAAACTTCAGATAATATACAAGGTAATCCACCTGTATTATTACCATCCCAATAATGCCAAATTGCTGTTGTAAATTTTGGTAGTGATGGTAAACTTGTTGAACAGTTGGCGTATTGACTACCTGCGGCATAAAAATAAAATTTACCACCATTTCCTGGGTCATATCCTGGTCCATTAATTAAATTAAATTGTTTTCCACCAACCAAATCAGTCCAAACAGTCCCTGTACCAGGATAACTTGATAAATTACCAGCATCCAAATATAAAACAGGGGCAGGGTATGAATTCCAATAACCATTATTTGTTAACCATATACTTGCTTCGGTTGCACCAGTAAAATTTTGATTAAACTCATTATTTGTTAATTCAATAAAAGAATTATCGGTTAAATTTGTTGATTGAAAAAACCCAACAGATGCGGTTACTCCAGAAATTGGTGTTGGTTGAGTATCTCCTGAAACAGGAACGGCAATAACATAACCATTTAATTCATCGGCTCCCATCCACCATTTTATCCCTCCTGGATTTATACTGTAATCTTGGTCAGTAATTCCTACCGCTAATGTTCCAATTTGGTCTGTTCCTGAAATTGGTGATAAACTTGGATTATACGCTAAAGGTGTTGTTATTGCTGGTTGTGACATTTTTTCTATTTTATTATAAATAGTTAAATATCACAAAAAAAAAGGAGACACCGTCGTGTCTCCTTAGAATTCCCCGTCAGGAAAAATTGTGGAATCATTTGTAGATGGGTTGATTTTCCGTTTACCCTGAAAGAGGACATCTTTCTGTTTTTATTTAAAGTCAAAAACAACTAAAAAAGACTTGGTTAATTTTATCATATTAAGGGTAGACAAAGAATACCATTCTTATAATCCTCCCGTGTTTTATTTTGGATTTGTTTTTAGTTTAAAGAGGAAAATTACAAATCTCATGGGTGAGTATGGGAAACCACCACTGAAAATAAACCCTCTGTCCGTTTTTTTTATAAAGATAAGAAAGTTTTTTCAAACAATCAAATTTTATTGGCGAATATTTTAAGAAAATTGTTCATCTCTTAAAAATTCATTTGAGTCGGTAACTCATAAAGAAGGACATTCTTTTGTTTTACATCAAAGATAAAAACACCGTAAAAAGAACTTGATATGATTTTAATTACTTGAGGTGAATTCAGGATATTCCATTCCTATATACCTTTTTACATTTTGTTTGTTTCTTTTATTGGTTTAAAGAGGAAGAAAGAATTAAGGATGATTGTAATAACACCACTTAAAAAATAACCTCTGTCCGTTTCTTTTACAAAGATAAGATAGTTTTTTCAAACTGTCAAACTTTATTGGCGAATATCCTAAGAAAATTGTTCATCTCTTAGAACTTCATTTGAGTCGGCAACTCGTAAAGAAAGACATTCTTTTGTTTTACATCAAAGATAAAAACACCGTAAAAAGAACTTGATATGATTTTAATTACTTTAGGTGAATTGAGGATATTCCATTCCTGCAAACCTTACTATATTTTATTACCATTTTCTCTTGGTTTAAAGAGGAAGAAAAAACTAAGGATGATTATAGAAAACACCACTTAAAAATTAACCTCTGTCTTTTTCTTTTACAAAGATAAGATAGTTTTTTCAAACCGTCAAACTTTATTGTTGAAAATACCAAAATAAATTTTGGAGACTTTCGTGGTAAGAGTTTGATTTGAACAAACGGCACATAGTATTTCACACTATTGCTCTACCAGACCTGAGCTATCTTACCATATAATTTTATTACTTTTTTTTATGTTATCTATTTTCCACAATGGTTGAAGATTTGTATAATGACATAGTTTATAAATTTCTTCTTCAGTTATTGCCGATGATAATGGTATAATGTGGTCAATTTGCCACTCACCATAATTTTCCCAACACATCCCGTCATTGAATTGATTTTCAAGATAATTTTTTAGTTCATTAGATTCTATTCCAACAATATCTTTTGTCCTTATTGATGATTTTCCAATAAATTTATAAATCCTATTTCTTAAATTTCTTCTTAATCTAAATAAAATATCTGTTTCTGTTTTTTTTCTGAACCATCTATTCCTACGAGATTTAACTTTATCAGAATTTATTTTATTATATTCACACTTACTAGTTTTATATTTAGTTTTAATTTCAGGTCTTTCATAATAAACTTTTCTTACCTGTTTTCCACATATTTTACATTCAGGTCTTTTACCATCTTTAATTCCTTTTCTTGAATTAAATTCAGATAAATCTTTCTCAATATTACATTTAGAACACTTTTTTGTCATCTAAATATTTTTTTAATAAACTCTCAATAAGTTTCGATTTGTTAATCATTAAAGAATCTAAAGTTTTATTTACTTCAGGCGAGATACTAATTCCAAATCTAACTTTTTGTTTTTCTTTTTCTTTTTTATTTCTTCCCATAATAATAAATATCGCTAAAAAGAAAAAAATAACACGAATAAAATAATAAATCAAAGAACTATTATCGGGATTCCAAACCATTTGGTGTGATGATTTTTTCATCCTCACTTCAGGTACATTTTTACTTTCTTCCCGATTTCTTTTTCAAAGATAAGAAGACTTTTTCAAACCGTCAAATCTTTTTTTTGAGTTTGGATACCGAGTATCTTTCATTACCTGTAAGTTCCAAACTCTATACAAAGATACAAAAAACTTTTTGATTAAACATCATCCATCCCAATTTATTTTGTTAACATTCTAATCACAACACCTAATAAGATTGAATAAATTATAGCGGTTATTCCAAATCCAACCATAATACCATCAAAATATGTCTTTTCTTTTTTCATATTGTTTCCGTATTTGTTTCACAAAGATAAGAACTATTTCTGAACCCACCAAACTTTTTTTTTAAGTACAGGGTGGGAATTTTTCCAGTCTCCCACCCCGTGGCTTTTGAGTATTTTAGAATCAGAATACAAATATAGGGGGTATTTTTGATACTGACAAATATTTTCCATTATAACGAGATTTTTGATAAGTTTTTTCCACTATAACCTAATTCCGTCAATAAATTTCTTAACTGTTCGTCTTAATAATTGAGTACCTAAATGACCCCAATTATCTTCCAGTTCATTTGATATCTTGCTAACAATATATTTCTTATTGTTTGATACAAAATTTGATTTTCCATCAATTGAGATTGATTTTAGAGGTTTTTCCATCCAAATTGTCTTATATTCTTCAATGGGATATGTTCTTTTCAAATGGGTTAATAGTTCATCTGAAGTATCGTTAGAATACTTTGATAAAATATCTTTTTTTTCTTGTTCTGTTAGTAACATATAAATAAATATACTTGTATTTATTTGTAAATCAAAAACCATGGCAAAATCAGTATCATCAGCACAAAAACTTTCTTTTGGTAAAAGAAAAAAGGGTTTAGCAAAAAAATCATATAACAAACATAGCTCTAGACCAAAGGCATATCAAGGACAGGGACGACGTTAATATGTAATTTTTTATAAATTATCTTATATTTTTATCATGTCAGATAAGAAACGAAGACTATATCGTCTAATTGAGTCATATATTAATGATTTCAAAGGTGATGCCGTTCAAGAGATGTATGGAACAGGGACTAAAATTAAAATTCATAATGTTAATTTTGGCGTTACATCAAAATCTGTTTTAATAGAGGCTGTAATTATTTTAGGTGATACCATTAACGAACAATCTATTGATAGACAACTTACCGATGTATTAATTCAGGATGCTCTTGTCTATTTCTTCAATGATTATAGTGTAAAAACTTATGTTAGGTTTGATGTATAAAAAACCCCCGACATTATCGAGGGCTTTTTTTTAATCTTTTCTAAAGTTTTTAGATTTATGAGATTTCAATTTTCTTTTACACTTTTCACAAATTTGTGGTCGTCTAAAATTAACGTGTTGAAATCCTGGTCTTCCAAATCCTGGTCTTCCAAATGATTGACCCATTCTCATTTGATTCATTCTGTTAAATTGTTCTTCAGACATTGTAATGATAACCTTACCATCTTTTTTCTCAATTTGAGGTTTTTCAAATTTAAATTGGTCTTGTCTAAAATGAGAATAATCACTAAATTGATTATGTAATACTCTTCCTCTTACATTTTGATTTTCAAATCTTTCAGTTGGAACTGATACTTGTGCCATTAAAGATAATGTTCCAAAAATTACCGCTAATGTTAATAATACTTTTTTCATAATAATTTGTTTATTATAATTATAGTTAATCAAAACGAAAAAATCGCCAAAATATACAGGTGGTAGGTTCCCTGTGTGGTTGGGTGAATCATATCTCAAATTAGTCATTTATATAAAATCAACACAACATTCAAATCCCAATAATGACTCCAATAGACACTCAACACCCAAAAACTCTGAAGCAATACTCCAATATGTATTATCACCATCAAACTTTTCTAAATTAGGTTCCACTTTTCTTTTTAACATTAAAAATAATGAATATGAATCAGGAACCCATTTATTATTTTCTTCATCAAATTTTTGAGTTGGTATCATATTAAATTCTGTTATAATAACATTTCTTGACTCTAAAGCCAATTCACACAATCTTTTTAATTTATCTTCTTTAAATTGTTTGGACATAAAAAAGCCCCAATAAGATGGGGCTTTAATTATAATATATTTTTATTAAAAATTCAAATTAATGTTTTCCTTTAAGCATTGACATTCCGTGTTTCAAAAATTCTTTTGCTCTTGGGGATATATGGTTCATACCATATACTTTTTCAATATCTTTCACCAATTCTTCTCCGTGTTCGTTTTCTTTATAAAGTTCAATGATTTTATCCATTGCAGTTCCACATTCTTTTCTTGTTTCATCAAAGTAGTTGTAGGGTTTGAATGCCTTTAAATGTGTCATAACATTATGTGCTAAATGCTCACCACCATCAGATACTTTTGGATGAAGTCTTAATGTTTTTAATAATTCTAACTTGTCAACAAGTCCATTAACACCATTCTTTCTGATTTGTACACCGTCAATATAATTTTCAGCATTATCATCACCCATAATTTCTTGAAGAGATTTAACATTTCCGCTATGGCAGAATTTTCTATCTCCATCTTTTTCTTCAGATTGCTCTGTTAGATAAAGTTTCTTTATTGATTCTTTATCTGATTCTGTTATTTCAAATCGTTTTGCCATAATAATAAATATATCAATTATAGTATTTATTATAAATAAATATGCATGAAAAAGTCATTTAAAAATTTTTGGTTACCGGCATTAATTGGGTTTATCCTTTTTATTTTATCTTTAGTTGCTGCAAAAGCTCAAGACGACACAATTCGTATTAAACATTTAAATTACACCACAGTATTTTCCAAATCTTTACGTTACCCCGTTTTAGTAGAATGGTGGGAAACTAAAGCAAAAAATGATTGTCCTAATCCACTTCCACGTAAAGACCAATTTCAAGCTGATCCAGATTTAATAATATACACCAGTATTACCAATGACTATGTAGGATCTGGACTTGATAGAGGACATATGTGTCCTGCTGCTAGTAATAAATGTTTAGGTCCTGTGGCAATGACAGAATGTTTTTATTTTTCTAATATGACGCCACAATACGCATCTCTCAATCGTGGTGATTGGAAAACCTTAGAAGAATACACAAGAGATCAATCTATATTAAAAGATTCTATATTTGTATGGGCAGGTAGTACAGGAACAATACATCCTAATAAACTAATAGGAAGAATTACAGTACCAGCAATGTGTTGGAAAGTATTGTATTTTAAAAAGTCAAAAGAATTTCAAGCATATCTTTTTGTTAACTCACCAATAAAACCTACAGGATTACATTCTCATCAAGTTGAATTAAAAGATATAGAACAATTAACAGGATTTAAATTTCGTTAAATAAAAACTTATTTAAATTATCTATTGTATAAACACTTTCTCTTTTATCATAACACAAATCCCATAATGTTTTTCCTTTCTTAAAAGGGTGTGGTTGAGACATTGCCCATTTTTTACCTTTACTGTAATCTGATTCACACCATGTTAGTTTTTTCGTTGGTTTTTTAACAAAAAAACTCTTTAATTTAATATAATATTCTTTCATAATAATAAACATATTAATATTTTTTTTTAGTTTATCTTAAAAAAAACCCCCTATTAGAAGGGGGATAATTTTTTTATTAAAATAATCTTTGAGTCTGATTATAAACTTGTCTCATTTGTTTTTCAAGTTCATTAATTTTTTTCTGATCATTATCAGTAACATTAACATTTTCGGCTTTAATCAATCTTACTTGTTCTTGAAGTCTTTGAAATTGAAATAATAATTTATTATACATTTGAGCCTTTTGGTCATTTGATGGATTTTGCATATATCTTTTTTTTAATTTTAACTATAATATATAATTAGTAAATTATTTACCGTACTTTATACTATGATATGTTTGTTTTATATCGTCTAAATTTTTATAGATTTTATGTCTAATAGTTGTTGGGACTTCTTTTCCTCCCTTCATCATAGAAATAAGTTCTTTTAAATATCCAATGATTTCTTCTGCAGTATCTTCAGCGTCTTCAGTTGGTCTCCCTGCTGGAGTAGTCATGTTCTGACTATAAATATCCAAATCCATTGCAGTTTCAATTAATTTAATAAGTTCAGATTCTTTAAGTATTATTTTTCTCATTTAATTTATTATATTTATAAATATAACCCAAAAACTATTAATTTTTGATTTAACATATAACTAATGATTACGGTTTCAGAAAAAGCTTTAGAACATATTATTGAATTAATGGTAACCGCAGGAATTACACCAGATTCACACCATTTACGTGTTGGTATTAAAGGTGGTGGTTGTAGTGGACTATCTTATGTAATGGATTTTGATAATAAGATTGAATCAACCGATGAAGTTGTTGAATGCGATGGTGGTTTAAAAGTTGTTATTGATAGAAAATCAGTATTATATCTATTTGGTACCGAATTAGATTATTCGGACGGTCTTAATGGAAAAGGATTTCAGTGGATTAACCCTCAAGCAAGTAGAACTTGCGGTTGTGGAGAAAGTTTTGCAGTTTAGATTAAATCAATTAATCTTACTTCATTTAATTTTAAAGTTTTCTTAATATCCAAATACTTTTTAACTATCTGATATCCAAACCCAAACCTATTTTCTAACGACCATTCATATTTACTATTACTTTTTCTCAAAACACCCTCTATGATGTATTCATAGTTAGTATTTTTCCTTGCAACTGTTCTAATGGTAATACCGGTTAAGTATTCAAACCACTCCTTTAATAGAAAGGAATACTCTTTAGAATTTAATGAAAATAAATAAAAAAAATTATTAAATGCGTTTTGATTAAACCATAACTTACCATCACATTCAGCAACAAAATACCAAGTTTTATCATCCGAATCAATTAACCATAATTCTCTTCCATACGGATGAAATGAAATATTTCCGAAGTCTGAATTAAGTTTGGTTAAAATAAGGTTTTTTAATTTTGGTGTCACTTGCACTATGGAGTTAATATAAGATAACAACTATAAAGAATATATAGTAATGATAATGTACTAATAGTTAATACAAATAATAATATCTTTTTATCCTGTTTCATTAGTTATCCCAACTAAAAATAATATCTCCATCAAGATTCCAAACAATAAAACTCATAATCGGCTTATTAATGTTAAAATACGGGAAGTACTGTTTGATATGATAATCAACCAAATAATGTGGGTCAAATCCATTTTCGTACATGTTTTCTTTGGTTATGGTCGGGTCATTTACAAATATATCAATTTCTAATCCTCCCCACCCTCTTGGGTTATATAAATCTCCATTATAACGAATATCGATATGGTCAACCATAGGATAAATATCTTTGATTGTACTTGAATTAACTAATTTTTGTAATCCTTTTATTTGAAATTCATCAATCATCTCCACTATAATTTATATCACCTTTAATATCAAAACTTCCGACATGTCCGAGTCCAACATATCCCAAAATTTCTCTCATTCTATTTCTTAAGTTGTAATCAAAATCTTTACCGTATGTATTATCAAACATCTCTACGGTAACCTCTTCTTTACCATCCCACCCATTAGCTCTAAGTGGTGCCATATCAACAACAACATCAACATCAAATTTCAAATGTTTTTCTGTGATGCTAAATTTTCCACCAAATCCAGTTTTATGTTCAACCCATTTAACACCGTTGGTTCTAAATGTTTTAACATATTTTTCAGTTTCAGGAATAACCAAGTCCCAAAGTCTTTTTACTTCTTTGGTGTGGTCGACAACCTTGTCTTTATCTGTCCATGTATATTGTTTATCCATCACTAATCTATTGTTTTAACTGGTAATTCAAAATGTTCTTTAAACCATTTTTTAAATGGTTCATGCCAAAAATCACCAAAATATCCATCTAATTGTTTTTTATATTCAAGTTCAACGCTAACCATTGGACACTTTTTACTGGCAGGACTGTTTGGGTTAAAGTAATCACATGCATACCAATAAAAACATCCTCCATCTTCTCCCTCGTAATCTCCCACATAAAATACAACTCTATTATCATCTTCCCACTCTTCACCTGTTTCATCATCATCTTCAATTGGGTTTGTCCAATTAATATCATTAACATCAAAAAGTTCATTGATGTAGTGTAAAATATTTTCTTCCAATCTTGATTCTGTGATTATGTATTTCATTTATTCTACTTTTGTAACTTCAACTCCAAATTTATATTCAAAATATTTTTTGATAAAGTCTAATATTTCATTCTCTTCTTTACCAAATAAACCCACTAATGTATAAGAAAGTTGTTTTCTGACCCATAATCTACCATCTTCACCGTCATATTCCATATCAACATCATTTCCTTGTTCCCCGTAAGGGTCTTCAAGTACTATAAACCTATCAAATTCAATTAATCTTCTTGAACCTACCCAAGTATTCAAATACTCGGTCATCAACATGTCTAATTTACTTTCTTTGATGATGTATTTCATTTCTTTTTGGCGTTTCTAATTGATTCAAGAGCTTTAGTTAAATTCATTTCATCTCTTTTTTGTTTCTCTCTTTCAATATCTTTTTTTACTTCTCTTTTCATCCAATTTGCAAAACTATCAGGATTTGACTTTTCTCTTGCAACACGAATTAAATCCTCCTTATTTTTCAATCTTGTTTCAATATTTCCAGTTCTCTCTCTAAATGATTTAATATCATATCCTTTTTCTGCACCTCTTGGATCTCTTGGTTTTTGTATTTTTGGTAAATCTTTTTCATCTCCATGTAATTTCTTAAATGAAACACCATACTGATAAACTCCTCCTTTTCCTCCAAATTTATTCGATATCCAATTTGTAACATCTTTCTTCAAATCTTTATCAGATGAGAAAAATAAATTATCTTTTAATTCATTATATACATCAGCGGAAACAATACCTGTTGTTGGGCCTAATTCCGCCATCAATTTACCATTAACATAAACATTTCTTTTGTCTCCAACATATTTTAGTTTAAACCCATTAAACATATCTTCAAGTATTGAACTAACTATTTCATTTGATTGTTGTTCTGTAATAATTATTTTCATAACTATAAATACAAATATAAATAAAAAATCCCACCTATTCGTGGGATATATTAATTCATTAATTTTCTCATTGGAAGTGCCAAATAATTCTTCCTAAATTCAGTTAAAGATTTAGCCATTTTCCACCATTCTGCCTTAATGCAGAGATTTAATAAAAGTGATGTAAAATTAATTGCTTTTGAATAAAATTTTATCTTCATTTTTTATAAAAGAAATAAATATATCAATAAATAAAAAACCTCACTTTTAAGGGTGAGGTTTTAAATTAATTGTATTTATACTTTAATTTTACATATTGATTTTCTTCAGGTTATTTCGGTGATGCCACTGCTGGTGTTGTTGCTGCTGGTGTTGTTGAGGTTGTTGCTGGTGGTGTTGTTGCTGCTGATTTTGCCTTTATGGCTTTCGCTTGATTAAATGCTGTTTGTGTTAAGTTTCCCCATTTACCATCTACGCCATCTTTATTTACTCCTGAAGTTCCTATATTCAATTTATAAACATCTTTTAATTTAGTTTGAATTTTACCGATAGGAGTATTTGCCATTGCGTTAGGTGTTGCTAATGATGCTGCTGTAATTGCGGGAGCTTTATTTGGGTCAATACTTTGCGGAGCATCATTAATTTGTGTACTTGGTTTTTGATTCACCACTTGTTCAGAAATAACTTTTCCTGCTTTATATGAAAATAGATTTTTCATTCTACTTACTTCTTCAATTATAATTTCTTCGTTCATTATTATATGTTTTTATTAATTTAAATTTCTGCGAGCATTGCGGCATAGTCTCTAACAACTTCAGGTTTAGTATTTACTTTTGGTTTAGCAATAGCATTTGGAATTGTTTTAACATATTCATTTGCTTTGGTAATTTCATCAGGGGTTATTTTATACTGTTGTAAAAATTCAGACCAAGATTTACCTTTCATATTTCCAGATTGTATAACACCATTATTATCTACTGAATTTTGTACTGCAACAATATTTTTATATCTTTCTTGTTGATTTGCCAAATTTGCGTCTGTTGTAACATTTAACTGTTCTGATGCCTTAACCTCTTCGTCTGTAATACCGTATTTTGCAAGATAGTCTGTCCATCTCATTTGAGTACCTGCAACGGTAACCATTCCTTTATTTGCGGATGCCATTCTTTTCATGTTGGCAATATTTTGAAGTCTTTGTTGTTTTTCCTTCGCAGCTTTATCATTTGGCGAAACCATTCCTGGTACTATTTCATTTGGATTTAAAGTTGGTGGTGTATCCAATTGTTCATTCAATCTTTTTGAGTTGATTTGTTTTTCTTCTACAAGTACTTTTTGAATCAATTTAACCAAATTTGATTCACTAACTCTTATTACTTTTTTCATTAATTTTTATTTATAAATATTAGGTAATTGATTATGCGATGTCTGAACCCATTTTTTTATTTAAAGATGCATAAACTGGTTGAGATATTTGTTTTACTTTATTAGCAATAGTTTTAACGGAATCTTCATAATCTCTTCCTGAAGCATATCTTTCTCCGTTCTTATTTACAAAATTATTGATTAAATCATCAACACTTTTACCACCACTTAAATAATTCCTAGCAATTAAACTATAATAAGCATCAATACCACTTTGAACGCTACCATGTTGGATATTACTTCCACTATCAACATTTCCGACATTAAATGGATTTTTTGTTCTAATTGGTCTTGCATTTGGATTGTTTGAGAATCCTCCTTCTGCCGCTAATTGAGCTAATGCCAATTCTGGTGGAACATAAGATTTATTTTGGTTATAAACTTTTTTTGCCGAATCAGCTAACATTGAACCGGTAATACCCAAAAGATTTGATGACCTTCCATTAATGAATTTTTGGCAGATATCTCTATAGGCATTATAACCTTCAGTAGTATTTAAATCTAAATTACCCATTCCAATTTGTGATGTATTGGATAGATTTTGTGTAGATGGCGGATTTTCTGTATTACCTCCTCCAAAAATATCTTTTGATGAAAGTCCAGTAGAACTTAATACTTTACCTATAATATCAGACAAATCTTGTTCTGTAAGAACAATAACTCTTTGTTTTTTCATAATAATAAATAGTAAGAAACACAAATAAAAAATCCCTCATATTGAGGGATTTTATTATATTATTCAACTACACTAACATTTTCTTCAACATCAGGAAGAATGGATATTGAAATAATTTCATCTCCACCTCTGATTGCGTCAATCACTCTATCTCCGTCAATTACCCTCCCAAAACAAGTGTGGTTACCATCCAAGTGTTGTGTACTCTTTCTGTTATGGCAGATAAAGAATTGTGAACCACCTGTATTACGTCCAGCATGTGCCATAGATAATACTCCTCTATCATGAAATTGTTTTGTTGCACTTACTTCACAAGGAATTGTATATCCTGGTCCACCACTTCCATTTTTACTAGGACACCCTCCTTGTATCATAAAATCAGGAATAACTCTATGAAAATTCAATCCATCATAGAATTTTTGTTTGGTTAATTTTAAAAAATTGGTAACGGTGATTGGTGTCTCTTTATCGTAGAGTTCACAAATCATATCCCCTCTGTGTGTAGAAATTTTAACTTTGCTCATTATTTTATATTTTATAAGAAATAATAAGATAAAGTTTTTATTATGTCAAATAAAAAACCCAACCTTTATGGGTGGGTTTTAAGAAATTCATTCAGATCCACCAAGTTCATACTCTTGGCTCCAATATTTTCCAAACTTTTTTAATTGGCGTTCCCAATAAATCATCAAACATTCCTAAAACATAGGTTGTATTAGATTCTGTCTGTATCTCAAAAACCAACTCCTCATCAATATGAATTATTTTATCATCAGTAACCAAATAAACTTCATTATCAATAGTTATTTTCTTTTCCATTTTACAAAGATAGTTAAAAAATATTAAAATTCTCACAAAGTTTTTATGTAAATTCTCTCCAAGTTTTTACGAAAAATTTTAAATTTAAAGGAACTCCATAAAATTCTACATCAATATCAAAATAATCTTTTAAGTATCTTATAATTTGGTGTGCGTAAATTTCTCGTATGTTATTGTCATTATTAATTTTATCAATTTCATTAAAATAAAATTTATATTGAACTTCGTTCATACTATGACTTTCACTACCGTAATAAGTTTTATGTTCTCCAACATCAATTCTATCTAAATAATCACCATATTTTTCTTTAAAAAATTTTATAATTACTGGAGTAAGTTTTTCAATGCGTTTTTTATTATTTTCAATAAACTCAATTCTTTCTTCTTTCGGAAGTTCATGAAATTTTTTAACCCAATCAGGGGCATCAGGACTAATGTTCATAGCCTCTCTTAATATTTTTCTAATTGTTTCTTTCACTTAAAATTGTTATAATTTGATAAATAACCAGCCAATCTTTCAGATTTTACTTTAAAATATTCTGTTTTATCATCATTAATATGTTTTGGTTCCATAAAATCAATTCCAATACATCCCATAAGTTTACCTGTTCCAAAATCAAATAATCCTGATATGTATGATGCTTTAGATCCAGTTGCTTCAGCACCAGATTTTAATCCATAAGTTGCAACAGTGCAATCATCATAATTACAGATTCCAATAAACCTGACTCTCATTATCTCAATAAAAAATCTTGAATATAATGATATTGGAATATTATTGAATATTCCTGATAAAGGAGAAACTCCCGCAGCATCTACTTCATAAACAACAGAAAATTTCTGCATAGATTTATTTGAATGTAAAAAATGACCTCCATTATGAATTTGTGTAACCCATACTCTATCACATTCCAAATAGTTTAATATTTCCTCTATTTCCGTATTTATCTTTTCAATCTCATTAAGTTCTAACTTTAACTGATCTTTCGGTTTTGATAATTTACTCTTAACCCATTCTACGGCAACCGGACCTCCTATTGCAGTAATTAATGCCGCAAAAACACTCCCAAATAATTCTAACATATGCTGATCCATTAATAGTATAACTTAATTTTATTTTATTGTTTTTAGTTGTCGCTCATAAGTATCCAACTTATCTTGCATTTCCTTAATTTTTTTTCTTAACTTTTCAATATTAATTTTAATTATATCTTTTTTTGTTACAGTTTTTTTTGTGACTTCTGCAGCATCTTCTTCTATGATTTTTGTTACTAACCTATTTAAATCGCTTTCCGTTAACTTCACTATTTTTTTAGTCATAAAATAATTTAAATATAAATATATAATAAATTAAAAACCTCCTCTTTATGGGAGGAGGTTTTTAATATTACTTTCTTTTACAGACGGAAAGGAAGATTTCTTTATTTCTTGGGTCATTTGGTTGCGCACCTTGAATACTAACTCCACCATAACCTTTTGAACAATCTACACTTATCTTAATAATAGTATTTGATTCGTTACTCAATTCACCAGAAAATACCGACTGTTCATTCAATCTTGTATTAACTTCTTGGATATGTCTTAATTTACTATAACTTTTATTCATTATCTTGGTTTTTTAGGGTAAACATCTATTTCATCAACATCAACATTAAATTTATCCGTAACCCAATCGGCAATAATATCCAAAGCCTTATTCTGTCTTATGGATAATAGTTTTCTTATTTTATCATCCACCTCCCAATTAACATGAAGACTACCGTGACCATTATGTGGATTTCCATCATCATCTTCTCCAGGTGGGAAATAAAAATACACAATAGTTTCATTACCATTATGATTAAACATATGAATTCTATATGCACCATTAGAATATGGATTTTCTTCTCTCTTAGTTAATCCATCCTCAATAGTTTCATCCAATATGTTATAGACAATCTTATGAAACTGGTCTTTTGTTATTACGTATCTAATATTATTTTGTTTCAAATCTTGTATTGCTTTTTATTTTTGTATTAAATGAAAACATTTTAAACATATCTTCAATACTGTCTTCAATTTCCTCTTCTACTTCCTGTTCCGTACCATCCATTAAAAAAACAATTTTTATTATTGTATCACCTATAGGATATCCAGCAGGCATAATTTCAACAGAAAATTTTATAATATCAGGAAATTTTGGAACTATGATAGAATCAACATATTTCTCAACTGATTTTTTTATTTGATCACTATCCATATCATAAATACCTCAATAATTAATAATACATTACTTGATATTATAATTATGGAATTAGGTGGGTAAACTCATTAAATTTTTCTGTGGGAATACATACATAATCTAAACACCAACCACTATGTGATTGATATGGAATACCTTCTTGGAATGGTTTTACAATATACCCTAATGATTCTATCTTATCCTTTAAATCTGCATTAGAAGAACCATATTCTTTTAATAAATGATCTTCAAATTCTACCAAAATATATGGTCTATGTTTTTTTATTGTTTCAATAGCACCATCTATTACATACGATTCAAAACCTTGTACATCAATTTTAATAAAAACTATATCATTAAATTCATAGTTATCCAGTTTTTTCATTACTACCAAATCGAAGTCCGTTTCTGATTGAGTGATTGCTGCTGCACCGAAGTTTACATTATCTTTTGAATGGTAATTAGGTTTATCTATCTTTGTAAAACCTTCTTCATGTCCTAATGCTACATTATAACAGTACACATTATCCAAACCATTCATAAATATATTACCGCATAATTGATAGTAGATAAGTCTTTGTGGTTCAAAACTAAATACCTTTCCATTATCACCAACTAAATGAGCAAAATCTACGGCAAAGTTTCCGTTATTACCTCCAATATCTACAATATCTCTTCCTGCACAATCTATTTGATTCATATCAAGGAAATCAAACATGTATTTCTGATACTGCCAACCATTTATGATAGAACTTGTGACTGCATCATCTTTTGGAAATAGAGCATACTTTAGTACATTAGTATGGAAAGCATTTCTAAAATCTTTCTTTTGAATTTGGTATACATTTATATCAAACTTTGTCTTCATTATTTAGTATATCTAAATTTTTCGAAAAACCAACGATAATTCTCAAAAATCCAATCTGTAACATCTTTACCTAATAACTCTTTAGCTTTACTTCTAACAGGCTCCAATTTAGTTCTAATAACATGGTCACCAAATGCACCATACACTTCATCATCTTCTTTTGTAACTTGTTCTATGTTATCAAAATCATGTTGATAAAAAGGAATATTCAAATACTGATATATTCTTTGCATCTCTGTGTCTGGATATAAACACAAATCCTCAAATCTCACAAATAACATTTTATTATTAATTCCAGTTCTAAATATTTCAGATAGTCTTTCAAATGCCAATCCTACAGGAGGTTGAGATGCCCATATATCAATTCTCTTTGGTACTGTAGTACCTTGACCTTTAGACCAATCTAAAATATCAGATTGTTTATCAGGATGTTTTCTAAAGTTATTTTCCATAGAAGCAAAAATATCTCTTGGATCTCTTACCATACAGATAATTTTAGGTTCTTCATTACGAACAAATTTCAAAAAGTCATAATGAATTGCCCATCCTCTGCTTTTATCCACAACATATTTTTTATCTGTGATTGCGTTGTAGAATGCATCCATACCTTCTTTACAGAATGCTTGATATCCTGTTTTCATAAGTTCAGCATCTTGTGCTTTAAACTCAGGACTTGTTGTGTAATTCGCTCTTGCCGCAAATATTAATTCCAGTACTCCTGAAGTAGGTGTTGAGTATATATCAGGGTTTTGAGCCAAGATATTTTGAAGTAGGCTACTGCCACTTCTTGGTAGTGAGCTTTGATAAAATATTTTTTCCATAACTTATTTTAAAGATTTAATTATAGTATCTATGTTAAAGATTTCTTTTTCATTATTATAGGGGAATTCTACTGGATCTCCACCAATATTATACTTTCCTAGATAAGCTCCTCTCAATTCTGGTACAACTGTTTCATGGTTAGCTATAATATTTGTATGTAAATCATACCCAAACACTTTAGGGCTATTTGCAATCCATAATACTGTGGATGGTTTATTTAGAGATGCTGCTGCGTGTTCTCCAAAACTATCCATCAATAACCTTTTTTCGCTCATGCCTATAAGAACAAGTAGAGCTCTAAATGTATCTGATACACCAAATGTTCCTTCATATTTAAGTTGGTCATCTCTTCTTATATGAACCATATTATACTCATCTCTAAACTCATGTATAATATTCTCTACTACATAGCTAGGAATATCTCTTGCCCATGAATATTTTTGTTCTGCATCGGATCCACCATTAGTTTGCATTAAAAAAATAGGTTTATCGGAAACAAACTTTTTGCTAAAGAAATCAATTTCTCTTTGTGTAAGAAATAGTTCTCCAACAGTTTTAGTTACAGGTAAATCATACAATTTACACCAAGTTTCGATAAGGTGTTCTTCTTGTTTGATATGCTTTGCTTCTAAATAAGGATCATGAGCAAACACTTTTATTTCTTGATTCTCAATATACTCTTTATAAAAATAAGCTTGTTGACCAAAAGCATATGCCCTATCAACATTCTTATTACCTAAAAACACATCAGGATAACCAGAAACAACAATAAGTTTATCGTTGGGATACTGTGCCCTTATTGATGCGCAAATAGCTGTACTAGCAATTACTTTACCAATACCACCGCTAATTTGAAATATTATATTCATTTTGTTTTATTTTATTTTATTAAAAATAATAATAATTAATGTTAGATTAGTAAAGGTATTTCATATATGTTAACGCATGAAAAAATCTTAATTGTTTATAGTGGACAATTAAGATTTTTAATTAATAAAATTATTTACTTTTTTGAGATTATCGCCTCTAATATTTCTACCCTTGCAGATAACTCTTGGACTGTTTTAGTTAATAAAGCTACTAAAGGTCTATCGTTAAAACCATAATCATCAATAGAAGTTTTAAATACCGCTTCTGGAACTACTTTTTCAACCTCTTGTGCAATAAAGCCTATTTGTTCTCCCTTGCCATATTTTTCATCAATCCAATTATATGTTACTGGGTTTAATAAAGAAACCCTATCAATACCACAAGATAATGAACAAATATTTGTTTTTAATCTTGCATCTGATGATACTGGTACAATAATACCATTAGCATCTGCACAAATAGCACCAGCTCCAAATAGATTACAAGCTATTAATTGGTTGCTCATAAATGAACAGGCTGTTGTGTTTGCTACCGCACATCCAAAGACTCCGCTAAATGCTCCACTAGCAGTACTACAATATCCACCAAGAATAGCAGAACAACCTCCACTAGCTATATTACAACCACCACCACCAATATAAGACATTGGTCCACTAGCAGTACTACAATATCCACCAGATATAGTAGTATATCCATAGTATGCACTAACAGTATTACCATATCCACCACTAATTGTTCCAAAACGTGACGCATCAACACAATTCCTACGACCACCACCAATGAATGAATAACATCCATTAGCCAGATTATTATAACCACCACTAATTGTTGAACTAGCCAGACAAGCTGTGTTACAATAACCACCACCTATAAATGAATCACTAAAAGCTCTGTTAAATTTACCTCCAGCAATAGATGAATTATATCCACTAGCTGTATTAAATTGTCCTGCACCTACAAATGAATAATACCCACTAGATGTATTACATGCTCCACCAACAACTGTTGAACTACAACAACTAGCAGTATTACAACAACCTCCACCTACAAATGAATAATACCCACTAGCTGTGTTTGAATTACCACCACCTATAAATGAATAATTTCCACATGCTGTGTTACTATGCCCTCCAACTATTGCTGAGTAATATCCACTTGCTGTGTTACCTTGTCCTGCTCCTACAAATGACATACCTGCACAAGCAGTATTACTTATACCGCCAACTACTGTTGCAGCATATCCACTAGTAGTTGTGTTAGAGAACCCACCTAAAATAGCACTGTAAAAACTATTAGTATTAGTATTGCATCTACCACCGCCTAGTACAGACCAAGATGCAGCAGGACAAATGTTATTATTTTGACCCCCACCAATGAATGAATAATTTCCACTAGCTGTGTTACAAAGACCTCCACCTGCAAAACTATAATTTCCGCTGGCAGTATTACTAACACCACACCTTACAGTTGAATTAGTTCCTGTACCTGCAACGATAATACCACCTCCACCACCAGCGGTATAAGGTATTAACATACCATTTGCATCTGTACATACAGCACATCCTGCTGTTGCTAGGTTAGTGGCAATTAATCTGTTAGCTGCAAATGAACAAGCTATAGAGTTTGTTACATTACATCCAAATACTGCAGAATAATTGGCTGATACCGTGTTTCCACTACCACCAACTACAGATGAATAATAACCACAAGCTGTGTTACATTTACCACCACCAATTGATGAATAACATGATGAAGCGGTATTTCTATTACCACCACCAACAAATGAATAATTATTTGTTGTTGAATTTAATCTACCTCCTGCTATTGTAGACATATACCCACTAGCCGTATTATTATATCCACCACCTACTGTCGAAGAATATGAACCACTAGATATGTTTTGATATCCTCCTCCAATAACACTATAATAAGTGCCTGAAGCAGTATTTAATGTACCTCCACCAATAAATGATTTAACACCTGATGCGTTATTAGACAAACCTCCACCTATTGTAGAACAAGCTCCTGAAGCTGTATTGCCTTTACCACCAAGTATTGATGATGCACCTCCTGATGCTGCGTTACCACAACCTCCACCTATAATTGAAACATACCCTGATGCAGTGTTAAGATAACCACTAACTGTTGAATAAGCACCTGATGCTGTGTTATGGTCACCACCTACTACTGAAGCTCTACTTGCACAAGCCTTGTTGCTTGAACCTCCGCCTACTGTAGCAAAATTAGAATAAGCAATATTATTAGTACCACCACCTACAAAGGCATAACAACCTGATGCACTATTAGACAAACCACCACTAACAGTGGCTCTTTTATTTGTTGCACTATTACTAGCACCACCTGCAACTGTTGCTTCTAAATCTGTGGCAGTATTAAAATATCCACCACCAATTGCTGACCAAAAACCTGAAGAAGCATTACCTTGTCCACCACCAATTGTAGAATATCCGCCTGATGCTGTATTACATTGTCCACCTCCTATAAATGATTTATCACCACATGATGTATTATTATATCCACCGCTTACAGTTGAAAAACAACCATTGCTTGAATTACCTCTTCCACCACCTACTGTTGCATATAGAGCTGTTGCAGCATTTACATAACCACCACCAACGGTTGCAAAAGAAGCATTTACGGTACTTGTTGAACCACCACCTATAACACCACCGTACCCTGAATTACTGTTATTTATTCCAGCACCAATGAAAGAATATGCTCCTGATGCGGCATTACCGGTTCCAGCAACAATGCCAGATTCAGCGGCACTAGCATTATTTCCATAACCAGCACCAACGAAAGAATCACTAAAAGTTGTACTATTATACCTACCACTAAAAGTTCCACTCCATGATCCTGATGCTGTATTATTACGACCACCACCCACAATTGAATAACAACCACAAGCGTTATTAATATAACCACCACCTACAAATGAATAATTTCCACTTGCTGTGTTATTTGTGCCAAGAACAAAACTATTGCATCCTGTTGATGTATTTCCTGATGTACCAAATGCGATACCTCCAGTAACAGAGTTTTGATATAGTCGTTGAAAACAAGAACCTGATGTGGTAAAGTCAACATAACCTTTTGTTGGACATATTATAATATTTTGAG
>Ga0209084_1000054_pt1 | contig 111119 bp, 96 predicted proteins | sample C_130820_MF_Meta_FD_187309 | JGI IMG/M metagenome (GOLD analysis project Ga0209084, IMG submission 187309) | Freshwater microbial communities from Lake Croche, Canada to study carbon cycling - C_130820_MF_MetaG (SPAdes) (version 2) | ecosystem: Environmental > Aquatic > Freshwater > Lake... | reverse complement strand
ATTCGTTCTTATATCAATAACGCTTACTGAATTATCGCCCTCATTTGCAACATAAGCATTATTTCCAGAAATAGCAATAAAGTTGGGCCCATCTCCAACAGGAATTGTTTTTATAACGATATTCGTTGTTGTATTAATAACGCTTACTGTATTACCGCCAGAATTTGCAACATAAGCATTATTTCCAGAAATAGCAATAAATGTTGGGGTTTTTTCAACAGTGATTGACGGCAGTTTGCTATCTTGTTGATAAGTTTCTAGGTCTAGGTCTGTAGTAGATTTTTTGTAGCTTTGTAAAACTACTGCTGCGGTTATTCCAATTACTCCCAAAACAATCAAAGGCGTTAATTTTCCCATTATAATTACTAAATAGAAAACATTTTTTCAAAAAAAAATGATTTCTATCCTAACAGCGTATTTGAACTATTATACATTATTGAGAAAGGTAAGGATTTTTTCTTTCTTTATTATATAAAGTTTTTTTATATTTTTATACCATACTATGATACAACCCCGAAAGCTTCGTCAAGTTTTGAATATACTTCATAACCTTTTTCTGATCTTCTGGAGTCATCATTTGAACGGGTCTACGCAATCTATTGATGGCTTCCATTATTTTATCTGAATTTTCTGCATTTGATAAATCCGCAGAATAATCCTTATTAATAAAAAAGCTTATGTCGTCTTTCTCAATTGCGTCGCCGTACTTTTCAGCTACAAACATTTGCCAAATTTTAACAATCATTTTTGGATTTGCTTTTCTTATCAAAATAAACGAGTTTTTTGCAGTTGCTAAATCTGCGTCATCTGGAAAAACATTTATAATATCGTTGACAAAATCTATAAAATGATCATTAAATGCCGTTAAAAATGTAGCTGACTGCGCCGCCATTATCTTTGTTATTTTATATTTTAAAATTTTTTTAAGTTATTAACTTATATTATTTATATTTTTGAGTTTTGTAATTATTTATTTTTTTGGGGTCAATCCGGCAATTTCTTGGTCCCTCATTTGCTGCAACTTTTCAATTGTCATTTCTTGTCCTCCAGCACTTTTGCCTTGTTTATAATCATGTTCATCGTTTGGTGTGCTTATTGTGTCGCTATAATTTAAAGGAACATAATTGTGCATTTGTCTCATTCCACCGTTTCCTTTTGTATTTAATTCTTCTGAATCCATGTCCAAAAAACTATATTGGTCGGATGCAATGCAACCTCCTCCTAAAGAAAACGCCATAGGTTCCATATTATTGCTTGTTGCTTGGCGAGTAATCACTTCCTGCGCGGGTTTTAGATGATTGTATATATTGTCGCCGTAAAGAACCTGATAATTCTCATTCAACAACAACAAAGCTGGAACTTTTGTTACATTTTCTGGCATAACAATCTTTTGACCGTTTTCTAAAACTATATAAATTTTTTTATCCGGGCCTTGGGTTCTTTTATCAATGCATATAAAATGAAGGTCTTTGCTCGCCTGGGTTTTGGATAAAGTCTGCAAAAGTTTTTTAGAATGCTCGCAAAAGTTACTATAATAGAGAATTGAACTCATTAATCTATATTAAGCTTATTGAATTATTATTTTAACTCATTTTAAGAAAAAATTGATTAAATATATTAAATAGTATTTATTTAGTATAAGATAGAATGAACCCACGCATTGAAAAGCCAGAGGAAGACGGTGATATTTTGTCATTTACGTTGAGGGATGTAAATGTCAGTTTGGCAAATGGCCTTCGCAGGACAATTTTGTCTGATATTCCAACAGTTACTTTTAAGACTACTCCCAATGAACAGAACAAATGCAAAATTATTACAAATACAACTCGCTTAAATAATGAAATTCTAAAACAGCGCTTAAGTTGTATCCCAATTCACATATCTGACTTAAAAATGCCTCTACAAAATTACATTGTGGAAGTCAATGTGGAAAATCTTACAGATACTATTACGTTTGTTACGACAGAACATTTTAAGATTAAAAATTTAACTACAAATGAATATCTAAAGGAAAAGGATCAAAAAAGCATATTTCCACCTAATTCGTTGACGGGCTATTACATTGATTTTGCTAGACTTCGTCCTAAAATTTCCGATGAAATCCACGGAGAAAAATTAAATTTTACTTGCGAGTTTTCCGTTGGAACCGCTAAAGACGATGGAATGTTTAACGTTGTCTCCACCTGCGCATATGGATTTACTCAAGATGATGTTCACATTGAGGAAGTTCTCGCAAAGAAGGCCCAAGAGTGGAAAGACAAGGAGTTGAGCAAGGAGGAAATTGTATTTGAAACCACAAATTGGCGTCTATTGGACGGACAAAGAGTTGTCAAGCGCGACAGTTTTGATTTCACTCTTCAAACAGTTGGTGTATTCACAAACCAAGAAATTATTCGCAAGGCATGCGATGTTCTTGTTGATAAATTGGAAGCGCTTGATATTGCAATTGACACCGATGAATTGAAAATTGCTCCATCTGAAAACACTATGAAAAATTGTTATGATGTTACGCTTGAAAATGAAGACTACACAATTGGAAAGGTTTTGGAGTATTTCTTGTATACCAAGTTCTATGAAGGAACAAAGCATCTTTCATACTGTGGTTTCAAGAAGATGCATCCTCACGATACTGACAGCATTATTCGTATTGCTTACAAGGAGGAGCTTGAGAAGCAGGCCATTAAACAAAATTTGAAGGAATGCATCGCGGATGCTATACATGTTTACAAGACAATTAAGGACAAGTTTTAGCCAGTAGGGAACCAAGGTCATCAGAAATCCGAAGGATTTCCAGACCCTACGACCCTACGACCCCTCCTTAAAAATTTATTAAGTCTCTATTAAAAGTTCTTTTTTTTCAGTTTTTGTTTTATAAATTGTTCTTAATTGCAACGTTAAACTTGAAGAGGATATAAACAAGTTTATAAATGGCGCGTTTCTTTTTAAACTTCTATAAAATGAATTAAAAAACATTATTCATTTTATATTTTTAAATCTTTATGTCATTTGCAAAATATTTAAGGTTTCTCATCAATACTAACCAATTCCATTACAAAATATAAAGTTGCATTTCCTGGAATAAAGACAACTCCTTCTGCATTAACAATACCGTTTTCTCCGTAACCCAATTTGGGTGGTATAATAACCTCTCTTTTAGTTCCAACTGTCATATCAACTTGTAAAATTTCGTCCCATCCGGCTATTACTAAACCTTTTCCAATTACAAATTGCAATGGTGCTTTCCTATCATATGAACTGTCAATTTGTTCTTTTCCATTAAGATTGTCTAACCATAAGGTATAATTCATTGAAACGGTGTCACCCAGTTTTGCTTTTGCACCTTTTCCAGTTACAATATTTTTATATTTAATTCCGGATTCTGTTGTTATAAATTTTTCTTTATTTTTAACTGCTAAAACGGCGGCAATTCCTATTATCCCTAAAAATATTGACGTTTGTAAAAATGTCGGCATATATATATTAAACATTTTATATTAAATATTTTGTATTTTTAAAAAATAAATCAATCCGTAGTAGAATCAACCTTGGCAAAATCCACCGTTCGCTTTCTTAGACACGCATTCATTGAATACATTTGCAGAGATGGATGCAGTCCATTAACATAGTTTATTACAACTGTGTTGTTAACATAGTCATTCTTTGGCTTCAGAATATCGGTATACTGCTTATGAATGTGAAACATGTGCGTTCTAAAATGGTCAGGGAACTCTTTCAAAGGTCTCTCTTTCTTTATATAACAACTAATGTAATTTTGATACAATGCATTTGTAAAATCGTGCAATTTGTCTCGGAAATAAGAAAAATCCTTCTTGTTCTCTGGATAAAAGTTTAAAAAATCGCCAACTTTTCCCTCCTTTCGCAATTCCAAATACTGATACTGCTTCTTAGGCTGATTTCCTCTCAAATGCCTGACATATTCATACACAGGATTTCTAATCTTGCACCGCTCACCTGTCACTTTATTCTTAATGACAACGCCTAAGACCTCATATGATGTATTCATGCTTGCATACTTCTCCTTTAAATTGTCATATTTTGTAAACTCATATACTTGTGGAAACTTTAACCTTGTGGTATTCCAATAACCAAGTGACTTAACAATATTTAAATCAAGAGGGAAAACATTTACAACACCACCTTCGGTTTGAACTATTTCATAAACCTCCACCAAATACAATTGTGCGCTATTAAAAGGAACAACAATACGATTTTCAGGGTGCTGCAAAACAAAACTATAACAATACATTGGGTTTAACATGTTCAACTCTAAATTATTTTTCTTTGCGGCTTCCAAAAACATATCTCTAAAAGTTGGCATTTTTTCATTAGATTTAAAAAAGCAGACTTCGGCACCAACTGTATTGCGAGTAGCTATCTCCCAAGAACCAGATAACCCGGATGTTTCATCCCAAAAAACATTAATCATCGTTCCCTCTACAAATTCCTCCGCAAAAACGCTATCAATCTTATCTGGATTTTTATTTACAAATGACTCATAAGATATAGATTTAGGTGGTGCAAAACTGACAACTCTATTTTTATTATTTATAATAACTGAACGCAATAAACCGGTGCTAGAAATAATATCCGGTGCCAACATTTCCTTGTCATACCTAATAACCTTGTATTTGTTGTTATTTTTAGTAACATATTCGGCCATTTTAACACGAACCTTGTTTTGATGGTCTTCTCCAAGTGATTCATTTAGTAACATATCCGAAAAACCCACTATTTCATTTAAACAATAAACCAATTGACGCACACCTTGAGACATTATTTAATACATTTTATTGTATAATGTCTTTAAACCACTATTTTTAAATTTTTTGCTTTTTCTTTTGCTTTTTCTTTTGCTTTTTGATTTTTTCATTTCGGTTGCCACAATCATAAAAATTTCTATTATAAATATAGGAATAATGTCATCACCCATAGAATCGCAAAGTGTAGAAGAAGCTCCTGAGTCTCAAACAGTTAACCTTCAATTATCTGATGTTATAAGACTTCAAGCTCCTTCAAACCAAATATTAGACAACAATACATTTGTTATTGATTATATTGACAAGAACCAAATTAATTTGATAAACGTAAACGATTTAACTGCAAATAAGATTAAGATAAATGAAGACGGAACCCTTGGAGATGGTTCAATAACATCTATTGCTTTAATTGACAGAAGCGATAAACTTGGATACGCAAGACAAAATGATCTACTTCCAAATACGTGGATTAATATTTATTTTGGAGGCGACACTCCTGTAGTATTAACTGGTCAAATCACTAATCTAGAAGAAGATATGATTGAAATTAAAACATATCCTGACGATGACATTTTGTATATCAATTTTGGTTATAAAGGCATTCCACTAGATTTGCCCATTGAGACAATTGAGATAAGAGAGAAACCTGACCAAATTGTTATAAAAGAAAAGGAAAAAGAAAAGGAGTCTAAAGCGGCAAGAGAAACTCTAGGATTGCCTGAAACCGATGAAGAATCAATTGCTTCTCTTGTAGAAGATAATAAGATAGAAAACGCCGATACTGTTTACAATTTGCCTGTTAAGGACATCAAAGACACTATTCGCGAGTTTATTGTAAAAGCGGATGAAATTAAAATTGGAGACGAGTTGGAAGCCGTGACACAATATGTTGAAGTTGAACAGTCACGGCAGCGTTTTAACCTTAACTCCCAAACAGATGATTTATTAAATGAGTTATTGTCAAATATTCCAAACGTTCAAAGAACGGGGGCTGTATTGAATAACATTCACACTATGATTGAACGATTTAAACAGTTGCGTTCCGAGTTTTCTGAATTGGACGAATATGGCAATGTTATTGGACCAATTACAAAAACAGTTTCGTGGAAACCATTAGTTAAAAATTTATCAACATTCAAAAACTTGTTGTTTTGGCTTCTTCCTGTTGCAAAAAATGTCAAAAAGATTTATAATATTAGCTCAAAAGAAGACGTTTCTGAAAGTTCAGATATTATTCCATTAACAATAGATCAAGACATTGATGAAATGAAAACAATTTTTGACCGATATAAATCCAACGACACTCCATCAGACCAAAACAAGTATTTCAATTTAATGTCAGAGCTGAATCCTTATTTAACACCCTTTCAACAGACAGACGCAGAAACCACAGTTGACGTTATAAGCGATGTCAATATTTTAAATGACGTAAATGCAATTATTGATAATTTAGGAGATTTCTATTCGTCTGTTGCGGAGAATGATATTATTAAAACCAAGAAATTTGTTATTCAACGTTATAACTTGGGAACCACTAGATTGGACGCCACGCAAATAACAAGTAGTAAAATGATCTCACATCGTGTTAACATAACGCAACCCGACGTCTTGGAACTCAGATCAATTTTGACACTTCCAGAACCGGTCATTCGTTTCTCTCACATTAATTTGCCAGAGACTAATATTCTTGATAAAGCCAATTTGAACAACACGTTTATTAACTATTGGCAATTGTTAAATGAAGACGCACGAGTTAATAAAGTAAATGTTGATGATTTTGAAACAGACCTTGAATTTTCAGAAAAAAAGTTTGTGAACAACATCAAAAATTACGTGTTAGTTAAAAGTGAAAAAATGGAAGGCTTAACAAATTATGAGATTTATAAAGAGTTCCTTCAGAAAATAGTTCCCAAAACGCGTGTTTTATTCAATTTAATGAAGAAATACATCAATGGCAAATTGTCGGTTCACGATGTTGTCGGATATTTAGAACCATTTTTAATTTACGCAGACGATTTAACGTTTATGCAATACAAAGACATTGAATCATTCTTACAAGATAAAATTTCCGAATACAACAGAAACTTTAAAGAAAAGGAAAAGGAGTTCTCCTTATTGAAAAAGCGATTGGCAAATACAGGATACAGACCATCTGCTAATTATATTCTCTCTTTAATCTCTGATAGAAAGGTAAATAATGAGGTGTTTGTTGACTCATACGACTATGATCCAAATGATTTGAAGCTTACAAGCTCGGAACTTCTTTGGAGAATGAAAACTACTGATTTTTCTGATGTGTTTGACAATGCACTGGCTCTTGCTAGCATTGGCACCATGTTGCCAGAAAATATTGGTTCTATTATTGAGAATATTGAAAAAGACAAGGACGAATTAGATGAAGAGATTAAAAACGCAGAAAAGGACAACAAATGTTTAAACGTTGTAATAGCAAAACAGTATAAAACCTTAGAAGAAGTTGCGACCGACAATGATAAGATTACATATTTTGATAAGAAGTTTGACGAGACGATGTATGGAATGTTGGACGATTATCAAAAAGACCAAATTGCACTGGCTCCTGAAGAGTTTTACGAGTTCTTAGTGCAGAAATTGATTAGCAAAAACAAAATTTCCACCAAAGACGCGCCACGTCTTGCCGAAACATTGATTAATGGAATGAAACGAGTTGTTGATGGAGACTTTGCAATGATGTATGATAATGCCGAAGACAAAATTGTTTACTTTAAACGCAGCAATAATAGATGGGCAACTGATAAATCAATTGATGAAAAAACGGTAACATCTAATCAAAATTTATTGTGCGAATTTCAAAAGGATTGTATTGAAGTTGATAAAAAATATAAGGCTCTTTGTGAAACGCAAGATTTAAATAAAAAACACATTACCGAGAATGCATTAAAAGAAATCGTAAGTCAGTTTGACAAAAAATACGAATTATCAAAGGACAAATTAAAAGAATTATTAACCAAAAATTTAGACTATAACTTGAGTATTATAGACAAATTGCATCAAATACGCCACAATCAAACGTATAAATACAATGCACAGCAATATAAAATTGGGGCCGAATCAGGCGATTTTGACAAGGATATTGTTATTTCGCCTTACAACAAGTTGAAGGACTTAGTACTTGGACAATCCAACATGTGCAAGAGACAACAAGACATTGTCAAGTTTGCTGTTCGCTTTACGAGAGAAGCAAATGACACTGAATCTGATTCTGATGAACATGGAAAATACTGGAGATATTGTCTTAAAACCAATGTGAAATTGTTGCCAACTTTTTTATATTCATTAGCTTCATGCTGGATTGAGGATAATGACAATTATCTTAGAAGAATAGATGAAATCATTAAACAAAGCGGCAAATTGAGTGACGATGGCGATTCATGGGTTGACGAACATAGTGGTTACATTATTTGTCCTCGTGATTTGGAAGTTGATGAAGGTTACGAACAGGGTTACAAAGTTAAAACGCGCGAGGTTATGGAGCAAGATGCTGGCGATGCACTGTTGAACTCATCTTTAAAGCCCGTCATAAAGAAATACACCACACCTGAAACAAAAATGATGTCCAATGTTATTTCTGCGTTGGCTGAAAATATGGGAATTAATATTGACGACCAAAAAGATTTTATGATTAAAATTACGTCTGACACCATTTCTGCAGGCGCTCTTATTTCTGAAGAAGACCACAAAAAACGTGTAGAACAAGAGGCCAAAAAGGGTAAAAAAATACCTTCTTATATCGCGGTTTATAATAGCACCATTTTATATTTGACTCTTGGCGCCTTTTTATTTGGCGTTCAAACGTCTATTCCGTCCATTAAAACAAGAAAAACTTTCCCTGGTTGTGTAAGATCTTTTACTGGATACCCTTTTGAAGGTTCCGGCGATTTGTCTAGTTTAAAATATTTATCATGCATCGCTTATAAAATACGAAATGCAACGGCTCAGCCATGGTCTGCATTAATGGGACTCAAAGAAACAACTGTTGTTGATAAAATTAAGGCTTTTATAGATGCGTATTATCTTTCAAATGTGGATGTCATGCAAAAATGCAAGAATAAACTGGAATACATGTTGGCAAATCCAGATGAAGCAAATATTCCAACGGATCACGAACTAGGAAAATGGATTCAGTTTTTGCCACCATTGGTTCCATTCAAGTTGAGACCTATTACAAACATATCCGAAGAATTTAAGAAGCAGTGTTTGAATGATTTCAAGAGCGGCGCAACATGTCAAAGAGAGAAAATATTAATTATACAGTCAAAAATTATATTTTTTTCTCTAGCGATCCAAGAACAAATTCAAAAAGTGGTGACAAAACGTAGCATGCTTCTCAATAATTCTGCTAATGAACCCTTCTTGGAAAATGCTTGTTGCAGCGAAAAAGGAAATATAAGCACAATTAAATATTTTGCAGAGGAGGAACCAGAAATTATTGTTTATAATAACATTATTCGTGATTTATCTTATATTATTGAAGATATCAATGCCGTTGCAAAGGCCCCTATGTTCTTTTGCAGGGAGAACTCTAAGAACGTTTATGCCCCTTTAAGCGATCAATACAACGACGATACCATTTATCGCGCATTTATTGTATTTTGCAAATTTAATTCTATTGTGCCAATTAGTCAAGAGCTAGATGCAATTTGCGGCGGAAAACCCGATCATTTTTCAAATATTGATTCTATTAGCGAAAAAATTAGAAAATTAAAGCAAGAAGGTAAGAACTATAACAATACTTCTCTCTTACGTTTGCTGCAGTATGTTAATAGAAAGAATATTGTCAACATTAATGTGGATACACCCGTAATTACTCAAGTGCAACAGTTGCGAAATATTCTTGAGGAAATAACAACAGATGATGAAACGGTTGTTCCTGCAGCGCTAATACAAAACTTGGAAGAAGCCATTGACACGTTTGACATTGCTGTAAATGAGGACACCGAAGAAATGCGAAAGTTGAAAAATTATCTTGGTCGCGTTAATAAGGAAATGAAATCAGAAGTGGCCGATTTTATTAGCAAAAATGCTGGATTAACAAAGAAGAACTCTACTGATATAAAAACATATCTTAACACATTAATGGAATGGGGATCAAGTTCCCAAGAAGCTATGAAGAATTCCATTTCTGATGAAGCCACATATAATTCTATTGAATTCGTTAAAAATTACATTCATAAAATTTTAAATGTTTTCCCTGACATTATCAAAAACAAGGTTGATTACCAGAATTCTATTCAGATACCTGCTTATTGGGGGTTGTCTAAGAATCATGCAAATGATGTCCGCAACATTATAAACGAATACTACAAAAGCTTGAGACCATTCTATGGCGATAAAGTTTTATCCAAGATTCTCACAACTATTCCCAATACAACCAAGAATTTATTACAGCTTGCTTTAAGCACTCCTTATATGAGTGATATCTATTACAAGGGTTCAAAAACCTATTCCGTCTTTGACAAGAGAACTTGCGATATGCTTTTTGAGAACTACTTTTTGCAAGTGCTACTTGAATTCAAGAAGTTATCCGAAGATCCAAACATGTTGGTGAGAGAAATGGGCGAAGATGAAAGTGAGTCATTTACGGTTGAAGACTTGGAGGAAACAGCGCTTCATTTGTCAGCAAAACCTGTTGCAACAGTTTTGCTTGGAAATATTAAAGACATGCGCGCCAGAACTGCCAAAATGTTGGCAGCATTTTTAACCATAATGTCCAACCACAAGGACATAGTAGATCTCAGTTACGATAAGGTCATGGAAGTTGTATTCAAATCCAAAGAAAGGGAGAAAGATACATTCACAGATAGGTTGAAAGCAATGACTGACGAAGAACGTGACGCTGACACTATTTTGAAAATGAATAAATTGGGTGCTTGGAGCAAAGGTCTTCAAAAAGGTCTAACTACATACGTGAAGGAGACTTATGACGAAGAGCGTGAATATATGGAAAAAATTTCTGATATTGAGAAAAATGTGAGAAAAAATAAAAATGTTGTTGATGAAAATATGGAGCAATATTTAGAAGATTATATGGAAAATGCAGATGCAGTTGCTGATATTGAGAGAGAAGAAAATGATATTGGATGGTTCAATGGAGATGACGCAGGCGAAGACTATTTTGGAGCCGAACAAGGCGAAGATGATTTGGAGGAACGCGATTAAAAAATATATATTTTAGGATGGCCTACTAGTTTTAGAAGAATAATAATATACAAATTATATATTATTATATATTAATGTATCGTTCCTATATTGCAAAAAATCCAACTCTTGTTAGTGTTTTGCTATTTTTAGTTATATTCATTACAATTCAAATTGGCAAACCCAGTTTCTTATATAGAGATGACGGAAGCATTCGTGAGTTTGGTATTGGTTATCGCAACAAAACAATCCTTCCAATTTGGCTTTTGGCCATTGTTTTAGGAATTCTTTGTTATTTATTTGTCTTATATTATCTGTCTCGTCATACGTTGTTTTAAACATGCAACGGTTCAAAAATTTTATCTAGAGTTTCTTTACCATATTTCATTGTATCTTGATAGCCTTTTTCATACAATTTTTCAAAATCAAAAGGGGTTGTTTTATACAACACGAATGGTACATCATTGTTTTGACCCCAAATATTAATATTAATGTGCAATGCTGCTTGATTTGTGTTTAAGTAAGGGTTCTCACAAAATCCTCCATCAAATATATATTTATTTTTATATTTAAACAACAGTGGACCTGTAATAAATGGAATTTGAGAACTTGCCTCGCAACAAGTAATTGCGTCTTCTAAATTTTCAAAATCGGTGTATATATTTGTTTGACCAATTTCATTTGCACCAACAAATAATCTATCCAATTCAAAATCGTTTTCATTAAAATTTGCAAGTAAATTTTTTTTCATTTCCTGTAACATTTGACGTGCATTTTTTTTCTCGTAAACTTTGTTATTTACAATCAAATCCATCATTTTTTTTGGATCCTTTTTCAAAGTCATAAAAAGAGAAGCGCATGCACCCGACGATGCTCCAGAAAATAAAAATTTTTCTGTGTTATATTGTTCTTTAATGTACATACAAACGCCAAGTTGGTAAAAACCATAATATCCACCTGAACCAATCGTGACAATTTTTCTATTTTTTAAATATTCGTCGTTATTTATAAAGTTATTTCTACTAATTTCATCAAAACGAATATTTTTTTTATTTAATATTAAATATTTTTTTCTATTTGAAGTGTTAGAATTTTTTTTTATTTTATTTTGTATTTTTTTATATATTTCGTTGAATATTTTATCTAAAACCGGCATTAATAATATATCTACATATTATTAATAATTCAAATATATTTATTAATAAGTATAACAATTAACATTTTTGCAGGATACGCGACAAGTTATTTATCACCGTTAAACAAACACGGCTGTTTTAAAACCTTTGCAGTCACGTTTTTTAGCTTTTGAAAAAAAATAACGTTTAAGATTTTTAGATATAACAGCATTTGTTATTTGCGTATCATTGGTTATAATAGTCTTACCATCTAGTTTAACTCTTTTTAATTTAGCATAACTTAAATTAGAACCATTTAAATTAGCTCCTCTTAAATTAGCATTGTTTAATTTAGCGTTAATTAAATTTACATAAGTTAAGTTAGAACTGTTAAATGTGGCATTGTTCAATATAGCATGTTTTAAATAAGCGCCACACAACCAAAGATTATTAAGATTTGCTCCAGTTAAATCAGCCCCCGGTCCTAGTAAATAACCATTGATTAACAACCAATGTATAGGTAATTTTGCAGGCGTTCCAGTTATTTTACCGCTTTTAATCCCGGTTAAATTCGCGTCTTTTAAATTAAGATTATTTAAATCAGCCCCCATTAAATCAGCTCCAGGACCTATTAAATAACCATTTATAAACGACCAGTGTATAGGTAATTTTACAGGCGTTCCTATTATATTACCACTTTTAACACCGGTTAAATCGTTAACACTTAAATCAATGCCAGTTAAATCAGCTCCGGATAAATCAGCTCCAGGTCCTATTAAGTAACCATTTTTTAGTTCCCAGTCCGTCGTCAATTCCCCCCAATCCCCCTCGGCAAGGACACCCATAACATCACCTGTTATGATACCAGTTAAATCTGCGCCAGCAAAAGTAGTTGCTACTATATTAGCACCAGTTACTTTGGTTCCTTGTAAATTAGCGTTTTCACAATCCTGACCATTTAAATTTGCTCTGGTTAAATCGGCTCCTTGTAAATTAGCGTGATATAAACTACTATCACCATTTCTAGCCCTAGATAAATTAGTGTCAATTAAATTGGCCTCAGTTAAATCAGCTCCAGTTAAATGAGTTCCTTGTAAATCAGCTCCTTGTAAATTAGCTCCAGTTAAATTGGCCCCAGGTCCCATTAAATACCCCTTGTATAAGGTCCACAAGCGAGGTAGTTTTGCAGGAATTCCAGTTATATTTCCACCTTTAACACCCTTTAAATAAATGTCAGACAAATCAGCTCCATCTAAATTAGCTCCAGTTAAATCGGCTCCAGGTCCTATTAAATACCCCTTGTATAAGGTCCAATGTTTAGGTGTGTTTCTAGGTTTTCCAATTATTTTACCACTTTTAATTCCTTTTAAATTGAGATCAATTAAATTAATACCATTTAAATTAGTTCCAGTTAAATCTGCACCAGGTCCTATTAAATAACCATTTCTTAATGTCCAAAATTTAGGTAAGTTTCTAGGAATTCCAGTTATTTTACCACTTTTAACACCATTTAAGTTTACCCCAATTAAATTAGCGTTTGTTAAATTAGCTCCAGTTAAGTTGACTCCTGTTAAATTAGCTTGATATAATTTAGCGCCAGTTAAATTAGCTCCACTTAAGTCGGTGCCACTTAAATTAGCTCTGGGTAAACGAGCAAATTTTAAATCAGCTTCACTTAAATTAACTTCAGTTAAATCAGCTCCAGGTCCTATTAAATAACCGCGATACAACTTCACATGTGTGGGTAAATATTTAGGTTCTCCTGTTATTTTACCGCTTTTAACACCAAATAAATTTGCACCAGTTAAATTTGCACCAGTTAAATTTGTTCCAGTTAAACTTGCATATTTTAAATTAGCTCTTTGTAACTTAGCACCACTTAAATTCTGGTTAGTTAAATCAGCCTTATATAAATCAACACAAGGTCCTATTAAATAACCATTGCACAATTTCAACCAATGTCTAGTTAATTTTGAAAAAGTTCCAATTATATTGCCACTTTTAACTCCAAGTACCTGTCTGCGGAGCATATCTTGTGAAAAATTAGCATCAGTTAAATTAGATCCAACTAAATTAGTACCCTTTAAACTGCCGTGATACGATTTACTGCCAAAATTGTTGATAGTCCATTCAGTGCCAGTTAAATCCGCGCCAGCTAAATTAGCGCGATCTAAATTAGCATCAGTTAAATTAGATCCAACTAAATTAGCTTTAGTTAAATCAGCGTCAGTTAAATTAGCTTTAGTTAAATCAGCGTCAGTTAAATCAGCACCAGTTAAATTAGCGTCAGTTAAATCAGTGTCAGTTAAATCAGCACCAGGCCCGATTAAATATCCTTTTCTTAATATCCAATTATTTGGCAAGTTAGGATTTCCTATTATTTTACCACTTTTAACGCCTGTTAAAACAGCTTCTGTTAAATCTGCGCCAGTAAAATCAGCACCAGTTAAATTGGTGCCAGGCCCGATTAAATATCCTTTTCTTAATATCCAATTATTTGGCAAGTTAGGATTTCCTATTATTTTACCACTTTTAACGCCCGTTAAAACAGCTTCTGTTAAATCTGCTCCTGTTAAATTAGATCCTATTAAATTAGCTCCTGTTAAATTAGATCCTCTTAAATTAGTGTCAGTTAAATCCGCATCCATTAAATTAGAACCAACTAAATTAGCTTTAGTTAAATCAGCACCAGTTAAATCAGCACCAGTTAAATCAGCACCAGGTCCGATTAAATATCCTTTTCTTAATATCCAATTATTTGGCAACTTAGGATTTCCTCTTATTTTACTACTTTTAACACCCGTTAAATCACAACCAGTTAAATCAAGATCACTCAAATCAGCGCCAGTTAAATTAGCGCCAGGGCCAATTAAATATCCTTTTCTTAATATCCAATTATTTGACAACTTAGGATCTCCAGTTATTTTACCACTTTTAACGCCCGTTAAAACAGCTTCTGTTAAATCTGCGTAACTCAAATCAACACCAGTTAAATCACCGCCAGTTAAATTAGCGCCAGGTCCGATTAAATAACCATTTCTTAAGTTCCAATTATCTACTAGATAGTCTGACAACTTAGGATTTCCAGTTATTTTACCACTTTTAACACCTTGTAAATTAGCTTGCCTTAGACCAGATAATTTTAAATCAGCGCCAGTTAAATTAGCGCCAGGTCCGATTAAATAGCCATTTCTTAATATCCAATTATTTGGCAACTCAAAATTTCCTATTATTTTACCACTTTTAACGCCGGTTAAATTTGCAGAAAATAATTTAACATCACTCAAATCAGCACCAGTTAAATTAACACCAGTTAAATCAGCACCAGTTAAATCAGCACCAAGTCCGATTAAATACCCTTTTCTTAATATCCAATTATTTGGCAAGTTAGGATTTCCTATTATTTTACCACTTTTAACGCCCGTTAAAACAGCTTCTGTTAAATCTGCTCCTGTTAAATTAGATCCTATTAAATTAGCTCCTGTTAAATTAACTCCCGTTAAATTAACACCTGTTAAATCAAATCCTGTTAAGTTAACTTTTGTTAAACTAGCTCCTGTTAAATCAGCTCCTGTTAAATCAGCTCCTGTTAAATCCGCTCCCGTTAAATCAGCTCCTGTTAAATCCGCTCCTGTTAAATTAGATCCTGTTAAATCAGCGCCGCGTAAAACACAACTTAAGTTAGCTTTAGATAAATTAGCACACGTTAAATTAGTACGTATTAAAAAAGAGTCACTTAAATTGGCCCCACTTAAATTAGCTTTAGATAAATTAGCTCTAGTTAAATTAGTTTTAGTCAAATCACTTCCTGTTAACTTAGATAAATTTAAATGAGCACGTCTTAAATCAGCATTACTTAAATTAGCGCCAGTTAAGTCAGATCTAGGTCCGATTAAATATCCGTCAATCAACATCCAATGATTGGGTAAATATTCAGTCTTTCCAGATATTTTGCAACTTTTAATTCCATTTAAAATGGCGCGATATAAATTAGTGCTAGTTAAATCAGCTCCAGTTAAATCGGCTCCAGTTAAATCAGCTCCGCGCAAATTAGCGCACGCTAAATCAGCGCCACGTAAATCAGCACCACGTAAATCAGCACCACGTAAATCAGCACCACGTAAATTAGCCCCACGTAAATTAGCCCCGGGTTTTATTGCGAAACCGTTTACTATTAATTCATAACTAGATTGCTTTTGATTTTCTTTAGTTATCAAATGTGGATGGCCCATTCAAGTTATAATTACTATATAGATTATAAAAATACTAAAAACGTAAAAATAAAAGTTACTAAAAACGTAAAAATAAAAGTACATTCTTTAGGAAAATTTTTTCTTTGTATAGTTTATGTGTAGGATGGCTCCCTCCACATCCCTTTTGGACATTCCCCTTACCGCAAGGTTTGGTGGCGGTGTGGCTGGCGGCATATTGCTTCCAGTCGCATTGATATGAGTAGTAGATTGGATGCGAGTGCTGTGACGGCGATTCTAGGTTTAGGTAAATAACAGAAATGAAACCTAAAACGTTTATCATTTGATAAACAATTGCCGCGTAGACCTTCAGCGGATCTTTACAGAGTGACGAATCTTTATAAGATTTAACAGGTTGTTGGTGGCAGGTAATGGGTCACCAAGCCTAAACTACAGTAGCTTGGGTTGGAGTATCCTCAGGCCGAAAGTATATTGTCAGCGTGTGTTATATGGCACGCCGTTGCGGGTTCAAAATCCGCTCGCAGAAGGAAAAATAGCCAACAACTATTTTTCTTTTATTTACTAGTGTCTTAAAATAAGGGGACCAAATCTATATCATATTACGAAAACCCTGATATTCTTTTTAACTTTTCCATTTGATGCCTTTAAACGCTATTTATATTTGTTTATGAAAATACCGCAAATGGGAGAAGATACACGTCTTTCTTGCAAAACAAAAATCATATTCCTTCAAGTATTGAAACAACTAAGATCATTCTTTCTTGAAAAGTAGATTATAAAAGAAATATATTTCTATGCACACTATATAATGAAGCGTTGTATAATTTTATCTCTTGTAATAGGAGCAGCTGTTTTTTGCGCGGTTAAATGTAAAAATGCAAAGAAAAAAACATATAACGTTGCAAAAAATAAAAACCACGGTGAAAATTATCGTTTATCTGTTTTAATTTCTAATAAACACATCTATGCACAGATCATTGACGACAACAGCGGGACTACCATTTTATCAGCATCTTCGCGCGACATGAATATAAAGGGTTCAAATATATATCATGCAACAACCTTTGGTGCTTTATTCAGCACTCGCTCCATTGAAAAAGGAATTACAAACGTTTCGTTTTATCTCGCCGACAAACATTACCACGGGCGTGTAAAAAGTTTTGCCGAGGCAGCAAAAGAAGCCGGTCTAAAAATATTTTTTATGCGACCCACGCTTCATTTAGCCGGTTGACAACCATCCTTTATATGTATTTGAAAAAATTAATACGTGTATATTGTTGATTCAGCCTTTTCTGTTTTGGCTTTAACCGTTGCCTCTTGTTCCAGGTATTTGTCATGACTTGCTTGCATTGTTGCTAAATCTCCCGTGCATCCGCGTTTCATAATATTGTATTGCGTTATAGATATTAATAATATCGCGGTGTAAATGTACCACATGGCCTCGCCAATATTGTCTCTCATTACAACCGTATCCAATAATTGTTGTTTTAGTTCTGGAGCACCTGCTTGGTATTGATCTTTCATTAATGGAACAAGCATTGACCAGTACTCAATAAAGTTGCTAGGAACTATTTGATTTATCAATATAGACATGTTTCCACACAACTTTATTATTGCTTCTGCAGCGCCCTTTAAACTCTTGTTTTTTTCAGCGTTTCCTTGAGTAGAATCGTCTATAGCTTGATTTAAATCCACGTTAACTAACAATTCAGTTAAAATGTTGTTTGCGGTTCCGGCTACAGCAAAATAACCAATGACGTTTGAAAATGCCGATTTAAAACCAGGAAATATCATTAATGCAACTATAACAATTCCAAAAATAAAAAACCACGGTATAATAGTTAATAAAAATGCGGCGCCAATATTTTGCACGACACTTCCCCCACACGTGTTTACAAGGACGCTTGAATTCATTATTATCTGCGTAACAACAACCAATAGAAAATAACACGTTAAAAATACATTATTTTTGCTGCTATATGCGGCATATTCTTGACCGCTTTTATCGTCAAACGCAGAAGCATTTAATTTTGGTTTGAAAACGAGATAATATAAAAGTGTAATTGCAATAAATATCAATAATGAAAGATAAGAAGTATCCATATAGATAGTGTGTATAATTTATTTTGATATTATAAAAGTAAATTATAAGGAATAATTATGAACTATGACAATTTTACTAAACCCGCTTTGATAGAACCTGGCGTAAAATACTTTTTAAGCGAAACATTAAAGCAATGTAGAATTTTTAAAAATACTTACAACAATCTATTGATCAATATATCATTGGGAATCGGATTTTTAGTCATTTTAGGAGCAATATTATTTTTCAAATACAAAGGTAAATTGACGCCTGTTGAAAAAGAAATGAGGAATAGACAAAAACAACAGTACATTTTATCAAAGATACAAAACTTTCAAGAATCCAAGCAACGCGCACATCAAGAATTAATTACCGGGCTTCCTCATTGGGAAACTGAATACGATATTATTTCTAATAAAAATAAATATATAAAAATATAAATATAATCTATAGAAGATGAGCGAAGAGAAGATGGAAGAAAAGAAAAAGTTTATAGACGGATTAAATACATATTTCAAGCTTAAAGCCGCATATGAAACCAATATTAAAAAGGACAAAACCCAAATTTCTAAGCTTCCTGGACTGAGTTGGAGAGAGAAAAGAAACGAATACGCCAAAATAAAACACAAGTGCATTAATTGCAAGAGACCAGTCGGTTCTATATTTTCTACTAAAATTGCCAATGGTGAGCGACAATACATTGCTTTGTGTGGTGATAGAAATGCGTCGTGTCCGTTGGACATTAAAATCAATTTAGGTGCAACATTTAATATTACCGATGACATTCGTCAAGACGAAGAAAAAATAAAGGGTTATAACAATGAAATTATCCGAGACAAAAACGATTTGTTGTTTGGTTATATTAACGCTCAACAAGCTGTTGCAAAATTTGACATTATAAAAGAAGAAGTAGCGGACGCAACTAAAATATACGAATTTACTCTTGACAACTATTTAAACGTGGTTGATAATGCGGAGAAAAAGGAAGAACTTAAAAAACTAAAACTTGAGTTTTACAATAATCTAGACAACTTTAACGCAATGATGCAGCAATATAAATCTACTCAAAATACACAGTTTGTTGTTGACGCCGTGGAATTATACGTAACGACAATGCAGCCAAGAGTTAACGATATTTTAAAGAAGACATATTCTTATAATGGCGTTGAATATAATGAAGATGATAATACATTTCATTTAATTCAAATACCCATATCAATTGAAGATCTTGAATGGGATATCGGTGAACATGGTCAAAAAGTTGTTTTAATGAAAATGGGGCTTGAAAAGTTCTCCCAAAATAGAACTGTGCGTAATACAAAGGCAATGACTTCTGCTATTCCGGATATAAGAGAGAAAGATAAACAAGAGGAACCCAAGTTTGTTATGAAACAACAGATCCCTGAAACAAAATCTGATTCCGATGAAGAAGATTCCGATGAAGAAGAAGATTCTGAAGAAGAAGAAGAAGAAGATTCCGATGAAGATAAACCATTGCCAAAGATAACAATCCATCCAAAATTTCTTCCCGATGGAACGATTGCGGCAACAGAAGCTAGTAGATTGGGTTTTAAAGTGGAACTGGTAAAGGGTGACTTAATTGCACTTAACCCAAATACCAATCAAAAATATAAAGTTACTGCTGGGAAATAAAAAAATATAAACATTATTTATAAAGCATGATTTCAAAATTTATTGACATTCCAACGTTCATTATTAGTTTAGCAATTGGTCTTTTTTTTGTCTATATCTGGGGACCCGACTTAAAAACCGTCTATGTCTACCCAACCCCAGAAAATATTGGTAAAGTTCATTACAAGGACAACGCAGACAACTGTTTTACTTACCACGCAACTGAAGTAAAGTGTCCTTTAGACGATTCTCAAATAAAAACTGTTCCTGTACAAACATAGAGAATTTTAAAATATTCTATAAATATATATGCACCTCGCAAGATTTCTTCATACACAAGTTGGTCGGTATATTATGTCAGCTTTATTAGGGTTTGGTTTAGCCACATTATTTAGAACCGTGTGTAAGGGAAAAAACTGCATCGTATTTAAAGCGCCCCCTATGGATGAAATTAAAGACAAGGTTTACAAACACGAAAATAAATGTTATAAATTTACCCCCGTAACAACAAAATGCGATGCAAAAAAGCGAAATGTTGCAATGTAGTGATACTTTTGAAAAAGTATCGCAAAACCAATGATACTTTTGAAAGAGAAATTTTGCTCCACTTTTTTAAAAGTGGATTTTGCGTAATTATTATAATCAAATCCTTCTTATAATAATTATATAATGGACACAACTAGTATAATGGATTTGCCAACTGACCCAACTGGTGGAGGAAGCATTGGAGGAAATGTTAGCTTGTCGGCCAATGAAAAAATACAATCAATGCCAGGTCAAGGCCCCAACGGGGTTACTTTAGACCAAACTACAATTAATCAAATTGTAAGTGGATTGCAACAAGCAAGTTCCACGGGAGCAACCCAATTGCCGTCTAGAGACATTCCTCGCAATACAGAATCAATTATGCAAGATCCTCAGATTCAACCCAATTATATTCCACCTCAATCCAACAATGATTATATTACGGAGTATGAAGATAACGAGGATATTATTCAGAATTATAATAGCAACGCCAAATATGGCGACAGTTTGGATCAACTATATGAAGAAATTCAAATTCCTCTTTTAATTTCTGTTTTATACTTTTTGTTTCAACTACCGATTTTCAGACGTTACTTATACAAGTTTTTCCCTGCGCTTTTTTCAAAGGATGGAAATGTAAATTTATATGGGTTTTGTTTCACAAGTGCATTATTTGGACTCTTGTATTACGTGTTATCAAAGGTTACGGGTCACTTCAGCAGGTTTTAATATAAGTAATTCTATCAAAACATAGTAGAAAAGATAATAAAGAGTTATAATCAATTAATATAATAATAACAATGAAGTTATCTAAACTACATTTTTTTGCTACATTATTGTCACCGATTCGTTCGTATAGGTTGTTTTCAAATGGCCCTGCAGTATTAATTCCGGCAAAAAAAATATGCAAAGATTGCAAACACTATATTGGAGATAATATAGAGTGTAGAAAATTTGGAGATACAAATTTAATAACTGGAAAAGTAACATATGATTCCGCGAGATCTGTAAGAGAAAACGAGAAAAAATGTGGAGAAAACGCCATCTACTTTGAAGAGAACAAGTTTAAAATAATTACAGTTCCGTACTATTTTTTAAAGAATAACTGGATATTACTTATACCAACCGCATTCACAAGTTTATATATATTTACTTTGTTTCATGTAGTTCATAAATAACAGTTTTTTTTGCATTTTTATGTCTCTAAAATCGGCATAATCTTTTTCGTATTGTATGATTTAAAGCTTAAACAATTCAATATTTGACTAAACGTATTCATGGGTTGTATATTAGCTCCCGTAGTAATGGCAATCTTTAATCGTTCTACGTCTACGATTATATTTATCATTTTCGCTCCTGTAAAATTGGTTGTTCTGTTAATCTTGACGTCCGTTAAATTTGTGTTGGTCAAGTCAGCTCCTGTAAAATCAGCGTTGGATAAATTTGCATTAGATAAATTTGCTCCACGTAAGTCTGAACCAGCAAAATTAACATATGTTAAATTCGCACCAGATAAAAGTGCTCCTTGCAAACAAGCGTTCTTAATCACAGCTCCTTGCAATATGGTATTTTTTAGATTTGCACGTATTAAAGAAGAAAAGCTCATTTTTGCGCCTCTTATATCTATATATGACAAATTTGTATAAGACAAATCTACCCCTTGAAGGAATTTAACGTCAACTTTCTTTTTTCTTATTTTTCTACATAGCCTTCTCTTTTCTATATAATTGCAAATTGATTGCGTGAACGCGCAGATTGTTCTCATTTTGATTTAAAACAAGAACCAAGAATAACTTTTTTATCAATTTTTTTACACCAACTGAAAAAATAAACAACTATAAAAAAAGTATAAAAATAAGACAAGGTATAATAATAACCGCAGATTTATAATATGCCCAATTCAGACATAACCAAAGTATTGGATGAAATTAAATATGATAAACGATTTGAGCGTTTCAGGTTAGCCAATGTCATTGCGCATGTTGCCGTAATTGTTTTAAGAGGAAAAATTATAGCCAGCGCGGTGAATCGCATTGGTTATCGGCAAGAAACAAGTAGAAGCTATTATAACACTTATTTGCACACAGATAGAAATTTACACGCAGAAGAGAATGTAGTAAGATCTCTTGGAAACTATAATAAGATGAGAGACGCAGACATGTATATTATGAAATTTGGTAGAGGACAAAATTGCGGTAATTATGTAAATTCCAAACCCTGTGCAAAATGTCAATGCTTTTTGAGCAAATGCATGAGAGAATACAAGTTGAAGAGAGTATTTTACACATCATAATTAAAATAAACTATTTAAAATATATTAAACGTATTTTGCTATTTAATATATTTCTAACATTAATGCCACCAGGGTTTGATTTATCCGATATATTACAAACCACGTTCAACGATTCTATAAAAATTTCTCTCTTTCAGCGGATGAAAACAGGCAATCAACTTTTTGACGCCATTTTTTCAACGATGGGGTTTGTGGCTATAAGTTACCTTGTAAAAGTCTTATACGAAAATAATTCATTTAATAAGCCATGGAATATAGATATTTGTGACACAATTAAAAGCTTGTTCTATAAAAAATATTCAATCACATATGAAGGCAAACGGTGTTCTAGTGTTGGAACTTATAATCTTTATCCAGTAGTTTCCTCGTGTTTTACAGACGCATTTAAGGCATTGTGGGCGGATATTTTGGGCACTATGGACGATAATAAAACTATTCATGAGTTAAAAGAACTCTATACAACAATGGATAAATTTCGCGACAAGAATGATAATGCTGATGATGACATGTATATAGTGTCGCAAAAAAAGCCATTTTTATATAAAGCCGACCTCAAAATATATGCTATTGCAGATTTTTATACTGAAGATTCTGGTGGCAGTGAAAAAGAAAAGCAAACAACTAAAACAGATAAAATTACATTAACGCTTTATTCATATGAAACAAATACTTGTGACATTAAGAGTTATGTTAACAAATTGAAAGATAAATATATAAAAGCCATTGAAGAAAGTCGTAATAGCCAAAAATTTATTTATACTCTAATTAAAACTAAATATGAGGATTACAAGTATGAATGCTGGAGTGAATATCCTTTTGATAGCACCCGCACGTTTAAAAATATGTTCTTTGAAAATCAAGAACAAGTTTTAAGTAAAATCCAATTCTTTCTTGCAAACAAAGATTGGTATTATGAAATGGGAATACCTTATTCGCTTGGCATCGGTTTACATGGACCTCCAGGAACCGGAAAAACCTCTTTTTTCAAATGTCTTGCAAACATGACAGGACGTCACATAGTTATTCTTTCGTTGAAACTTATTAAAACCAAGCGGCAACTAGATGATTTCTTTTTTGAGGACAGATACAACTCCAATAACAAGGTACATAGTGTAGGGTTTGATAAAAAGATTATCATTGTTGAAGACATAGATTGCTTGGGTGATATTGTATGGAAGAGAGAAGACGTAAAGAAGAAAGGTGGAACAAACATTGGGAAAAAATTGAATTTAACATCATTGTCGCCGACATCTTCAGTAAACGTTGCGGATGTAATTCAAACCTTTGTTGAAGCAAATGAAGAACAAAATAAACTTTTAAGCACGGTAACAAAACCGCTTGAGGATGATCCAATTACATTGGACGATATTCTGAATCTGTGGGACGGTCTTAAAGAAACTCCTGGAAGAATACTGGGAATTAGCAGCAATCATTATGACAAGTTGGATCCAGCTCTAATACGCCCAGGGCGAATTGATATAACACTTAAATTGGATTATGCCTCGCGTGAAATAATAAGGCAAATGTATGAAAGGTATTATTCAGAACGCATTAATAAGAAACATTTAAAGAAGGTTGCAGATTATTTTTATTCGCCCGCTGAAATTATTAACTGCTACGTTATGAATAAGGATGATCCAGGCGCATTTATTGAAAGATTAATGAAGAATGAAAAATTTTAATAGTAGTTTATTTATAATTCTTTAATAAAAAAGTGCAAAGCACCTCTTTATTATATATTACAAATTACAAAACTACTTCTACTAATAGTACTTCTACTACTATTAAATTTTTTATACACGATGATCTGTCCGACAAACTGGACAAGTAAAATGTCCTGCACTAAACCAGGTGTGCAAACAACTCCGATGAAAGCAATGCGTATGAGAACACGGCAAAGATATGCAGTCTTTATCTGGCAATGTTACCGTGTCATGAGGAAAGGAAAGGCAACAGATAGGGCAATCTTCATCAGGCTGTTCTGAAGAAGTTACTGCCGGACAATCGGCAATAAACTGCAATGCCGCGTCAACCCCACACTGTCCCAAGGTTGCCCAGATAGTTGGACTCCATTGAGTTGATGCCCACTGAGCTGTTTGACCTGTAACTAGTGGAACCGGCATGGGTCCTTGTTGTAGCTGCCGACATTTTTTCCCCATAACCTCGCGCCACTTTTGATCGCGCATCATATCATCTATTTCTCGCAGGTCTTCAAGCTGCTCTAGAGAGAGCATTTTAAGTTCCTCTGGCGATATCTCTTTTTCGGCCACAAATAGGGCATGCCACTTCGCAGTAAGTTCAACCTGCTTTTCTATAAAAATACGTTCCGGCTTTACTTCTTGAGGTAGTGCGTGCCAGCGTTCACGACATTGCTGCAACTTTTCCAGGCGCTCTAAGTCGGAAAGCTCCTTTTCAAGCAGTTTTGCCTGTTGCACATCAGGGTCTTCTTCTTTTAAACGACACTCGCTCAAAAGAAACTCGGCAAATACACCGTCTTCCTCTTTGCGATCTTGCCACTTTTTACGCAGTTTTTTTAACTTTTTTAGCTTCCGGACACCGAAAGTCTCCATTTTATTGGATTGGTTTACACTTCACATATATGATGTTGAGTTTGGTTTAGTAAAATAAAATTGGTAAAAAAGTTGTCATTTTTTTTCTCAAAATGCGAGAATTTTTTTTTTCATTAAATTAAATGTAAAAACTTTATTCGGTGTCCGTTATTTGCCGCCAGCTTTTATAAAATTGTAAGCATATATTATATTCGTTATAAATTATAATAATTGTTATAGAACTTTAATAAGAATCATAACAATTAAAATGCACATCATAGAAAACTACGTTCAAAATTTAATGGTAAATCTTCCCAAAAAAACAGAACCAGAAAATATCAATATCATTTTAGACGGAGGAATGTTTAACGGCAGTTATTTAACCGGCGCGCTCTATTTCTTAAGGGAGATGGAAAAACAAAAATACGTTGTGATACACAAGATTTCTAGCTGCAGCATTGGATCAGTTTGCGCTGTCCTATATAAGATAGATGCATTGGATTTGATTCCCGAGTTTTATAATATAATACTGAAACAATTTAAAGAAACCCGCCACTTTGGTGGATTAAAATCTTGTTTACGTAAAATCAAACAGCGCATTGAAGCCACGCATTCAAAAACAAAAAAAACTTTAAAATTAAATAATGCATTATATATCACGTATTACGATATTAAAAAAGGAAAGAAAATTATTAAAAGCAAATACAAAAATGTAGACGAATTAATTGACACCGTTTACAAGTCGTGTTTTGTACCCTTTGTTGCTGACGGAAATGTAGTATATAAAAATCGTTATTATGACGGGGTTAATCCATTTATTTTTCCGCCAGAAACTAATAAAAAAATACTTTATTTGGACTTGTTTGGTTCTGACAAAATTCACTATATGCTGTCGGTTAAAAATGAAAAAAACAATTTTCATCGCATACTTGCAGGACTATTAGACATTCATTTGTTTTATATTAAACAAAATAGCACGCAGATGTGCAGCTACGTGAACCAGTGGTCTTTGTATCAAACGTTTCACAATCGCGTTTTAAAGTATTGTGTTGAAGCCGCCATGTTTTATACAGTAATCGTTGCTTTCTATTTAACACAATACATACCAAGCGAGCTTTGTGAGCATATTATTTTTAAAATAGTATCAAAAATAATAAAGGAATTGTATATTATTGTTATTGATTATTACTGCTTTTAGCTGTGTAATATAAACTTGTCGTCATCGTCATTTAAATTGTTAACTTTAACATTGCCACTTTTTATGTCAAACTCCGCCGTTAGCGTCAACCCGCCTCCTTTGGAGCCGTCTCTTTTAAATAATGCGGACGTTGGAATTAAGGATACAATAAAGTTATTCAAAATGTCATCATTTGTAATATAAACTTTGGTAACTTCTCCGTTTGGTTTTACAAAATCAACACCATCTTCTTTATACATTGTTTTAATATCTTCAGCACTTAACAAGTTTCCATTATCGTCTTTAATTCCTCTTATCTTTAAAGTTTCTAGATAATCAAATTTAACGCCTAGAGAATTTATATATCGCTCAATAGATTCAGCATCGTTCGTTAAAAATGTCTTTCCGTCAAATGGAATTTTTTTATTTACATCATCGCGCACTTGTTTTATTATCTGAGATTTTAAATTATAGAGAGCAAGTACATTTTCTGCATAGCCCTGCTCACTGAAACCTTCAAATATATTTGAAAATTGCTGTAAGTCAACTTTTAATATCCATAAACACTTGCCTCCACTTTTAAAAACCTTATAATTGTCTGTTAAAAATCTTTGGTCAGACTCTTCTAAACTCTCATTCAATGTGCAATGTAAATCGGTTATTATTGGAGGAAATCCACCAGTCAACTTTTTTCTATCCCTTTCAAGTCTTGCAAGTTTCGTTTCTGGTCCTCCATCAAATTGCATATAAAATACATCATTCCAAGACTTTTCTACCCGAGGTGGATTATAATCAGCTGTTCCATCTGGATTCAATAAATAATTTTCATAAACGTCAACGTTATCATCTATAGTTAATATGTCATCCTGAAGCATCTTTCCTTTCAACGCTTTATATTTTTTATACTCTCGCGATTTAACATATATATTCTTATCTGTTATTTCTACTCCCCCAGTTGCAACTGACATTAATGCAAATTTGTTACTTCCCTTTGTGGGAACTAATGCGAGCCCCTCAACGCCTTTCACTTTAAGCCCGCTAAAAGTGATTTCGCCTCTTCTTAAAAACTCTTGAAGTTTTTTTGCATTATCTACTTCCGTAGTTTTTTCGGGCACATCTTTTGCGTTCTCTATCCTATCAGAAAACGGCTCAATAAAAAAATCCAGAGGAGTTTTAACTTCTTTTTCGCTCTTTTTTCCACTTAAATCTGTTACAATTATCTTTGGAGTAATCCCGGGAGTTAACATTGCAGGCTTTACATCTGGTCCTCTTTGCTCTACATTTAACGCGCTCAAAAGTTTTGTGCTAAATTTTTTATCATTAAACAATTCTAGCAAATTCTTTTTTATTAATTCATAACTGGGATTTTTTTTGTCCATTGGAATAATTGCTTTAATGTCCTGGTCAGTGAATTTATAATCTGAAATACTTTTCATTTTAAATAACAAAATCATTAGTTTCATTTTACTATCATCATAATCAATTGCATTACTGTATATAAAGTTGAAGTAAATAAAGATTAAATAGTCGTAATAATATTTACCGTCTTTATACGGACTTTCTTTCATATCTTTGAACATGTCTATATTTTTTAATAGATTGTTTATATAAAGTTTTTTAGCCTCATATTTAGAAAATTGCTCCACGTTTTCAGGTGTATAATAATTCCACAACGTTTCATTCTCTTCATTTTTTGGAAATATATTTTCAGAATTTATTTTTTCTATTAAGCCCGCAATTTCTTGTATATTGTTGCGTTCAACGTTTTCGTAGGTTGATAAATTATTTAATAGCTCTATAAGTTTTAATTTAATGTCATCAATTTCGGAAATTATATTAGTTCTTAGAGGGGTTTCAATTATCTTATTATAAAGCTGTGTTATATTGTCTAATTTAGTTTTTTCTTCTGGTTTTAATTTTAAATCAAAGTCCACTAATAGAAGAAATGCATTTATAGCAGCAAATGGATTATCTTTTTCAAGTTCTTTTGCTTGTTCTTCTCTAACTTTTTCCATCTTAATTCTATTTATTTGAGCAATCAATGCATCTTTATTTAAGCTCATTATGTTTCTTGTAAGGTCTTGGTTAGCATTTTCTGGGTTTAATTCCTCATTGATTCGGATTAAATCATTTATTATGTCATCAGCAAATTGCTCGCTATCTGTTAATTTGCTAACATCGTCCAATTTTTCGTCTATTCTTTTTATCTCATTGAGCATAGCTTCTTGACGTTTTCTTATATCGTCTATCTCATTCTTGCTTAGCCCTACCAAGTTTGAGGTGTTTAATAATGAATTTATTTCAGTTTGAAACGACTTAAATATTGATTTTTTTATTATTTCTATTTGATTGGCATAGTTTTGTCTCTCCACTTGAATTTCTAACACGTCTGTAAAAAAACTCTGGGCGTTTTTATATTTTTCAGACATTTCTTCAACGCAAACATATTTTGTACTTATAGTTTCATTAACGATTTCATCCGTGTTATTTTTTGGTACTTTTATATAGTTTCCAGCGCTATCTTTTGTTAGTACTCCATCTTTATCAATTTGAAAAATTAAAATTTTTCCATCTTTGTCAAATTCGGGCATTTCTACAATATGATATCCTTTTTCGCAGTGCTCAATTAATAACTTATTTACTAAGCTACCAATATTTGGATTACCCGTTTTTTGTTGATAAGCATATGGATCTAACAATTCTTTTTTACCGTATTCATAACGATATTTTACGTATACGTTTTCATCGCTATTCTCCTCATTTATTTTTTCTTGTAAAAAAATCCGCATCTTCCCCTCATCTAGAGTGGGTGGAGTAGATTTTATATAAACATTTATCATTTTTTGTAATTCATCAAAATACCGTTTTGTGTGGTCTATTTGAATGTCTATTTTTGTTTCCACATTTAAAAACGGACTATTTTCAAGACTAGTTATTTTAAATTCTGCATAATTTATATTTTTAAGTTTTATTGACAACGCTTTTAAGTATTCTTTAAATTTTTCGTTATTATTATATCCACCAACATCGTCGTAAAATGCATTAGGATTACAAAAATCTACATCACCAAATATGCTCCTCATTCCATTTTTATCAACTTCTTTATAAATATTTGGAAAATTTCTTATACCCAATATCTCGCAAATTCCCAATCTTATATATTCCTTTTTATTCTTAGTGTTTTTGTTGCCGTTCGTGTCACATGAATTGTTTATGCAGTTTGTTCTGAATTCTTCTGCGGCATTAAACATAAATTGCGGCATTTGTGTGGTTTGATTGTCCTGTAAAAATTTTAAAAAATTTCTAAAAAAGGCATAAACAAAATCATAAATTACATTTGCAACTTGTTCGTTTATAGCGGCTTCTAATTTTGCATCATCTATCTTTCCGTCTGTATCTTTTGAGTCATTCAGTAAATTTTTTATTGACGACTCTATTAAATCGCGTCCAACATTTATATTTATTTCTGATTCATTTTGACTATTATTCAGTGATGGATTATATGAAGGATTGCCAAATATTTGAGTAAGCAAATAATTTGTTAACTTCTCCCGCTGCAATATGAATTTAAAGATTGGTGCCAATATTTCTTTCAATAGTCTATTTGAGAATAAGCTAGTAAATATTACATTACGTATAAAACTTTGCCACCAAAATATTGAACCTAATTGCGCGGCCGTTGGAGGAGGAATTTTATATAATTTACAAAAAAACATATTAATAAACACCTGCGAATCAAGTGGGTTTGTTATAACAACCATAACAGCATCTACAATGTTGTATTTATCATAAACTTTGCAGTCTTTATTTTTAAAATCTACTTTTTTTAAATCTTCTAGTTTTTTTTGCTGTTTCTCATCAAACCCAAAAAATAGCTCTGCAAAAACTTCTGCAATATAGTCTTGGTCATTTACATTGCGTTTTTGGAAATCAGCTAGTCCAATATTTATGTACATATAAAAATTTCCCCCTCTTGGAGACGCGCAATAATTCGGTTTAACACCTGTTATAGGGTCGGATGGACACAAACTATATTCTATCTTATTTTGTAAATTGTCCACCAATGCATCTATGTTAGGTCTTCCAGTTAAGGTAGAATAAACTTGGTCACAGGCTATTTTTCTAGCTTTCATAAGCATACTAGAATCATAATATTTTTTAATAGAATCACTAATATGCAAGACAATTAAACGCACAAGATTTACACCTAAATAAGGTTTATCTGGTACAACATCCATTGAAATTGCTACAAAATGCATAAACCATAGCGGTGTGCATGCAGATATTGAAGTTATAATAGTTTGTGCCGACGGATGCTTCATAATTAGTATTGTATTTGACAAGAATGTTATCAATGGTGTAACCGCAACGCATGCGGGAATGCCGACGCCAGTAGAGGTGGCTAACGCACAGAGAGCTATTAAAATTCCATTAATCGTTACCAAAACAGCTATAATTGTGTTCCAACTCACAGTTAATATGCCACCAATGAAATCTAAATAAACATTTAACATAGTAGACGACAAATCAGTAAGAACTTTAAAATAACTATCTTTTCGGCATTTTTCAAAATCTTGTGACGTAAGACCCTCGTTTTCGCCTTCTCTATTTACAACAATTTCGTGACCTTTCATATACCATTGCATTGAATGATCTTTGCACCATTTAAGAATATCTTCAAATGGAGATTTTTTTTCATCTAGTTTTTCTAATTCTGACATCTCGCCATATTCTTTTCCATTTGTTTTTAATTTTGTTTCTTCTCCCAAATTTCTTAACATATTAACCATGCCACTAACATATCCATCATCCCCGCCAAACAATAATCCAAAAAGATATCCTTGTTCCTCTTTATTTTCTTCTGCAACTCCTGTTTCTTGTTCTTCCTTTAGTGCTTGTTCGCGCTTTAGTTTTTGTTCTTCTCGTTCTATATTTCCAACGGCGTTTCCGAGGGCTTGAGTTTCTTGGTCTTTGACTTGTTGGTTTTTGATTTGTTGGTTTTTTGTTACTGATTCATCTGCAACTAATTTATCCCCGACTGGTTTGTCTGCGAGTGGGTTGTCCGCTACAGTGGGCATTTGCGACGGAGGTAGGGTGGGACTTCTATTGCTTTGGTCAACTGTTTGTTTAGGTTCTGCACGTTCAATAGTTTTTGCTGATTGTTCTGCCAAAATATTGGAGATAACAACGGGTTTTCTATTTTCTTCTCTTTGTTTGGCTTCTTTAAGGAGTTTTGTTAGCTCTTCTGCAAACCCATCTAGTCTATTCTTAATTTCTCCTTCATATTTATTTACATTTCTATTATTTATAGAATAAAAATTATTTGCTCTCACAAGTACATCTCTTTCAAAAATTTTATATTTTAATTCAACATATCTTTTCATTAAAGATTTATCATAATTATCGCATTCTATTTTTTGCCCATTTTCAAAATTTGTCAACCGCCCAGATAAAAAGGAGTTATTGTTTTGAATATTTTGTAGTTCCATTTTCAACACGTCCAGAATAGAATCCGGTTTATAAGTTGGTGCATAATTAAATGGGCTAGACGTGCTAGTCAAAGGATAGTTAATTAAAAGTACATCTGGAAATTTCATTGCAGATTTATATAGCCTTATAATGTCCGCATCTTTTTTTTCGGAGGTAGTATTTTCGGATGGGTTGCACACACTATCTATTTTATTTAACTCTTGTTCGCGAGCGCTTTCAATTAAACCATAATCAATCTTAAATCCTTCAGGAATATCAAAATAATTATACACTGCATCTTTTAATCCTTTGTCCATGTGCATATTTCTCTGAAGTTTTTTTAGCAGTCTCCCAAAATTTGCCAATAAAAAAGTCTTTTCGTATTCTTCTGTTTCTGCGACTAGTTGTTCTGTTTTTCGCGTTATTTCATCTGTTATTGCTGAAACAGCAGATGCATGCGCATCTTCTATTCTTTTATATTCAGCCTCTTTTTCTTTTAGTTCAGTTTCATTTTCTTCTAGAAGCGTTTTATTGGAAGAAACTTCCTTATTTTTTGCGGAAAATTCTCTACTTTTTGATACTCCTTCGCTATAAGCTTTCATACCTTTTTTTGTTCCTTCGTCTTTTTCAGATTTTCCTGGTTTTAACGCATAGTTTTTTATTTTAGGATCATAATAGTAATAAACTTTTACAGTTTCTAATAATTCTTTAATTTCACTTTCCAATTTGTCTTTTTCCTCTTCTAATTCTGACTGCTTTGCAGTTAACTCTGTGTTTTTTAACTTTAGTGTTTCAATTGTAGTTGACAATTCCTTATTTTGACTTAAAACGTCCATTTTTAACGTTTCATTAAGGTATAGCTCATCTATTTCGCTTTTTAATTGTTTAAGGTGTTCTTCGGTTGCTTCTTCGCGATCTTGACCAACGACCCCATCTATTATTTTAACGACAAATTTAATCATATTATCATGAACGTCGTCTATTATTATTTTATTAGATTCAATAAATTCGTTTATTATTCTTTCATTTTCTAATTCTTCGCTCGTCGTTGAAGACGATAATTGTTTTTGCCCATATGAACCATGAATGTATTCCGCTTCTCTTTGTGTGTCTTTATAATTTTTAACTAGATCATATTTATGCTCGTGCAAATATTCAATTATATCTGGTCGCATTAATAGTTTATTTACTATTTTTTGTTTTTCTTCTGAGCCAAGTTTAAAAAAATCTACTTCATTTGATGCGTCACAAACTGTGTCTTTTTTATTAGTATTAATGTTAAATCCGGATTTGTCTATAAATACTATATTATCATCTCCAGAACTACATAGTTTGGAAAATTTTAGTGCATTTGTGAACAATTTAAACATTGTATCTTCGCTTCCTTTTTGAAACACCGTTTTTAGTGTTTTTTGGTTTAACATAGTTTCGCACATTGATTCAAACTCGGAGTAATTAAAATTTAAAAAATTTAGTGGCACAACATCATATTCCCAATCGGAAAACCGACCCTTTATGCTATCTGAAAATTTTAATATATGCTTTGCTACTTTTATGAATTCTGTATTATATCTTGAATTTATGTCACTTAACTTATTTAATATATATGGGTCATTTTCTCCATATAACTTCAAATCTTCTAATATCTCGCTTGGCGCGTTACCTTCACTTGCAGTCAACACATAATCCATTAAAGTTTTAATTGTTAAAAAGTCTGACACTCCAACAGATTGAAACCCAAATCCGTAGTTATTTGGCAAAGCAATTTCAAACTTTCCATTTCCAGGAAGTATCCCTTGGAGTTTTTGTTTTTCTATTCGTTTAACAATAAACGAATCGTCTCCTTCTTCTAAAAATCTCTTTATAAATGCTATTTCTTCAGGATTTTTCAGGTCTAAACTCACATATGGTTTTTCTTTTACATCTGGCGTAGCTGTGGGCTGTTGAGCTGACCCCCGAGACTTAAACCACATCTCCCACTTTTTATCTGGATCCCAGTATTCCCATTTTAAATATCTTGGCCACCTCCATCCACCTTCAGTTGCTGTGTCTATTTTTCTTTTTTCTTCTAATTTTATTACCTTTCCCAAAATTCCCAATTCAATAATTTTAGCATTTGATAATTGTTGTTTTTCCTTTGCAACTTCAGGGCTTACTTTATCATTGTCTTTTATTTCCTTTCCAGAATCTAATACTTTTTTTACAACCGTCTCCACTACTTCTCCAACTTCTTCGCCAACTTCTTCAACTAATTCTGTTACTTTTTCTATTATTCCATCTTCTTCCTTTGTTGGCATCTTTGGAACAAAGTTTTCAGGCAAATTATGAACAATCCTATATGACGAATAATATAGCTCTTTTAGATACAAATCAAATGAAAAGTATTTATTTGGGTCTTCTTTTTGTTTCTTTTTAAAATCTTGTTCATAATAAGCATAAAACACGTCTTCTATCTTTATATCCCTTGCATTTGGATCATTTGGGTCTATTTTTATGACTGCGCCAGTGGAATCTTTTAAAGGGTTGCGCATTAAATAAGAAAGCAACTCATCTGGATTAAATAATGCAAACTCTAAATCAGACGCAACACCTGTTTCCGTTGACATAACGCGTTCAATATCCAAAATTATAAATTCTTCCTCTTTATGATTAACATTCATTTTAATAAGATTGCCTTTTAGATTTTCTTCGTTTTGTCTACCATACAACTCATAATAACCATCCACAGTTAAATAAGGAATTACTGTTTTTAATAGAATTTTATTAATGTCCGTAAAATCTTTTAACTCTTCAATAAACTTTACTCCCTCGCCAGTTTTATAAGCTTTAAACAGATTTGAAAGCTTATTATTCAAAAACGTTGAAAAAAGCAATAGCTTTTCGCGATTGTCCAATATTGAAAAAAAATCTATTTTAAATGCATCCATTACCGGGCTTACTATCTCATTTACGCCAGCGCTTAACAATGGAACTGCTGCAACAAAATACATAATTTTTACGCTAATTTTTACAGCTTTTATCATCCACATGTCGTCTATTTTTTTAAAATATTTGGAAAGAGAAATTCCAACCTCACTGTTAAAAAATAAATTCTGAACGTCTGTGTGAAACAATTGAATGTCGTGTACAATGCTAGAAATCAATTGCATTCGCGCTTGCTCCACTCTTTGATTAAATGATTCAGATGTTCCATAATAGAATTTCATGTAAAACTTTACTAGGTCAACAATTGTTCCTTTTGGTAGAATTGGTACCCAATTAAATGGAAATAATTCATTCATAATTACGGTGTCATAACCTTTTAAAACCCAATTTTGAAGAACTCCTACGGCAATACTAAACGAGACGTTGTGCATGTTTTTATAAAGAAAATGAAAAATTGCAAAACCATTTGTATACATTGTAATATTTTTAGCGGACAAATTTGGATATTTTAAGAATTTTTTGAATTTTTTTTTGAACTCAACCATATAACGTATTATTGATAATTTATAATTATTTGGTTCGTCTGGTTCAGGGTTAAGCATCTCAGCAATTTCTTCGTTTGAATATTTCAGTTTTTTATAGTCTGCAATTCTTAGCACTTTTTGTTCTATTTCTAGTATGTTTTCTTTGTCAGTTTTTTTCTTTTGTTTCTTTTTTGCTTCCGCTTCTTTTTTTAATCCATCAAAATATGCATTTGGGCCAGAAGTTATTGCAAATTTATATAAACCATCCACAGAGATTGTAAAAAAATCTGGAACATATTTTGGTATTTGAGGAAGAGGATTGTATTCGCTTTCCCACATCTTTTGCAAAGGATTATATTGGGTTGACCATACATTTCCAACAAAGCTTGTAAACGCGTTGTTGCTTATGTTATTTCCAGGCAAAGAAATCCAATTAAAAAAGCTTCCAGCACCTTCAACTGTTGACGCACTAAGAAATCTGGTTAATTCGTGAAACGTTCTTGTATTTGTACCAATTTTAAATGCCTGTTCAAATATTATCATCTTGTTAATGTCTTCATAATTTGAAAGCAAAGCATTTGTTGTATTTATATACGTGTATATGTTTGACGCCATTGATAATGAAGATAAAATAAATTGACCATTTGGGCTTTGTGAATATGATGTTGCAAAAGCCAACCAAGAAGTATTTACTGTTTCCGTTTTGTCTGAACGAAATATATCCTTCTCTTTTATTCTGTCATAAATATACTTAAAAAACTTGTAGTAAGCGTTTGTTTCTGCTAATTCTGCATTAGAAACGCCGCTAAATATATCAGTAAGAATTTTGTTAATTGTATTTGGGTCTGTTACTCCTTCCGGAGTTTTAGAATAAGTAACCATATCATTGTACAATTTTGTAAGATTTCCAATGTCAGAAATGGAAAAAAATCCTGCATAATGAAATAAATCTAAAAAGCCATGAAAGTATAAATTTGTGCTACCGATGTAAGAAAACATGTTTTCCCCCAAAAAAACCCAATTTATTGCACCTGTTCCAATTGCTGCTACTGTTTCTGTTGCTGCCACTCCTGTTGCTGTTGCTGTTGCTGTTGCTGTTGCAGAAATTCCAACTTTTGACATAATTAATTGTAAAAGTGCAATCCAAGTTAAAGGTGCACCTATTGAAGAAACAACCAAAACATTGAAACCAACGCCGATTATAATGGGTGTTATGTAAACAAATGCTGGACTACTAGTTACTTTATATAACATCTGAATATAACCCCCTTGTTTTTTTTCCTCTTGAATTTTAAGATACATTTCTTTATAAATTTCAACGTTTTTATGTAATACCGCAAAATGATTCGCCAGTTGTTGTTGAGCTCTATATGGATTATATGATGGCGGGTTTCTTATAGACTTAACTACATTTTTTTGCAATTGAGAAAGGTGTCTTTTTCTATCGTCTGCGCCTGCTCCTGTGGAGGCAATGTCCAATTTAAAATCGCTATTTAATATTATTACTTTATTATCCTCCAAAACGTCTTGCATCGTAACAGTTTTTTCATATCTTAGAATTTTGATGTCATCCTTTTCTTTTTGGGTATCATATTTTTTCATTATTTTTTCAGAATCATTGTAAACACTGCTTAGTTTTTCTTTATAAGCGTAATAATCTTTAAAATTATAACGATTTATTCCGCTTACATCTTTATCTATATAAATTAATGGAGCAGCTTGACTTGGTTTTACAAAAGAAGCCATTTTAATAATATAATAATATATTTTAATACTCTGAATTGCTTAAAAACATATATTTAGAAATTAAAGAATAAATGCAATTAAAAATATAAAATATATAATATATAATATAATTATATAAATGACATCAGCTATAAATGGAAAAGAAAATGCTTTGTCATGCAACAGTGACATATTTAATGAAATTAATGAATACGCAAAAAATCACGAATCCATAAAAAATGCAGTTATTGAAGCAAATGTCTTATATAACAATGGAAAATTTTATTATTCAAGTGGCGAAAGTGTTGGCGCTCTCGTCAGTTATTCTTGCGCGACGGTTTTATTAAATAGTGTATTACAACAAATAAAAATAACAGAAGACGAGACAGCGTCTCAGGTTGTCCTTCAAATTAATAAAATAATGAATTCATTGTTACAAGTTATTCAAAGTTTGCAACAAAAAGTTGGCTCTAATAAATCAGGCGATAAAGACGACAATGAAAAAGATTGGGCCAAAATTTGCACTAAAATTAAACCACTTGTTTTTAAAAAGGGCAGCAACGATTGCATATTTTATAGTGATGTTGCTGGATTAGCTGCTGAGAAAAAAACAATTGACTCCTCTCTCGTTTACCCTCTAATTTACCCAAATTTATATCCAAAAACTTCCAAAGGCATTTTAATTTATGGTCCCCCTGGAACAGGTAAAACTTATTTGGTTAAAGCCGCTGTCAACGAGCTGCAAAAAAAAGATGACAGTGTAGGTGTTCTATTTTTTGCTCCGTCACCCGGCGATCTAAAAGGCAAATATGTAGGTGAAACTGAAAAACGTATTGAAGAAATATTCAGATGCGCTAGAGATGCCGCATGCGAACATCAAGCTGGATGCCCTGGAAATAAAAAATATATTTCCATCATCTTCATGGATGAAATGGACGCTATTGCGCCTGATAGAGATAAAGATACAACAGGTCTTGCTGTAAATTCCGTGAATACATTGCTACAAATGATGGATGGTATTAAATCATTTCCAAACGTTACAGTTGTTGCAGCTACAAATTATCCATGGAATCTAGATGCAGCTATTCTTAGACGTTTTGATACGCAATTGCTAATTAATGTACCAAATGAGCGCGAACTTAAAGAGCTATTTAATATTGAAATGAATAGATTTATAGATTTAGATGTAGATAAATCAAACTTTAATTATTGTGATACCATAGAAAAAAAACAAGACGATGAATCATCAAACTTATCATGCGATTTAGAATGCAGGGAAAACCCTTCTATTGAAAAACATAGAATATATCCTTATTCTAAATTTAATATTGAATATTTCTCTAACAATAAAAAAGGTGGATTGATTGATGGAATTATATATCTTCTTAAAAAAGACAACTTTTCTAACTCCGACTTAAATCGTTTAATTAAAGCCGCTGCAACAAATGCAGGTGAAATGGCTGTAAATCAGAGTCTATTTTATTCTTCAAAACTTATTGGAGATTTTAGACATGATAACTACATTTCCGCGTTGACTGGAATAAATTTTACTGAAGAGGTGGATAAAAAGAATAAAGGAGGACAAGTAGTTACTAATGCTAGTGGCTTGTCTAAAAAAACATTAAAAATAGATTCTATTAAAAATGTAAATTTGTCTATTGAAATATTAAAAGCTTTTGAACAAGGAAAAACTCCTGAAAATGTTATTCAATTAAACTCGCCAGATTTTTTCAGAATCCAACACGAAAACCATTATTATTACAATACAAAATGCTTGTTATATAAAAATAACGATGTGTTAATACAACACCACTCTATTTCTGATATATATATTAAAGGAAATCCCATTGATGTTACTTTAGACGCGTGGAAAAACAATTCTAGCAAGTCAACAAACACCGATACATATTATACTAACATTTTAGGAACCACAAAGGATAATTTAGAAAATGAAAAAACGGCTGATGATTTTGGCGAAATAGATATAGTTATTGCATTTGACTTTACGTTTAAAGAAAATAATATGGGATCCAGTGTAAAATCCCTTATGCCAATATATAGAGACTTGATAAATTATGTGTTTCAACCCATTTATAATGAATTTTTGAAAAATAAGACACGTGAATTAGATGAAACAAAAATAACCGGAGAATCTAAATCCGATAAATGGGAAAATTTTTTAGAAAAAGCACAGCCAAAAGGTCAGCCTATTTTTTCAAACTCAGTATCCACTGATATAATTAATAATGGTAAGTTTCAAGAGAATGAATGGAATCCCCTGTTAAACGACATTTTTTCTTCTGTTAAACCCCATAATCTTGACTTTTATAATTTTTTGCTTTTACAAAATCTTCTTCTAGATAAACATGGAGATAATACTAAAAAATTTGAGGAAGGATTTTCAAAACCTCACGTTGGCGGCGATGGTATGCAGCGATCTGTGTCAGCTCCTGCAAACTTGCAAACCCCAGCAAATGTGCAACCCTCTACCCCAGCTCCAGCTTCAGCGTCTAGTGATAGTTCAGATGATGATACAGCCGATTCAGATTCTGATGCAGTGGAATTTTCTGAAGTATTAGATGAAAATACTGTTAACAATTATTTAAACATTATTAATTATCATGAAAAAATTAATATAGTAAATAATGATTCAATTAAACCAGAACTTGAAATTAAAACGTACACTCTATCTAAAGATGGCAGTTCTTTCCCCGTATTTTATTACACAAGTAAAACAGATGATAATGAAATAACAAAATTTAGAATTAACGTAAAACAATATAAAAGTTTAATAACAAACGTTGAAGTTTATGAATTTTTTGGCGAATTGTTAACAAATTATGATAATTTATTTATAGATATTAACCAAAATTTGTTTGAGATACTTTTTAAAGATGCCTTTTCAGATATTAAAATAACTACAACCGACCCTGAAGAATTTGCAGAAATTTGGACTCCAAATACATTAGTTAATAGACTTATGCAGTTATATATAAACGATGTAATAAAAATGTATTATTTGCAATTAGATATAATTAGAACACAAACAAAAACCACAATAACAGGTTTTAATGATTTAAGTGAAAGCGAACTAAAGGCAGTATTGTTTGGTTATTTATTGGTTGTATTTAATTCTACAAATGTAACACCAGAAATAATATCACAATATTCATTGTTATTATTGTATGACAATTATTTGCTGTCTGTGCCACAAACTGGTCAAGCAGGTGTTGCGCGTTCATTTTTAGGTCAATCAATTTCAGATTCCAATAAATTAGAGAATACTGAAACCTTTGAAAAAATAACAAAAATGAAAAAATATCAAGAGTTTTTTGATAAGTTAGACGCAACCCAACAAGATATAGATAAAAAACAAAGCACCGAACAATCAGATACAAGTTTAGGGAAAAAATCAAATTCCAGAAATAAAAAAGGAAAAAAACCAGTAATTACAAAAAAACGTGTTGTTCTAGGTGTTTTTGCGGCTTTAGCAATTGGAAGTGCTCTATATTTTTCAGGCGCAACTCAGCTGCCACTTGGTCAAGGAAATGCTCCGGGTCCCGTCGTTGGTCAAGATAGTTCTCTTGTAAATGCCAACCCAGGCGCAAATTTTACAAACCCAAATTTTACAAACCCAAATTTTAACTATACAACTGGTAATGCCAATAATTCTACTGCGGATTGGCATAATGGCTTCGGTGGCAGACCTAGAACTCACAAAAATGTAACTCAACACACCAAAATGACGTCTTCTTTAAAAAATAAAAAAAAATCAAAATCAAAAGGAAACTCTTTAAAGAATAAAAAACTAACTCCAAAAAAAAGAACGCAGACAATGCGCAAACGACCTATGTATACCGGAGGAGCTCCAGATGAACAAATAGACGGGTTTATAAAGTGGTGCAATGACAATAAAGAAAAGGTTAGTTTATCCGCAATGGCATCAGGAGATCTTGGACCAATTGCTAGAAAGAAAATTTTTGTGAAAACCACATTTAATAGAGCGCAACTTAAATTGCAGCGCCGTAGAGGAGCTTTTGTGGCTGTGGTTGGAATGATCTCGTGGATCCCAAAAGGGATTTACAACACTCTACCCGAATGGATAATTACTAAAGAACAAAAAATAAAAAATGAGGCTGCAAGAAAAGACGAGTTTAATAAAATTTTACAAAAGATAAAGGAAACAAATGCATTACTTCCTATATGTTTTAATAATGTTGATGCAATTGGTTTAGTAAATACTAAGATCAAATCAGTAAACAAAATAACCGACGATAAAGAACTAATAGAAACTGCTACAAACGAACAAAAAATCAATTTAGATTGGCAATACTTGGAAAATACAAAGTTGTGGTTTTCTTTTAGAGACCTAGCAGAAACAATGTTTGGTCTAGGACAGGGAGTTGAAGGAGAAGGAATTGAAAATATACTAGGAGCAGCAGCAACTTGTGTAGGATTATTTATTTTTGGAGGTTACGTTAGTGCCGCTGCAGTTGGAACAATAGTTGTTTGCAACATTGTAAATGCATATAAATACTGGAGTGGAAAATCTGAAGATAAAGAAAATATTATAAAAAATGCATTAATGCAATCGTTGTTCAACGTATTGACGGAAATTCGCTATTTTGAGTGTAATAAATTTCAAGGAAAAGATGCACTTGATATATTTTTAGACGAACTTGATAAAATTTGCCGAGAATCACTTACTTTTTTTTCTAATAAATCTACCCCAGCAATTTCTGGAAGCCAAACTGCAGCCGCAGCCCAAGGACAAGGAAGAAGTTCTACAGATCTTACAATATATAAAAATAAGAACGTAGTTGGAAAAGACATTAAAAATAAACTAGTAAATTTAAATATACCAATGCAATCATTTTACCACGCAATGAACATTGTTAAGACTACTTATAATTTAGAAACTGGACCATTATTAGTTCAATATTATGAAAACAGGGAGTTGTTCTTAGAAAATTATAAAAAGAAAGAAGCAAAAAAGAAATAACGCAATGAAAACAAGCAAATAATTATATGTTAAAAATAAAATATTATTAACATACATATATAATAATGTCATTGTCAGACGTAACAAAAGAGATATTAAAAATATATAATACTAAATTTGACCGAAATGAAAAAGAAGAAGAAGAATTAGAAAAAGAAGTGAAGCTTAATGAAGAACAGTTATTAAAGAAATACAATGATATTTTATTATGCCGCAACTCAGATAAAAATATTACAAATAAACCACGCGATAAAGATGACGATTTTGATCCAATTAAATTAGTTAATGAATCTAATCAAATAGAAACTGACAATAATAAAGATGTCTGTAATGTCATATGCAAAATGAATTACGTAGAAGATAAATCTTTCATTAATAAAATGATTATATACAGGATTGCAGAAATAAAAAAGCGTCTTATGTTTATAAAATACAACATTGAAATTTATAAACTAATTATTACCAATATACTTAACCTACAATATAAGATAGATTCTGGTCACATAGAAAACAACGACGAAACAACAGGCGAATTAAATGAATTAAATTTGCAAAAAAAGCTAGTAAAAGAGTATTTAGAAAAATACGTAGTAAAAAGCGAAACATACATCATTAATACAAGTATATGCAAGTTTCTATTTTTACAAGATCGCTATAAAAAATTGGTTGGTTAAAATAAAAATATTTAAAATATAATGTATAATGTAAATATAAATATACAACAATGATTTCAAATAAACTAAATGAACTAGAATCGCCTTTAAATGCGAACATTAATATCCGAGACGTTTTATTGCAAATTAAAAACTACGCTTCACAAAAAATAGACGATGACATTATTAGCAGAAATATAGATGGCGTTAATTTTAACACCTCCGATAAATCCACATTTTCCTTCAATTACATAATGGATGATTTTTATGAAAATATAATTGACATAAAAGAAGAAACTAATGATATATTTGTGAAATTATTATTATGTTGCACAAATTATTCTGGGGAAGAAAATGAAGACGAAGACATAGACAAACACATACAAGATATAAATAAAGAAATTAGTGATTTTGATAGTTTAATTCAAGAAGTTAGAATGAAAAAAATCGTGCGTTTATCCAGTATACCAACCGAAGTTAAAGCAAATGGAAAAACTAGCATTTATAAGTTTTCTGATAAAGACGCCAAATTAATTGAAGATATAAATCATTTTTTAAATAAATATAAAGAATATAGTCTAATCTCCTAGTTTTTAGAAGAATAACCCACCGCGTCCACGCTTTTGGGTTTTTGAAGTTTTTCCTTTATATTTATTAATAAGTTTTTCCCGTTTAGTCAATGTTTTTGCGTTTTTCTTTGTTTTAGATTTTATTTTGGGTGTTGATTGCTTCTTGGCTAATTCATCCGCTGGTCTATAACGCAAGAACCACTCTTCATATTCTTTATCTTGCTTTTTCGTATGATCTTTCATCTCTTTAAACTTTTCCGCCTTTTCAGCTCTCATCTCTTCCACTGTTTCTTGATGTCCATAGCAGCTTATGCTGAATCTTCTTAGAAGACCCTTTTGTTGTAATCTATTTTTCTGTTGCACTTCAAAGAGGAATTGTGCCATGCACACTATTCTCTCTGTATCATAGTAATTGCGGTCTGAATATAAAAATGCCAAGTAAAAGCTCAACATGGTATCAACTGTCGCTATTTTCACTGGATGTTTATCAACTGTAATAATATTGTAACTGTGGCACGCAATTGGCATATAAATAAAAGCAATTGTATCTGCGCCGATTAAAACTTGATAGTGTGGTGCAACTATCTCTCCCATTTCTTTGCGTTTTACAATTTTAGCTTTATACCCCGCATCTTTTAAACGCTCTTTCAAAATTTCAGCTGTCTTTTTAGGGTCTTCCGATAAAACGTCAAAATCCGGAATCTTTTCCAGACGTTTGTGTAAATGCTTCGGCATATAATGCAAGTAGAGACTTACTGCGTATCCACCAAAAAACACCACCCCTTGGTTAATAAATGAATTTCTAGTTATTTCAAATATCTTGTCTTCATCTTCTTTGTTTATCATTTCTCTCTGAAAAGGCTCTATGTCATCACAATGCGCGGATTTTAAAGGATAGTTGTTATTGAGAAGCGTTAAACGCTTTAAAACTTTTTCCCATCTTGAAACATCGCCGGCCGGTCTTGAAAGTTCTAAATACATAGACATTCTCAAGTAATTCGGAGGAGCGTATAAAATACCGTCTATTTTAATTGCTTCTTGTTTTACCGCTTTGTAAATTTCCTTATGTAAAAATGTAATGTCTGCAACTGGTATAAAATTCACAAACACCTTATACGTGCCCTTGTGTTGCCCAGACTTGGCTTCTACCTCTAAAAAACCTTCTTTCACATAATCGTCTGTTAGTTCTTTGCTATCATTTAACGCATTAAAAGAGAAAAAATCATAGTCTGGTATTTCCACTTCTGTGTTGTAAAATTGGTCTTGTTTTGGCAAAATATTATTAATCGCGGTTCCTCCATAACATATCACTTTTTTCCTGCGGATAAAGTTCTCTACAATTCCAATTATCTTCTTTACTTCTCCTGAATTGGCTACAGCTCTTCCAGAACGCTCTTCGGCTTTATCTATCGCACTTCTTAATATTGCCAATTCGCATTCCTGGAAGCTCATTGATTTATCGCATATGTTTTTCATTTAATAGTCTTATATTATTAAAAGAAAAAAGAAAAATTAAAAGAGAAAGAAAGTTGAAAAATACAACTAAACAATTCTTATTATAGTGTAAAAGTGCTTACTGGCCAACAACTATGAGTAAATAGTTGAAAACAAACAACATTATTTTTCAATAATTCATCTATTATAGGCTGCGATACGTGCATAGTATATCCATTATTCCAATTCAAAACTTTTGAAACACAACCGTATCTATATACCCTATCTAATTGTTCTTTTGTGAAACATTTGAAGAAAGTATCCATGTTAGTTAATGGATATTTATCTAATAGTATCCTCAACCGTATAGACTTTGAAAGAGTATATTCTCTGATTTCGTTCTCCATTTCCTCGGGCAATTTTAGAATGCTTTCTCTCATTTTGGTTTGATTGTTTGACTATCTAATCAAAACATAAAAAGAATTAAATTTTTTTAGAGTGTAACTTAAAACAAATAGTATTTTTATAATTTGAATGGTTTTTGTTTGTTATTTTAACTTATTTATAATATTCTTTGGGTTTCCAATCATTTTTCCATTAGTGTGTGGTTTCTTTGCAAAATAACTGTTCCAGAATCTTTGCGTGTTGTAAAAATCTGCTTTATGAGCTCCAGACCATTTGCTTTTGCCGCAGAATTTGTTATGATTGTTTGCACCCATAGTAAACCAATCCTTATTAGATTTTCTTAACGTACACTCGCAAATTGCCTTTTTGGAATTCTTGGGATCAACTACGCATTTATGGTTTAAGCAATCAGACCACTCGTATTTCTTAGGGCATTCTGTGATTATTTTTCCGTCATTCAGCTCATTAATGGAAAAGGTAGAGTAAATACGACGAGTTCCTGTCTTGGTTTTATGCGCCTTTAATCTGCTGCAAGACTTGGTCGCAAAATTGTAGCCGTTTTCTACTGTGCATTTGCAACTGGTTTTACCAGGCTTATTCTTTATTGTTTTGCAAGGAGCGGAAGTGCACAGTGCATACCGACTTTTACAAATTGTTAATTTTTTTGTTTGTTTTTTATTTTGTCTATTCTTTCTTGTCTTGTGCATATTATATTATTGTATTATTTTATTTTTCATAATACAATAATTTTTATTTGATTTGATTTGATTTGATTTGATTTGATTTGATTTGATTTGATTTGGCTCAACCTTTCTCAAAGGTTGATTAGATATTAAACGCATAATAATCGCTCTTAACGCTTCTCGTTTCAAATGACAAAGCAGGATTTTGTGGAGGAGGTTCCGGAACATAAACTGGAATGTATCTTAGCTTTTCAGGTTTCAAGCAAAAAGCGTATCCACATTTATCAAAGAACGCATTATTCTCCTGTAAATTTACATCATTCTTCTGATACATCATCGCAATCATCTGGCAACCAGTTTCTCTGCAAACAATAGCACTTGGGTTCGGTGGATCAGCGCCAATATCCGGCATTGAAATGCTCATATTTTGCTTATTATAGTCTTGCAATTCAACTAAATCCGGTGTATTTTTCACATCATAATAATGCAATGCGCGCATAAATATAGAATTGCTTGTCATGTTCACATATTCGTAGAAATCTTCTGTGTCCATGAAAGAATTGTTTGACTTGTCAACAATAACAACTATTTTTTTATTAATCAAATCCATCAATTTTGTATTGCCAAAGTTCTTTCCATTCTGCTCAAAGCTTGAAGCCGGTCCTAAAAAGAATGAATCGTGGCTCTTGAATAAATTAGCCAAGTTCTGATACATTTTTTGGTTGGCGCTCTTGAATCTAAAATGAAAAATTATTGGGTCTTGTGGGTTAGGTGCACCACTTGACGCAAATGCATAGTTTGTAACTATATTCATAACGTCAGAAAAAGCGACAACATTATAAGTTTCCTTAATATGATTATTGTCAACCGTGGATGTAGCAACCACTGGTTGATCATCTATTGAGAATATTTCAAAATCTAAACCCCGAACGCCTTGCTTCAAAACGTCTTTTAATGCGCACGTTGAAACATAATCATTTTTGAAAGTTCCTGGACTGCAGCAATTGTATGCAGTTTTAATGTAATAGTCTTTCAATGTATAACCACAATTTGGATCACTTGAGTTTAATGACTTTATTGATCCATTCAATGCAGAAAACAGATTGCTCATATTGCTGCACTCGCGATTCAACAAATTTCTCATGTAAAAATAATACCATAGAGCCGCAATAATAACGATTATAATCATGCTTAATAACATATAAGCCACATAGTTCTCCTTAAGATTTGCCATCATATTCATCATTTTATTCGTAGTATCCATTGTCCTACTATATTATAATACTAATTTTAAAATATAATAATATTAATCAAAAAAGTTAAATATAAATTATTTGTGTATAGTATATCTAAAAGATGGCTGGTGGATTAATGCAATTGGTCAGTGAAGGACAACAAAATATCATATTAAATGGCAACCCTTCAAAAACTTTTTTCAAAGCAACATACGCTCGCTATACAAATTTTGGTTTACAAAAATTTCGCGTTGATTTTGAAGGCGCAAAAACACTTCGTTTAGCAGAAGAATCTAATTTCACATTTAAAATACCTAGATATGCAGACCTTTTAATGGATTGTTATTTAAGCGTTGACTTGCCAAATATTTGGAGCCCAATTATGCCTCCAAATACTGACCAAGAATCTGAACTTTATAACAGTGGAAAATGGATTCCATATGAATTTAAATGGATTAATTCTATTGGAGCAATGATGATATCTCGCATCACTATTACATGCGGAAACCAAACACTGCAAGAGTTTTCCGGCGAATATTTGAAACTTATGATTGAACGCGACATGCCCGGAAGAAAGTTATTTGGGTTTAATGAAATGGTTGGAAATATTCCCGAATTAAACGACCCAGCGAATTCCGGGGCGCGAGTTAACACTTACCCAAACGCTTATTATAACCCTAATAGTTCCGGACCTTCAATTAATGGAAGAACTTTATATATTCCGTTAAACAGCTGGTTCAACTTTAAAACTCAAATGGCCTTTCCATTAATCTCATTGCAATACAACGAATTGCACATTAATGTTACAATGCGACCAATTCAAGAATTGTTCCAAATTCGCGATGTATATGACAGCGCAAACAATTATCCTTATGTGGCTCCAAATTTTAATTTGTGGTATATGCAGTTTTATAGATTCTTGCAGACCCCTCCCGACGTTGAACTTGGATTAAATTCTTACGTGGATAAAAGAACTTTGTGGAATGCAGACGTTCATTTAAATTGCACATATTGTTTTCTTTCCAATCAGGAATCCAGATTATTTGCACTTCAAGAGCAAAAATATTTATTTAAACAGGTAAGAGAACAGATATTTTACAATGTCACTGGTCCAAATAAAGTGCAACTGGATTCAATTGGAATGGTTTCAGGCATGACGTTTGTATTCAAAAGAAGCGATGTGAACTTGCGAAATGAATGGACAAATTATTCCAACTGGCCATATAATTATTTGCCATATGATATAGTACCAGCGCCAACCAGTGGAACATATCAGATAACCAGAACAAACCCAGATGGTTCCACAACGGTTGTTGATATTGGGCCTGGTGTGAATCCAAATGGTAATTTAACTGGCTGGTTTATAACGAGTGAATCTCGTGGTGCAAATACAAAAGGCATATTGGTTAACCTGGCAATATTATTAGACGGATCTTATAGGGAGAATTCACAACCCAGTGGAGTTTACAACTACATAGAAAAATGGATTAGAACTGGAGGATGGGCAGACGCTGGAATCTATTTTTACAGTTACGGAACGTCAAATTCACCTCTAGATATTCAACCTTATGGAGCAATTAATATGAGTCGTTTTACCACCATTGAGTTGGAATTTAATACGATTATTCCAACGTTGGATCCATACGCGCAATCGCTCGCTATTTGCGATCCCCAGACTGGAAATATAATAGGCATTAATAAACCAACCTGGCGAATCTATGATTACAATTTTGACTTGTATACATTTGAAGAGCGATATAATGTTGTTACTTTTGTTGGAGGAAATTGTGGGCTTATGTATGCAACTTAATTAGCTCTTTCGGAAAGATTCTGATGATAAAGCAGACGCTAGCAACGCAAATGGAATTACATTCAACCATAAAAATTTTTTTTTTTGATATTTTATGGTTAACGTTTCTGCCGCAATCGTTATAGGCAACGCTGTTGTAAAAGTAATATAAAGCAGTAAATCTGTAGCTGATGTGATTTTGGGATTTTTTTTCCCCGGTAGTCCGTACGCTTCTAACCCAACCGCCCCGGTGAATACTCCAAGTGGAACGCCTAAAGCACCTACCGCTAACGCTACTTTAGTTGTAGTCTTCATTATATTATACGCTAGGATGTTTATTTTTACAAAAAAAATAAGTTACTGGTTATGGGGGGGGACGATATTGTCGTTCATAAACACTTGAAGCGCTCCTATTACGGAAATTGTGGGCTTATGTATGCAACTTAATTAGCTCTTTTAGATAGCGCCTAATACGGTATTAGAAATTAGTAACGCAAATGGAATTGTATTCAACCATAAAAATTTTTTTTTTTGATATTTTATGGTTAACGTTTCTGCCGCAATCGTTATGGGCAATGCTGTTATAAAAGTAATATAAACCATTACATCTGATGCTGATTTTAATTTGGGATTTTTTTTCCCCGGTAGTCCGTAGTATGCCGCCCCCGCCCCTGCGAATACTCCAAGTGGAACGCCTAAAGCACCTAGTGCTAACGCTACTTTAGTTGTAGTCTTCATTATATTCTACGATATGATATTTATTTTTACAAAAAAAATAAGTTAATGGTTATGAAAAGATGATATTGTCTTTCATAAACACTTGAAGAGATCCTATTACTGAAATTGCGTTAAGTAATAGATATTTTTTATCTTGATATTTTATGGCTAAAGTTGATGCAGCTATCGCTCTTGGCAGTGCAGACGCCATTATCACAACTGGAAGGGGCGGCAACGGGTGCCAGTCTTTCTTCGCAATGATAGATATACCACCAATTGATATAATTGCTCCAAGCGGAACGGATAAAGCACTAACCGCTAACGCTACTTTAGTTGTAGGCTTCATTATATTCTACGATATGATCTTTATTTTTACAAAAAAAATAAGTTAATGGATCAGGAGTTTTTTATATTGTTTTATATTATAGATGAAAACGTCAACGACCTATAATGTGAAATACTTTACAATACTACTAATAACCATTCTAGTTATTTTTTCAATTGTCGTTGTGTACGCGTATAATTCTGGTTCTTGTCAGCTTCAAAAAAAATATGAATGCAATGATAAATTTTGTCTTTATAAAGAATTTCCAATTCAATTATCTAATAATTCTATGAACGAAATTCAATCCATGTTACAGGACAAATCCATTCAAAAACGCGTTGAAATAACATCCTTTGCCGAAAATATTGCCAATTGCGCGCTTCCAAATAAAGCAGGTGTTACGGTTCCCACAAATCAAATCGTAAAACACTCTGACAGCATTATACCTTTCTATCAAAATGAACTTTGTGACAAAATTTCAGAACTTCTTGGATTCAAGGTATATCCAACGAACCTTTCCTTTCCTACTTCGTGCGTTTTATTAATTTATGAGAATGAAGGTGATTGGATCAATTGGCACTACGATTATAATTATTATGATGGCCGTTTTTTCACTGTTTTGATTCCGATTACCGCGGATCTTACGTGCACCAAGTTTGAATTCAAAAATAATAAAAATGAGGTGGTAAGTCTAGATTTAAATGAAAACGGCATTTGTTTTGAAGGAAATTACTTATATCACAGAGCGTCCAAGCTATGCGCAAATCAGCGCCGAGTAATATTGTCGTGTCAGTTTGTTACGGATAATAAAATGAGCTTAATTAATCAGTTACGGATTAAGCTCAAGGATTTTGCTTATATAGGCGCATTGAAATAGGTAATAAAATCAGAATATATTATTTTGGTTTAGCGTTCTCAGTAAGGGCGGAAATTTCGAATAAAAAGGGGTCAAAAGTGTTTCCAAAATCCGAAAAAGGACAAAAAAAATGTCCAATTTTCAAAACCGCCGACCTTTTATGAAAAAGGGGTCAAATTTCCGCCATTGTCAGCTAAATGGTCTAAAAAGGTTTTTAAAATCGTAAAAAAGTGTTACGCTATTTTTTATATATTTTTTGAGGAAAAGGGTTTAGGTGTTTTTTCTGTCCTCTAATTAAGGACAAATGAATGACAAAAATGCGCCAAAAACCGCCGATTTTCTTACTTGTAAATGTTGTGACTTTAAATGCTCTAAGAAGAGTGATTGGGATAGACACAATTTAACACTGAAACATAAAAAGAATGACAAACGAATGACAAATGATGACAAAAATACGCCAAAAACAGCCGAGAAATTTGTTTGCGAGTGTGGTAAGGAATATAAACACCGTCAAGGATTATGGTCTCATAAGAAAAAATGCGAAAGCGCCGCCTTTCCCCCAACAGAATCTGAACAACCCTCAAATAATATAATTGTAGAGCTACTTAAACAAAACAAGGAATTTAAAGAGCTTATTATTGAGCAAAATAAGCAGATAATGGAACTCGCAAAGGAGAAAAATACTGTTATAAATAATACAACTAATAACAGTAATACAAATAATAATCAGTTTAACTTGCAGTTCTTCTTGAATGAACAGTGCAAAGATGCCCTCAACCTTGGCGACTTTGTAGAACAGATAAAGTTGCAATTATCGGATTTGGATATGATCGGTCGCGTTGGTTATGTAGAAGGAATGAGCAAAATATTCATGCGAAATTTACATGCACTTGACGTATTTAAAAGACCGATTCATTGCAGCGACTTGAAGAGAGAAACGTTGTATATAAAAGACAAAAATGCGTGGGAAAAAGAAAATAGCGAAAATATTAAAATTAAACGCGCAATAAAGGGCATTGAAAATAAAAACATAAAACAAATTCCATTTTGGGTAAAGGAAAATCCGGCATCTGAAGATTTTGAAACTAAGAAGCACATGGAATATCAAAATATATTATTGGAAGCTATGGGAGGTTCCACCTTAGAAGATGATAATAAAAAATGCGATAAAATAATTCGCAATATTGCAAAAGAAGTCGTCATTGATAAAAAATAATAAATAAAAAATAAAAAATAAATAATAAATAATAAATAATAAATAAATAATAAAAATAAACCAACAACTCTATTCTTTTATAAAGCCAATGGGAATAAGATATCCCGAATATAAAATATTATTTGCAATATTACCCATTAAATGAAACGTTGCATGAGAATATATTGATGACCAGAGATGTCTTTTTATATCAAAATATTTGCCAAGAAAAAAGAAAAATAAACTAAAAATAAGAACAGTAAAATATACCTCTTTACTTTTTGTATGATTCGCGCGAATAATATGGTAAATAACCCCATTTATAACACACGTTACATCTACTTTGCGTCTTAATGAATTATATACAGGTTTTCTCCAATGATTAACAGATGTTAAGAAGATTGTTCCGGATATTGCCGCCATATCATAATGTTTTCTATAATAAGCGTGCATTGCAGTAAAAAAAATCAAAAAAGACAATCTCCAAATAACAACGGCTTGCTCAGGATAAAACATTTCACCATTTGATAATGGCGCTTGCAATTTATTTTTCATAGTTAATAGTTTATTAGATTCATTATTTAAATTATTTATAAATAATCTCATATATATTGCATGATATTATCTACGATTGCTACTAAAGAAAATCATTGGCAGCCAAAGGTCCGTCAACAATAAATTCACCGCTCAACGTTGGTCGTTTTGGATAATTTGGCATAAATGATTGCGCGGATGGACTATATCGCTTATCAAACAATTCCTTTTCCGCGTCAAAAGTTTCTCTCCAAGTATCAACACCTTTAAAATAACTTGGCGGCGGGCTGTCTGGTGTACCAATCAATTTAGCTTGTGTGCCAATATCAGTTGTTAAAACAGAGTAATTTGGTGTTTGCTCTGTCGTGAGTTTTCCCGCATCGTTGTTGCCGCGAATATTTGTAACACGTTGACTATTTTCAGGAGCGAATTGTTTTGTTTTAGAATTGCAACCAAAACAGTCTATATCGGAACTGCATTGTTCTCCTGTTAATGAACATCTATTATTGGGGCCGCACATATTCTGACAACTTGTTGTAGTTGTTAATGGCAAATCTACGGTGTGATTTGTTGAAGGACCTCCATTATCAATGATGGGTCCTAATGAAGTAAATTGCTCAACAATGTACCCATTTTTTATTAAATAGTCTCCCCAGTTAAAAATGTAAATAGTTAAAAATAATATAATAAAGGACCAAATGATTAAATATAGTTTGCTCATTATATATTTTGATTAGATAAAAAGATTTTTAGCAATTTAATGAATAAAATATTATATCGTTTTATTATAGTTATGTCAGATACATCAGCTATAGATGATAAAAAAAATAAAAGTGAAAAACCAAAAAATGCATTGTTGAAATTTTCTCTCGGAATTTTTTATCAGTTGATCACTTTAGGTATTATAATATTAATTGGCTCTTTATTTTTATATACAGGAAAAGTCGCGCAATCCAACCTGCTTCCAACATGTTTAGCGTACGTTCCTTACACCGACGCCGCGCCACCAATTAAAGAAATTCCAATAGACATTAACGTTGTAAAGACCGAGAAAGGCAATTGGTCAACTAAATTGAAATTTCCATTAGAAGAAAATTTAAAAACAATTGAGAAGACTCTAGGCGCATTAAAATCACTTGTTAATGGCCCTAAAACCAATGTTTTTAAAATGTATATCGGAACAACCTTACAGGAGGTTGTCTCTTGTAATTTTAACATCATTAATACAATCTATAATTTTATAAATGCATTTATTCCCGAAACGTTAATCGTATTATTAGGACCATTTTTAGGATTTTTTATATACATTTTAACTGGTGTAATAGACACGTTTTATTTGATCTTTTTGTGGTTTTACAATATTCATTTGTTGTTTAGCGAAAAAACAGAAACCAACACTTCAACGAGTTGGAAAAGTGGTGACATGTGGGGAATATTAACGTGGTACTGGTCATTATTTTACATATTCTTATTTATTATTGCGTTTTTTTTAATCGGAATGGGGCTTATTATTCCCATTTTGTCTTTCTTGATATCCACGTTTTGTCTATTTTTCCCTTTATTTATGAAATCAAAGAATGCAACAACTGGAAAATCGTATGGCGTGGGTGAAACCATTAAAAATATATTGAAATTTAAGATGAGCATTATCATGATTCTTATGTCATTGAATATTATTATTAGCGCCAATAGCAATTTTGGTGGGTACACTGCATTTGTAGCTATTGTTGCATGTATACTATTATACTTTTTTACAAGCATTTATAAACCATATACACCAAAAGGTGTAGATCATTCAACTTTTGGATTAGGCGATTATGCGCAAGCTGAAAAAGAATGTATACCAACAACCGAAACAAAAGGAGAACCCAGTTTGATTGAAAAAATAGAGAATTTGTTTGGCGGTTCAAAAAGAACAAGAAAATAAATGGTCCAGGCAAAAAATTTATTGTAAACTTTTGAATATAATATAAAAACCTCTTGTATTATATTTTAAATAGGATTCATTATGAAAAAAAATGCAAAAACAGGAAATAAAAAAGACGAATTTCCATTTGTTAGTATATGCACACCAACCTTTAATAGGCGACCGTTTTATTCTGTAATTATAAAGTGTTTTGAAAATCAGACATATCCAAAGGATAGAATGGAGTGGATTATTATTGACGATGGTACTGATAAGATTGAAGATTTGGTCAAGGATATACCTCAAGTGAAATATTTTAAATATGACAAAAAAATGAATCTAGGTAAAAAGCGAAATCTGATGCACGAAAAGGCAACAGGTGATATACTAGTTTACATGGATGACGACGACTATTATCCGCCAGAAAGAGTGTCGCATGCAGTAGAAATGCTGCAAAAAAATCCAGAGGCTCTTTGCGCAGGTTCAAGTGAAATGTATATTTATTTTAAACACATTCATAAAACGTACAAGTTTGGGCCATACGGACCAAATCATTCTACTGCGGCAACGTTTGCTTTTCGAAGGGAACTTTTAAAACAAACGCGTTATAATGATAATGAGGCGCTTGCAGAAGAAAAGGCGTTTTTGAAAGGTTACACGATACCGTTTGTTCAACTGGATTCTATGAAGTCTATTTTGGTTTTCTCTCATGTTCATAATTCGTTTGATAAGAAAACAATGTTGGAAAATCCAAATCCGTATGTATCCCTATCAGAAAAAACTGTGGATGATTTTGTAAAAGAACCCGATATAAAGGAGTTTTTTATGAATACAATTGACGCAGTGCTTGCCTCATATGAACCTGGAAGACCAGAGCATAAACCGGAGGTTCATCAGCAAATAGAAGAGCTTACAAAAAAACGCGCGGAAGCTATTGAAAACCATCAAAAGATGATGCAAATGCAACAAAAAAATATAATGAATGCAAACCCCATAGAATTGGCCGCTGCGTACGAGAAAAAATTGTCAGAACAGACTCAAATGATACATTCGTTGATGCAAGAAAATACACAGCTTACAACAAAAGTGGTTTATTTGGAAAATAAAATAAAAGAAATCATCCAAAAATCAATCCAGCAAAGAACGCAACAGCTAAATTAGGAGATTAAATAATGACTTGAAACATTTCTATATTATTGCAAAATAGTTATATTTTTAGCAAAAAACATTTTATTCGTATTAAGTATAATGGGAAAAATAACGCCTTTGCTTGTTGTTGTTGGAATTGCTGCCGTTATTGGCATAATTTTAAAAAATGTTATTAATAAATTGCCGACAATTAAGGTTGGATATTTCCCCGAATTTATCGCTATTTCTGGAAAGTATGCTTATGTTGCAAATCGTAATGCTTCAGTAAGTGTTATTGATACATCAACAAATACCGTTATAAAAACAATTCCTGTTGGAAATGGACCTAGTTTCATTGCTATTTTTGAAAATTATGCTTATGTTGCAAATAGTGATGATAATACAGTAAACGTTATTGATACAACAACGAATATCGTTATAAAAACAATTCCTGTTGGAAATGGACCCAGCTTTATTGCTATTTCTGGAAAGAGTGTTTATGTTGCAAATAGTAAAGATGGAACCGTGACTGTTATTGATAAAAAAACAAATACCTTTATAAAAACAATTCCGGTTGGAGCTGGACCCACATTTATTGCTATTTCTGAAAAGTATGCTTATGTTGCAAGCCTTGGTGGAACAGTTAGTGTTATTGATACAACAACAAATATCGTTATAAAAACAATTCCTGTTGGAAATGGACCTAGTTTCATTGCTATTTTTGAAAATTATGCTTATGTTGCAAATAGTGGTGATGTTATTACTAATGGAACAGTTAGCGTTATTGATACAACAACGAATACCGTTATAAAAACAATTCCTGTTGGAAATGGACCTAGTTTCATTGCTATTTTTGAAAATTATGCTTATGTTGCAAATAGTGATGATAATACAGTAAGCGTTATTGATACAAAAACGAATACCATTATAAAAACAATTAAAGTTGGATCTTCCCCCATATCTATTGCAATTTCTGGAAATTATGCTTATGTTGCAAATAGTTGGGATGGAACAGTAAGCGTTATTGATACAACAACGAATACCATTATAAAAACAATTAATGTTGGAAAATTCCCAGCGTATATTGCTATTTCTGGAAATAATGCTTATGTTGCAAATCGTACGGATGCTACAATAAGCGTTATTGATATTTCTGGTTATAAGTGATATACTTAGAAGATCAAAACAAATATATTTTTTAGCAAAAAATATTTTATTCGCATTAATTATAATGGGAAAAATAACGCCTTTGCTTGTTGTTGTTGGAATTGCTGCCGTTATTGGCATAATTTTAAAAAATGTTATTAATAAATTGCCGACAATTAAGGTTGGAAATGGACCCAATTATATTGCTATTTCTGAAAAGTATGCTTATGTTGCAAATTATGGTGGAACATTTAGTGTTATTGATACAACAACAAATATCGTTATAAAAACAATTCCTGTTGGAGATGGAGCCATTTTTATTGCTATTTCTGGAAATAATGCTTATGTTTATGTTACGAATTATGACGATTCAACAGTAAGCGTTATTGATACAACAACGAATACTGTTATAAAAACAATTCCTGTTGGAAATGATCCCAATTATATTGCTATTTCTGAAAAGTATGCTTATGTTGCAAATTCTGGCAGTGACACAGTAAGTGTTATTGATACAACAACAAATATCGTTATAAAAACAATTCCTGTTGGAAATGGACCCATTTTTATTTCTATTTCTGAAAAGTATGCTTATGTTGCAAGCCTTGGTGGAACAGTTAGTGTTATTGATACAACAACAAATATCGTTATAAAAACAATTCCTGTTGGAGATGGAGCCTTTTTTATTGCTATTTCTGGAAAGAGTGTTTATGTTGCAAATAGTGGGGGTGAATCAGTAAGCGTTATTGATACAACAACGAATACTGTTATAAAAACAATTCCTGTTGGAAATGGACCCATTTTTATTGCTATTTCTGGAAAGAGTGTTTATGTTGCAAATAGTGGGGGTGATTCAGTAAGCGTTATTGATACAACAACGAATACCGTTATAAAAACAATTCCTGTTGGATCTTACCCTAATTTCATTGCGATTTCTGGAAAGAGTGTTTATGTTGTAAATAGTGGGGGTGAATCAGTAAGCGTTATTGATACAACAACGAATATCGTTATAAAAACAATTAAGGTTGGAGCTGGACCCTGCTTTATTGCTATTTCTGAAAATAATGTTTATGTTGCAAATGGTGATGATAATACATTAAGCGTTATTGATATTTCTGGTTATAAGTGATATACTTAGAACATCAAAACAAATATATTTTTTAGCAAAAAATATTTTATTCGTATTAAGTATAATGGGAAAAATAACGCCTTTGCTTGTTTTGGGAATAATTGGAATAACTGCCGTTGTAGTTTTACAAAGCTGCAAAAAACCTACTGCAGAGCCAGTCCCAACATCAACCGTTGTTGTTGGACAATCGCCTGTTTTTATTGCTATTTCTAAAAATAAAGCTTATGTTGCAAATATTTTTGGTAGTTCAGTAAGCGTTATTGATACAAAAGATAATACCGTTATAAAAACAATTCCTGTTGGAGATGGGCCCAACTTTATTGCTATTTCTGGAAATAATGCTTATGTTTATGTTACGAATTATGACGATTCAACAGTAAGCGTTATTGATACAACAACGAATACTGTTATAAAAACAATTCCTGTTGGAGGTGTGCCCAGATTTATTGCTATTTCTGGAAACTATGCTTATGTTGCAAATAGTGATGATACTACAGTAAGTGTTATTAATACAAAAACGAATTCAGTTTCTAAAACAATTAAGGTTGGAAATGAACCCAGATCTATTGCTATTTCTGAAAATAATGCTTATGCTTATGTTGCAAATTCTGGCGGTAATACAGTAAGCGTTATTAATACAACAACGAATATCGTTATAAAAACAATTCCTGTTGAACAAGCGCCTAGTTTTATTGCTATTTCTGAAAATAATGCTTATGCTTATGTTGCAAATTCTGGCGGTAATACAGTAAGCGTTATTGATACAAGAACGAATACCGTTATAAAAACAATTCCTGTTGGAAAGGGTCCTTCCTCTATTGTTATTTCTGGAAACTATGCTTATGTTGCAAATTTTTTTGATGAAACAGTAAGCGTTATTGATACAACAACGAATACTGTTATAAAAACAATTCCTGTTGGAAAGGGTCCTTCCTCTATTGTTATTTCTGGAAACTATGCTTATGTTGCAAATTCTGGCGGTAATACATTAAGCGTTATTGATACAAGAACGAATACCGTTATAAAAACAATTAATGATGTAAGTAACCCTATGTATATTGCTATTTCTAGAAATAATGCTTATGTTGCAAATATTAAGGATAATACAGTAAGCGTTATTGATATTTCTGCTTATTCGGCGTAATATAATATTTATATTTCAAATGCACAAATAATCCAAAAATAAAGCCGAAATAAAGATAAAAAAAATATAAATGCGGCTTTCATGAATTAACATTTTAAATAGATTATGCATTTGAAAAAAAAATTGATTTAGAGATAAGCACAAATAATTAAAGTATCTCACAGACAATCCCTCGGAACAATGAGCCGCAATTACGATTACAAGTACCAAATGTCCAATGACGCCGATGACGACAACATCTCGGTGAATTCTAGGTCCAATAGACAAAAGGTGAATAAGGTATTGTCGGAGACCGTTGAAGACAGACTGTGTTTCAAAACCAAGAGATTTGATCATAGTTCTTACAAGATGAAGCCTGTGATCATGTTTGGTTCGGGCGACACTGGATCCACAATTCGCAATGCCGTGACCGGCGAGAAGTATTACGGACATCGCGTCGGTTCAAGGCACGAGGATCTATACTTCAAGGCGCGCATTTGCACCGGAGAATTCAGTGAACCAGCGACGCTCTTCTATGAATCTGTTGAGCAATACGAGCGTCACCAGCAGTGCGTTGCTGACAATGCTTGCCGGGCAAGGTTTGCTGTGAAGCAGCGAGCAGCCACCATTGCACTTGATGCGGAACGCGACGTAGATCAATCGCATCGCCGGGTCGCTGTCGTTATAAATTAAAATATATTGTAAAATAGTTAATGTAGATTAAGTAAAAATTTTATTTTTTATAATGACTTTGAGTATAATATTTTTTGTAAAATATATTATGTCACATTATAATATAATTGTCATGGGAAAAGCAACGTCTTTTTTAGTTTTAGGAGCAATTGGTGCGATTGCTGCGGCCGTTTTAATTTACGCAAAAAAGGAAACCCCTACACCAACCCCCGATCCAGTTACACCAACTCCTGACCCAATTACACCCGATATTACATCACAACCGTCAATCTTAAATCCTAATTGTATAGCGACTGACTTCGCGGGAAATGTCTACATTACCGACAACATATCAAAAGAAATATACAAAATTTTTACCGATGGAACGGTAAAAACCTTAGGAGAAACTGCCAAATCATCAATAAAAGACTTTGGTGCAATAGCCGTAGATGATGTTGGAAATGTATACGTGGCGGGCGGTGAAAGTAAATTGGTGTATAAAATTGACAAAAAAACCGACAAAGTAACCAAATTGGGAAGTGGTGCAAACTTTGTTTATCCTTTTTCTGTAGCGGTAGACAATGCGCAAAACATTTACGTCGCGGACGTTGACGCTAACAAGATATATAGAGTTTCCTCTGATGGAAAAACTGCAAAGACTTTAGCAAACGCTACAAAGTTCAATGAGCCTTCGGGCATATCAGTAGACGTTAACAGAAATGTCTACGTGTGCGACACCAATAATAACGCGGTGTATAAAATTCTCCCAGACGGACAAACTGTAGAAAAATTTGCAAGCACTGTTACTTTCTCTAAGCCTTTTAGTATCTCAGTAGACGGTAAAGGGTTTGTTTACGTTGTTGAATCTAAAAAAGTATACAAAATTTCTGCTGACGGAAAAACCGTAATATATTTAGGAACTAATATAAAATTCAATGGTATTAATGACATATCGGTGGATCGCGGGGGAAATGTCTACATTATTGACGTTGAAGATAAACTAACATACAAAATTGCAGCCGATAAAATAACTGCGGTAATTTTAAAACGAGGAAAAAAATCAACACCACCAGCACCACCCACACCAGAACCACCCCCACCCACAACGACTTTAAACACTCCTTACGGTGTGGCCGTAGATAGCATTGGAAACGTCTACGTGACTGATATAAAGAATGATGATAGAATTGACCGAGTACGTAAAATTGACACCACTGGAAAAGTAACCAATTTAGGAGAAGAAGCAGATCCTAAATTCAACGCTCCTGCTGGCGTGGCCGTGGATGATAAAGGAAACGTGTACGTGGCTGATACAGAAAATAGTCTAGTGCGTAAGATTGACGCAAAAACCGGCGCCGTAACCAATTTAGGAGAAAAAGCAACTCCTCCATTCAATAAACCTGAAGGCGTGTCCGTGGATAGCATTGGAAACGTGTACGTGGCTGACACGGGCAATAGCCTAGTGCGTAAGATTGACGCAAAAACCGGCGCCGTAACCAATTTAGGAGAAAAAGCAACTCCTCCATTCATTACTCCTCAAGGCGTGGCCGTGGATAATAAAGGAAACGTCTACGTGGCCGATACAGACAATAACCTAGTGTGTAAGATTGATGCAAAAACCGGCGCCGTAACCAATTTAGGAGAAAAAGCAGATCCTAAATTCACTGATCTTCGCGGTGTGGCCGTGGATAATAAAGGAAACGTGTTTTTTTCAGATCGGGGCAATGACCTGGTGCGTAAAATTGACGCAAAAACCGGCGATGTAACCAATTTAGGAGAAACTGCAAATCCTAAAATCAGTTATCCTTCCGGCGTGGCCGTAGATAGCGCGGGAAACGTGTACGTGGCTGACTACAGCAATTACTTATTGCGTAAAATTGATGGAAAAACCGGCATTGTAACAACTGTTGTATAAAACTGATCTATAATATTTTTTGTAAAATATATTATATAAACTTATAATATAATTGTCATGGGAAAAGCAACGTCTCTTTTAGTTTTATCCGCAATTGCTGCGTTTTTAATTTTAAAACGAGGAAAAAAATCAACACCACCAGCACCACTCACATCAGAACCACCCACACCAGAACCAGAACCACCCACACCAGAACCACCCACACCAGCACCACCCACACCAGAACCACCCCCACCCACAACGACTTTAAACACTCCTTACGGCGTGGCCGTGGATAGCACTGGTAACGTCTACGTGACTGATATAAATAATGATAGCATTGACCGAGTACGTAAAATTGACACCACTGGAAAAGTAACCAATTTAGGAGAAGAAGCAGATCCTCCATTCAGTAATCCTTACAGCGTGGCCGTGGATGATAAAGGAAACGTGTACGTGGCTGACACATACAATAGACTAGTGCGTAAGATTGACGCAAAAACCGGCGCCGTAACCAATTTAGGAGAACAAGCAAATCCTAAATTCTCTAGTCCTCGAGGCGTGGCCGTAGATAGCACAGGAAACGTGTACGTGGCTGACAACGGCAATAACCTAGTGCGTAAGATTGACGCAAAAACAGGAGCTGTAACCAATTTAGGAGAAACTGCAAATCCTAAATTCGGTAATCCTTTCGGCGTGGCCGTAGATAGCGCGGGAAACGTGTACGTGGCTGACACATACAATAGTCTAGTGCGTAAGATTGATGCAAAAACCGGCGCCGTAACCAATTTAGGAGAAAAAGCAAATTCTCCATTCGTTGGTCCTTCCGGCGTGGCCGTGGATAGCATAGGAAACGTGTATGTGGCAGACTTTGACAATAACCTAGTGCGTAAAATTGACGCAAAAACCGGCGCCGTAACCAATTTAGGAGAAACTGCAAACCCTAAATTCAGTCATCCTTCCGGCGTGGCCGTGGATGTTGAAGGAAACGTTTATGTGGCTGACTTATCCAATGGTCTAATGCGTAAGATTGATGGAAAAACCGGCATTGTAACAACCGTTAAATAAAACCGATCTATAATATATTTTGTAAAATATATTATATAAAATTATAATATAATTGTCATGGGAAAAGCAACGTCTTTTTTAGTTTTGTCCGCAATTGCAGCAGTCGTTTTAATTAACGCAAAAAAGAAAAACCCCTGAACCTGAACCTGCTCCTGAGCCTGATCAAATTACCGCACCGATTCCATCGCAATATTTAATATTAAATCCTAATTGTACAACGACGGACCGTTGAGGAAATAAATTTTTCTCATGTTTAATCAATAAGATGAAATTCACCTTATTGATTTTTTCTTTTTTGTCAAGAAACGTCCCTCAAATGACAATAAATCAGCACGCCTTTAATAAACGTCAAAGAGATCCATTTAGCGGGTATGATCAAAGATATTTAATCAATAGCACAACCACGGAATTGTGCAATACTTGTAACGCCACAATTGTAAATACACACATTCAAATTCACGCCGATAATTCATCAACGTCAGAACAAATATATAACTTTAAAAAAATGTTTGCACAATTGGCGCTATTAAATTACTTGAAACGCGAGGACGAATCAGAAGTTAACAAAATTGCTGCAATAGAAAATCACGACCAACAATTCAATGATAACCCGCATCCATATAAACCAAATTTATTGGCCGGAGGTTTATTCAAAGATTGGGATTTTTAATCACGATCATCATCCTGTGTACCATCGCCTGATTATTTAAAAAATTGAATATATTCATCTCCTTTTTTATCTTTGCCGTATTGCCAGTCTTTGTCGGGCAACGATAAAGGTTCTCCTTTTATTTTGTATTTCAGACCTATTAAACCATTCTGACTTATTAAACCAGCGTTTGTTAAAATGGCACCCGTTAATGTGGCACCTGTTAAAGTGACATCTCTTAACATAAAATTCGTTAAATTGGCATTAGTTAAATTGGCATTAGTTAAATTAGCGTAGAATGATTGTGCGTTCGTTAAGTTGGCATTGGTTAAATTGGCGCCTATTAAATTGGCGTTGTCTTTAAAATCAGCGTTTGTTAAATCGGCATTGGTTAAATTAGCTCCAGGTCCGATTAAATAACCTTTAACTAATTTCCACTCAGTGGGTAGTTTATAATCAGTTCCAGTAATTCTGCCGCTAATAACGCCCGTTAAATTGGCACCCGTTAAATCAGCATTCGTTAAATTAGCATTGGTTAAATTAGCTCCAGGTCCGATTAAATAACCTTCAACTAATTTCCAGGCAGTGGGTAGTGTATAATTATTTCCAGTAATTCTGCCGCTAATAACGCCTATTAAATTGGCATTGGTTAAATTGGCATTAGTTAAATTGGCACCTGTTAAACTAGCATTTTTTAAAATAGCATTAGTTAAATTAGCTCCAGGTCCGATTAAATAACCTTTAACTAATTTCCAGGCAGTGGGTAGTGTATAATTATTTCCAGTAATTCTGCCGCTAATAACGCCTATTAAATTGGCATTAGTTAAATTGGCATTAGTTAAATTGGCACCTGTTAAACTAGCATTTTTTAAAATAGCATTAGTTAAATCCGCAAAGGTTAAATTAGCACCTGTTAAACTAGCATTTTTTAACATAGCATCTGTTAAATTGGCATAAGTTAAATTAGCACCTGTTAAACTAGCACCTGTTAAATCCGCATCAGTTAAATCCGCATTAGTTAAATTGGCATTAGTTAAATTGGCATTTTTTAAACTAGCACCTTTTAAAACTAATCCAGCCAAGTTAGCTCCAACCAAGTTGGCTCCAGGCTGTATATTATATCCCTTAGTGTTTCTAATACCGATCATCGCGTCCATGGGAGGGCGATTGTTCATTTTCTTTTCTATTGAAACACCTGAAACACCTAAAACAATTCCCAATAAAACGCGCGTAATAGGACTTTTTTCAACAGAAGTGGCAATATCTGACAATTTTCCCATTATATTTTATTTATATATTATATTTATTAAAAATAAAATTATTCCCCATCAGACAAATCGGCATCAACTGCCTCTTCGCCGTCTTCTGCATTTTCCTTGGTGTACTTTTCCAAATATCTGTAAATTCGATTAATATCCAATTTAGTAATTTCATAATTTTCAAACATTGCAGAAATTTCACCATCGTCGTGTTTATTTTTCAAGTCTAAAAAGAACGCAAACAAGTCTTTTTTATCCATTCCAAGTTGTTGGCATAAATTCTGAATAAAAATGGAATTGTTGTATTCAGTTGAATACTTTGTTAACACTTTTGTAAATCTCACCTCTAAAGGGTTATACTTGGGTTTCTTTTTAAAAGAATCATGATACAGTTTATTATTTTTAAACGTCTTAATAATAGAACTCATCTCGTTAAACTGCCATATTTGCTTTTGAAATGTTATGCGATCAATGTAATCAGCAAAACACATATTATTCAACAAGTTTAAATACACTGGAATTGATGCGTTGGGTTTCATTTTTCCCAAAACATCAATAATATTTTCGTGCCACAACAATCCAACAATGGTTCTATCCGTTTCATTCATAATGGACAAATGATCATTGATGTGGTATTTACTATTAATTAATTTTTGGGTTATTTGTTTTGTGTCATCATTATAAGATTTTACTTGAAATATGTTATTAATAACGTCGTCTTTTAAAACACCCTCTTTGCTTTGATAGATTTGGAACATTGTTTTTATTTTTCTCAGGTCGTGTTGAATAAATGTGGAAATGTTTTGTTGCAGGTTACCTTCAAGCGTTGGCATCAAAGTTTTAATTATATTTGTAACTTGAAGACAAGTTGGTTTTTTAAGTTCTATAGTATTGCAAACCTTCATGAGTTCTTTAATTTTTTTATCAATATGGTAATTACCGATACAAATAATTGGATTCAGTGTTACTTCTTCTAGCTTTTGCTTTTTGGTTTTTTTGGGGCGAATAAGCTTGATAAGTGTGTTTATTCCACCTTTATCGCCATTATTCATTCCGTCAATCTCGTCCATAACAATGGCAATTTTTTTAATGTTTTTATGAAACATGCTCATAATATTTTTATCAGACATGTTGTGTTTTGTGAGCGTATCAATAATCGTTTTGTTTCTTATGTCACCCGCATCATATCTAACAACGTCGTAATTCATTTCTTTCAGTATATCCATCACAAACGTGGTTTTTCCGGTTCCAGGTTCGCCGTAAACATAAATACCCTTCTTGAATAAATGGTTGTGCTTGTTGAGTTCAAAATCCTTGAGCGTTTCTTTCATTTTAATAACATCCAATTCTCTGTTTAACATTTCATTTAAATTTAGTTTGTCCATATTATATTTGTAATAGTATTCTTTTTATGCTGATTTTTACTCAAACCAGTTTTATTGAGAAAATCTTTTAATAAATTGCGGCAATTTGTTGATTGATTCTCTATGCAAAAAGCGTCTATAAAGCATATATAATTTCCGTAAGTTGTGTTTTTATATCTGTATTTTTTAATTTGCAGCCATTTTTTGTAATTTTCTTTAATTATTGCGTTAAATGCAAACTCATTATCGCGTCGTATCATGTCTCGCAAATAATTTTCATATAAATCTTTTGGAATCCATTCCTTAATGTATTTGTGATATTTAATATAATTTTTTTTTGTTAGAGTGTACAAAACTTGTATTGGCAAAAAATCGTATATATAAATTTCAATTTCAAGCGGAAGTTTTTTAATTACAGCGAGGTCAAACATTCTTATTCTTATTTATGGTGGATAATATAATTTATACTAATAATATTTTTAGTAAAATCTATTATAACATATTATAATATAATATAATGGGAAAAGTTGGTACTGTTTTAGTATTGGGTGCAATTGCAGCAGTTGTTGCAGTTTTTTTGATTAATAAAGATAAAGGTCTTAAATTAAAAGAGATTTATGGAAAAACAAGTGACACTAATGATAACACGTATTATGTGGGAATTGATGACAATACTGTTAATACAGTGATAAAAAATGCATCTGGTACTATGACGGTTTTAGGAAAAAAAGCTAGTCCGCGTTTTGGAAAACTTAATGGTGTCGCAATAGACTCAAAAGGAGAAAATATTTATGTTACTGACCCAGATAACAAAATGGTGCGCAAAATTGAACTCTCTTCAGATAACGTGTCAAACATTGAATATGTTAATTTAAAGAATCCTTGGGGAATAGCAAGGGATAATGATGATAATTTTTTAATAACAGATTTTATAAGTGGAAAAATTTTTAAATATTTGGCAGCAGCAAACGAAAAATACGTTGAGGATATATTTACTACTTTGACGTTAAATGGACCAAAAGGCATTGCTATTGACATAGAAAATAGCATATATATTGCGGAAAGTGGCAAGAATCAAATTGTCAAAATTGATTCTTCAGGAAAAAGCAATATTTTAATATCATCAACAGTTGTGATAAACAAAATAAGTTTAAAAAATCCATCATTTGTAGCAGTTGATGCAAATAAAATTGTATATTTGGTGGACACCGACAACAATCGCGTTATCATGAGCATCGATTTAGATAGTTTCTTTTATAAAGAACAACCACCATCAAATATATTTGGAGATTTATGGGTAGATTCATCGGGTAGGGTGTTGTATGATGGACCTATGTTACTTTAAGTGAATAGCATAAAAATTTAAAAGAATAATATTTTTAGTAAAATATATTATACATATAAATAGCATAATGGTTAAAAATTCCACCGTAGTTTTAACAATTGGTGCGATTGTAGCTGGAATTGTTTTGTTTTCAAAACTTAAGAAAGACGAATCAAAGGAGTCAAAATTCAACTCTCCTAAAAATGTGGCGGTAGATGGCAAAGGAAATGTCTACGTGGCGGATTCTGGAAATAATTTAGTGCGTAAAATTGACGCCAATGGTAAAGTAACCAATATAGGAAGTAATTTTATGGATGAACCTAAAGGATTCAATGGTCCTCAAGGCGTTGCTGTAGATGCTAAAGGAAACGTCTACGTAGGAGATACTAAAAATAATTTAATACGAAAAATTGACGCCAAAACAGGTAACGTGACCAATGTAGGAACTAATTTTATAGACGAACCCAACGGGTTCAATGGTCCTCAAGGCGTTGCGATAGATGCTAAAGGAAATGTCTACGTGGCAGATAGTGGAAATGATTTAGTGCGCAAAATTGACGCCATAACGGATAAAGTAACCAATCTAGTAAAATTTAAAGAAAAAAATCCAGACTTCATTTTTCCTAATGGTGTTGCAGTAGATAGCAAAGGAAAAAATGTATACGTTATTGATTATAGCAATCCATTTGTGAGTAAGATTGACACAAAAACAAAAAAAATAACTAATGTAGGAAATACTTTTCTAGTGGCAGGTCCAGATAGTTACCGTTCTCTTGTTGGCATAGCGTTAGACAGTGATGAAAATGTATACGTGGCTGATGGTTTCTTAAACTTGGTGCGTAAAATTGACGCAAAAACGGGCGACGTAACTAATATAAAAACTAATTTTACAAACAATCCCGAGAGCTTCAAAGCACTTTCGGGTGTGGCTGTAGATATAAACGGACATGTCTTCGTGGTAGATTATTTAAAAAATTTAGTATGCAGAATTGACGCAAAAACAGGTAACGTAACTAATCTTTAATTAGATGGTGTAAAATAAATTCATCTAACTATCCTAAAAATAATATTTTGACCTGTAAAATATTATTTAGTTTTATCGCATTTTACGCGCTCGTGGGAGTATTCCCAGAAGCGTCGCAAGGGTTGGACACACCAGAAGTGATGCCATCCCAAGTAATACCGCAACCAGTGGCCCACTTATATTTTGAGCAAGCCGCGTTTTGGCCAATATAAGGTGCAACGGTAAAATTCATTTGCAAGTGTTGACCCGCGGGAACGCTCGCATTACATGTGCCTAAATCCTTAGTATTAACGCATTGAGAACCACCTGTTCCCATATCAAGCCAATAATCAGGGCAATCTCCCACGAGTGGAGGCCATTGTTGAGTGCTTTTTGATTTTGCTAAAGCAATACCAATAAGAATCATGCATATTATAAGAATAACTACGGCAATTATTAAAACTGTGGATTGAAAGTTCATATGTATAAAATAATAGGATATAATATTTTCTTATATTAGAATATTATAATGAATAACTGTAGACCATCAAATGGAAGGGTGGACATTAATGGCCCTAAAACAACCGATTTATTTCAAATGTATGACAAAATACCAGTAAACCAATGCGCAACTTTTAGGAATCCTACCGAAGGTTTATGGGATAACACTGACTTGTCAAACACTTTTTTCTCCCACAACAATATTCGTATAATTCAAAATGGTATTAGAGCCGGGGTATATCAAAAGTCAAATGGTCAATATGTCATCAGTGATCAAGACGGTGACACGCTTAAAATTGTTATGCGCAGCACATTTTTGCAGCACGCAGCCAATCAACCAACAAACGTTCAACAGCAAGTAGAACAATTGAATAAGATTGTATTGGATTATTGTATCCATCAAGTGTATTCGGAGGCTATTGGTTACCACAAATATCTAGTAGATGCGAGCACAATGTATAAACCAATGGATCCTCCTATTATGTCGCAAAATAATGATAAACAATTGGAATTAAAGCCGTGGTTTTAGATAAAAAAGAAAAACTAATTTAATATGATTTTGAATTACTTTTTCTCTCTTGGATTCACTTTCAAAGGATCAACTGATTAGATATTTTGTCTCCGACCATCCAAGAATCAGCTATCCAATGTATCTAAATTGTCAGAATATATATTCTTAAAAGTGAACTTAAAGAAAATGTTGGAAATTTCGAGGGTCAAAAGTGTTTCCAAAAATCAAAAAAGGACAAAAAAAATGTCCAATTTTCAAAACCGCCGACCTTTTATGAAAAACACCTTTAAATTTCTACCATCACATCATTATGGTCTTGTTAACAAAAATAATAATTATAAAATTATGATGACAGTTTTTAATACTTTTTTAGGGAAAAGATTTAGGCGTTTTTTCTGTTAGTATATTAGCCGAATGATTCCTAACGCAAAAACGCCAGAAACCGCGACAAAATTTTTCTGCACAAATTGTGACTTTAAATGCTGTAAAGAAAGTGATTTTAATCGCCATAATACCACACGTAAGCATATAATCCGAACAAATCCTAACGCCATCCTAACAAAAAAAAGCGCAGAAAAAAATTTTACATGTAACTGTGGAAAAAATTATAAACATATGTCAAGTCTATGCAATCATAAAAAAATGTGCAATTTTCAAGAACCAATAAATGATGCCTCCACAGAATTTGAAAAACCATCAAGTAATGTAATTTTTGAATTACTTAAACAAAATCAAGAATTCAAAGAGCTTATTATAGAACAAAACAAACAAATGATGGAGAAAAATATGGAAAATCAAAAACTTCAGCAACAATTGTTTGAAATAGCAAGTAAAGTGAGTTCTACAACAAACACTAACACCAATTGCCACAATAGCAACAGCAATAACCAGTTTAATTTACAGTTCTTTTTAAACGAGACATGTAAAGACGCACTCAATCTAACGGATTTTGTAGAGCAAATCAAGTTACAATTAAGCGATTTAGATATGATAGGCAGAGTTGGCTACGTAGAAGGAATCACAAAAATATTCTTGAGAAACTTGAAAGACATTGATGTTTGTAAAAGACCCATTCACTGTAGCGACTTGAAGAGAGAAACAATGTACGTAAAAGACAAAGATGCTTGGGAAAAGGAAAACAATGAAAATGTAAAAATTAAACGCGCCATAAAAGAGGTTGAACATAAAAATATTAAACAACTACCTCAGTGGAGAGAAGAAAATCCCGCCGCCGAAGATACAGATACCAAAAAACACATGGAGTATCAGAATATTTTATTGGAAGCCATGGGTGGTTCTACTATGGAAAATGATGACAAAAAGCGTGAAAAAATAATTCGTAACATTGCAAAAGAAGTAATAATAGATAAAACAACATAATAAACAAATTTTTATTTTTTAATTTTTCTTATTTTATTTAGAGTTTAGTTTGCAAGAACCAACTTGGTCTTCTTTGTAACAGACTTCTTACCAGTTCCAGATATACTGCGTTCGCGTTCCTCCCTATACTTTGCATATTCGGATGAAAGTGTATCTAGTTCACCAGACCACATCTGCTCAATTGTTCTTGATTTTACAATTTCCAACTCGGCGGCTTTATCACCGTGTTCCTTTAATACCTTTGCAACGTTCTCTTCGGTCACACTATCCATGGGAAGTTTCACCAAATACTTGAAATCTTCATCCTCGTCAATCACGTCGTAACCCTTTTCCTTGAGCAATTTGCTTACCTCTTCGCGCTTCTTCCGACGCAAATCAACAGTTCCATCCAAGTTCTCCTTGATATACTTACTCTTGTTAGAAAGCAGAACCAGTTCCTTTGTAAGAGAATTAATCATATAATCTTTTCTGGTCTGAAACATTTGAAACCGAGTTCCATAATAATCATCAATAATGTCACGCACGTTTGCATACTTCTTCAGTTTATCTTCTGCATCAAACAGATGCATGTTGCTTGTAGAACTAGTGGTAAACAGCTTGAACTGCTTCTCAAGACCATTACAACCATTATCCAATCCAATCGCCTCCAGTTCAGCAAGCTTACCTTTTTGCAGAGTAATGACAAAATCAACCGTTGTGTCCTTACTCATATCATCATAGTCTTTGACGACGGGCGTTACCTTTTTGCCGGCTTTGTCCACACTATCCGTAAGACTCTCAAGATATTCCTTGAAATCATCAGTCCATGTTCCAACAGGCAATTCGGTAATGCGAATCTTATCCGTGCCAAGAGTCTCATACTTGCCCTTTACAAGGAACTTTCCATCGGAAATCTTTGAAATGATTCCAGCAAAACCTTCGTAATAAGGCATGAAGTCAAAGTGGGAGTTTGAACTACCGGAAAGCTTGTTCTTCAAATACCCAATAATCTCCAACGGATTGTAACACAAAATTTCTGTACTGAATCCAGTTCCAATTCCCTTGGATCCGTTTACAAGAACCATCGGAATAATAGGGGCGTAGAAGATTGGCTCCACTGGAAATCCATCGTCATTCAAATACTTAAGAATCTTGTCATCCATCTCAGGAAACAAGGTCCTTGTAATCTTTGACAATTGGGTGAAGATATACCTTTCCGAAGCACTATCCTTGCCGCCTTGCAAACGAGTGCCAAATTGACCGTTTGGAGTAAACAAGTTGATGTTATTGCTGCCGACATAATTTTGAGCCATTCCGACAATTGCTCCGTTCAACGACGCTTCGCCATGATGATATCCTGAATGCTCAGATACGTATCCAGAAAACTGCGCAACCTTAATCTCAGACGTCAAGTTCTTCTTGAATGCTGAAAACAGAATCTTGCGTTGAGAAGTCTTTTGACCATCCATCAAGTTGGGAATGCTTCGGTCACAGTCATACTTGGAGAAGTGAATGAGCTCCTTGTTAATGAAATCTTCATATCCGACGGCTTCTTGATTGGTGTCAAGATAACTTTCGCGATCGTAATCTTCTAGCCAATCCTTTCTGTCGTCGGCGCGCTTTTTATTGAATACCATGTCAATTGCATCGTCGCAAGGTTTTCCACTGTGAGTAAAACCGACAATCTTCTTCTTCTCAAAATATTCGCGGAATTCCTTTCCAGTGCTGGTTCCCAAACCCTTGTAATACTTAACCTTCCAATTTTTTCCGCCATCATTTAGTTCCTTCCAAGCGTCATATTCACCTTCATTATAGAAGACCAATTCTTGAGAACCCTTCTTTGCCTTCAAGATGGGAGTGTTCATGAAACCGATGAAACCAGGAATTTGCGCAAGACTTGGCCACTCAGATTGGAACAAGTTGATGCCGAGTCCTTTGATATGACTACCATCCAAATCCTGATCAGTCATGAACAAGACCTTTCCGTATCTCAGACTCTTTGCAACGTCTGCTACAGATTTATACTCTTTACCAGTTTCCAAGCCAAGAATCTTTTTAATCTCAGCAATCTCCTTGTTCTCTGCAATTTTCTTGACTTGCTCGCCGCGAACGTTGAGAATCTTACCCTTCATAGGATAGACACCAATCGTGTTTCTATCTTCGGAAGACAGGCCGGAAACAATTCCTGCCTTGGCTGAATCTCCTTCGCAAAAGATTATCGTGCATTGCGCAGACTTTTCGGTTCCGGCCAAGTTTGCATCAATAAGCTTGGGAATGCCGCGAATATTCTTGGACTTGGTTCCGTCGGTCTTTTTTGCGGCCTTGTTTTCCTTTACTTCGGTAATTGCACACGCAGCGTCCATTACGCCCATCTTTGCAACCTTTTCAATAAACTTGTCGCTGACGGTGCACGTTGAACCAAACTTTGCGCTGGGAGTATTCATGAAGTCCTTGGTCTGACTGTCAAAAGCAGGATTTTCAATATCACAACGCAAGAAGAGAATAAGCTGCTCCTTGATACTGTTTGCATTTACTGCAATCTTCTTCTTTTTCTCAATAAATGCAACGAGCTTTCTGGTAATTTGACCAAGGATATAATCAACATGCTTTCCACCCTTGGCAGTATGAATGCCGTTCACAAAACTAACTTGCGAGAATTCGTGACTTGGTGACAGAGCAACTGCATATTCCCAGCGTTCATCAGATTCGCCTTCATAAACGCGAGGAGCCGCATCCTTGGGTCCGATGTACATGTCAATATATTGCTGGAAATTCTTCACCGGAATAGCTTGAGAATTATACTTTACCTTGACGGACTTGTCGGTTATAGCAGCAACGTCATAAACGCGCTTCTTAAACAACGAAATCAAGTCCGTAGAAAGCCCCTCAATTCCAAGACGCGCATAATCCGGCTTGAAAGTAATCTTCGTATAAGGCTTGGACTTGCACTTGGTAATAACCGGCTTGCCAATTACATCCAAGTTGTCGCGAAATTCCTGAGTATATTTTAGTCCTCGGACATGGTCAACAGTCTCAATAGAACCATGGGTGGACCAGATCAACACCAACTTGAATCCAAATCCATTCTTACCACCGACAATCTTCTTCTCGGTCTTGTCGTAATTGGTGGAAGTGCGCAAGTGACCGAAAATGAGCTCAGGAATCCAAATCTTATATTCAGGATGCTCTGCAACATCAATTCCATTTCCGTCATTGATCATGACAATTGTACCATCGTCTTGAACTGCAATGTCAATGCTGGTTACGGGGAGCGCGTTGTTAACTCCATTTTTAACAGCTTGCGCTTGGCGAACAACGTGATCTCTGCAATTCACAATTCCCTCATCAAATAGTTTGAAGAGTCCTGGAACAAGAAGAATATTTTTTTCAACAATGCGTTCTCCGAGTTCATTGAGAAGCCAAACAAAAGCGTCAACATTCTCAACTGAACCAATGTAAGAATCAGGGTTGGAAAGAATATGTTCCTTATCAGTCTTCTGCTGATATTTATTTGCTAGGTTAACGTCTTGCGATGCCATATTGTCTATATTGCTTTATTATTTTTGTATTTATTTAATTTCAATTTTTTTCAGCCTTTTTGAAAAAAGGTTTCCATCCTTTCAAGAGTTACATATAGTTGGTAATTTAGATATAAACAAATAGAAACATGATGCTTATAATGCAACAAGATACTTTTTATCGTAAAGCCACGTTAGAAGATTTTTTAGATGATGGTGAAACAGTAAATCAAAATAGTAAACATAACAAAAATTATTCCCACAATAATAATGACAATGATATAAATAAAAATCAACAAGAGTTTGGACATAAAAAAAGAATAAAACCCTGACGTACTGGTGCAAAAAGCCAACAACAAATTACTCCCAAGGGTCATAAAAAGGGATTTCGTGGTTAAATGTATTATGCATTTTTTATATAATATGTGAATGACGCAAATAACTAATTGCTGATAACATATTAGATAGCGTAAATAAATTTAATAATGACTTTTGTAGAAAAAAGAAATCTAATTGCGGGTGTTAGTTATTACTGTAAAAATATAGTAATAATTCAAATATTATATAAAAACACGCGTTTACCATACAGTGTTTGTATTGTGCCACCACATTCCATCACCCTTTTTAACATTGTATAACGCGCGAAAAATTTGAGAGCGCGAGAGCGGAATATTGCATCTGTATTTATCAAGTGGATGTGGATTGGTTTTGAGTTGTGCCGCAAGAGCTTTCTTGCCGACTTGTTGCTTCTGTTGAAACGCATAATAAGTGTAAAAAGCCTCAAAAGAAATGTTCTTAATGGGAACAATATCGTGATTCTTTGCTTGATAATCACGCAAATATTCGTCGCAAACAGCCAATCCAGAAATATCGGCCAAATCTTCACCTACACCGATGGAGGCGTCAAAGGTGATTCCATCGCGTGCAGCAAATTCTTCGTATTGTTTAATAACATCGTTTTGAATCTGCTTGAACTTCTTCTTGTCGGCGGCATTCCACCAATCGTGTAAATTGCCGTGATAGTCGTATTGGCTGCCCCAGTCATCTAATGCGTGACCCATCTCGTGGCCAATTGTAAAACCAAGATGCGCAAGATTGTATTCAATTCCGCGCTCATCCAAGTCTACAAATGGTTTTTGAATATAACCCAAGTTAATATAAATGCCATTTTTAGATGGCGTGTAAGACGCGTTTACAATATACGATTGAGTTCCACTCATTTTAACTGGGTATTGATTCCAATCCATAATGGGAATATCAACAAGACCCTTGCCTTCTAATTGCAACCATTGATTTAATCGCCATTCATGTATTTTATCCATATTTTCAATAACACTGTCTCCGTAATCAAGTAATGGGTCTTCTCTTAAAACTTGTGGTTTGGCAATTTCAAAGTGCAGATTTTTAAGTTTAAGCAATGCATATTTTCTAGTAGAAGGAGACAACCATTTATTGCGCTTTACAATTCTAATAAATACTTCTTTCAAATCGTTGCACATGACTTCAACATATTTAACATTTTCAGGAGTTTCAAATTTTTCAACGTACGCATTTGTCAAGAAGGTGTTGAATGGAACTGACATGTACAATGAAGCGCTTACTGCGTCGCTGTCATTGATTCTGGTTTGCCCTCTTTGGAACTTGCCAAAAAAATCATAATTGAGTTTTTCCCAGCCTCCTGTCATTCTAGCAGTTTTTTTAACAAATATATAAATCCAGTATGTTCTCCATTTTTCAGAGTCCCAGTTTTTCAATAACAATTCGGTTCCACATTTCAAATAATTTTTGCTGGATGTTATAAAAAAATCGGGCGTATAAGTAAATCCAAGATCTTTTGAGAACTCTTCCCAATTAAAATCGTATTTAGAGATAGCTTCATGCGCGCCAATCTTATTATAGGAATCCAAGCTAGTTGTTGCTTTGGTGCATATAAGCGCGTTCATCATTTCTTGTTCAACCTCAAATACATCGGCGGGGTTTAAATTGTGATTTTTGCCAAGTGCAACGTCAAAAAGTTCTTTGCAAAAACGTTTAAACTCTTTTTTGATTCCATTTTTATATTCAATCTCAGTGCCGTCATCAAAGTAAACGTTAATGTCAACAATGGATAGAGCTGGAGCATCTACAAAACATCTATTAATGCTAGATTCTTTGTTATCAGGGTTTAATGACCATACAAAAGGAGCATGCGATCTAACAACTTCATCTTTATTGGCAAATGCAAGCAACTTCCAGACATTGTTTTTATTGCTTCTTAATTCATCTATTTTCTTTACGATTTCTTTGCATCTCCTTTTGCTATCATCTTTTGTGTTCATGTTAATAATAGAATAATAAAAATTTTTAAGGTTTTTGGCAAGCTTGTTGTCATTGTGTTTAATATAGTCTAAAATAATTTCATTTAATTGTCTATAAACTTTATCTTGAGTGAGTCTAAAATCGTCTATTTGGACAATATATTCTTGCGCTTTTTCTAAAGAGACGTTTTGCAACCAGCCGTAATTAATATAATCGTAAAAATCGTTGTTGGGTTTAATATGACCAGGCGCAAATTTAGACAACAGTTCTCTAACAAACTCATTTTTAAGATCATTGTTAGATTTTGTCAAGTTTTTTGGAAGAGTTTTTCCATATTCAACTTCAAAAGGTTTTAGACCAATAACTATTTGATTATTTTTCAACACTTTTTTGGTTCTATTTCTTACCTTTTTTTTACCAGAATATTTTCTATAATTTCTTTGTGTTTTGTTTACCATATAATATAATATATCTTTATAAAAAAAATAAAATCGCGTAAAATAAAATAAACATACTACAATATATATAATATATATATAATGGCATCAACCTATTCTTCTATACATATTTATCCCGGGCGTAGAGCTGGAAATATCAAACAAATTATAAATTATAATAGTAGTGGATGCATTCCTGAAATTGCACCATTTACAATAACGTCAGGCAATCCAACTATTTCCTATTACAACGATTATTACACTATTACATTTTTAAGCAATGGAAGCATTAGCTTTAACGTTCCGCTCACAATCAACAATAATAATTTTTACGCATTAGTTGTTGGAGGAGGAGGAAGTGGTGGCAAATCTAGTTCTGACCTAACAAATGGTGGAGGAGGTGGAGCCGGTGGAGAAGTAATATACAACGCGCTTTCTGTATCTCAAAATATAAATTATAACGTAGTTGTGGGCCAAGGAGGATTGCCAAATGGTGTTGGAAATAAATCTAGCTTTTCAACAATTGTGTCAAATGGTGGAAACGTTGGAAACAATGCAACAAATTCAACGAGCGGAACCGGTGGTTTAGGCGTAAATGGTGGGGGAAGTGGTGGAGACGGAGGAACATATTTTTCATCTGTGGCGGCGACAAATGGTAAAAATGGAACACAAATAACAATAAATTCAACAATGAAATTTTATGGAGGTGGTGGTGGTGGAGGATCTTACGATCAACAAGCGTCTAGTTCTATTGGTGGACTTAGCGGTGGAGGCGGAGGTGGATTTAACACAGACATTGCTACGTCAAACACCGGGGGCGGAGGAGGAGGTGGAAATGGAAACGGGTTTTTTCAAACGAATGGAGGTCCAGGTGGTTCAGGTGTAGTAATATTGAATTTTAGATATATTAAAAAGGTTAGAAGTTTACAAGCAGAATGCAAAGCGTGTCTTTGTCCGTCGCCAATTAATAGCAAAATAATTAAAAACAGCAATCCAGACGTTATACCTTTGTCAACCCAAACTGCTAGAGCAGTAAACGCAATAAGATATGCGCGTGGTGGTAGAACTGTTTATGGTAACGCTGCATATAATTCAAGTGGAGACTCTAGATTGTTGGGACGCGTAGAAGGAGGATACGAGGCGCCCATCAAAAATAAGTTCTAGCGCGTTGAAATTATTTAGACGGTTTTAATAAAAAATAATTTATTTTCTCTATTTAATTTATAATGACTCGCTACACGAAAAACTCACATGGTCACTATCTCATTCACGGACACAAGTACGAGATGTTAGAAGGTTCCAGAGCCCAAGTTTTACACGGAACTGCTTACAAGACCAGCGGTGGTCTTAAGAAGCCCGAAATCATGATGAACAAGAACGGTCGTATTGTTTCCAGAAAGAAGCACATGACCGCCAAGAAGGAGAAGCGTCTTGTTAAGGCTGGTTACGGCACAAAGAAGGGCAAGTTTGGTTACGTCAAGCTTGGCAAGTCCAAGAAACAACGCGGTGGATACAGTAATTATGCTTACTCCCCTGCTCCAGTGACAGGTGGTTCCAGACGCAGACGCAGAGGTGGTCAAGCTAATATGATGGGTCACAATGCTATGATGCCTCCTGCTGCCATGCCTCCTGCTGCCATGCATCCTGCTGCCATGCCTCCTGCTGCCATGCATCCTGCTGCCATGCCTCCTGCTGCGGTTGTCAAGAAATAAACCAATAAACCAATAAACCAATAAACCAATAAATTAATAAATATTATGCCTATAAATAAAATCATAATATTTAATTAACTTGACAACCATGAAATGGAAACAAAATTATCAAATTCAATAAAATCGGCAAGGGCAACGTCCAAATATTTTTCAAAGTAGCGTTTGCTAATCGTGAATTTGGTTTGTTTGTTCTTTGTGTAGTAAGAATAGATTTCATCAAACGGAATTAAAGCAGCTGCATTTTGGTTAAACAACAAACTTCCCTTATAATGTTCCTTCATTTTATCCAGTGCTTTATTCATGTCACCAATTTTGTCCCATAAACTGCACTGAACATTTAGGATATATTTATTTTCAATGACTTCAAAACTAGGAAAAAAATGATTAATAATCTTTAAAACGTCGTGTTCGTTCGCATTTCCAGCTGAATAGCAAGTGTCCGAGTTATCATGAATCCATTTTTTATATAAACCACACAACTCATCAATTTCAATTTCATAATCAAATTCGCCATTAGTAGACGCAGTTATAGTATTTTCCCAGAACTGAATAAAGTTGCTAACAAATGGCAAGTATTTACTAGTTACATTATAGAATGTATCAGTTGTTTCATCGTATGCGTATTTTTCTTTAAGTAGCTTTTTAAATGTATTAATATAGATTACGCTTGGCAAAGAATGCTTGGATATAAAAAGCTTCCATATAAAATGCATGTTTTTCCACTGAATAGAGAATTTTTTATTAGACGGCTCATTGGCGACGGCTTCAATAGAATGCTCACAGAACTTATTAAAAATATCCATTTGAGAATTATTTTTCAAGTATAATGTGTAACTGGATAACTCTTCCGACGAGAGAACATATTGATCTGAATTGCTATAACGGTCTGAATAATGAGTCGCAACACACAAGAAATCTAGACCGTTTTTGGTTAACAGTTCTTTCAAATTATCAAACAAAATGCTATCTGCAATATTAATTAAACGACAATTATTGAAATTATGAGTTTCATTGTATTTAGTGACAAAATTGCTTGTAATGTTAGCATAACCTGTTACCATATAACAGATATTGTCTATTTCATTTAAAAACTTCTTTGTTTTTGGCTTGGTTAAAAATACCAAATCATTGTGCTTTTTAAGAATGCTGTCACCGATAATGGTTAAAAAGTATTTAACCTCGTCTTTTGTTGAAAATAATGCAGGATATAATAAATTAATAATTTTTTGAATAGTGTCTGTTTCTGGAATAGATTTAAACAAGTTTCTTTCTTTGATTTGTTTGATAATATTGATTTTAGTCTTATGTTTCCATTCCATGAGCGTTCTGTCTTTTGATATAGTAGAGAGAAGCTGGTATTGAATGTCGTCTTCCGACACCATCCTATATGTTTTTCCGTTGTATTGATAAAAACAGTTATTGTTTGACAAGTAGTAATATTGATTTTTACTCAAAAAAATTTGAATGAACGTTTGCTGCTCCTTGGTTAAAAAAGCAGTGCGTTCAACTCGCTTTTCGTGATTCTTCTCTTCCGTGTCAAGTGTAGAAGGAAGAATATCCGTTATATGATAACACAGCCGTTGCAACATGTATGTATTATTTTGGTATTTATCAAATAGTGCTTCTATATTGTCAAAATAATCTTTTGCTTTTGCCTTTTCTTTTTCTTTCTCTTTTTCGTCGGACATTTAAATTAATAATTTATGTATTTAAAAACCTTTTATATGATAAAATCCGAATTAATATTATTTTTCTTGTCGCAATAATAAATTTAATTTAGCACCATTTAATAAGAAAGATAGAAATGACAAAAAATAAGACCAGAAAAGTGGTTTTAAGATACTTGCCAAAACGATTGACTCAAAAGGACAAGAAAAAGGTCAGCAAGATGCTGCTAAAATCTAGAAGACTCTATAAAAAAGGCATATATTACACAAGAAAACAAGTGAAATCATTCAAGTCCAAACCCTCGCAACATGTAGCAAATGCAAGGAAAATATACAAAGTGGAAAAAATAGGTGCGACAGATGAATTGGCGAAGAAAACAGGATGTTCAAAGGCGGCTTTAGCAAAAATAATCAGTAAAGGAGAAGGAGCCTATTTTTCTTCAGGTTCAAGACCAAATCAAACAGGGCAATCGTGGGGTATTGCCAGACTGGCAAGCTCAATAACTTCAGGAAAAGCTGCCGCGGTGGATTACAATATATTGGAAGAAGGTTGTAAACCAAATAGCAAAGCACTCAAATTAGCAAAGCAGGCAAAGAAGAAATATGGTCATGGACAAAAACACGTTCCCAAAGTAAACCTAGTGTAAAAAAAACTTATAAAAAAAATTAACTATGTATGGAAGAAGGAGTAACTAGATTAATATCAGAAATTAGGAGGGGTCATAGGGCTGGCGAAGCTGAATACCTTGGTTCCCTATTAAGTGCGTTTAATTTTAATATTTTGGAACATAAGTATTTAAAGATTGTAAACAAAGTTTAGATATAAATGTCAAATTTTGTATCAAAGGGATCAACAGACAACAACGTTTTGACAATTAAAACGGTTCAAATTGCTCCGTTTAGAACTTTAATGACGGCATTAAAGGACATTCTTTTAGAGACAAACATTTCGTTTCAACCCGATGGAATTCGCATTATTAATATGGACAAGTCGCACACTATTTTAGCGCATTTATATTTAGCTGCCCAAAATTTTGAGTTTTATGAGTGCAAGAAGGAGAAGATTATTATTGGAGTAAATATGTTCCACTTGTTCAAGTTGATTAATTCCATTGATAATGATGATACGCTCACCATTTATATTGAGAACGGTGATTACGTGGATGGTATTGTTTCTCATTTGGCTTTGAAGTTTGAGAATGGTGAGATTAAGCAATGCAAGACACAGAAGTTGCGATTGATTGAGCCCGATCCTGAGGAGCTTGAGTATCCCAACGTGACCTTTTCTTCCATTATTAACTTGCCTTCTGCTGATTTCCAAAAGATTATTCGTGATTTGTCTGGCATTTCGGATAAGTTGGAGATCAAGTCGGTTGGTAATGAGCTCATTTTCAAGTGCTCTGGTCAATTCGCCAATGCTGAAATCCACCGAGCTGAGTCTGATGGCAGTATGGGTTTCATCTTGAAGCAGGATTCATCAAAGGTTATTCAGGGTGAATTTTCTTTGAAGAATTTGGGATATTTTATCAAGTGCACAAATTTGTGTTCACAAATTGAGGTTTATTTGGAGAACGATTTGCCTCTCGTTGTGAAGTATGATGTGGCGTCACTTGGGTCCATTCGATTGTGTCTCGCACCATTACCCTCGAGCTAATTTTAACACCATATATGGTGATGCTTAACCGCCGTAATTTTTATTTTTCAATGTTAAAAATTAAAAAAATTTATCACACGTCAGTAAAAGTATACAGATTATTATATTATCGCATATTAATATAATAATGTCAAGTTTTAACAATAACAGCTATTCAAACTATTTAGGCGCAAGAAGATGTTGCGATTTTCCGGCCATTGGACCCCAAGGCCCAATTGGACACCAGGGTGAACCCGGACCAAGAGGCGACAGTGGATTTACTGGCTATACAGGAGCAACTGGGCCAACCGGTCGCAGCTGTTTAGGATCAACCGGTCCACAGGGACCCACTGGTTCTAAGACCTTTATCATAGATCATCCTCTAGACAACTCCAAATACTTGATTCATGCTTGTTTAGAAGGACCCGAAGCCGGAGTCTATTATCGCGGAAAAGCTTCCATTGATAATAATGAGTCAACAACAATTCAATTGCCCGATTATGTTGCGCCATTGGCCAAAAACTTTTCTATTCAAGTTACATCTATTTACTGCAAAGGGAGAGAAGAACCCAATTTATTTGAAGTGTCTGAGATTGAGAACAATCAATTCACTGTTTATGGAAACAATGGAAGTTTTTACTGGTACGTATATGGAACAAAAAATGACATTGCCGTAGAACCAGATAAAAGTTCTATTGTTGTGAATGGTGAAGGACCTTATAAATGGTATTAAATACCACCTTTTCAAAAGGTGGTGCCAAACAGATTCTAAATACCACCTTTTCAAAAGGTGGTGCCAAACAGATTCTAAATACCACCTTTTGAAAAGGTGGTGCCAAACAGATTCTAAATACCACCTTTATAAAAAGTGGCACCAAACAGATTCTAAATACCACCTTTAGAAAAGGTGGTGCCAAAGAGATTCTAAATACCACTTTTATAAAAAGTGGCACCAAACAGATTCTAAATACCACCTTTAGAAAAGGTGGTGCCAAACAGATTCTAAATACCACCTTTAGAAAAGGTGGTGCCAAACAGATTCTAAATGCCCATATACTTAAAAACTATGTTGATATTATATATAGTATAATGTCAAACCCATATTTAAGTTATTTAGGTGGCTACCGTTGCTGTCCAAGCAAACACATTGGAATTCTAGGTACAACTGGATTAAAAGGCCCAACTGGTCTAAGAGGATACGTTGGTGTTACCGGCAATAATGGCCCAACAGGCCCAACTGGAAGGAACTGCACTGGTCCAACCGGTGCAACTGGACCATCGTGGCCAATAACAATTCCTCCAAAAACATTTATTATTGATCACCCATTGGATGAATCAAAATATTTAGTTCACGCGTGTTTGGAGGGTCCGGAAGCAGGCGTTTATTACCGAGGCAAGGCGACTATTGAAAACAATTCGCACATTGCAATCCAATTGCCTGGTTACGTTAAATCATTGGCATCAAATCTAAGCGTTCAAATTACCCCTATTCATTCAAAAACATACTTTTCAAAAAATGTATACGAAACGTCAGAGGTTGAGAACAATGCGTTCACAGTTTACGGCAAAAATGGCAGTTTCTATTGGACCGTTTATGGAACAAAAGATATTATAAACGCGGAACCTAGCAAATCTGAAATCAACGTTCAATGCAATGGTCCTTACGCGTGGCATTAGATGAAGAATAAAAAGAAATAATAATATAAATAACTTATTATATTATTATACACAACATATGACAATTTTAGTAACCGCATTTATAAAAGGTGCAAATCAACGAAACGACCGCAATATACAAGATTATATTTCTTATGGAAAAAAATTATTGGAAATTCCCATTAATAAAATTGTATTTTTGGATGAAACTTTACTTGACCTTCTTCCAAATTATCAAAATACAATAATTGTCCCAATAAAAAAGGAAGACATCTATTTATATGAATACAAGGACAAAATAACAAATTTTACTTTGAATACACAAACGCCTGAAAAAGATTCATTAGAATACATGTTTCTAATGTGTAACAAAACCGAGTTTATTAGAAAAGCAATTGAGTTAAACCCCTTTCATTCTGACCCCTTTCACACAAGTCATTTTATTTGGGTTGACTTTGGAATAAATCACATATTTAAAAACAACGATGCATTATTCCACGCAACAATCAATGATTTAAAAAACAAAACTTACGAAAATGTTCGCATCGGTTCAATTTGGAGTCCCAGTATGCACAACATGATGGTAAAAACTTTTAAAAGCGACATTTACAAGGATATTGCTTGGTATTTTGCCGGAGGTGTATTTGGAGGAGATTCAAAGGCATTAATAAAGTTTGCCGATTTAACAAAGCAAAAATGTATTAAAACAATTGAAAATTATAAAACCTTAATGTGGGAAGTAAACGTCTGGTTTCAAGTGTATTTGGACAATCCAGAACTATTTTCACTTTACAATTGCGACCACAATTACACATTAATTGGAAATTACTAATAAAAAGGTGGAGTTAATAAATGACCAATCCATCAATATATTTTTTATCGTAGACAGCGATAATAGTTGTTCTATCCCACGAACTATACGTGCAAATAACACGGTCATCTTCAACGATTAGTCCCAAACAATACTCAATGCATTCCGTGTCAAATTTAAATGGCGCAGAATAACGCAACAATTTCATATTTTCGTCAAACACTGAAAATATGTGATAATAATGACGCGGTTGTTCATAGGAAACAATGTGTCCAACAAACCATATTTCATTTTTATAATTTGCACCGCACGTTGACCCGCGAACGCGATTAAAAATGTTGGGCATCTCAATAGTTTTAACAAGTTTTAATTTATTTTTCTCTGAGCTAGTCTCGTCAATTTTGCAGATCTTTAAAGGAGACCAATTATATATTACACGCGTTTCGTTTTTGATATTTACATAAACCCAATTCTTTTCGCAATCGGTAACAGTAAATTCTGGTTCAATCTCAAACGGAATCAAGGTATTTTCTTGATAAAAGGGATTATAATCTCCGTAAACCACTCCAATTTTGTTGTTTGTGTGATAACCGGTTCCAATAAACTTCAACGTTTGTTTACCAGCAGTCTTAAAAATTCTAACATCTTCAACACCAATATATCGTCTATCTAAATAATCAAAATTTATTAATATTTCAAGTTTTACCGCAAAATTGGCATCAAGCTCCAAATATTTATTAATAGTTATAATATGTTTATCGCAATTATGGTAGCAACCTTGCCCGTCAATCTTATAATTAACAAGCCGGGTGTTCATTAAATATCCCCCATCAGAATTTGGAATTATGCAACTAGAAGACGATATAAAGTCTGTATAGTCTCCATTAATTAAATGAACTGACACTCCTGACATGTTTATTTTTTTTATAGGAACAAGAACGTCTTTATAAAATTTCATATTAGACAACAAATTGTTAACCGCGTTGTGATCGGTGGAGTTATTCATAATTGTTACGACGCGATCATTAATATTATTAATCCCAGTATATGCAGAAATAATTGAATATTCAAATTCAAGCCTATACGTATATACATCATTCTGCAAAAATAAATATTCCGACCAGTTAAGATTCTTATCTAAAATGCTTTTTGCCAAATTGTAAAAGACGAGCGCAGATTTGCACTGACCAATAATTCTATAGTATTGTATAATCTCGTGCAAGTTTTCAATTCTATCTGGAAAACATTCATACGCGGCAATCCAATTAAATATAGCATCGCCCATTTTGTCCATTCTTTTATAAATGAGCCCAATCCTATAAAAGCTATACCACACTTCTTGAACCCATCCGCCCAATTGAATGCGTTTTTTATACCATTCAATCGCCGTTTCATTGTCTTTTCCAGAATCAAAATAACTATTTGCCAAATAAAAATGGTATCTCATATTATTAGGGTCTTCTTCAAGACCTTTTGTTAGCAACGCGACATCTCTGTCAAACTTGTTACCCTTTGACCCGCCATCTCCAACATCATTAATAAATAAAACATCTTTTGGAACATTTACATTAACATTATTTGAAGGAGTATTAATGTATTCATGCGTGACTCCAAAATAGCTATATAAACCATTATTTCTTACAATTCTCATGTTATGATAATGGAAATCCTCGTTGCCTTGTAATATAGAAAATGAATCGGCTGACCATAGACTTTCTTTATTAAATCCGCGAATTTGCAACATCATATCAGCGTCTAAAAAAAGTATGTAATCAGACATTCCAATGCAATGATTTAATGAAACGTTTCTATTGTGAGCAAAATCTTTAAAATGCTCATTAACAACCTTTCCACAAATATTTTTTGATTCAAAGTATGCAGCAATAAGTTCAATCGTATTATCGGTGGAACCGGTGTCGCAAATGCAATAAGTGTCTATAATACTGCAGACGGAGTCAAGAAGACGCGTAATAATCTTGCTTTCATTTTTAACAATCATATTTAAACACAAAGTTGGTAGTGCCTTTTTTTCAGTTATTGTTAGTTCCATTGTTTAGTTCTAGTGTTAATATATTTTATCATAGGTTTAAGTATTAGTTTTTATTAATTTATGACATAAATAAAATATTATCTATTTATAATATTATGTCATTCACAAGATTTCACGATGATCCTTGCAGAGTTGCAAAGCAATTGCAACAATCAACCGATGTTGGTAGATGGATTTTGAACGTCCCAGGAAATGGAGATAAGCCGGCATATATGGCGGATCCTCAAGTGAGAATTCAAACATGGGGTGGAAATTTAATGACAAATTGTATTGATTTGGAAAGTGAATTGCGTGGTGTTAATAGACGCGCAAATAAAGATTGTTTAGGAAAAGATGAATACCAGAAGTATAACGTGCCAACGCAAGCCATTCAATACCCAACAAATTCTGCTCTTTATACCGAAGAGTCTAGAACAATAATGCCAGCGTGGACTGCTCGTGATTTAGAACAGGTTAATTGGTATTCTTTGCCGTTGAACCCTCAGGAAAACACGTGCATGCCTTTCCAAAATAATTTAAGCACGAGAATTTTAGAAAAGGACTATTTTGTTGCTCAAATTCCTTGTTCATTGCCCAATGTTCCAGGTTCATTACCAGTTAATCAAGGAAAGGGCTCTTTATCTTACCCTCAAGGTCCTCAAATATGCACGCATGAAAATGCATGTGAAATTGTTGGAAAGCAAAAGTAAAAATAAAATATAATGAGATTTTTAGGAATGAAATCTCTGGTTTACTACTAACAAAACACTTAATTAAAAGTATTATATAAAAAATATAATACTTTATATATATAATTAATGGAGATCGCAATTCCAATTTTAGCCCTAGGAGGCCTATATGTAGCTTCAAATCAAGGCGCCCCATCAAAAAAAAATATAAGAAGTAAAATGGAACAGTTTACAAGTATGGGTGCGAAGCGCAATTACTTGCCAAATACCAACACTCCCCCTCAAAATTACCCAGTTCCCAATGAAAGTGAAATAACGGACACAGTTCAAAAATATGCAAATCCTAATGCTGCAAGCGACAAGTATTTTGATCAGAATTTGTATGAGAAAAAACAAAATAGTGGAGCTTACGTTGGAAACAATATTCAACAAGTATACTCATTAACGGGAGACTATGTTGCAAAAACAGATTTTAAGCACAATAATATGATTCCTTTTTATGGAGGTAAAATTAAGGGGCAAGTTTATAACAATAATAACGCCGAGACAATTTTAGACAATATGATTGGTAGCGGGTCTCAAGTAATTAAGAAAATAGAGCAAGCGCCTTTATTCAAGCCTCAAGATAATATGCAATGGGCTCACGGCGCTCCAAATAGCAGCGATTTTTATCAATCTCGCGTAAATCCCGGAATGAAAATTAGCAACGTTAAACCATTTGAGACGGAATATGTTGGTCCGGGCTTGAATCAAGGATATACTACGCAAGGCAGTGGCGGTTATAACTCTGGCATGGAATCCCGCGACTCTTGGTTGCCAAAAACAGTTGACGAGTTACGCGTTGCAACTAATCCTAAAATGGAATACACACTTGAAAATCATCAAGGTCCTTCTTATTCACACGTTCAAAACGTCGGTATTATTGGAAAGGTTGAAAAGTACAACCCAGACACATTTTTTATCCAAACGCAAGACCGTTGGCTCACTACAACTGGCCAAGAAAAAGGTCAAATGCTTAGACCAATTGAGGAGGTTCATTCAACAACGCGTGCATCTACAACGCAATCGTATACTGGTGTGGCTGGACCCGCTGATCGCGTCGCCAATTATGTTCCTGGAAGTTATGAAGAAGCAAAACGCAATGAGCTTCCAATGTGCGACGTTGGACCTTCTGCCGCTATGAATAGAGGCGACCATGCGGACAAAGATAATGCTCTTAAAAGTCACACAAATTATGTTAATAATCGTTCAACTATGAGACAACCCGACTCAATTAGAAGTGGATTTGGTCGCGCAATTGGCGCGGTTATCGCGCCATTGATGGACGCATTTAATCCAACAAGGAGAGAAGAGTATTCTGGCAACTACCGCATTTATGGTGATGCCGGTTCGCGCGTTCCCGATAGTTATGTTTTGAATCCCAACGACGTTGCACCAACCACGATAAAGGAGACAACATTATACACCCCTCGCTCTTATATTGGGAGACAAATTGAAGGCGGTGGTTATCAAACAAACGAACAAACACCAATTTCAAATCAACGCGACACCACAAATTGCAGTTATATTGGAGACGCGGGTGGTTCTGCCACTGGTTGGGGTGAAATGTCTTATGCATCTGCTTATGCTCAACACAATAATGAATCTAAAGAGAAATCCGTTGTTAGCAGAACAAACCACGGAAATACAAATATTTACAATCAACAAATGAACGTAAATGTGGCAAGAATTGACGGTGATAGAGACAATACAAGAATGTGGGTGCCAACAAATATGCCACAGATGCCCATGTCAAAAGAGACGTATGGTAAGATTCGTGCTCCGCAATATTACAATCAATGCATTGGTTGCGACCGCATTAGTCCCGACATATTAAATGCTTTCAAGGAGAATCCTTATACACACAGTTTGACATCTTCAGTGTAATCCAAATTATTAAATTCATTTATTAAATTCATTTATTAAATTCATTTAAATGTTTTACAGAATATTAATATATGCTGTCAAATATATCAAAAACGGTAAAATTGCGAACAAATTATAACAATAAAATGCGCGTTTTAGTTCCACCAATTTTAACGGACGTATCTTTAAGAGATGGTCTTCAAGGGTTAACTAGAGAAGTTCAAGAAACTTTTACATTAAATAAGAAAAAAAACATTTTTCATAACATTATTTTCAATTATAAGCCAAAAAATATTGAGATTGGATCAATTGTAAATCCAAAAGTCTTGCCAATTATGTCTGACTCTGTGCAATTATACAATTATGCGGTAGATTTTATTAAAAATAGCGAAAAAACGCATGAAATATGTGAAACAGATACAAATGTTTTTATAGTAGTTCCAAACGAAAAAGGCTTTAATATTGGGTTGTCACATGGAATTAAAAATTATTCTTTTCTAACGTCAGTTTCTGATAGTTTTCAACAGAAAAATGTAAATAAAACTCTGTTGGAAACAAAAAAAGAGCTTAAAAAAATCTTTTCAAAAATGGAATTATTAGAAACAACAGAAACTTGCAAATTCAAAACAAAACTATACATTTCATGCATTACAGACTGTCCGTTAGAAGGTAAAATAAACAACGATAGCATTATTCATGAAATTTTATATTACAACGAAGACTTTCCAAAAATTGAAGAATTTTGTTTGTCAGATACATGCGGATCATTAAAATTTGAAGATTATAAATATATTGTTGACAGTTGCATTTTTTTTGGACTACATCCATCAAAAATATCTCTGCATCTTCACATTAATAAAAAAAATATAGAAGAAATTAACCAAATTATAAAGCACTCCATTAATAATAATATTAATAGATTTGACGTTAGTATTATGGAATCAGGTGGTTGTTCATTAACTATGCCTTCGTCTGATTTATTACCAAACGCATCTTATGAGTTATTTAATTTTTTTTTTAAAAAATATTCTGATGAAATTTAAAAGAATTTTTATATATATATTTTATCAATATATATATAATATATATATGATGATAGGATCTGGAAAAAATAAAAAAAAACGACAAAGTCAAGGGCAACGACAAAGACAACTCCGAGACCAAGCTCAACGAGTTGCTGACCCCGTGACATCCAACCCTTTAATACAGAAATATAATGGAAGATATTGTCCAGAAGTTGATTTAAGAGCAAATAACATGTTTTCAATATTTAGAAGATTAATATTAACAAGCATTCGTCAAGGCCCATATCAAGCAAATCAATTGCAAATATGCAGAGAACCAATAAATGAAGTTACCATGTTGGAAAATTATGGAAATTTTCTTAATGGAACCAATCCTGATGGAAAATATGATTTATATGATTTAATAGAAAAAGACTCCCATGGAAACAATATAAAACCCCCAATTAATTTTAATACATTATTTCACATTCCCAAAGAAATAATAAACAAACGTTTATTTTTAAGACAACCAGATAATATAAACTATGCCGGCAAAAATAATGCAATAATGGATAAAATAGTTAATTCATTAAACAATACAAACTGTGGATGCAGAAAATATACATTTCAGTCCCCAGAAACACCATGTCCAGATTGCAAATTGGACGTTGACCTTGCAATATTAACATATTGTCCATCAGACCCTTGTTTTGTAGACCATAATGCAAATCCTTCAGACATTGAATTATTGCTCCCACTTGATCAAAGACCCACCGATGCAAATAGAGTAAAAATTCAGGTAACAATTAATGAAACAATTAAAGATGCTATAATAGCTCAAAATAGAAACCCGGGGAACAACAATTTAACCCTTGTTCCATTTTATATAGCTATTAATTTATTTAATTCTTCAAATAAGACAGCATCGCACACTGCTGCTATAATAGTTCATAATAGGCAATTATATTCAGTTGGTATGGCAAATTGGGCCAGCGACAATCCAGATTATTTATTAACTCATTTTGGCACGCAATTAGATGCAAAAATTTCATCCCCTGAAGATTATACAACTTCCATATTATATGCAATACAAGACGGAGTTAGACAAAATTCTGGCAAAAAAAAGCAAAGTGGTAGAATTGCTGTTCAAAATTATCAGATTATTGACATAGGATTTGTAACTCTAGAAATGTGCAACAAATTTGATGAATATTGCAGAGACATGGTGCAAATTAAAGCAACGCCGAAGTTTGAATACAATCTATATAAAAAAAATACCGTTATAACGGGATTGTCGTGGGAACCTGAGTTAACAGCAACGCCGTCGGCGTTAACATATCAAAGAATTAATAACTGCGTGTATAAACACATTCCTCTTGAAGCGTATGGGACCGGAGTTGGAGCGGCGGTTGGTGCTTGCATAGGAACTGTTTGCGGTGGTCCTGGAATTGGTACTGGTGTTGGGGCCGCGGTAGGAACAGTTTTGGCTTCACACGAACTTCGTTTTAAACGGAAAGAAGTTCTAGAAAAAAGAACTCAACCTACAAAAACGGTTGCATTACAAAACCCAAATATTGTGATTGCAAATTGCGCTGGGTTTATTGAAAATATATTTGGAATAAATTGTTCTAAGGTTGTTGGAAAAACAGGAGGACTTGCATCAGCGCCAATAAATTGTTGGTTAAGACTCAGTATGTCAACAATAAAAACAATTGTTAACGCAATTGGAGAAAATAATGTTGCCAGGTTTGCGATGGCGATAAAGGCAAAAACTATGTTTGGCAATCCCTGGTTTGGTGGAAAAACAAACAATAAACGCAAATTAACTAAAAATAGAAAAACAAGAAAACATTTTAGAAAAACAAATAAAACAAGAAAAAATTGAAAAGAAAAGACCGGAAAAGAAAAGAAAATAACAAATAAAAAACAGAAACAATAATGTCAAAACAGGAATGGATTTTTTATGATTCGCATTTTGCACAACATTTAGGTCTAGATGGAATAGTGTTATATCCATTTATTCTTATAGCAAAAAAACAATGCGATGCACAACCATCGTTATTGAAACACGAACTAACTCACGTTCATCAGGTAAAGAGTCTCGGGTTTTGCACATTTTATGCAAAATACTTTTATTATATTGTTCAAAATTTATTAAAATCTGGAAATTTTAATACAGCTTTTATAGAAAACGAATTTGAGTATGAAGCTTATGGAATAGAAAATGAACCACTAACTGATGATGAAATTATTGAAATTGGGTGTGATATGCCAAGAACAGATAAAGAATGGTTTAAAAATAAAAACCAAACACACATCCAAGCGTGCAACAAAAACAAAAACAAAAAAAACAAATATGATAGAAAATATACTTTACGTTTAATATCATATAAAAAATAAAAGCACTATAATAGTAGTTGCATCAACGATGGTTTTAAATATACATGAATCTATAATAGATAAATTAAAATATTTTCATTCAATGCATAAAACGCCAAATATTATATTTCATGGGCAATCTGGTTGCGGAAAAAGAACCATAGTAAACCAGTTTATAAATATTATTTATAACAATGACAAAGAGAGAATAAAGACATTTGTTATGTATGTTAATTGCGCTCATGGAAAAGGTATTAAATTTATTAGAGAAGAACTAAAGTTTTTTGCCAAGACGCATATTAATTCAAATGGCGGCGACACTTTTAAAAGCATTGTTTTGTTGAATGCTGACAAATTAACAATAGATGCACAGTCTGCTTTGCGTAGATGCATAGAGTTGTTCAGCCATACAACAAGGTTTTTTATTATAGTAGAAGACAAATATAAATTATTAAAACCAATATTATCAAGATTTTGCGAAATATATGTACCAGAGCCTAATTATAATGGCGACATTATTAATCTTTATAAATTTAATATAGGAGAAACATTTAAGACGAAAGATGTTAAAACATTAAGAGCGGAATGGCTTAAAAAAGAGTTGCAAAAAATGGCAAATGAACCTGCAAAAATAAACCACGAAGAACTTATAACGCTGTCAACAAAACTATACGAAAAAGGATACAGTGGTTTAGATTTAATACAGTTGTTAGAAAAGCCTTCAAATTTGAAAATCACCAATTTAACCGAAAATAAACGATATGAACTTTTATTTGCATTTAACAAGGTTCGCAAAGAGTTTAGAAATGAAAAGATATTTATTATGTTTATTTTGAACTTTATTTTTTTGAGTTTAGATGACAGTTTAGAAAATATTTCATTTATGTAAAATGGATGACTTTAACGTTTCTAGTCTACATGAATCAAAAAATGAGTGGGGATCACGTTTACTAACAATTTTAACCCCTCACATTGTTGACGGGTTGCGCTCAATTTTTGAAGAAGCTGTTAAATTGTGCAGAGACAACGGTGAAATGGATAAATATTTAATGACTTTTCAAAATTTCATTACAAGAATTCCCAAGTGGAATTCAAATATTATAGAATCCGAGAAAAGGCGAATTGTGGATAAAAGCGGTTGCGGTTATTTAGAAGATTTAGTGACTTGTGTTCACATTATTCAATTGAAGCTTTTATCTGCTATTAGAGTTGGTCAAAAGCAAAAGAAGATAGATATTACCATTCCAAAGTTGGATGATTTTGTCCATAAGATTTATATTAATGTTGCCAGAAAAATTTACAAGAATGTTTATTTATTTGAACTCAACGTTCCTCCGCTACAAACACAAAAACATCACCGTGAATTGGAAATTATAGTTCAAGAGTGCATTTTAAATACAGTGAGAGATAGTATTCCAGTGGAGGCCATTTTACAAGCATATATGGACGAAACTGTGGAAGAGCATGTTACAGAGGAAATTAAGGAGCAAGAAATTGAAGATCCTAATAAATCTGCTGAAAAGGCGAATCAGAAGCCTCAAATTATATCTGAGACTAAAGAGAGTGAAAAATCGGAAGAACAAGGTCCTCGTCAATTGGAGTCCGATCCTGTCACCGCCATTTTGGAGCAAAATAAATTGGAAGCTCAATTGGCATTCCCAGAGTTGACAAGTGACACTTCAACTAAATTATCATTTAACGATGTTGATTTTGCGAGAGATTCGGAAAACAACGAACATGTTATTGAGGCGCCAAAATCATATGATAGGTTGGAAGAGATTAGTGCTATGCGAAATGCCCAAAGAAAACAGGCCGAAGAAGAGGATGACGACGAGGATGAAAATGTTAGATTGCGAATATTAGACGAGAATGTTTCATTGGACAATTTAGATGTTCACAACATTGATTTTCCAGAAATGAAGTTGGAACCAGATTTATTGTTAGATGATGTTGAGGTTTTAGCCTAGTATTGCCCCCTCCTTTAACAATAATAAAATTATGCGTAAAATAAAAAATAAGAATGTAGTCATTTACATTATAAAAATGAATACATTTGTCGTGGCAGGAATTGTTTCATTTGCATTTTTTATAGTAAAATTTATTGAGATGCGTTTTGTAGATAGGGAAAGCAAGCCGCTGAAATTTTTAATTCGCGATTCCTTGTTAGTCTATTTTAGCGTTGTTGTTGGTTTATTTATAGTTGAACAATTAAGGCCTGTTATTCAGGAAGGAGGTGAAGGTTCTGTTTTAAATCCCGCAGTTTTTACTGATAACCCAGGGTTTTAGACAAATTTTTTGGTTTTTAAAATTATTATATTATGCGTTTAATGTATAATGTCAGGATTTCATGACTCTTTGGGTCGCGTCGGAGGATTTGCTGTTGTAGATACTGTTTTAACCGTTGTTGTGGCCGGATTTGTTTCTCAAAAAATTCCTGCGTTTAAAAACCAAACTGGCGCCATTATATTAGGTTCGCTTGTGCTTGGTGAACTAACGCATTTGGCATTAAAGATCAAGACTCCTGTAACAAACCCACAATAATGAAAATATTTAATAAATAAAATATGAAAAGTTTATATGCTTTCGGTTTTCTATTATGTCGTTCCACATTTCCAGTTTCTTGATACTTGTCAACCAAACGCATTAAACTTCTTGGCTTGCAATTAAATATTTTACATACTTCTTCCTGCGATTTATCCTCAATCAAATAATATTCAACTGCAGTTAATTTACGAACGCAGTGCCTTGTGTAATCTTCACTTTTATGGTTATTCATATACAATATACAATATACAATATACAAATATAATTACAGAATTATAATTGTAGTATAAAAACTATTGTTATTATAATATATGATCTATTTAATTTTGTATGTTTTCTTATATTGTAATACTGATGATATTTTGAATAAATTATACTTATCCAATTATTCTACAACATTAAATAACGAACTAATACAAAATAATAGTAAATTTTATTACTCTATAACAAATCTAAATTTATTTGTGCTATCTATTTATTCTATTTATCTTATCAACAAAGTTCTGTTTTATAAATCAACAAATATAACTTCAACCGCATTGGCGTTGGTTTATATAAAATATATATTAAATTCTATTTTGAATGACAACATCACTTTATCGCAACACGAGTTTAGTAGAATTGTTATGTGGTTATTTGCAACTCCATTAATGCTTAAAATGTATTGCGATATTAACAGTATTAAATTGCGAGATATAAATATTCAATGTCATATTCTTCCTGTAGCAGTAAACATATTTATTTATCCGTATAGGAACACAACAATTTATTTTTATTTTACAGGGTGTTCATGGGCATTACTACTATTTTTTATGAAAACTTTTTATGAAAAACGTAATCTAATGTTTACGAATATTTATTTGATTATATGGGGCATATTTATGTCGTTAACTATAATTGATATATTTCATTTGACTGACGTATATACTATCAATTTATATTATTCGTTTGCTGATATGGTAAGCAAAATGACAACATGTATAATGATAGATGAATGCATTGAAAAAGAAGTAATAAAATTGAATAATATAGATTTACAATCTGTTCAATTTATATCCTATATGGTAACACACATAAATAAATATAAAACTGAAATTATTGTTATAACGCCCAAATGCACTGCGTTAGTAGATTCAACAAGAATGGGGTTTTTACTAAAAATACCTGAAGATAAAACCATATTAGAACAAGAATTATTAAATAAAATATTACCGTTTGGATTTGATAAAGAATATATTTCAAGTGCAAGTGCAAGTGCAAGTGCAAGTGCAAGTGCAAGTGCAAGTGCAAGTGCAAGTGCAAGTGCAAGTGCAAGTGCAAGTGCAAGTGCAAAGCAATTTAATATGATATGTGTTCTTTTTACCGATATTGTTAATTATACAGAATTGGCACAAAAATATGATGATGCTATTATTTTTCAATTACTCAACGCTGTTTATATTTCCTTTGATAAAATTATAAAAAAATATTCACATTTACAAAAAATAGAAACGATTGGTGATGCCTATATGGTTGTGGGCGATATTTTTAGAAATACTATAAATCATAATGTTGTTATAAACGAAATACTATCATTTGCGATAGATATTATTAAAGAAGTAAAAACAATCAAAACACCTGATAATATTCCCTTGTGTATTCGGGTTGGAATAAATATAGGAAGCGTCACTATTGGAATATTAGGAAATGAATTACCGAGATTATGTGTGGTTGGAAATGCCGTAAATATGGCATCAAGATTACAATCAACCGCAGAAATAGATACAATACAAATTAGCAGTGATGTTTACGAACAATTAGGAACTGTAGAAATTGATAAAAAATATGAATTTACAATAAAAGAAGGTGTTTTCTTGAAGAACATGGGGTCTGTGACAACGTATAATATACCCCCTAATTGTTCATCAGGACAATAAACAATTTAAGAACATTTACACCTTTGCACATTTAAAACGCCCATTTTAGAGGACAAAAAAAATATGCAAAAACGTAAAATCAATAGTAGGAATTTCACCTACGATGGTCTAACTGTTCCTCTTCTTTTTTCCCTTTGGGATTTGAAGAGGTAAAAGATGAAAACATAATGGGGGTTCCTGTTTTTAAGTATTCATTGTTATAAAGAATAAGTATACTATTTTTAATTTATTTTTATGGATTATAATTATTCAAATTTGATATTATAAAAAATATAATATCAAATGCGATACGAATTATGATGTAGTAGTTGATGATGAGGAGGTGGGGAGATTTTTACATACCAGGCAGTATTTGTGGTTTATTTTAGTTTTATTGAAGAAATATTTATATATTATTGCTTTACATTTTCCAGCAATACAAAAAAGTGGATTTGTGTTGGGATATAAAAGTAGTGCTTCACAACTTAATAATTTATCCCAAAGATAATCTTCGCCCAAGTTAAACTCATCTTCTATTACTTTACACATTTCAGTATCAAGTGTTAATTTTTTACTAAAAACTCATCTATGGTTTTTGATATTATAAAATTTTTTTACACACGCAACACTTCATGTATAGTATTACTAAATTATATTTAATTTAAATTTTGATAATATATTTATTACATCAATTACATTTTGCATGTCTGTTTTATTTAATGGTTCTGTTGTGATTTCTGTTTGAATTCCTATAGAATATAAATAATTTCCTTCTTCGTCTATCACTGGTTTTAATGAAATTAAATTATGAAAAGGAATATTGTTCTTTTTAACATTTGTAATAATAACGCTGGTTGGAATTCCCATTCCTAAACATTTTTTTATTAGTTTATGCTGTGTTTCTTCTTTTATGTTAGGCACTTGTGGTTGTAAAAACTTACAATTCCTTCCTATTATTTCATTTCTATTATACCCCGTGGTTTTTTCAAACTGTTTATTCACATAAACAAGTGGAAATCCAAAATGTTCTTTTTTTGCAGACGAAATACTAATGCATATGGGTATATTTTCTGTTATACTTATAACTTTCTTAAACCATTGAAATTCATGATAAGGAATGATAGAAAAAAATAAAACGGTTTTTTTAATGGATAATAATGCTTCATCAAACTCTTTCTCTATATTTGTATTTATACAAGGGAACAATTCCATCAATTGTTTTTCTTTTTCTGAAATGGTTTCATCGTCTAATATTTGATTAATATTTTCATCTATATCATTGCAATTTAGAAAATTATTGAAATGGGCAAGATTATCATACATTATATCATTTTGAATACTATCTCTTTTATATTGTCGTTTTAATTTTTTTGTAGAATTTAATAAGTCAACATTCATAGTTTATATTATTATGATATAATATTTTTAAGTTATATGCCTCATCAAAAGAATATTGACTATAAAGAAACTGCTGTGAATTATTATTTAGTGGAGGATAAAACACAAGAAGAAGTGTGTAAAGTATTCAATTGCTCACAAGGAATACCAAAAGAAAAATACAGGAATATAGTGAAAGGAGCATATGAAAGACCTCAAAAATATGTAAGTAAGAATAAAACAAGAAAACGACCAAAGAAAAACTATCTATAAAATCTCATGTAAAATGAGTGTTTTAAATGAGAAAAGGTGTAAAATACATTCAAAAATTACTCCACTAGCTGAATTTGCTGTTTCTCTTAACCAATTAATTTTACTGCAATTTTCAATAAAAAAATTTATAGCTTCGTCTGAATTTGTTTTTTATAAGAACGCCTGCCTTTTGCATTTTTTTTGAATATATAAAATAACTAAAGATTATTTTTTAATCACTGTAATACTCCTCCGGCTCCTCGTAAAAAGGAACCAAAAACCGTGCTTCTTTAACTGTAAAGGAATAATCCCGACTATAAGACCACTCTTTTTTATCTTCATCATAAACACGGCAAATAGTTTGACTGTTGTCTGGAATCTGCACCTTTTGTCCCAACTCTTTTTCTAGATACCTTACTTCGGTGCAATTGTTAATTCCGTGCGGATTATCTTCTTGGTAACTGTGCAACATCTCTGGCGTTTCAAATATGGGAAAGGTTCTACCATCTAGACAAATGTATCCGCGATAGAATAACAGATAATAGTCATCATCGTCAAGCAGCGTATTTTTTTCAATGAATACATACCCATTATCAAACGAGCAGTAAGAATACCGGTATTCCAGCTCATTGCCGTTTGGATAAGTGTGTGTTTTTTGAGGAAACCTCACGATTGTTGCAGACCTCATGCGCGACACGGTCGCTTCTCTTTCCTCTGGTGTCTGGTCGCAGTCGCGGAACTTGTTGAGCTCCCTGAAAGGCGTGTTAACCGTCGTAGGAAGAATCAACGTAAACTCTGGCGGATTCTTCACCTTGAAGCGAAGAAGCCTTTCCACGTTCGCAAACTGTCTTCTCAAGTATCTTTTGCGAAATCTGGCCCTGAAAATATATTGTTGTTTGGCTTTGCTGAAAATAAACTTGGGAACACTTTTCTCTCCATGTAGTACTGCAGCTTCCCTAAGGATGCGATTCACAATGTTTACCGGCAGAAAGGGAAGAGAACTCATGGTTGAAATTGTTGCGTTTTTACTCTGGTCAAAAATTTGGAAAAGTAATTCAATTTTTTTTTCAATTCCAAAAAAAATTGAACTGGTAAATAAAAATAAAAGAAAATCCAAATTCAAAAACATGATGGCGGAAGAAATCCAAGTTCAAATTCAACCTAAGACTCAATTTACCTTGGCTGGTCCCGGTCTAGTAAAAATTAATACGGACAATAGGGTAGACTGTCGTCTCAAGACAAATGGCGAATATATTATGTATTTGCCGGAACCCGATGAGGTTGTACATCTTGTGTGCCGTGGAATTGCTATTAGGGCTGCAGATCTAACAATTTTAAAGCATACTAAAGCCGGCAAGCCTGTGACATACGATTTGAATTGCACCTTTGGCTATCAGTTTGAGAATTATGACACGGTTTGTTTTAATAGTTTTAGTTACCGTGAAAAGTGCGAGCTCTACTCAATTGAAGATGTATACACAATGCGCTCACCGGTTGACTCTGAATAAATTAACGCTAACAATAAAACAAACAAAATTATCTTCCGCTCCAAACTTTTACAACCGGTAAACGCGGTATTTTTTTATTGCGAATATTCTCGCAATGTTCTTGGTATGTATAACCCCAATTGCAATATGATGTTATATTTCCCAACAAAGAATATTGTTTAACGCGTCTCAAATATTCCTCGTGAAATATAATCCCCATAATTCTCTCCAAGCAACATCTATGTCTCCTAGTTGTTACAAAATTTAATAAATTAAATAAATTGTATTTATTTCCAATTCCTAATAAAAATTCACGATTAATAAAACTTTGCACCCCAAAACATCCACCCCATACATTTTCATTTGTCCGTCCAATTACTTCATATGTTTTATCAATTTTCAACGAATTCATAATATGAAAATTGTTTGCCAAAGTAGAAACCATTCCTATCGTGTCGTTAAAGCTTTCCTTCTTTTCACAAAAGAAATGCCATATCGGCATGACTTGCACGTGTTTTCTGAGTAAAACTTCAAAATTCATGCGCTTTTGCATGAATGTGCTGTCGTGTATAATAACAGCGTTGTCAAAATAATCATTCTTATAAAAATAATAATACGGCAGAAGTTCACCTCTTCCTGGAAACTCCGATTTCACGTATTCAACATTCTTGTATTCGTATTCTGCTTTTAAAACACGCAAGTCACTGTTATCGTCTATTACAACAATTTTCTTAAACGGATAGAATCTGCGAATAGATTGAATGCAAAAATTCCAATACTTGTTTGTAGTTTCAGAATTTACGTGGCGAGTGATAATAAATCCAAAATTTCTTGTATTTGGTGTTAATGAATTCATTTTATTTTATTAAATATAATGAATATAATAAATTTGTTTTTTAAACTGAGACTTTAACTAAGATTTTCAGATGAAAAACAAGGAATATTGTCTATATTTATAATTGTTTTATCCGATGGTGCTTTATTTTTAGTTACAACAAACTTTTTAAATTCTGCACGTTCAAGCTGCGCTTGCGGTGTGTGATTGTGCACGCAACGCGCAATCATTTTATATAATTTAAAATCAGGATATCTCTCAACGCCATTATTTTTGTAAAGTATATTGATGCCATTATCATCTAAACACCAATCAAAAATTAACTTAACGATAGGTTCGCAATTATCATAATCATCCAATGCGTCTAAATCGTCAATAATATAATCAAAAATTGAACAAGCTAACCGGCACAAATCAAAACTATAATTGGGTTCCAAACGCGGCTTCTTTTCGTTGAAATAAGGTTCCGTGTTATATTGTGTAGCAGCGTCTGCGCCTGGTTGAAAACTATCGCTGCAAAACAATTTTCCATCAAACTTGTAAATGGCTCTGCCAAAATCAATAATTTTAAAGATGCGTCCAAAAGTTGGCACTTTATAATAGGTCTTTCTATAGCAGTAATAAATATACTTTTCATCCGTTTCATTATACATAATGTTATTTGTGTGCAAGTCATTGTGTGTAAATAAAAATGCTTTTTGATAGGTAATCAAAATCATAATAACTTGCATTAATGCGGAAAACCATTCTTCCTGAGTCAATTCATTATTAATTATAAGATCATCAAATGTGGTGTCACAATTTTCCATGCAAATAACTTGCACAGGAAAACTTGGTATGGTTGCATCAATTCGTTCTTCTTCACAAAACTCATCACTTCCACTTTCACTTCCACTTTCGCTTCCACTTTCGCTTCCGAGCCCATTTTTAATACTTGCAGTTTCTTCGGCATTATTATTTGAGTCTTCCTCACAATTATTGCACGACTCGCCGGCTCCACTATTATTGGATGTGTGCGATGTTCTTGAAGAGCAAGTAGAAGTTGATTTAATTGTAGTTGTTTTTGCGTCAACTGGTAATAATGTATCAGATCCCATAATATCAACCAATTCAATTGAGTTTTCTTTTAAATCCTCCAACGTTAAATGAGTTTCTGTCTCGGAAGTGATGTCACCATCTGTAAATATATTTTCAAACAAAGCGTTGTCAATGGATTTAATAGACAACATTGATTTGTTGCTTATATTATGATCTATTCTAATAGGAACTAATTGTTTGGGTTTATCTTCATCGTCGTATAAAAAACTATAATCATCTACTTGGAAACTAACATTTTTGTTTTTATTAAAAAACTCTGACTTGCAAAGATAATCTAAGTCGTCAATAACATTCAATTTAAAATCCTTTTTAATTCCAAGAAAGGAACCGTAATAGTCAACACCATTAACAAAATTGTATTTATGAATCAGCGTACTTGAGAGAAATGAAAAAAACCCATCAACATACGCCGAATTATTGCAATCCAACAATTTTGGATGAACCGCACCTATCTCTCCATTTGTCGTTAATTTGGGCAAGTTAAACAACGAAGGATCGGTAATATTGTATTTTCCAATCAAGAATTTAAAAGGGTCCAATAATGGCGCCATTTTAAAAAAAACTTGTTTCTTTTTCATATTGGACGTTTCTAAATGTTGCACAGTGCAATTATATAAGTTTTTATTGTCAGAAACAGAGTTTTTTATATCCGTTAAAAACCACTCATGGTTCAAATTAACAGAGTTGAAATTTGTTTCATTTAATAAAAAAAACCTATTGTAAATAGGAGAATAATTTTGGACTTCAGAAAGAAAAGTTAAATTTTCTTTTTTGAATAACTTGAATAACTCGCCGTTTTTTCTCTTCTCATAGTTGATTTTAAGAGTAACGTTATCCATTAGCTAAATAGTATATTAATAATACTCATTTTTAACTTATTTATAAATCTTTAGTAATTTCGGCTAAACAAATGCAAAGTTGCATATTTTCATAAAATAAGTTATGCGTATTCTAGTTTGAATGAATTTTCTAAAGTAACAGTAACAAGAATATCATGACTTTAGAACTAAAGAAATTTGACATGAAGACAATTAGTTTCAAACCAAATGAATCTAAAGGACCAGTTGTAGTTTTAATTGGAAGACGTGACACGGGCAAGTCTTTTCTTGTGAGAGATTTATTATATTATCATCAAGACATTCCGATTGGAGTTGTTGTGGCCGGAACAGAAGAAGGAAACGGTTTCTATGGAAAAATGGTGCCAAAATTGTTTATTCACAATGAATATAACACGGCAATCGTTGAGAACATTTTAAAGCGGCAAAAATCGGTTTTGAGGCAGATTAAAAAGGAAATGGAGTCGTTTAAACGAAGCACAATTGATCCGCGCGCTTTTGTAATTCTTGATGATTGTCTTTATGACGGTGCATGGACTCGCGATAAAATGATGCGTCTCCTTTTCATGAATGGCCGTCATTGGAAGATCATGCTTATCATCACAATGCAATATCCTCTTGGTATTCCTCCCACACTGAGAACCAACATAGATTATGTTTTTATTCTGAGAGAACCATACATCGCAAATAGAAAACGTATTTATGAGAATTATGCAGGAATGTTTCCAACTTTTGAGTCTTTTTGTCAGGTCATGGATCAATGCACTGAAAATTATGAGTGCTTAGTAATAAATAATAATGCAAAATCCAATAAATTGCACGAACAAGTGTTTTGGTATAAGGCCGACTCGCACAATGACTTCAAATTGGGATCAAAAGAATTCTGGGAACTCAGCAAAGACATTAATTCGGATGAAGAAGATGAGAAATATGACCCAAATAACGCAAAAAAACGCGGAGCAGGTCCTAAAATTAGCGTAAAAAAGACGAAGTGGTAATATCTTGCTTTGAAAATCTTGTTTTGTTAAATTAAAAACAAGATTTCCAACTTCTTGGAAGATGGGATACAATTGCAAAAGCAGGACAACATGAAGGAATCTCTGCAACAAAAATGAGTTATAGTGTTAAAAATAAAAAAGTGGTTGAAGATTATTATTATTGTTTGGCTTTGTAAATAAATTTATAAACTGTAAATTTATTTTTTATTTTTGTTTCTATTTCTTGATACATTTACTCATCTTTTTCTTTCACTACAAAAGGGCCACTAAGAAGCTCGCTCTGACCATTGTCAGTCTTGCCAATAACAATGTTCTCACCCTCAAATAACTCGGCGCGAATATCAGCGGCAGAAATGGTATCCTGGTCCTTCAATGACCGCTCTTGAGTGTTGATACCACTTACACCAATCAAATTGCCGTCCTCATCAATGTTTTGAGTAAGCGTTGCACCCGTCTTTTCGGCGGTTTTAATATTTTCCTCAATAGCCTTCTTTTTTGTTTCTTTGACTCTTTGATCAAAAGCAGATTTGGCAAAATTCTCATTCTTATTCTTCTCGTGCATTAACTGATTAAGCTCATCCTCCATATATTCAACTCGCCCAGTCTTGTAGGCTTCAGGGTCCCATGGCATCCACATTCCCACCGGGCCAACAAATACGTCATGATTTGGGTCAACTTCCCTCAACATTTTGCATCGCAATTCAGCCTCCTCCATGGTAGGGTAAGCACCTCTCATCTTAATTCCGCGTGTAGAAGTTTGGAAATTATGATTCACGTTAAATGCATTTTCAAGTTCCTCCTCATTTTGGTCCAAGAAAGTCTTATAGTCATCCTCCATATTACCCTTTACCAGTAAATCTTGTTCCTCATTTAAAAATTCCTTGTAATCCTTTGAAACCTCGTCAAACGACAATTTGTATTTGTAACTAACAAAATTTAGAAATTGCATAAACTTTTCCATACTCTTGGAAAATTCCCACTTCTTTAGGAATTCCTCAAAGAAAAACAACTCTTTCATTTTAACAATTTTTTCGGGAGAAATAAAAGAAATGCATACAAATTTTTGCCCAGCAATTAGTTTATCTTCATCCAACACATCAACATATTTAGGATTAATTGAACCCGATTCTGTCAACTTTTTCTCAAAGCCGCGAGATTCTTTTGAATGACTACCCATTTTATTATTTAGTAGTTTTTATTTTAAGTTTTTTATCGCGCAATATATTTTTTTCTTATTATTTAATATAGATGTTTGATATCACCGAGCTTGTCAAGAGAGTCATTAAGTATTTAGTGGAAGGTTTAATGGTCGCTATTGCTGCATATGCCATCCCTAAACGTTCATTAAACGTTGAGGAAATCATTTTGCTCGCCTTAACTGCCGCTGCCACATTTAGCATTTTGGATACATACGTCCCTAGCATTGGAGTGACAACCCGTTCTGGCGCTGGTTTTGGCATTGGTGCCAATCTTGTGGGCTTCCCGGGCGGGCTTTAAATTTATCCCACTTACATAGTCTGCAACCAATAATATGATAATTTATTATATCATATTATTTTATATGGCACGAACAAGAAACAGAAAAACTCTGAAGATGCGTAGAAGAAATACAAGAAAGAACAGAAAAATGAATAAAAGAGGTGGCGCGGGAATGTTAACACCTCCTGGTTCACCAATTCAACAACAAGGATCACCGAACTTTATTGATGTGGACACGCCTGGTTCGTTGCATTTGAGTGATCTTGATGTAACTCCTAGAAACTCTGAATCAGGTTATACAACAGGTGATTCTACATCTGGTTTTCAAGGATTAAATTTAACACAACAATTTGATGATGCCGATTCAGGTTCATTTACAGTAGGTGAAGATTCTATAAACAATGACAATCTGGTTCCAGGTCAACAAGGTGATGATGCAAGTTCATTTGGCAGCCTTGGACACGGTGGAAAAAGAAAAACTAGACGACACAAAAAATCAAGAAAGTCTAGAAGATATAGAAGACGTTAGATAGATTATAATTAAATAGTCGCAATAAATTCCCAATCCAATTCCTCGCATATCTTTTTCCAAATGGTGTCTTGTTCAATTAACTTCTCTCTATCCTTCAACATTGGAATTTCTGGGAGATACTGTGTTTCATCCAGCAATTCAAACAACTTGTAAAGAACATAATAGTAATGCAAGAAATTTACGCGATAATCAGGGCAATGTTTTGCATATGGATATTGAATTTCCATAAAGAAGTTGCACAACGTCTCTTCCAACTCTTGGGAGATAATAGGTGGTTTAATTCCCAATTTGTCCTTGATAAAATTGATGTGTTCATAATATTTATTATAACCAAGTTTCTTGAGTATTTCTTTGGTTTTATAATAAGTAAGTTTTGAATATTCAACTCGTTCCTTTTTAATCTGGTGTTTAAGGTTGTCAATAACTTCTGCAGGTATTTGTGTAGTTTCCTTTCCTTGAAATTGCGCCAAAATTTCTTTAAAATGGTTAATCTTTTTATACGCATAAAAACACACTTCTTTTGGAGGTTCTTTGTAAGAAGGTTTTTCATTTTCAATCAAATATTGAAAATTTTTGAAACACGCATTGCAAATTAAAACCCCTTCATCATCCATTGGTATTAATTCTCCTTTAAAACAAGTTTGACATACATCAGTTGGTCTCAAAAATGCATTAATATCCAAGAATGACTCATCAATATTATTTAGGTATTTTTGAAAAATATTATTGTTTTTTCTTTCTATAACACTAGAATTGTCTTGGGGTTTCATTTTAAAAAAAGACTCTAGCATTTTATTTTTGCTTGTTGTTGTGTTTCCTGCGGATATATCTTTTTTGTTTTCAAAATAATCAAAAATGTATTTAGAATTATCCAAAAAGTAGTCTATTTTCTTAGATTTTAGTTGTTTAATTTCATTTGTTATTTCTTCAAGTTTATCGCGATAATCCATTACATGTTCAATGGTTAACGTGTTTTCAAGTGAATTTTTTTCAAGAATACTTTTAATTTCTATTTTTTCTTTTTTCAACAAAGGAATTCTATCATTTTCGTCTTTATTAAATTCATTGACGAATTCTTTGTGCTTGCCATCTAGCGTTGTTGAGTTTTTCTTGTTAATTTTAATTTTTTTTACAGTCTTTGGCTTAAACGATGGCATCAAGTAATCTATTATTAATTTACATTTTTTATTTAATAGATTATTAGTTGAAAATATATAAATATAAATTCATTCTTTCAAGTTGCAAGTTAAAACTGTATTTTACTTTTCTATAAATTAAATAAAATGAGTGAAACAAATCAAATAGAATTAAAGGTAAATATTGAAAGCCCTGGAGGCCCAAACTATGATATTAGAATTGAAAATATAAAATTTCAAAAAATGCTTTTTTTGTTCAATGCAATCAACGATGGGTGGAGTATTAAGAAAAGAAAGGAATCTTATATATTTACAAAAAATCACGAGGGAAAAAAAGAAATTTTATTGGACACATATCTACTTTCATTCATGAAGGGCAATTTTGACGTAAATAAAATTTTAACATAAACCTGTAGCATATTATCTAATTGAATTAAAAATTTAATTAAATTATATTTTTCAAAATTTTTTTCTTTAGCAATATTATAACTATGGGAGGTGGTCTTATGCAACTCGTCGCTTATGGCGCTCAGGATGTTTACCTTACGGGTAACCCTCAAATTACTTTTTGGAAAGTCACATACAGACGTTACACAAACTTTGCTATTGAGTCTATTGAGCAAACTTTCAACGGCCAAGCCGATTTCGGTCGCCGTGTAACATGCATTATCAGCAGAAACGGTGATCTTGCTTACCGCACATATCTTCAGGTCACTCTTCCCGAGATCAACCAACTTATGGGCAGTGCCGCCAACGTTACCTCCGGTAACAACGCCGTCTATGCTCGTTGGTTAGATTACCCTGGTGAGCAACTCATCGCTCAAGTTGAGGTTGAGATTGGTGGCCAACGCATTGATCGCCAATATGGTGACTGGATGCACATCTGGAACCAGCTCACAATGACTGCCGAGCAACAACGCGGCTACTTCAAGATGATTGGTAACACCACCCAACTTACCTTCATCACCGATCCCTCTTTCGCGGACGTTGATGGTCCTTGCGACTCCAACGCCCCCCGTCAAGTGTGCGCTCCTCGCAATGCTCTTCCCGAAACAACCCTCTACATCCCCCTTCAATTCTGGTTCTGCACAAACCCTGGTCTTGCCCTTCCTTTGATCGCCCTCCAATACCACGAGGTCAAGATTAACCTTGACATCCGCCCTATTGACGAGTGTCTCTGGGCCGTCACCACCCTCAGCTGCAACACCACGCGTTATGCTGCCCCCGGCGCTCGCAACAGCAATGGTGTTGCCGCCACCGTTGGCAATTCCGCCGGCCCTTACGCCAACTCAAACTCCAACCAATACGCAGTCAGCACCCCCGTCAGCGCCACCATCGCTTACAACCAGTCCCTCGTTGCTGCCTCCCTTTACGTTGACTATGTGTTCCTTGACACCGATGAGCGCCGCCGTTTCGCCCAGAACCCCCACGAGTACCTCATCACCCAGCTTCAATTCACAGGTGATGAGTCCGTCGGTTCATCCAGTAACAAGATCAAGCTCAACTTCAACCACCCAGTGAAGGAGCTTATCTGGGTCGTCCAACCCGATCAAAACGTTGACTACTGCTCATCCCTTCTTTGCGGTGGCAGCCTTTTCAGCGTTCTTGGCGCTCAACCCTTCAACTACACTGATGCTATTGACGCTCTTCCCAACGCCATCCACTCCTTCGGCGGTCCTTCCGAGCTTGCTGGCCAAAACGCTTTCATTGATGCTCGCGGCCTCTTCCAAGACGCTGGTGCTCTTGACGAGTATGTCCCCCCTGGTTTCACTGGCTACTGGCACGGAGGCGTTTACAACAACTCCTTGACCGAGCCTCACTTTGGTGGCAGCAACACTCCCAACGCCAACGGTTTGAACGCGGCCGATGCCGCCAACTCTGCCGCCGTCCTTGCTTCCCTCGGCCTTTCCAGCCTCAGCCAATTGGTGCCTTCCAACGGCAACTACAACCAAGGCTCATCTGTCTCCGATGCCGGCACCTTCGTGCTTTCCGAGACATCCCTTGACATGCACTGTTGGGGCCAGAATCCCGTCGTTGTTGCCAAGCTCCAACTCAACGGCCAAGATCGCTTCTCTGAGCGTGAAGGTTCCTACTTCTCATGGGTGCAACCTTACCAATGCCATACTCGCTCCCCCGATGAGGGTATCAACGTGTACAGCTTTGCCCTTCGCCCTGAGGAACATCAACCTTCAGGCACGTGCAACTTCTCACGTATTGATAACGCCACACTCCAACTTGTGCTCTCCAACGCCACGGTTGAGGGCACTCGCACCGCCAAGGTCCGTGTCTATGCCACCAACTACAACGTGCTTCGCATCATGAGTGGCATGGGTGGATTAGCATATTCCAATTGAGAGGTTTGGGTGGTCTTCTCAAATTTACTTATATATATTTTTATGTTGAAACGACTTAAATAATTCATATTATTATAATTTATAATATGAATAAAATTGATTCAGTTAACAACAGTGAATTGTTAATCACACAATCTACTATGAAACCTGTATATTCCACAAATATAGAATTATTGTGCGGCGTCATTGAATATAATAACAAGACTTATCTTGTTGATTTAAGTGATAAAGATAGAATTATAAATTTTAATAAAACCTTTGTTTTTGCAAACGAAGATGAATTGTATCCGTCTTACGCTTACAATTATAAAAGATTTAGTTATTTAGATTTTATATTTAGTTTTAATCAAGAGTCTGTGCATTATATTTTCAAAAATGAAAACCAACTGGACCTAAGGCGGTGCAATGTAGAAATATATCACTTTTACCACAAAAATATACTTGAAAAATACACCGTTATTGATTACATTAATGGTCATTATTTAACCTTAGGACAAGATGCAAATGTTATGAAAAATCCAATTTGGAAAATAAAAGAAAATGACAAGGAGTATCTTTTAATGTATTGTGAAAAGGATACTATTTGTAAATTATGCATTGAAAGCTATCAAAAAATATTAGAATATGAAATTAATAAAAATAATGGAAAAAAAATTACTTGGTATAAACATCAAAATGGTTATATTTTATGTTCATTAAATTTGTATATACACCAAATTATTGCGGAATGTTATGGAAATGGAAAAGGAACAAAAAATGTTAGCGTTGACCATGTTGACCAAAATTCTTTAAATAATGCTCTAGAAAATTTAAGAATTGCAACAAGAAATGAACAAGAACAAAACTCAAAAGGAATTAAACCTGGAACAAAAAGAGAAAGAAAAACTAGCACAAAAGATTTACCAGAGGGTATAACCCAAGACATGTTAAAAAAATATGTGGTTTATTATCAAGAATGGTTGGACACAGAACATATTAAACAAAGAGAGTTTTTCAAGGTTGAAAAGCATCCCAAGTTAGATAAGCCATGGGCAACTACAAAATCTAATAATGTATCTATTCAAGAAAAACTTGCACATGCAAATAAAGTTGTTGGTGATTTGGAAAATGATATTTATCCAAATAAAGATGCACCTACGTTGCCCAAATACGTGTCACTAATTGTAATGCGCAAAAAACCTCATCTTGTTTTTGAAAAAAGAAACGATGGAAAAAGGTTAAACTTTAAAATGGTTTTACCAGAAGAATACGATTTAGATGAACAAATATCACTATTTAAAGTAAAAATTCGTGAAAAATATGGTGCTAGTTTGGTAGACAATAATGTTATATTTAATTATGTGTATGATACGCCAATAAACAATAATAATAGATATATCAAAAAAATAACATTTGAAATAGCTAGACATTATCATAAACATACTTTAACTTTTGAAACATATAAAACAGAGAAAGATGCTATTTCAGAAGTTGAGAAATGGCTTTCTATAAAAATAACTGAAGATTACTTTAATAGTCTTCAAGGCAAACATCATCTTAATAGAGACTTTGAAGATTATAAAGATTGTAATAGAGGAGCATTATTAAGTTCAGGAATATACCTTGAAGTTATAGAAATAATTGGAAATAATCATGTAAACCTTGAATGTGGTTCATAAAATTAAAATAACCAACTCATAAAAGAATTTGTTTGCAAATATGATTGCATCAAACAACTAAAAATGAGCGACAAGACCTTGACAAAGGCATTGGATAACAATGTTTTATATAGCGGCTTCTATTTCAAACGCCTTGGAAGTAAGTTGAAATATTTGTAAAAAGACTTAGAACATTTATAACAAATAACAATAATATGTTTAAAAAACTATTGTTATTTCTCTCTTATATTTCTGTTAGTAGTCAATTTTTAATGACTCCCAAATTTTTTTTACCTTTTCAAAACAAT